>Ga0315273_10000753_pt1 | contig 35044 bp, 28 predicted proteins | sample YL17G02_0_MG_FD_205753 | JGI IMG/M metagenome (GOLD analysis project Ga0315273, IMG submission 205753) | Sediment microbial communities from Yellowstone Lake, YNP, Wyoming, USA - YL17G02_0 | ecosystem: Environmental > Aquatic > Freshwater > Lake > Sediment | place: USA: Wyoming | collected...
GTCCCCGCTGGCCATCCCGCCCCCCTTCACCTGAAGGACAGTCTACCAGCCATGAGGACATTTCTACTTTGGTAAAACCGGACATTATCATTTTGGGATTACAGACTGGCAGGCTCGTCCTGCCCAATCAACTCCTTTGTTGCCCAACAGGGCTTGCCCCCGAATCCTGATTCAGGTCTGAGGAAAAGGGCTACCGGCAAGAGATTTAAGCGGTTGACCAAGAGAAAAGATTCGGTATATTGCCACCTTGTTTTCGCGGTCTGACTGGGCGCGTGTCCTAGCTGACCGTCACCATGTTTGTTTGTGAAAGGGACTGACCGATGCCGCGTGGCGTAGCTTGGAAAATGGGCTTGATCGTCTTCCTCATACTGGGGTCTTTCTGGTATCTGTACCCCACGATCCGGCTGTGGCAGCTGAACCCGGCTGAACGGGGTGAGATGGCCAGGAATGACCCCAAAGGGTGGATTGACCTCCAAAGAAAGGCCATCAAACTGGGCTTGGACCTCAAGGGCGGAATGCATGTCGTGCTCGAGGTTGACCGGTCCAAACTGAATCCGGACGAAGCTAAGGACGCGGTGGACCGCGCCAAGGAGATCCTCCGCAATCGTGTCGATGCCTTTGGTGTGACCGAGCCGGTGATTCAGAAACAGGGTGCCGACCGCATCGTGGTCGAGCTTCCGGGAATCACCGATGTCGAACGGGCGCAAGAACTTATCGGCCGTACCGCGCAACTGGAGTTCAAGCTGACCGAGACGCCGGAGAAAGCCCAGCTTCTGGTCGATCGCATCGACAAGACATTGGAGGCGTTAGGCGGCGGCGACACCTCAGGGATCTCTTCGGACACGTCCAAGTCCGGGGAGAAGCCCAATGAGGATGTGTACCAGGATCTGTTCGGGAAGGATTCCGGCAAGGCGAAGGGCGACACCGGAGCGGCCTTGGCAGCCAAGGACACGGGAGGATCCGTGCTTCCTCCCCAAGTCCCCACCGAGCGGCCCCTCTCGTCGCTTCTGGATCCCTCTCGCCGCGGTACCGGCTGGATGGTCAGGAGAGACGAATCTCCTCTCGTAAAGAACTTGCTGGCCCGTCCAGAGGTCCAGAAGCTCATCCCTCCGGACCTGGAGTTCGCCTGGGGCACTAAGGCGCAGTACACGGGTGGCATCGAAGAAGAACAACTCTACTTGCTCAAGAAGCAGACTGAGATGTCGGGAAAGTATCTGACCGATGCCAAACCGAGCTTTGATCAATTCCGCAAGCCAATCGTGTCGTTCCAATTGACCCGTGAGGGGGGCCGCCAATTTGCCCGTCTGACAGGCGCCAATATTGGCAAGCCGCTGGCAATCATCCTCGACGGCCGGGTTGAATCTGCCCCCGAGATCCAGTCGCGTATTAACGACCGCGGCCAGATCACGATGGGAACCGGCACTTCTTATGATGAGGCCAACGACCTGGCCATCGTGCTGCGCGCCGGCGCTCTGCCCGCCCCGGTGAAGATCATCGAGAACAACGTAATCGGCCCTTCACTGGGGAATGACTCGATCAACAAGGGTTTCCTGGCCTCGCTTTTGGGAGGCCTCGCGGTCATCCTGATCATGGGGATCTACTATCAATTGTCCGGCGTTATCGCCGACTTTGCCGTGATGCTCAATGTGCTGTTCTTGATGGCTGTCTTGGCGGTCTTGCACGCCACGCTGACCATGCCGGGCATCGCGGGCATCGTTCTGACTGTCGGCATCTCTGTGGACTCCAACGTTCTGATCTTTGAGCGAATACGCGAAGAAATGCGGGCCGGGAAAAGCGTCAAGAGTGCGATCGACGCCGGATATTCCCGCGCGATGGTAACAATCATTGATTCACATGTAACGACGCTGATCACCGCCCTGGCTCTGTTCATGTTCGGCACCGGCCCGATCAAGGGTTTTGCCGTGACACTGTTCTGGGGGGTGGCCATCAGCCTTTTCACAGCGGTTGTAGGCACGCGGGTCGTTTTCGACATTCGCAGGGAATACAAGACACTGTCGATCTGACCCGGATTGTATGAGCGATATCACGCAGGCGAATTCTTGAGGAGTTGAGGGATGCCTATTCGCATTATTGGCGATACGAAGGTCGATTTCATCGGCAAGCGCAAGATTGCCTTCCTGGTTTCCGGGATACTAGTGATCCTGGGTTTGGCGGCCACGGTCATGCTGAGCTTCGGGAAGGGGAATCTGGGGATTCAGTTCGTGGGCGGCACGATGCTGGAAGGGTATTTTGAGCAGCCCATCGAAACGTCAGCAATCCGTAGCGCGCTGGGATCGGCCGGATTTGCGGATGCGGAGATTCAGCAGCTTCAGGGGCGGGCTCAAGCCAATAGCTTCCTCGTTCGCATTAAGTCAGACCCAGCCATCGCCAAACAGGCGGGACAGTCTGTTCTCGACGCGCTACGCAAGGCGTTTCCCGGCAATCCGTTTCACATGGACTCGGTCCACGAGGTTGGGCCGGCGGTCGGAAAGACGCTGCAGAGTCAGGCGCGGTGGGCCGTTCTTGTCTCCCTGCTTGGGATTCTGGTGTATATCACCCTGCGCTTCGACTTTCGCTTCGGTGTCGCGGCGACCATCGCGACATTCCACGACATCCTCGCAGTACTGGCCATTCTCTATCTGATGAATGTCGAGATCACGATTCTCGTGATCACCGCCCTGCTGACGCTGGCGGGATACTCGCTGACAGACACGGTGATCGTCTATGACCGGATCCGCGAAAATCTGAAGAAATACCATAAGAAGGCCGATTTCGTGCCCGCCATCAACCGGTCGATCAATGAAGTGCTGTCGCGCACGATTCTGACGTCCAGCACCGTTCTGGCTGTCGTCATCGCGTTGTATGTCGCCGGAGGGCCGGTCCTGCGCGACTTTGCGATGTCGCTCATATTTGGCGTGGTGATCGGTACGTACTCGTCGTGGTTCGTTGCGTCCCCGATCTACGTTGAATGGGAGTCACGCAACCCGAAGCGGTTCAAGGCCTGAGACGGCTGCCCGAAGAAGATGGGAATTATTCAAGGCGCCTTCTGCAAGGCGCCTTTATCTTGTGAGCGAGCCCATGATGGGCGGGGAGGTACGATGACCAGACGCATGATTCTCCCTTTGCGGATTTCAATGGTGGTTCTGCTGGCGGCGTGCGTTCGAGGCGCCGCGGGAGCGGAAAGCGGTGCAGCAACTGCCTCCGGCGTGGGAGTATTCGACGTCGATTCTTTGCTGATGGATTGTCCCCTTGCAGCCGACCAGCCGACGCGCACGGATCAAATCGCCCATGATTCCCTTTCGAGCGTTCATCTGACGCAGATCCGGGGTTCGATTGAATCCCACCGGCATCTGGGCCATGATGAGAATGTCTGGGTGATCCGAGGGGCGGGACGGCTGACTGTGGACGGGGTCAAACACAAGGTCGCCGCGGGGCAGGTGATCCACATACCCAAGGGCGTGTCGCATTCGTTCCATAACATGGGATCTCGGCCCGCTGTCGTCATCTCAGTGTTCTCGCCGGGATTCGATGGAAAAGACCGGATCTACGACAACCCGCCGCCCCGTTAGCGGGTATGAATGAGGCAGGGCTCGCGAGCCCGAATAGCTTATGAAGACTCACCGTTTGTTTACATCATTGGTCCCGGCGCTCCTGGTGGTTTCCCTTGTGGCGCACCCGGCATCCGGGCAGGTCACACGGCGTGCACCCCAGCAGGAGGCAGCTCCGGTCGATCCGTCTCTCTTTACGGTGGCCCGCCTGCAATATCCGGGGGGAGGAGATTGGTACTGGGGTTCATCTGCCTTGCCGAACCTGCTCGCTTTCATCAAGGAAAACACGGACATCCCAATCAATGAACAAGAGGTAAGAGCCAAACCGTCTGACGCGCAGCTTTTCTACCACCCATTCATCTATGCCACCGGCCACGGGAGCATTCGATTCTCGGATGCGGAGCTTGAGCAAATGCGTCGCTATCTGCTGGGCGGGGGATTCTGGTTCATTAACGACTCCTATGGTATGGATCCGGCGGTGCGACGAGAATTGAAGCGGGTATTCCCGGATCGGGAGATGGTCGAGCTTCCTTTCGCTCACCCGATCTATCATGAGCCATTCGAATTCCCCGACGGACCGCCGAAGATTCACAAGCACGATGGAAGACCGCCACGCGGTTTCGCCATCCTCGATCAGGACCGGGTCGTCGTTTACTATCTGGTTGAGTCCGACATTGGCGACGGGTGGGAAGACCCACAGGTGCACAAGGATCCACCCGAGAAGCGCCTTGAAGCTCTTCGTATGGGAACAAACATCGCGGTGTATGCCCTGACACACTGACGGGAGTGTCGAAGAAGCGCCGGACCCGCCGCGGCCCGCCTGCGGCGGGTCCGGTCTGCCGGATTCGAGTTTCTCGGTGGGGCGGACACTCTTGTCCGCCCGGCGTAGCCGAGGAACCACGGCTTTATCAACACTCCCACTTATGTGGGCGTAGGCCGGAATCCAAGTCCACTTATCTCTCAGTCGATACAGTAAATGATGCGTAGAAGTGGTACGTGTGGTGAATGGCCGTTTGACGTTCATACCGAACAGTTGACGGGAGTCACAAGGAGCACAAAGCAATGTCACCGATGCCGGGCTACAGCCAACTGATTGACCGCCTTAGGGATATGCGCCACCGCTGGATCGCGCTTGAGTGGGGCTCGCAATTGAGCCTCCTGGTAGCTGCGATGGGCGTTGCGTTCGTCATTCTGTCGCTGTCGGTGGCTCTAACTGTACCGTCCGTGGGTATCCGGGTTGCGATCCTGGCGGCCTTGGGTACCGTGGCCCTCGCTTTGGTTTTCTGGGCAGTTGCCAAATCAACCGTTCGCGCTCCCAAGTACACCCATCTGGCGCTCACCGTTGAGCACAGGCACCCTGAGTTGAAAAACCGCCTGATCGCGGCTCTCCAACTGGCCGACCGTGCACGGGCCAACCCGGAGGGGTACTCGTTGGACCTGATCGACCTGACCATTCGTCAGGCGATGGAGATGAGCCAGGAGATTGATTTCGCGGCCGCTCTGGATCGAGCTCGGATCAAACGTTCGGCGCGCCTGGCAGGGATCGGGCTGGGTGCAGCGCTCCTCCTGTCTATCCTCTTTCCCAGTCTCGCATCGCGCTCATGGGAGGCGTACTCCAATCCCCTGACTGATTATTCCGCCCCGATCCCCTATGACCTGAGCGTCGAGCCTGGCTCGGTGGAAGCGGTCAAGTTTGACGACTTCAAGATCATGGCCCGCGTGGTCGGCGCCAGTCTTCCAGCAGCCGCGACGATCCACCAGCGCACGGTCGGCGGTGATTGGCGTGTGATCGGCCCGGTCGCCGCAATTACCACGGCGAAGGATACAAGTCCGTCCAAGGGGACAGAGCAGGCAGAGTTCCGCCACACGATCCCGCAGATCAAGCATGATTTCGAATACTACGTTACCGCTGGTGAACGCACCTCCCCCACCTACGCGGTGACGGCAGTCGATCGGCCTCTGGTGACCGGACTGCGGCTGGAAATCTTCCCTCCCAAGTACACGGGGATTGCACCCAGTGTTGCCGACGAGAACGACGGTACCATCTCCGCCCCGGTGGGCACGACCGTCAAGATGCGCCTGGAAAGCAACCGTCCCTTGTCGGCGGCGGCGATGGTCTTTTCGGATGGCGGGAGTCGTCCGCTTGAGGTTCGATCCCAGTCAGCATCTGTCGAGTTCACGGTCGATAAGAATCAGTCTTACCACTTTTCACTCCTGGACGCGAGCGGGCGCACCAACCCGCACCCCATCGACTACTCCATCACGGCGATTGCCGATCGTCAGCCGTCGGTGGAGATCGTGATGCCCGGTCACAACCTGGATCTGACCGACGCGATGGCCGTCGACATGAAGATCGTCGCGCACGACGATTATGGTTTCTCCAAGATGATTCTCCACACGCGGTGGTTGTCGGAGGGGCGCGAGCGCGCGGTACGCGACATCGCGATGCCAGGCGCGAATGTGAGCGGGGAACGCTTGGAATCGGGGTACTTCTGGGACCTTGCAAATTGGGGACTGATGCCCGAAGACGTGGTGCATTACTACGTTGAGGTCCGGGATAACGACCAGGTCCCCGGGCCCCAGAGTGCACAAAGCAAGACATTCTCTGTCCGGCTGCCATCGCTGGATGAGCAGATAGCCGGGTTCGAACAGGCGCGGGAAACCGATCTAAATGCGCTGGACAGGATCCTCGAGGGCGAGCGCGAAATGAGCCGCAGACTCGAGGAGCTCCGTCGCGAGATTGCCGGTCAGAAGGAGATCGACTGGAACAGGCAGAAAGGCCTGGAGGAACTATCGTCAAAGGGGCAGAAGCTCAACAAGGAACTCGACGAAGTCGCCGAACGGATGCAGGAGCAGGTTCAGCAGGCCCAGCAGCAGAAACTGCAGTCGGCGGAATTGATCCAGAAGATGATCGAAGCGCAGCAGTTGTTCAACGAAGTGGCCACCGATGAGATGCGCGAGGCCATGCGCAAACTGCAGGAGGCGATGAAGCAACTCGATCCCAAAGAGGTCCAAAACGCCCTGTCGCAGATGAACCTCTCGCAGGAAGAGCTGCTGAAGCGCCTGGAACGGACAGTCGCCTATCTCAAGAAGCTGCAGGCCGAACAGAAGGTCGACGCCTTCGTCAAGCGGCTCGAAGAGATGCTCGCGCAGCAGGAGGCGCTCAACAAGGAAGCGAGCCAGAGCCCCAAGGAGAAACTCCCGGACATGGCGCCGTCGGAGGAGCGGCTCAAGTCGAACTTTGACAAGCTTACGGAGGATCTGGCGGCCGCTGAATCAATGCTGACCGCCAACCAGATTGCCCCGCCGTCGAAGATCCAGGGATTCTGCCAGTCCGCCCAGAAATCCCCCGCTCCCGGACAAATGAAAGAGACTGCCCAAAACATGTCGCAGCAGAACAAAGGGGGCGCGCAGAAGTCGGGTGGTCAGTGCGCCAGTTCACTGAAATCGCTTCTGGATGAGATGAAGTCGTTCCAGAAAGAGATGTCGTCGAACATGCAGGCAGAGATGGCCAGGAAACTGCGCGAGGCACTCGACAAGGTCTTCTATGTTTCGGATCAGCAGGAGGATCTGATGGAGCGAACCGGTCAGGTCGATCCAACCTCGCTGTCCTTGCGTGATATGGCCGCTGAGCAGGAGGCTATGCGCGCCGCCACCGAACGTCTGGCAGATCAATTGGCCGAACTCGGGAAGAAATCGACATGTCTGTCCAATCAAATGGGGCAGAACCTTGCCGGCTCGGCGGCGCGGATGCGGGCCTCTGCAGAAGCCTTGTCCGCGCGTCAGGGACCGGGCGCCCAGGGCAACCAGCGGGAATCCTTATTTGATCTGAATCAAGCCGCTCAGCAGTTGGCGGATGCGATGGAGAAGAACTCGGGGCAATGCAAGAATCCCGGCTCCGGATCCTGCGACAAACCGGGTGGCCAGGGCGCCATGGGGAAGATGCAGACCCTCTCCCAACAGCAGGGTCGCCTGAATGAGCAGATGCCCGGCCACGAATTGGGTGGAGGCTCTACCATGTCCCTGGAGGAACGGCAGCAACTGGCACGGCTAAGAGCGGAGCAGCAGACAATCCAACGCGGTGTCAGCGATCTAAACAAGGAGCTCGGTGACCGCAGGGATCTCCCCGGGCGCCTGGACAAACTCGGTGAGGAAATGCAGCGCGTGATTGAAGATATGGACCGGTCCAAGTTGACCGAGGAGACACGTGAGCGACAGCGCCGAATCTACACCCGCATGCTGGACTTCCAGCACTCTCTGCAGAAACAGGATTACAAAGAGGAACGCAAGGCCCAGTTCGGCGAGAACATGCTCCGAGCTTCACCCGGAGCGCTTGATCCCGGCCACGGCCTCACGGACGAGGAATACGAGCGTTTGCTGACCCGCTACCAGGAGGAAGGTTACCCAAAGGAATACGAGGAGACCATCAAAGCCTATTTCCGGGCCCTGGTGGAAGCGCGCGGGAAGTGATCGGATTGAGCACACAGTATTTTGACAGGGGTGGGCACTCTTGCGGTGCTCACCCCTTTCACGCGGATGGCATTCCGCGCCCACGGTTGACTGACCACAGAACAACATGCGGTAACCCGGCCAAAGCCCCCCTCGACGAAGCAGCGAGTGTACGCGTTCAGCGCCCTCATCATTTTGCCAGACTACCATGGCAATCATCGGTTGAATTCCAGAGCGAAAAAGGCTAACTAACCAGCGAGGGGACGATAGGACCCCTGCTGGAAACATGAAACTTTTGCCGCTGCAGACCGTCTGTTAAGTCCATGTGGCCGCGGCGTCGCGCGGCGGCAGCCACGTATCTCGGGAGGTGGAGAGTCATGACTTCGGATCAAGAACCCATCGTATCAGTCGAGTCTCCGGCGACTCAAGCGCCCCAGCTTGGTTTCGGCGCCAAGCTGTGGAATCTGTTCTTCGACCCACGCAAGACTTTCGCGAGCATTGTCCCAAACCATGAGTGGATCATCCTCTGGCTTCTGGTCTCGGCGATCAGCATCGGCGCCTATATGCCGATCAAGAGCATCGTGAAGCAAAGCCAGATCCAGCAGGTTCAGGAACGACTCAAATCCAGTTCGCAGGTTACAGAACAGCAGCGTGCGGAGATCCTCGAGAGGATGGAGTCGCAATTCGACAAGCCGCTGAATCTGCTGTGGATCCCTGCCGTGCAGCTCGTCATCCTTGCCATCGTGGCCGGAATTCTGCTGTTTTTGGGCAACATCATCCTGGGGGGAAACAGCGGCTATCTGAAAATGCTGAATGCGTTCGCTTGGACAATGATGATCGTGATTCCCGGCAGCCTTGTCACCGTACCCATGGTCCTGGCCAAAGAGTCGATGGATGTATCGTTGGGACTTGGTGTCCTGACGTCGGCCGAAACCGGCGCGTTCGTGAAGAAACTGTTGTCATCATTTGAATTGTTCGCTCTTTGGCAAGTTTGGCTCGCGTCCACGGCGGTCTCGGTCCTGGCAAGGGTCCCCGCGAAGAAGGCATTCGTGGCCGTCTTCGTGGCCTGGCTGGTCTGGGTGATTGTCCAGGGCGGGCTCGCGACGATCGGTGTGCAATTTGGCGCGTAGCATTGAAGCAGCAATGAGGATCAGGAAGTGAAGGAGCAATCCATGAAGAGAAGGCAATTGCGAGTGGTTCTTGTAGCGTTGGCATCACTCCTGTCTCTGGCGGCCCAGCCGGTGCAGGCGGAAATCCTGACTCTGGATCAGTGCATTGATATCGCTCTGCGTCAGAATGCATCCGTGCTAACCCCCGGACTGAAAGTCGGGCTCACCTCGGCCCAGCAGGGTATCTGGACGGCGTGGGGCGGGGTGCTACCATCATTGTCTGGGAACATGGACTACAGTTGGTCTAAGTCCCCGATCAGCGAGAGAGCGATTTTCAACCCCTACACCTTCAAGATCGACACAGTTCTCGGAGGAGGTTCTGCCAGCAGTTGGAGCGCCAATCTGGGCTTCCGGCAGACGCTCTTCGATGGCCTCGCCAACTACTATACGATTCGCCAAGCGCAGCACTCCCTCTTCGGCTATCAGCAACTGTACCGCTCGGTTGAGTTATCCCTGATTCTCCAGGTGAAGCAGAGCTACTACGCCGTACTCAGGGCGAAAGGGCTGCTTGAGGTGGAGAAGGGAGCCGTCAGCCGGTCTGAAAAGGATCTCGAGACCATCCAGTCGATGTATGACTTGGGTTCAAAGTCGCAGTCGGATCTGCTGAAGGCGAAGGTCCGCCGCGGGACCGAGAAAGTCGCGCTGATTACCCGCCAGAACGAGTACGATGTGGCGGTGGCGGCATTGAACAATATCCTCAACCGAGACGTGTCTACCCCGGTGGAGCTTGCCGACGTGACCGCTGCGCCCGAGCTCGGGATCGACTTCGATCAGGCTTTGAAAGAAGCCACGGAGAAATCGCCTCAAATGCTGGCCGCCCGCGCCGACTGGGCTGCCAGAAGAAGCAGTCTCGGAATCGCCCGCGCCGCCTACTTTCCGGATCTCTCGTGGAACGGTGGACGGAGCTATTCAGCCCCCGAGCGCGGCAATCTGTTCAAGAGCGACAATGGCCGCTGGGGAGTGGGAGTGAGTCTCAGCTACACACTCTTTGACGGCTTCCTGAAGAAAAGCAACTACTCCCGCGCCAAAGTGGCGGCAAAGACCAGCGGTGAGGCTCTGACGCAGGAGGAGAACAACGTCGCTCTGGCCGTGAGACAGGCCTTCTTGGGCTGGAAGCTGGCTCATGACAAGATGGCCCTGGCCGACGAGACGGAGAAGTCCGCCCAAGAGGACTTCAATCTCGCCCAAGAGAAGTACAATCTGGGGGCGGGAACGATACTGGAATTGTTGGATGCTCAGGTCTCCTTGACACAGGCCCAGACCGACAAGGTCAACGCGCTCTATGACTACCACCTGGCAATCGCGGCGCTGGAGAATGCCATGGGGCGGGGGCGATAGACGAATCCTTCTGCTCACTCGGCGCTGTCGCGGAGCGAAGGATTGTCACAGAGCCGTGTTTTTGTGAATCCTGGGAAGTCTACCGGCCGTATACGGAAAAATGGAAGGTGGAAGGGCCGGACTGAATGCATCGTGCTCGGGCGACCCTCGGATCTCTAACTCGCGCAGTTTGAAATCGGAGTGAGTATGACGAAAAAAGGAAAGAAGAAACTGTTCATCATCGGAGGAGCGGCAATCGTCATCGCCGCCCTGGTGATTGTCAATCTGACGCGTTCATCCGGCAAGACGACGAAGGTCACGACTGCCAAAGTCAAGCAAGGCAAACTCGTCTCGCTCGTGACTGCTTCGGGCAAGGTCAAGCCGAAGACGGAAGTGAAGATCTCCGCCAACGTATCCGGTGAAATCGTGGGCCTCCCGGTGGTGGAAGGGCAGCGGGTCAGTAAGGGCGACTTGTTGGTCCAGATCGAGCCGAAGCAATACGAGGCCCAATTGCGTCAATCCCAGGCGGGATACGATGCCGCGGTGGCCAGCATGAAGCTGGAAGAATCCGGCGCGCGGGAAGCCCAGTTGGTCTACGAGCGACAGAAGGCAATGTTCGACAAGAAGCTGACTTCCAAGGAGATATACGATGCCGCGCGCACGCGGTACGAGTCGACACAGGCCGCTCTGGATGCCGCCCGTTCGCGGGTGCAGCAGGCCAAGGCCGAGGTGGACCGGGCCACCGAAAGCCTCAGCTACACGACAATCCGTTCCCCCATTGACGGCTCCGTTACTGATCTGCGCTCCGAACTCGGCGAAATCGTCATGGGGTCCCTCAACTACCAAGCCTCGGTGATCATGGTGGTCAGTGACCTGTCGGAAATCGAAGTCCAGGTCGAAGTGGATGAAACCGATGTCGACCAGGTGGCGCTCGGGCAGTCCGCCAAGATCAAGCTGGATGCCATGCCCGATACAAACTACGCCGGCAAGATCACCGAGATTGGAAACACCGCCAAGGTGTCGGCGCTCGGAACACAGGATCAGGTAACCAACTTCCTGGTCACCGTTCTGTTGATCGACAGCGTGCCCAACATCAAGCCGGGCATGACGGCGACCTGTGACATCACGACCAACGAGCGTGCGGGCGTCACGAAGATCCCGATCGGGGCTGTTGTCCTGCGCGACGAAAGTGTTCTCAAGAAACAGAAGGGCGCGCCATCCGAGTCATCCTCGGCAGTGGGTGTCAGTGAGGCCGTAGCTGCAGGCGACGGTGATTCGGCCAAGAAAGCAGAGAACGAAGAAGAGACTGCCAAGAAGAAGCCGATTGAAGGAGTCTTCGTCGTTCGCGCGGGAAAGGCTGTCTTCGTGCAAGTGACCACGGGCATTGCCGATCAGCAGAACATTGAGATCAAATCGGGACTGCAGAAGGGGGACGAAATCATCGTCGGACCGTTCCGTACCCTTCGGACACTGGAAGACGGTGAACGTGTTGAAGCCAAAGAAGAGAAAGCGGAGAAGAAGGGAAAAGAGAGCGGCAAGGAAGGATCCAGTGAGGGTGCCTGATTCACGCCTGCAAGTCAACAGCACCTTTCGTGAGGTGATTCCCACATGCTGATCAAGACAGAGAACCTGTGGAAGACCTACAAGATGGGCACCGAGGAAGTGCACGCGTTGCGCGGTGTCACGCTCGTCATTGGCAAAGGTGAGTACGTGGCGATCATGGGCCCCTCTGGGTCGGGGAAGTCGACCCTCATGAACCTGATCGGCTGCCTGGACACGCCATCCCAGGGCACCTACGAGTTGAACGGCCGCCAGGTCGCCACGATGAATGACGACGAGCTTGCGTTCATTCGGAACAAGGAAATCGGGTTTGTCTTCCAGACCTTCAACCTCCTCCCTCGTGCAACCGCCCTGCACAATGTCGAATTGCCTCTTATCTATAGTGGGACTCCGTCCGAGACACGCATTGACCTGGCCAAGCGGGCGCTGGAGATGGTTGATCTTTCCGACCGCATGATGCACCGTCCCAACCAATTGTCCGGCGGGCAGCGCCAGCGCGTCGCGATCGCCCGTGCCCTGGTCAACAATCCCTCGCTGATTCTGGCTGACGAGCCAACGGGGAATCTCGACACCAAGACTGGCGTTGAAATCATGGGGGTTTTCGACCGCCTCCACGGAGCCGGCAATACGATTATCATCGTTACCCACGAGCATGACGTCGCCCAATACGCCGATCGGATCCTTCACATCCGTGACGGCCAGATCGAGCGTGAAGAACTCGGCCGAAGAAGAGCGGCCTGAACCATGCGCCAGTTTCTCGAAAGCGTAAAGATCGCGCTGGCCGCCCTGTGGGCCAGCAAGATGCGCTCGATTCTCACCCTGGTCGGGATGATCATCGGGGTGGCGACCATCATCGCCATTGTGTCCCTGATCACCGGGATGAATCAGTACGTCGCCGCCGAGATCGATCAGCTCGGGGCAACAACCTTCATTGTCGATCGCGAGGGGATCATCACGAGTGAAGAGACCTGGTGGGAGCGCATGAAGCGCAAGAAACTGACCACCGACGACATGGAGGCCATCGCCAAGGCCTGCCAAGGTTGCGAGCAGGTCGGGGGGCGCGAGATCACGATGCGCAAGATCAAGCGCGGGAATCAATACGTCAATGACGCCTACGTGATGGGCTCGACGGCCAACTATCCACAGATCGTGGATTTCGAGATTGAGACCGGACACTACCCGTCCGAGTCCGACAACGAGCACCGGCGGTCGGTCGCCTTCATCGGCTACGATGTGATTGACGAGCTATTCCCAGGCGTGTCCCACATCGGCAAGACGATCATGATCTCCGGGAAGGAGTACACGGTCATCGGCAATGGCAAGCGGCGCGGTTCGACACTAGGCCAAAGCCGGGATAATTACGTCGTGATTCCTTTATCCACATTCGAGAGACAGTTCGGGAAGCGCCGATCGTTCGAGATCTACGTCAAGTCACAGTCCTTTGAGAGCATGGACGAGACCAAGGACGAAGTGCGCGCGGTGATGCGGGCCCGGCACAAGCTGAAATACGGTGACTCGGACGATTTCGAGATTTTCACCGCCGGCGACATTATGAGCATGTGGGAGAATTTCTCACGGGGCGCGTTTATCGTAATGGTCGGAATCTCCTCGATTGCCCTGATCGTGGGCGGGATTGTGATCATGAATATCATGCTGGTATCGGTGACGGAGCGAACCAGGGAGATTGGAATCCGGAAAGCGATCGGGGCGCGAAAAGCCAGTGTCATGTGGCAGTTCATGTCCGAGGCGCTGACACTGTCGGTGATCGGCGGCGCCGTCGGGATTCTGTGTGGTATTGCGTTCGGCAAGGGTCTCTCCGCGTTATCCGGGATTCCAATGGGAATCGAAGTCTGGTCAATCGCGGCAGGAATCCTGGTCTCGGGAGGGGTCGGGACCATCTTCGGCGTGTACCCCGCGATGAAGGCGGCGCGGCTCGACCCGATTGAAGCGCTACGGTATGAGTGACGCAAAGTTACTCGTACGAAGCGTACGGATCAGATAGACTTATGGCACTCCAGTTCTTCGAACTCAGAGAAGCGGTGGCGATGGCGATGGCCGCCATCCGGGCCAACAAGCTGCGATCCTTCCTGACCGTGTTGGGCGTGCTCATCGGAGTCAGTTCGGTGATCGGTATGGTTTCACTGATCACCGGATTGAACAATTCGATGGCCCGGCAGATCGAGTCGCTGGGCTCCAACGTCATCTACGTCTCCAAGTACAAGCCGGGCATCGTGCTCGGGCATCGCTCCTCAGATGAACGCAATCGCAAGGCGATCTTCTACGAGGATGCTGAGGCGATCCAGGCCAATTGCACGCTGGTAGATGGGGTCTCGCCTGAGAACTCTTACTGGCGGTGGCCGTCTGGGAATTCGGCAAAATACGAAAAGAACGAGGCGTTGAGGCCCGAGATTACCGGCGTGTTGCCGGCATACCAAGCCGTCAATAACACGGAAATGGCTGAAGGGCGTTTCTTCAATGACATCGACAACCACTTCCGGCGCATGGCGTGCGTGCTTGGATCAGACGTTTCCGATGCTCTCTTCCCAGGGCTGGACCCGATTGGCAAGGACATCATGGTCAATGGCCAGCGCTTTTCGGTGATCGGCGTGATCGCCAAACGCCAGTCGCTGCTCGGGGAGTCGATGAACAACTACATCCTGATCCCGTATGATACATTTGCCAAGCTCTACCCCTGGGAGAAGGAGCTCTGGCTGTCCTGCCGTGCCAAGAGCGCGGAGGTAATGCCCCAGGCGATCGATCAGATCACCGAACTCATGCGCCGCCGCCGGGGCGTGGCTTACGACAAGCCGGAGGATTTCGCCGTCTTCACCCAAGAGACCCTGATGGAACAGTACCGGAGTATCACCGGGGTCATTTACCTCGCGATGGTGGTGATCTCCTCCATCGGGCTGATGGTTGGCGGCGTGGGAGTGATGAACATCATGCTCGTGTCGGTCACCGAGCGCACCCGGGAAATCGGCATTCGCAAGGCCATTGGGGCACGCCGAAGAAACATCATCTGGCAGTTTCTGATCGAGGCGATGACACTCTCCGGCCTGGGGGGCGTCATGGGCATCCTGGTGGGAATCGCTCTGGCGGTGCTGATCAACGCAGTCTCTCCGCTGCCGGCGGCGGTCTCGCCGTTCTGGGTGATGATCGCTTTCTCGGTGGCGGTGCTTGTGGGCCTTGTTTTCGGGATCTACCCGGCTTATCGGGCCGCGAAAGTCGACCCGATCGTCAGCCTGCGCTATGAGTAACTCTGTCCGGCCCGGCCCTCCGCCAGCGACACTTGGCAGTCGAGCCCGCTGAAAGCCAGGGCGGGGTTCCGTGACACTGCCGGAGTGTGAATTCCGCTGGTCAGGGTGAATCGCGTGTATATATTCCCGGAGCGGCCGCCTCGGCCGAAGGGATAATCTGTGCGTCGCATGGCCAACACCAGACTCTTGCCGCTCATACTCTTGGGAATTCTCCTGGGGCCGGTTTTCCCCTTGTCCGCAACCGGCGTCTCATGGGCGCAGACTGAATTCTCAGGCCTTCCTGAGCCGGGAGAGCCCGTTTTTGATCTGGATGTGGCGGCCTTCCGGGCTCCCGGCGACAGCCTGCGCATCGAGATTTACTATCGTATCACCAATCCCCGTTTGTCCTACGTGAAGAAGGGGAACCAGTATGTGGCTTCCTACGAGATCTCGGCCATCCTGAAGGGCGGCGGCGACCAGCAGGCGGCCTCCGCCAGCAACATGGAGAACTACGCTCTGGGAACCTACGATGAGACACGGCGCGCCACCGGCTACCTGGTCAATGTCCTCACCGTGCATGTCAGTGCTGGCCAATATGAGTTGGCGGTAACAGTCAATGACCGGATCTCAGGGGGAACGCACACCATCCATCGGCCCGTTGATCTTCGCGATTTGACAGGCCCGGACTGGGTCATCGGCGGCCCGGAGTTCATCCTTACGGGCGCGGCTCCGCCCGGCGACGCCCGCTATCGTAAGGACACCCTGGGCTTCGTCCCCAACGTTACACGCTCTTTTGGCGGGGCGGATCTTCCTCTCACACTCTACTTCGAGATTTACCCGCCCGCACGGCGCCCGATGACATCGGTGGTCATCAATGCCAGCCAGCAGTCAGGCCGGCACCACTTCATCGACACGATCCGGGTCGACACCACTCTCAGGATGGCTCCGATTCACTATCAGAGACCTCTCCCCGGATTTGAAGCCGGAGAAGCACGTCTGGAGATCGTGGGGATCGATCAGGACGGCCGCCGGGTCGGCAATCCTGCCTCAGCCGTTTTCTTCATCGACTGGTCACTGGCATCCCTGATCGAGAGCAACTGGAAAGAAGTCGTGGACATGCTGGTGCACATCGCCACACGAGCCGAAATGGAGGCGCTGCGGAAAACTCCACCGGAAGAACGCGCCGCCGCTTTCGACCGGTTCTGGAAATCCAAGGATCCCAGCCCGGAATCCGAAGCGAATGAATGGAAAGAGGAGTACTACAGGCGCATGCGCTTTACCAACCAGCAGTTCACAACACCTTTCCAGCCCGGCTGGCGCACCGACTTTGGGACAGCTTACATCAAGTACGGGGAACCTGACGAAGTTGAACGGTTCCCGTTCGAGATCAGCCGTAAACCGTACGAAGTCTGGCACTATTATGCTCAGCGCCGCCAGTTTGTCTTCATCGACACCAAAGGCAACGGCGAATATGAGCTACAATACCCATACGACGGAATCATCCGCTGAGAGGCCACGATTGGCAACCCAACAGTCTAGACGCATTCCCGGACCACGCAATTGGCGCAGAGCTCGCTGCCGGGTCCGGGTTACCCCAGCGGCACTGATCCTGTCGCTGGCGCTGTCAATCCACACAACTCCATCATTTGCGATTGAAGGGACGGGCCCGCTCCATTTCCGCGCGGACCATGCCGCGTTCCGGTATGCGCCGGGTGCACGTGAAGGATATGTCGAATTCTACTTTGAGCTGAAACGCATCGACTTCACATTCCGGCCTGTGGACAGTGTCCTGCGGGCAGATGTCCACGCCTGGGTGCATGTGCGAGACACGACCGGAGTGCCGGTCGACTCTGTGGGGGGCGCTTTCATATCGGTGGCCGCCGATTCGGCAGCGCTGGCTGACTCCAATTTTGTCATCTTCTTTGCACGAGCCCTGGTGCTCCATCCCGGCCAATACAAAGCGCGGGTGGTCGTAACCGACCTGCTCAACAAGGCCTCATCAGAGGCGCTCCTCCCCGTCGTGGTTCCCGATTTCTCAGGGTCTGAACTGCTGCTGTCCGGGATCGAGTTTGGCTACGACATCATCAGCCAGACCGCTGACACTGGCGCCACCCCGGCCGACGTGCTCGTGAAGAACCACTACAAGATCTACCCTGATTGCCGCGGGCTGGTCGGAGGAGACCGGCCCCGGCTGTTCTTCTACAGCGAAGTATACAATCTGGCCTTTGATCCCGCACAGGACAATGCCTACGACGTCACCATCTCTGTGGCGCCGACGGACAGTGTTACCGGCAGGCCTGTCAAGGTGCAGAAACTGACAAAGGCGGGAAACACTGCTGTTCTGGCCACCGGCATCGATGTTCGTGATCTGCCCGCGGGGGCATACAACCTGCGAATCGACGTGAACGATCCGGCGACCGGCCAGAAGGCGGGCGCACAGAAGGGATTCCAGGTCGTCGCCCCGGTCTTGGCAGACAGCCTGACGCCGGCGGACATTCAGCGCATGCGCGATATATTCGCCTACATCATCCGTCCCGATCAGTTGCAGACCTTCGAACGCCTTAACGCGATCGGCAAACGGTCGTTCTGGGCGCAATTCTGGAAGGATCGTGACCCGACCCCCAGCACCCCCGAGAACGAATTCAAGGATGAGCACCTGCGCCGGATGAATTACTCCAACGAACGCTTCTCGGTCGGATACCAGAAGCGCACCGACGGCTGGCGAACCGACATGGGGCGTGTCTACATTGTCTATGGACCTCCAAGCCTCGTCGAACGATACCCCTTCACACCCGATCGCTCACCGGTGGAGATGTGGTTCTACGACAGCCTTTCCGGTCAGGGGCAGGTGTATTTCCTTTTCGTCGACGAGGGTGGTTACGGCGAGTACAACATGGTCCACTCGACCGCCCGGGGTGAGCGCCGGGATCCCAAGTGGGAAGAACAGGTGCGCCAAGGCGCCTTCGAGCGCAACCGGTAGAGGTGTCCTGTCACCGGGGAATCATGGGTCGGTCAAGATGCTGCAGGCTGGACAACTGACAAAGCATTTCGTGGACAAGAAGAAGGGGACGATTCGCGCCGTCGACGGTGTCGACTTGGACTGCAAACGCGGTGAGATCTTCGGTCTGCTTGGGCTGAATGGCGCAGGCAAGACAACGACGCTGCGGCTGCTGGCGACCATTTTGCGCCCCGACACTGGCTCGATCCGCATCGATGGGATCGATGCGCTGACCCACCCTGAAGCGGTCCGCTCCAGAATCGGTTTCCTCACCGGTACGACCGGCCTTTATCTGAGACTGACACCCCGCGAAATCCTGTCCTACTTCGGACGCCTGGCAAGCATGGACGCGCCCACCGTCAAGCGCCGTTCCGACGATCTCATCGACCGCCTGGGTATGGCCGAGTTTGCCGACCGTCGCGTAGACAAGCTGTCCAGCGGCCAGAAACAGCGGACGTCGATCGCACGTACTCTGATCCACGATCCACCCCTGTTGATTCTCGATGAGCCCACAACCGGCCTTGATGTCGTCACGTCGCGTGCCATCGTGGAGTTTATACGGGAGGCCCGTACGCTGGGGAAGTGCGTCCTGTTCTCAACACACATCATGCATGAAGCGGCCAAGCTGTGCGACCGGATTGCGATCCTGCACGCGGGAAAGATTCGCCGCGTCGGAACCCTGGCAGACTTCCGTTCACACTATGGTCATGAAGATCTCGATGACATCTTCGTCGCCGCGATCGAAGACAATGGAGGGTCGGCACGATGAGTGGAATCCTGACGGTGTTCTTCAAGGAAATCAAGGACATCCTGCGTGACCGCCGTACGATCATCTCCATGGTCATCGTGCCGCTGCTCTTCTACCCGATACTGACCATGGGACTGGCGAGTATCATTTCCTCGCAGATCGAGAAGACAAGGGCGGAACGCCAGCCCGTCCTGGTACTTTCGACCAATGCCGCCCCCGAACTGATGTCGTCGCTCGCCGCTGATTCGAGTCTGCGTGTCGTACCCGCCGATTCGATTCAGGCCCTGCTCTTGCGGCACGCGGAGACCGACACGAGTCTGAAGATTGAGACGATTCAGCGTATCTTCAGAACCCAAGCCGGTCAAATACCCAAGGAATCCAAGGAACACATCTATTACGCCGCTATTTCCAAGAAATGGATCAAGGCAGTCGTGGAGATGCCGGCGACCATGCCGGCGCAGACTGCCTCGCAGGATTCGATGGTGATCGGTGTCTACACGGATCAGGCGGATGTCAACTCCGAGGCTGCTGGCGACCATATCAGGGATTGGGCGACCGCATTGAATGACTCACTGGTCGACCAGCGGCTGGCACGATTCGGGGTGAATCGCCGGGCACTTCAGCCCTTCTGGCTCTCGTCGCAAGATGTGGCCCCGAAATCAAAGCAGTCGGGGCGTCTCATGGCGATTATGCTTCCCTACATGCTGATGATTCTCACTATGACCGGCGGGATGTATCCGGCGATGGATATCACAGCCGGGGAAAAGGAACGTAACACGCTGGAGACCCTGCTGGCCGCTCCGGTGGCACGGTGGCATCTCGCGGTGGGGAAATTCCTCACCGTTCTGACCGCCGGATTTGTGACAATGCTTCTCTCCATGACCTCGATGACCCTCAGCATGAAATGGGGAATGATGGGAATGTCTGAAGGAGGAGATCAGGCGGCATCCTTCTCCATGTCGGCCGGCACCCTCGGATGGATTCTCCTTTTGATGATCCCGATGGCGACTCTGTTCTCCGCTCTCCTCATTGTCATAGCGATCGCCGCCCGCAGCTACAAGGAGGCCCAAAGCTATGTCACGCCGCTCCTGATGGTCGTGATTATGCCCGCGATGATTAATTTCGTCCCAGGCATCGAACTGAACTGGGCGCTCACGTTCGTCCCGGTGGTCAATCTCTGCTTAGCCCTCAAGGAAGTCTTGCTCGGAATCGCCAAGCCGGCACAGATCCTTGCAGTTTTTGGCACCACCGCGCTTTATGCCGGGTTCATGCTGTTTGTGGCCTCACGAATCTTCGATCGTGAATCAGTGCTCTTCCGCACCTGAAAGGGTTCACAACCAGCCTTCCAGAAAATGAAAAACCCGTCCCACTCAGAAACGAGCGGGACGGGCTTGATTTGTTCCCAATCCGAAAGCGTTCAGATCAGCGCTCGGAAGTCGGGGCCGGACCCCACCGACGCGCCTTGCTGATGGGCACCGTGAAGCGCGTGTGGGTCGAATCCGAGGCCTCAATCGTCACCGACTTGTTGAACAGATCATCCGCCATCTTCTGGTCGAATTTCAGTTTGAAGGTCCTCTCCCCGCCGGCACTGACCTTCTTGTTGTCCGGGAAGTCCACCTCCACGTATCTGTCAGGCTTGGATACGATGGTGAACTTCATATCATCGGGGGAGACGTTCTTGACCGTGAACTCGTATTGCCAGGGATGCTTCTGATCCTGCGGACGGTCCTTATCAAGATCCAGCGCACTTGGGCTGACCTGGAATACACCGATCGAATCCGGATTCGGGACGATATCCGCGATGATGGTCAGCCGCGGGATATTCCCGGCTGCATTGCACAGGATTTGGGCGCTCTTCCTCGTCTTCGAGGTGTAGTGCCCCGTCGAGAAGATCAATTCCACCCTTGTGCTGTCGCCGACAGCCAGCTCCTTTTTGTCGAGCGGAGCTTTTGTGCATCCTCACCCAGGTTTGATATCGGTGATACGGAGGGTGTCCTCACCGATGTTTTTCAGCCAGAAGATATGGGAGATGGTCGCACCCTGTGGCACCCGCCCGAAATCGAACTCCTCGGCGGATACCTGAAGGCGTGCAAGCTTGGAGCCAACCGGCGCGGCTGGCTGTGTCTGCGGCGGCGGAGCCGGTTGCGGTTGCGGCTGGGGTTGCGGCTGCTGGGCAAATGTGGGTGAAGCCAGCACGGCCAGTAGCCCAATTGCCGCCGTCAGTGTCATCAAGTGTCTCTGCTTCATTCGGTGTCCTTTTCGTAGAGTTTCAACCACCACTGAAAAGCCAATATAGCTTCACCCGCCTGCATGTGCAAGGGGCGAGACTTTTCATCCTCTAAATCTCCGAAACACGGCATCCGGCATAAGGTTCGCCGCTTTCAGCGGTGCTTGGGGTCGTCCACCACTGGGTTGGCCCCCCAAGGGCGTGTCTTGAAGACCGGAAGTGTAACTCGCACAGTGTCGGGCCCCGTCGCTTCAAAGGTGACGGACTTCGAAAATACCTGGTCCGGCAGGCCGGGTTCGAAACGCAACGAGATCTTCCTTTCCTCCCCGGGAGCCAGTTTTCCAGAGAAATCGTCAGCACTGACCTGCCGGTCCGGACGGCTGATAACGCTGATCTCAACCTGAGATCGCGAGCCATTCCGGAGAGACACGTCTGTCCTCCAGCCATTGACCGTGGAGTCAGGATGCAAATCATCCAGGTTGAGCGCACGCGGCATCAGGACAATCGGGCCCGTTTTCTCCGAATCCGCCACGACGGCTGCTGTGAATGTCAGCGCGGGAACGCGACCGGCGGCATTTGACTCCACTTGAATAAACTTCCGGACTCGTCCGTGGAACAAACCCGAGCCAAAGGCGATTTCTGCACGAATGCTGTCGCCAGGCGCTGCATCACGCTGCTCCAGTGGGGCCTCGGTGCAGCCACAATTGGGAAGCAGTTTCTTGATTTCCAGCGTCTGTCCGCCTGTGTTCTTGAGCCAGAAGACGTGAGATACGAGGGACTTCTGAGGAACGAAACCGAAGTCGAAGATCTCATCGGCGACCTTTACGCGAGGTTCCTTTGGGGGGCCATCCGTCTGAGCGTCGGCGCAGGAAACCATGATGGCAGCCAACAACAACGGGGAACAACGTATCGGAACCCGGACAGTTGATGGCCAATCCCTACTCATCAACCCATTATGTGTCAATTGCTTGCACCTCCTGCCCCAGTGAACGCTACCCGAGACCTTTCGATCACAAGTAGCAACTTATACACACTTTCGACCGCTGAGACCAGCTTCCAAAGCAAAATGATTCGAGGATCGCACTTTTCAGTTGCATCAAAGACAAATGTTCAGTATTGAAATCGTATGATTATGGAGGTTCTGCCACCGTTGAGGAACGCATAAGGGCTTACAGGCACCGCTTGGCCACGGCTTCCTGTAGAATCGCGGGGCCCCGCCTGATCGCAAAGGGAGAGACGCAGTGGGAAGCAACAGGTTACCTCTTACGGACCGTCAACGGGAGATCTATGAATTCATCCGAGAAGCAGTGCGCAGTGAGAGCCGCCCGCCGACAATGCGCGAGATTGGCGAGCGCTTCTCGATGAGTTCCACCAATGGCGTTCGCGAGGCCCTCGAAGTTCTTGAAAGAAAGGGGTATATCAGGCGGGCGCCATTTCTTTCGAGAGGAATCGAACTCGTGGAGGCGATCCCGACAACTGTCGAAGCCATCCCGATTGTCGGGCGGGTGGCAGCGGGATTACCGCTCCTCGCCGTCGAGAACATCGACGGCCACATCGCCGTAGACCAGTCGTTTCTCCCATCCGGCGAGATCTTCTCGCTCCGCGTGACCGGCGAGAGCATGAGAGATGAGGGGATCAAAGACGGCGACCTCGTTCTGGTAAGAAAACAGGATACGGCCCAGAAGGGCGACATCGTGGTCGCGGTCATCGGCGAGGAAGCCACCGTCAAGAGATTCTATCCCGACCGCACCCGGGTGCGCTTGGAACCTGCCAATCCGGATTTTGGTCCAATCATAGTAGACCGCAGAGCCCCGGGATTCTTCATCGCGGGAGTGGTCGTGGGCTTATTGCGGCGGATGTGAGTACGCTGACACCTGGCCGTCACCCTTCCCGGTAATCGATCCATCCGCTGTGTTATCTCAAGCGAATAAAGACATCCCCTGCCGCGCCAAAACACAGCAGGGGATTCTCTTATCTTGGAAAGTGGCCTCTGGGCGACTCCGCCGACGGTGCCGTCCAGACCTTGGATCAACAGGGCGGTGGTCCGCCGCTAAAGGCGTGGTCTATCAGATAGATCAAGTCGAAGACATCCGCAACATCATCGCAGTTAACGTCCGCCAGGTTGCCGGGGCAGGCGAGCCCGCCACTGAACACGACATCAATCATACGGACAACATCGAATACATCGAGCACGTCATCCGGATTGAGGTCCCCCCGTTTGTTTGTCAGCGTCACGGACCCGGAAGCGAAATTGAGCGGCTGGATGAGGGTACCTTTCGTGTTGCTGAAGTAGGACCCTACGATGTTGGCCGTGACAAAGACCGTACGATCCTGCAGCGTGTCAGGGATGTTGCAGAAAACGTGCCCCACGACCTTGATTAGTATACCGCTCGTGTATGGCAGGATAGGCAGTGGTTGTCTGTTGAAATCGATGTCGACGATTCCGGTCAGTTGAATATCAAATGTTCCGTAAGTCCGTGCCTGGACATAATCCCAGTTGTGGGTCAGAGTCCCGACTGAAGACGACGGGACGACCGCAACCGTACAAGGGTACGCCACCACCGTGGTGCAGGCGTCATTGGCGCACCTATAGCACGTTTGAATCGTCGTGTCCGCCCGGAACTCCATGATGTCCGGACGGGAAAGGGTCAGCGAGAGCTGGAAGCCCGAAATCGAGTCTTCCATATTATCGATCAAGACCGAGATCGGGACGATCGAACCCGGTGCCGCCGTTGTGTCGTTGACATTCAGGTAGATCTTGGGCGTCTGCGCCAGAGTCTGCTGCGCTCCATATCCAACAATGAATACGAGCACACCGATCCAGATCAAGAAGGGTAGACGACGGGACATGGGCCTCTCCTTACCTTCTTGGGACTTGACGTTTACGCAATTGGGTTCGCACAACGGGTTTCACCCTGCCGCACGCCGGACATGTCGGAGCGATTCTGACTCAACCGCCTTTACTGACGACATGCCCCACCGAGATAGTCCCATTCCTCTCGGACCAGCGCCTGTCTTTAATTATCGAACCGACGCCTTTGACTCTACACCGCGACTGCCGAAACCGAGGTCAACGTCAGTTCAAACAACCAAGCGCTTTTTGCTATTCCATCTCCTGCCGGGCGAACCTTCTGTAGAACAACCCCTCAGCAACTCACTGCCAAGGACACACGAGGTACATTCGGGTTGACTGGGACCGAACCTGCCGAGTCCCCGCCTTCTTCAGGTGTATTCTAACCACATTTCCTGAAAAGTCAAGTCGATTCGGTGGAAATCTTGCGCATACGTCTGAATGGACCTCTGAGTTCTCGACTTGCCCGGGCGGCATTTCCAGTCGACGGGACTTGCACACACGGGGAGAATATGACGTAACTTGTTACCCAAAAATCGATTAGGGGGCCAGGTGTCCTTGCCCCACTTTCCGAGAAGCGATCCTACAAGAAAGGTCGAAAGTCAGTGCCACATCAATCAGAGGTGTCGCTTCCCTCACCGAACCGTTACCGGTGTCGCTTCGACGTGTGCCGACAGGGCGCCACGTGGATAACTGCGTTGCGCAGAACGAGATGCTCCAGCGTGTTCCCCTTTGTGTCCGAACCCCGAGTCTGGAGGTCGTCCAAGCTGACGATGGCCGAGTCGCCTTCCGCGAATACCATCTGGGACTTGGGGAGCGTCAGGGGGATGCTGAACAGTGGCCCAGTTTCCCCGGGACAGATGGGCGGTGGCCTTGTCTCACCCAGAAGATATGCCACCGCAGTCACTTTGGCCCAGATTCCGGTCTCCCCACGGGCCTCAACATATTCCCACTGCTTGAGAAGTCCCTTGCCCCGATCGATGGCAGGTTGCAAGGGCAAATTGTCGGCGGCCTTCGGAGAACCCTTGACCCCTGTCTTGGACTTTTGGGCACCGGCCGGAAGTATGGGAGCCCTCTTCGTCACAAAGAGAGCAAAATCGGGACGATCCCAAGTGAGGAATACTTCCAACCCCTGGATCGTGTCGGGGGTTGACACGAGCCAAACTTGGACAGCTTTGGGACACTGATCAGGATCAAGGACGAACCGAGCTTCCAAGACAGGTCCTTGTTTCACACTATCCTGAGCCGCTCCCCAAGACATGCGGACTGACGTGAAGAAGACGAGAAAGAGGAATGCAGCGATGCTGAGGCATCGTGTCGGCATGATCATTGGCAGGCCACCTCGAGGGGCCGAAGTTGGGTGTTTGCTCACGATGGAACAAGGTAACCACCCTGCCGCCTGGAATCAACCTGTTGGGTACGAAATCTGGCGACAACTGCCTGCCCGCCCGCCGATTTGCCCGCCACCCTCCTGGGTGGGCGGTGCTCTCATGACCGGCCGAGTCCGATGGGCCCTGTCATCCGATGGCGACAATCGGCACCAAGCGGCCTGCACGTCTTGGCGCGCAACCGGACACCCCTAAAACCCAGAAGAAGTCCACAGGCCGGAGTCTATTACTCGACCCAATCGGCGATGAAAATATTGGTCTCGCCGGAGCGTGAGCCATACCGGTTGGATGCAAACACCAGCTTCGTTCCATTCTTGTTGAACATCGGGAAGCCGTCGAAGGATTCATTGTAGGTCACACGCTCCAAACCGGTGCCGTCAACATTCATGAGATAAACCTCAAAGTTGCGCTTCTTCGGATCATCCGTGTTGGACACAAAGACGATCTTGCGTCCGTTGGGATGGAAATAGGGACAGAAATTCGCGGCCCCATTGTGTGTGATCTGCCGCCTATTCGACCCATCGGCATCCATGACGAAAATCTCCAAAGTCGTCGGATGGATCAGCCCCTCGGAGAGCAACTGCTTGTAATCAGCGATTGCCTCGGGGGCTGTTGGATGGTACGCCCGGTAGACAATCCGTTTGCTGTCCGACGAGAAGAAGGCCCCGCCATCATAGCCCACCTCGTGGGTCAGCCGGGTCGGGTTGGTTCCGTCGGGATTCATCGTGTACAGTTCCAGATCGCCATCGCGTGCGGACGTGAACAGAATCTTGGAGCCGTCCGGTGAGTACACTGCTTCAGCATCGTAGCCCGGAGTGCTCGTCAGTCGTTTAAGGTCCGTGCCGTCCGGCTTCACCGAGAAGATGTCATAACCCTCGTAGAGCGGCCAGACATACCCTTTTGCGTACGAAGGCTTTGGCGGGCAGGAGTCATCGGCCAAGTAGGTGGAACTGTAGATGAGCCGGTCATTGTCCGGGGCGAAAAACGCGCAAGTGGTGACGCCGCCGCGAACTGATATCTGCCGAACACCCGAGCCATCGATCCCCATGATGAAGATCCGGTCGCAATCGTAGTTGTCGCGCTTCGACTGGAAACTCAGCAGCTTTCCAGTCCCATCGAAGTATGCCTCGGCATTCTCTCCTCCGAATGTCAACTGCTTGAGATTCGTCAGGCGCCGTTCACCTGGAAAGCGCAGGGAATCGGATGTCGTTTGGGCAGAGGTATTGGCGCTGTCACGGGCGATGGCGCTGGTACCGCCCCCGCCGGTGGTGCCATCGGGGGAATAGGCGCGAGCGAAGCTTACTCGTTCGCTCAACGTCGGGTGGTCGTACAACCAGAACTTGACGAACGGGGACGGATTGGGATTGGACAGATTGACTGAGGCCAGCTTCTCGAACGCGGCGGCGGCAACCCCTCCATCATGAGTCTTGTCGAGACCGAACACATCGGCCCGATGCTCGAAGTTACGCCACAGACCATTCTGGATCGGTGATACGAAAAAGCCGAACACAGTCACGCATAGCATGAAGAGCGGAAAGCTCGCCAAACTCGAAAGCTGACTAAAGCCAAGCCTTGCCTGATTTGCGGCAATGATTCTGGGCCCGATCCGGTGTGTGAGATACCCGAGGAGAAAAATGAAAGCGACGACGATGAACAAAGCGATCCAGACATGGTGCAGTACGTAGTGTCCCATCTCGTGCCCCACAACGAAGAGGATTTCCGGCGGTGCCATCGAGTTCAACAGATTGTCGAACAGAACGATTCGCTTGGTCCGTCCCAGACCGGTGACATAGGCGTTCAGTTTCTTGGTGTCCTTTGAAGCATCCATTACGAAGATGCGTGAATCGGATATACCCGACTCCTGAGCCAGCTGCAGAATCTGCGTTTTCAGCGAACCATCGGCCAGGGGCGTCGTCCGATAGAACATCGGAGTGATCACGATTGGCGCGATCACGATGAAGAAGACCGCAAACGGAATGGACCCAGCTCCGAACCATGCCCACCATGAACGGGGATACCGGCGGATCAGCGCATAGAGTATGCCGGCGATGATCATCAGGATGACCAGAGCAATCGCCTGCGTCTTGAGCAGATCCATCAGCCATGCGCCGAACGTCTGATTGGAGAGCCCGTACTTGTGCTCGAGGTGGTAACCCTGGTAGTAGTCCAGCGGGATTGTCGCTACCGCAAGGATCAGTTGAAATGCCGCCAGATAGAGCAGCAGCAGAGGAATACGGCGCCTGGCGATCCTCCGGCACCAATCCAGCAGTTTTGCGGAGAACCCCGAGAAGAGAATGAGGAGCAAGACGGCCACCGAGTAACCGACCCCGACAAAGTACAGCGTGTTGCCGGTTCCCGAATACGCGATCGCTTTCTCACGCTGCTCAGGTGTCATCTGGCCCCATCCCGGTGCCGGCGTCGTTCCCGTCTCCGAAGAACCAGCGCTGGCCGCCTGTGGGGATCCCCTCTCCGGAGGAAGCTGATCCGGGGCTGCCGATTGGGCAGAGACGACCCAGATTTGTCCCAAGACAACCAGTGCCGTTACTAAGACGATGACCCAAGATCGCATGACCATAGACCAACCCTCCAAGGCGGGCACACAGGGCTCCGCCGCCCATCGCTGCCATGCAAGATGGGAACGGGACAGACTACTCGTCAAACCCAAAGTCGTGGACTTGCCGCAACAGATGACCTCCAGCGGCCATGAGACGGGGTCCGGAGAGCGTCAGTACTTGATCAGTCGTGTCACGGAATTGTCATGGAGGGGGATTGGCCGGCCAGATGAGCGTGAAAACAGACCCGCCACCCGGATTTGGGCTGTGGTCGATGCTGGCTCCTGAGGAATCGACGATTCTCCTGACGATTGCCAGTCCCACACCTGATCCTGCGGCGGTGACGTTTCGTCCGCGGAAGAAAAGTTCGAAAATGTGCGGGTGATCTTCGGGTTCAATTCCGATCCCTGTGTCACGGACCTCGATCTGGATATTGTCTGGCTGCCTCTGCCAGACGATTTCAACTTTGGGAGGTCTTTCTACGCAGCAATGAGTCACAGCGTTGACGAGCAGGTTCTCAAAAACCCGTTCCAGAGCAACCGGATCACTCCACAGAAGGACTTTGTCGGCGGGTCTGGTCAATTGAGCTTGCGTCGCGACCCCAGACTCGACCAGACGCGTCCAAACACTCTCGATGAGCAGCCCTGCGTCGACCGCCCGGCGCGCGCTGGGGTCCGCTCCCGACTTTACGTAGACGACCAGATCTCCGACCAGCCGGAGGAGCCTGGCCGCCTCTGTGTCGAGCCGTCGCGTGATGTCGCGCCCGCGCTCATCAAGACGGCGGGCGTAGAGACGCCGTAACTGGCCCAGCAGGCCGCGCACGGTCACCAACGGGGAACGCAAATCGTGCGACACGATGTGAACGAATGATTCGAGCTCCGCGTTCTTCGCCTGAAGACGGCGGCTGAGGTCAACCGCTTCTTGCTGGCGTCGGCGGGCTTGGGTAACAATCGTTCGTAATGAGCGGTTGGCCGAGTCGAGCCGCTCTTGCTGATCCTTCAGCGAATGCAGCAAGTGCTCGCGGTCGGTGATGTCCCGGCCCACGCCCTGGACTCCAATCACCTCGCCGGCCTCATCGCGAATGAGTGATTCGTTAAACTCCATCAGGAATACCCGGCCGTCTTTCGAACGAAGCTCAAGGACAAAGGGGGCCACGACTCTCCCGGAATTGATTTCTGCGTCAAAGGCCTCGAATGCCGCCTGATTGATCGGATCGTCTGTCAGCCAGTCGGAAAAGTGTGTCCCCAGGAACGCCTCGGGCGTGACGCCCAGGTAGCGCTCCAGGGACGGGCTGACGTAGAACATATGACCCGTCTTGTCGTGGGCGTAAATGATATCGCGGGCGTTCTCTGCAATCAGACGATACCGCCGTACGGCCTCATCTCGTTCCTCTGCAAGTTTCCGCAGGGCGGTGATATCTTTGACTGCGCCTTCAATCATTACCAGTTGGCCGTCGGCATCGACGACCGGGGCCGCGACGTCCGCCACCCAGCGCACCGACCCGTCCCGGTGTACTATGCGATAATCGTTCTGAGTGGTCCGCTGCCGGCCATTGTTGGAATCCACGAAGAACGACAGACGCATCGAGCGGACGCGTTCCCGATCCTCGGGATGGATGAACCGGCGCACCCACTCGTCCACGGAAAGACCGAGTATCTCGGAATGGGGAACACCGGTAAATGTTGTCACCGCCGGATTCGCCGCAACGAAGCGGTTCGTGGCCATGTCCACTTCATAGATGAAGTAGCTGGTCTGTTCCAGCCTTCGCTGCCAGCGACTTTGGATGGCATCGAGTTGCCTCCGTATCTCGAGGAATTCGATCTGGGCGGAAGCACGGACGGCTATGTCCTCCAGCGGCTGCAATGATGCCGCCCCAGGGCGCTGGCCGTCGAAGGGTTCATCGACGGAGCAGAACCCCATCACGGTCCGATCCGCACGCCGCAGCGGTGCGAACAGTTCATCGCCGGCTTGCCAGCCACCGTCCTGGAAGAACCCTCCCTCGGACGGTATGTGCCGTGCCTCCCCATGCAGGTCAATTCCTGCTTCCGATGGAACGAAGTAGGATTCCCCGACAAGGAAGCGGTCCTGCAGGATGGCCTCGCGGACTTCTTTTCGAACGCGGGGCGCCCGCTTGGCTGCCTCGATCAGCTCTCGCGGAATTCCAGCGTGCCCGATGGGCCCCAGGTTGCCCTGATCATCGTGAAGCGAAATGACAACCCGGCGGAAGAGTTGAAGAGACACGATCGTGTCGGCCGCCAATTGAAGAACTTCCCGAGGATCTTGCAACCGTCGCATTGCACGATCGAAATCCCTCAGGTCTTCCGCGTGCTTCACCGGCAGAATCGGCTCAACTGGTATCTTCTGCATGTCGAAGAGACCACCTATGCCGTGGCCGCCCGCGTGGTCGCAGTCGCGGTCGCCATGAGCATCCGGCCCGCCACGCGCGCCAATCCCTCAAAGCAGCCATCAGCCTTGTCGTAGATCTCTACGGCAATCCGCTTGCGGACTGCCTCAGAAAGATGGGGACGGTAAAAAGAGGTCATCATCATGACCGGCAGCCGAACTCCCCGCCGGGCCAGCTCTTCGATGACCCAAAGGCCGTCTTTCTTGGGAATGCGGTAATCGAGAATCAGAAGGTCGTACTGGTTCTGTTCGAGATGCTCAAGGCAGGATTCGGCCGAGTCCGCCCAGTCGGCGCTGACGCCCCAGTCGGTCTCCAGTATCTCCATGAGCAGTCTGGCATGTATCTCGTTGTCGTCGGTGATCAGTACGCGCTTATGACCGCACGGCACACGCGTATGCAGAATGGAAAGGTGGCCTTCCAAGATGTCGTTGACGACATGTGCGAACTTGTCGGGCATCAGTTGCTGCAGCGCGACGGGGTGCCAGCGCGTCTTCGGTGGAAGGGATCCTCCGGGCAAGTACACCTCCCATGTGGTTCGGGTCGGGCGACCCTATTTGACTCTCTCGGGGCCGGGCCCCGTTACTCGGAAAGACAATGTCAATCAGACCAACTCAGCGTACTCCTCACGCTAACAATCATACGCAGGCGCGCCGCGTAATGCAAGCTTGTTTGCTGACGCTGTCAATCTTTTGGCCGTTGACTTGAGGCAGTTGAAGCGGCAAACTTAGGACCTGGTACTTCGGGCGCCGGGTGAGCTTCCGGCGCCCTTTTGCCGGGATTGGTTCCCGGTGTTGAGCGATAGGATGAATCCCGGACTGGACATCCACCGACTGCAGGGCACGGCAGATCTTCTCCCCACCGAATCATTTCGATGGACGAAGGCCGAGCAGGTCATACGCAGCACCATGTTGCGCTTCGGCTTCAGCGAGATCCGCTTTCCGATTCTTGAACCGACCGAGCTTTTCGCGCGGGGCACAGGTGCCTCGACTGATATTGTGCAGAAGGAGATGTACACCTTCACGGACCGCGGCGGACGCTCGCTTACCTTGAGACCGGAGGGCACACCCTCGGTCGTCCGTGCCTACCTGGAGGAGAATCTGGGCAGTCAGCGCCCGATTTGGAAGTTGTTCTATCTGGGACCGATGTTCCGGGCCGAGCGCCCACAAAAAGGACGGTACCGTCAGTTCCATCAATTCGGCGCCGAGATGATCGGTGCAGCATCTCCTGAGGCCGATGTGGAGTTGATTGCACTGGGTCAGACAATCCTCCTGGAACTGGGCCTGCGCGACGTCCGGTTGCAACTCAACTCGATCGGCTCTCCCGCGGCACGACACGCGCATAGCGAGAAGCTCCAAGCGTTCCTGGGGCAGCCCGGTGTGCACGAGAGAATCTGTGAAGACTGCCGCCGCCGGATGCAAACCAATCCGCTCCGCGTCTTCGACTGCAAGAATGAGCAGTGCATCCGGATTCTGCGTGATGCACCGACAATCGATCAATTTCTGACCGGGGAGGATCAGGCGCATTTTGCACGTGTCCGCCGCGGGCTCGATCGTCTGGGGATCACCTACGAGTTCGATCCGCGGATGGTGCGGGGACTGGACTACTACACGCGGACGACGTTCGAGCTAAAAACCAATCTGCTGGGAGCCCAAGACACGGTCTGCGGCGGCGGTCGTTATGACCTTCTGGTGGAGACATTCGGCGGCCCGCCAACTCCGGCCGTCGGATTTGCCTCGGGGATCGAACGCATCCTTGCGGCCGCGCAGGAGAGCAACGCGCCGGATCATGCACCACCACGGCTCGATGTGTTCGTCTGCGCGCTCGGGGAAGGCGCACGTGAACTGGCACCTGTGATCCTCTCCCGCCTTCGCGGACTCGGGTTCTCGGCTGACAGTGATTTCCTGGGACGGGGGCTGAAAGCGCAGATGAAGGAAGCCAATCGTCTCACGGCGCGGGTTGTTCTTATCGTGGGCGACGACGACATTGCACGGGGCCGGTTCGTGCTGCGGCGCATGGACGAGGGTGGTCAGTCGGAGATTCCCGCTGGCACAGACCAGTGGGACGCCAGCTTGTTCGCCGGCGCCGGGCTCTGACTTGCACGAATGAAATCTTCCCGGGTCCCGCACAACGAGACAGAGGCGGGTTCTCTTGGGGAAGAGTTGGATGCCAATGGGACCTCAGGGATCAATGCCAATTGAACACATCCACTGCACGCACACTTGCCTGGTGCCACGGCTCTTTAGAGCCGTGCGATGCCAGTTGCCACTCTCGCGTGAGACACGGGTCTGAAGATCCGTGGCACCTCGATTCTGAACGTCGGAGCAGTCATGAAACCAATTCTGGCAATTGAGAACATCCAACGCACGCACACTTGCGGTGAGTTGCGCATCGATCAGGCCGGTCAGACCGTCAGACTCAACGGCTGGCTTGCGCGATGGCGGGACCTTGGCGGACTACTGTTTATCGACCTGCGCGACCGCTACGGGATCACCCAGATCGTGTTCAACCCGCAGCACGTCGATCCTGAGACGATGAAGGTCGCCGCGGCTCTGCGAGCAGAAACGGTGATTGGGGTGGAAGGAATCGTCAACCGCCGCCCCGAAGGAACGATCAATTCGAAGCTGCCGACCGGAGAGATCGAGATCATGATCTCCCGGCTGGTCGTGCTGAACCGATCCAAGACGCCTCCCTTCGAGATCACCGACGAAACAGACGCATCCGAGGATCTCCGGCTGAAATACCGCTACCTCGATTTGCGCCGCCGCCCACTGCAGGAGAAGATGCGTATCCGGCATTGCGTGGCGAAAGCGGTGCGCGACTACCTCGACGCACAAGGATTCTATGAGATCGAGACGCCTCTGCTGATGCGCTCGACGCCGGAGGGAGCGCGCGACTATGTCGTTCCATCCCGTGTCCATAAGGGCCGCTTCTACGCCCTGCCGCAATCGCCCCAACTGTTCAAGCAGATCCTCATGATCGCCGGATACGACCGCTATTTCCAGCTGGCCCGCTGCCTGCGCGACGAAGACCTGCGCGCCGATCGCCAGCCCGAACACACGCAGATCGATATGGAGATGACCTTCGTCACGCCGGAGGACATATGGACGGTGGTCGAGGGGATGATGCAGCATGTCTTCAAAGAAGTCCTCGGGGTCACACTGAGCCCCCCCTTCCTGCGACTGACGTATGAACAGGCGATGGACACCTACGGGATCGACAAACCCGACCTGCGATACGACCTGCCAATCGTCAACTTGTCCGAGGAAGTCCGCGGCGGTGGCTTCCGCGTCTTCGACGACACGCTGGCAGCGGGCGGGCGTGTTGCCGGCATACGGGCACCGGGGCTTGCCACGTTGTCGAGGAAAGACATCGCCGGGCTTGAAGAGGTGGTAAAGAAGAGCGGCGCCGCGGGGCTCGCCACCATCCTGTACACCGAAGGAGGCGTCAAATCGCCCATTGCCAAGTATCTCTCGGAGGATGCTCTTGACGGGATCACCGGAACCACGGAATCGCGCGTGGGAGACGCCGTCCTGATTGTTGCTGCCGACATAGGGATCTGCCGGACCGCGCTGGGACAGTTGCGTATTACTCTGGCCAAACGCCTCAATCTGGCTGACACCGGACGATTCGCATTCCTGTGGGTCTACGAGTTCCCCCTGTTCGAGTACAACCCGGAAACCGGGCGCTACGATGCCATGCACAACATCGTCACGCATCCCTACGAGGAGGATCTGCACAAACTCGAGGCCGGATTCAACACGAGCTGCAAGCCTGGCACTCCGGAACACCCATGGCACATGATTCGTGCCCACCAATATGACCTCGTGCTGAACGGGACCGAGATCGCCTCCGGCGGAATCCGTAATCATCGCGCCGCCCTGCAACGCCGCGTCCTCAACGCCCTGGGGATCGACGACCAGCGCGCGCAACGTATGTTTGGCTTCCTGCTGGATGCTCTTGACTACGGGGCACCACCACATGGAGGGGTGGCTCCGGGGCTTGACCGGATTGTGGCTTTGATGACGGGGTCAGATTCCCTCCGCGATGTCATTGCCTTTCCCAAGACCACTCAGGCCCAATCCTTGATGGACGGTTCCCCGGCGGAAATCGAGCAGCAGCAATTGGATGAACTGGGACTGATCATCAAGCATTAAATGTAAGGCGGCTGCCCCGCCAGGCGAAGTCACATGACCGCCCGCCCAGGGAGGGCAGCCGCCGACCCCACCGGGCACCTCCCCAAGGACCGAGGTCGCCTCTTCCGAACGGATACTCGGTAGCGGGTCAATTTGAAAGGAAGGTTTGAAATGCAGAATCTGGTAGCGGAGTTCAACCGCTTCTTTGAGGGTAGCGCGAAGATCGAAGTCAAAGGAGACAGGCCCGAAATCACAGTCAGAAATCGAACCTTGATTGTATCCATGCCATCTGTGATAGGAGGACATGGGGAAAAGTCTACTGTTTCGTAGTGGGGGTGGCGGTATCCCATTCTTAGTTGAAAGTTGAACGGCTCCAACCCCTGTGGTTTCTTGAGCTTGTTGAGATCAGGAGCCACGGGAAGGAGGAGCCATTCATGAGAAAGATGGGATTATCGGTCGGTTGG
>Ga0315273_10000755_pt1 | contig 35027 bp, 32 predicted proteins | sample YL17G02_0_MG_FD_205753 | JGI IMG/M metagenome (GOLD analysis project Ga0315273, IMG submission 205753) | Sediment microbial communities from Yellowstone Lake, YNP, Wyoming, USA - YL17G02_0 | ecosystem: Environmental > Aquatic > Freshwater > Lake > Sediment | place: USA: Wyoming | collected...
CGTTGACTGGTCCCATCGGCTTGCTTCTGCTAATCGCGTTTTTGGCGACATTTGGCACCAGCAACTTTGAATCAATCTTTGGTTTGTACATGCTCCGAAAACTTGACTATGGTCCCGAACAAGTCGGCGGTATTCTGACATTAGTCGGCGCGATTGCATTGATCGGGCGCGGACTATTGACAGGCTTTGTCACCGGGCATTGGGGCGAAGCGACCGTCATCAAAGCATCGCTCATCGTTGGCGCGGTGGGATTTATCCTTTTACTGCTTGCGGACACCTACGCCACCGTTTTGTTGACAACAGGCATATTCACCTGTTCGATCACCTTTTTGCGCCCGTCCATCCACTCGCTAACGTCCAAGCGGACCTCCATTGGGCAGGGGACTTCAATGGGACTGAGCAACTCCTTCGTCAGTTTGGGACGCGTCGCGGGGCCTATCTGCGCGGGACTCATCTTCGATGTCAATCCGAATTTTCCCTATCTCGCGGGCGCGATGATTTTGTGCGCGGTGTTTGTCATGAGTTTGGTTTGGGTCAGGGAGGAAGAGCGTCAACCACCCGGATAGCAATTTCAGTATAACGATTGAACCCATCAACTGGCACTATATGGAATCTGCTGTCGTCATGAAATGATCCATCGTACAAAGTTCCTGGAAACCGATCCGCTGATAAACACCGTAGCCTATTTTGGACGGATGGAGGATACCGAGTGTATAGCCCATGTCACGCGCCTCCAGCAAAGGCGCCAGGGTTATGGCTGTTCCCAAGCCTCGCTGTCTCGCCTCGGGTACGGTGGCCACCCAATAAATCCCCGCCACGCCCGCGCCCAGGAAAAGTTGTGAGCAGACCACTGGCACCCCATTCAGAAATCCGACATAGTTGCGAAGAGGCAAGTCGAAACCCAGGTCTGCAAATAAATTAAAGCAAGTACCATTGCAGGTTTCAGGGAGGCCAAATCCACCAATAGCAACCTGCACCCATTGTCTCAACATGGCAGAGTCTCGAACACATTCGATCGTAAATGCAGGAGAAGTTGTCACTACTTCGTTCATCTTGAACAAATCGCAAGCCATGCCAGGTTCGTCATCCGTAAATATCAGGCCATGAGATAAGAGGTGCTTATCCAAATCAGGTGGTTGAGAATCTGGTTCGATCCACCAGGAGAATTCAGTAATGCCCTTTGAATGGAAGTATTCAAGCGTCTTCCCGATCTTTGCATCCACATTACTTGACGTCAGCCGTGTACGCAGAACATGATTCAAGAATGGGTGCGAGATGCCTGTGATCAGCCATTTCAATTCGGGACTTTCCCTTAACTCCGCCTGTGGCGAACGCCCCAAATAATCGTAATACTCGAATAGATTGGCCTTGATCGCTGTAACCATAGTTTGTACAGAGATGTTCATGTTACTCACCTTGATCCTTCAAATCAGCCAGCAATTCTGCCACGGTTACATCCAGGTCGCGAGCGCGATGATTTTGTGTGCAGTGTTTGTTATGAGTTTGGTTTGGGTTAGAGAAGTACAGATCACGCCAGAGAAGTAGAAAGTTGCCAGACTATCTTTCCAGTTCAGCGAATATCAGCGGCGCCCCATCCCGCCGCGACCGAGCAGGTCTTTTTCAAAGTCGCTGATCGTGAAGCGATTGTCAATGGTATGGCTCTGATTCATAGAGATGCAGCGTGTTATCCTTGAATCGCATCGCCTGGTCCCATCCCAAATTTATCCCAAAATGTATTTCTAAAGACAAGCGATTTGGCATGTCAGCGTTACCAATTAATTATTTTGCTAATATCTTTTGATTCGGACCAAATTGGTATGTTTCTAAGTGCAAATCGAAAATTATGTATACTGATAGAAACAGGCTTTAACTAAAAGTTTACACCCGATTCGATTTCCTTTGCCTTCTGCTGCAGGATTTCCAGAGCAAGTTCAACTGTTTCCAGATGAGTGCGAAACCCTAATACGGTCAGGCGCAGGCTGACTTCGCCGTTGATCTGAGTGGAGGACAAGAAGATGCGACCATCTTGCTGAATGGCTTGAATCAGTTTTCGATTGAACTCATTTGCGTTCCCATGCGAGGGGCGATATCGAAATGTGACTACGGATAAATCCGGTATCGGACCGGTTACAAAGCCGTCTAGGCGCTGAAGCCCTTCGTAAAAATGCCGGGCCAGAAGCAATTTTTCTTCCAGAGCAGCCCGGAAGGGGGCAACGCCAGTGAGTTTCAGGGCTAGCCAGAGGCGCAAACCCCGAAAGGGGCGGGTCAACTCAGGTGAGAGGTCAGCCTGCGAAACCTCGCCTGTGCTTGAAGCAGTTTCCGCGCCCTCAAGATAATTCGCGTGAGATTGGAAGGCTTTCAGTAGGTTGTCTCCATTTCGCACGAGGACAGCGCCCGTGCCCATGGTCATGAACAATCCTTTATGCGGATCCATGGTTACCGAGTCCGCCCGCTCGATGCCTCGCAGAATCGCTTTCCCCCTCTCGCACAGGGCGAACATCGCCCCATACGCGCCATCTCCGTGCATCCACAACTGGTAGTGGTTGGCAATGTCAGCAATTGAAGCCAGCGGATCAACCGCTCCGGTGTCGGTTGATCCGGCGGCGGCGGCCACGAGCCAGGGAAGAAGGCCAGCCTGCCGGTCACTGCGGATTTCCGTCTCCAGGGCATCTGTCTGCATTCGATAATGCTCATCCAGCGGCACATGCCGCACGACACACTCTTCCATTCCTGCAATCCGCAGCCCCTTGACCACTGAATGATGTGTCTGGTCGGTTAGATAAGCCACTGCTCTGGGAAAGTCTGCGGCTTTCAACTGGTGAGCATTGCGGGCAGTCACAATCGCGGTCAGGTTGGCGAGGCTTCCGCCGGAGGTGAAGTCCCCGGCGGCTGTTTCTGGATATCCGACGAAGTCGGCCATCCAGCGCAACAGCATCGGTTCAATGCGTGCCGCACCCGGAGAACAATATGAGAGGCCCACATAGCGGTTGGTCACTGCCGCGATGTAGTCTCCCAGCGCCGAAGCATACAGACCACCGCTTGGAATAAAGGCGAGATACCCGGGTGTCGTCCCCTCATTTTCCCCGGGCCGGTCCACGTGATTCTTCAGCAAGTCCAGTGCCTGCTCGATAGGGATGGGCGCCTCGGAGATGGGCGAATCCAGAATTCCAACGCCCTTGTCATGCGTCGCCCGGACCGCCGGTAGTTCTGGGAGGCTCTTCAGAAACGCATCCGTATACTGAATCACTTGCTCACGCCATTGAAGGCGTTGTTCCGCGTCCGGCTCCAGGGGGAGCGCTATTTTTCGAAGTTGCTCAATACGGTTGAGGGTTGTAGTTGTCATCTTGACTTATCCTTGAGTTGACCAGGCAGTGAATAGTGTCAAATCAGTTTTGGTGGTCGCCTGTCAATTTCGATCATGCCACTTTTCCAGATTTGTCCGTGTGAGCCAGCCCAATTAGGGCTTTGACTACAACAGTTTCGCCTGTTTGGGCATCGATGGCGCGATAGACCTCGCCCATCCCGCCGCGGCCGAGCAGGTCTTTTTCAAGATTGTTTACTTCAAAACGGTTGGCGATCAATTTTTCCATAGCACTTACTTAAGCACGGCTTCCAGCGTTCGGGTGATGGAAGTCAATCGCTCTGAAAGCAAGCGGGCGGCAAATTCATGGAAGGTCGCTGCGAGTTCGGGTTCTTTTTGTTTCATCTCGGAAAGCGCGGCGCGCGTCAGGCGATAAGCGGTCACTGGCATGTCCGCGATGACGGAAGTGGCGCAGGTTGTGCCCAGATACAAACCTGATTCTCCAATTGCTGTTCCCAATCCAAGCGTCTGCAATCGCACTCGTTCATTTCCCAGTTTGAGATAAATGGATACAGCACCCATCTCGATAAAATACAGGCGATCCGCTTCATCCCCCTGATGGATCAGGTATTCGCCTTCATCGAAGGTGACGCGTTCCAAATAATTCAACAGGCGTTTGGTATCGTTCCTTTCGAAGCCGCTATCCGCCAGTTGCGCGCCCAATGTAATCGGCGTGTGCAAGGTTGTGACCTGCTCGATCTCAAGCAATTGTTCCTCGCACCATTCCAGCCCATGGTCAAGGTCCGGGAAGATGCGAATCCCTTTTTCGTTTTCGAACAAGCCTCCCAATTCAAACTGACGTTGCATGTCTTTGGAAATATGTGTCAGCACCAGGGTGATTTCCTGCGCGTCAGCCATCTGTCTGGCTCTTACAAAACTAAGTGCGGCGGAGGAATCCAACCCGTTCACGCGGCGAAAATCAAGGATGAGATAACGTACCCGCGCCTTCCCCGCGTCGGCGATCCGCGCCCGGACCTGTTCCAGCAACGCGTTTGCCGTCCCGAAAAAGATAAATCCCTGCAGTTCAAAGATATGAACACGCTGTCCCAGGTCTGCCAGCACTCGTTGGTGGTAGGCGCATCGTTCGACATTGCTCCTGATCTCCCCACCGGAAAGGGCATGATGGACAACATGAATGCGGCTGTAATTCACCACAAACAGGATGACCGCGGCGACCAGTCCGACTCCCACACCCACCAGAAAATTTGTTGCGCCGATCACAATGAGGATCAAAAGGACAATGGCATAATCTGTCCGTGAAAGTTTTGACCAGCCGGCAATCACCCATTCGAAAAGAAAATCCAATCCCAGGAAAAGTAACATCCCGCCAAGGATCGGTTTGGGGAAATAAGTCAGCAGCGCCGACCCGGCAAACAGCATCGTTGCGCAGAGTATCCCAGCCACCAGCCCTGGCAGGCGGCTGCGCGTCCCGATGCGGTGACTCAACGTGGATAGATCCAGCGTGTGATAACCCACCATTCCCCCGCCCAGGCTGGATAGAATATTTGCGACCCCCGCGGACTTTAATTCGTGGTTGAGGTTAATATCCTGCTTGAAGATCAGTTCCAAAGCGGAAGCGTTCATTAACAGGCTGACCACACTCAGGATGAGAACAATGGCAATATTGCTGCCCTGCCCCCAAGTGGATGCCCAGTTTGCGGTCAGCAGGTTTTTCAGCGCCAATGGTTGCCAGGTGATATCTCGTGATACCCCTCCCAACAACAAGCCCTGCCTGGTCGCTTCTTCAATAGAGATACCCATCACCAGCAACGTGATGTAAAACAGCGCCATGGCTCCGATCAGAATCCCCGGAGCTGCCAGAACATGGCGAAATCGTCGCAGGCCAATAAATAAGAGGAGTGCAAAGATAGCGCCGGGAACCCAGACGATCAGCGGATCGGATTGGAATAATGCTGGAATATTGGTGATAGTTAGCGGCATCCCGGCCATTACGCGGAAAGAGCCTTGCAGCAATAGCCAGCCTGTGCCTGCCAAAAAGCCGCCCACGACCGGATAGGGAATGAATCGCACCAGCCCGCCCAGTTTAAAGAAACCCAGCGCCAGGAAAAAGATACCGGTCAACAATGTAGTGATGGTAATGACTGTCAATACTGTGGCAAGTTTATCTTCCACCCTTGATGCTGAAAGTGTGGTCACCAACCCGGCAACAATAACTGCCAGGATGACCGATGAACTGTCCTGTGTGCTACAAATCACACCCGGCACTGAACTCATCAGTGATGTACCGATCATTACAATGGAGGATGTGACCAGCGCGACCCCAATCCCGTATGAGAGATAGCGGGTCAGTTCACCTGAAAAGATCAGACTTCCCATCGAGATGGCGAAGATGATATCGCTGATGCCGATCAACACACCCGCTATTAGACCAGGCAAAAATCGTTCCAACCGGAATTCAGCCCGCAATTTCTGGAAAACTCCCCCGCCCATCGCTTGAGTCATAGCGCCTCCCACTTACATGCTCGAATATTGAGAATACTTCAAGTTTGAATTTATTAATTATATCTGGAAACGTCCTGTTATCCAATATGTTGATATGATCATTAGATGGATATCAAGCCGTGCGACTGCGGTCAACTGTTTTTTGTGCATTGTTTAGTTTTGGCTGTATGATAGAGATGCTGAATACATTTCGCGGGTGTGCTGGTCTTGTCCATTGTTTTCGGAATGAGTATTCTTTGGTTGAAGGAAGAGATAAATCCCGATGGCGCGTCACATTCTACCAACCCTGCCGATGGGGGGTGAAACCCATCTGCTGAAGGTTGATAGCGTCAACTGGTTGATGTAAAGTCACCCCTGTAGTTTTGATCAGGTAATGCGCGCAAGTCCGTAAAGGAACATTATGACAAAACGCATAATTATTACATCCATCGCTTTGGTTGTTGCAGGATTACATTTCATCACAGGAGAAAACTATCGTGGGCCGTTTCCGGCGTTTGTAAACGGCTACATGATTGATATCCTCCTGCCGATGACGATGGTACTGCTCATGGGTTTATTTCAAACCACATGGCTGCGGTCAAACATCTTTCGCGTTTGCGCGGTATTCGGTTTTGGATGTTTTGTGGAGCTATCGCAATATTTCGGCTATCCTGTTTTGGGAAGCACATTCGACCCGCTGGATATCCTTGCTTATGCAGGTGGAGTATTGATGGGAGTATTGCTCGACCTGGTTTTGTTTCCTCGGTTGATCCCGCGTTGGCTGGAGCAATAAGATTGGCCGTATCGTGAATACTGCCAGCTGCAAAATCTTTCATTCGACGAGATTCCAGTACTCACCATTCCTGTACAAAAAATTGTCCAGGAAATCAAACTGGGTCAGTCGCGGGCTTTATACCCAACCATCCCAAAATTATTGAGACAATACAATAAATACCTTATTGACAAACATTTCATCATCGTATATGCTAAACAAGTTCGTGATGTGACAGTCACTTTATCCAAAGGAGTTAATATGAACAATCAATTGACATGGGAACACCCCCCGAAATGGCTGCTGTGGATCGTGTTACCTCTCGTGGTTGGATTGCTGATCGCATCATCGGTTATTCCACAGCCGATTGTGGGAGTGATCCATCTGAATGACGCGATCTATGCACAGACCGCCAGCGACTTGATTAAGCAAATTAACTATGCAATGGATCATCCTGAAGTACGCGCGGTGGTGCTGTCCTTCGACAGTCCCGGCGGAACTGTCGTGGATACTGAAGCCGTTTACATGGAACTGGAACGATTGCGCGTTAAAAAGCCGGTTGTCACCGCCATTAACGGCATGGCCGCCAGCGGCGCATATTATCTTTCAGTAGGTACCGATTATATTTATGCAAAGCCTACTTCGCTGGTGGGCAACGTGGGCGTCATCGGATATTTGCCCCCAACGCCATTGGTATTCGAAGACATTATCTCAACCGGGCCTTATAAATTGTGGGGCGCACCGCGTGATTCAGATATGCGTCAGATCGATATGATCAAACAGGCCTTTTACGAAGCGGTACGTCTTGGACGCGGTGAACGTCTCAAGGCCGGCCCTGAAACTATTCTGCGCGGCCAGATCTGGCTGGGCACGGAAGCCTTAAGGCTGGGTCTGATAGATGAAATCGGCACGGAGAATGATGCAGTCCGCAAAGCCGCACAGATGACACACATCTGGCATTACAAAACTGCGGACTTGTACGGTCTGGCAGGGCTTCAAGCCCCGGTTTATTCCTTCTTCATGCAAAGCCCTGAAGGTGTCACTTTGCCATACCCAAAAGAATCCGGGATGTATTTGCTTTACATTCCTCCCCTGCCGGTGGAAAAATAGGAGTCTGTCATGAATCGCAAAACTCTATGGATCGCTCTGGCCTGTTTTATCCTGCCCGCGCTTGCGCGTGCAGTTTGGTTCTACCCCGGCTTTTCCACTCGCCCCAGGATTGCCACGCCAGATTATCAATCGTTGTCCATTCCCACACCACCCATCAAGGCCGAACAGGCAGATCAAAAGATAACGGTCATGGGCGGCGTGGTGGTGATAGATACACTGCATGGCAACCAGTTCAAACCAACAGAATTGGATTCGCTTGTGCAGGCATTAAATCAACGCGGGGGGCGCGTCGAGTTCGATAATGCCACACCCACACTTGAGACGCGGCTCAAATACGCCAGCACGTATGTGATCATATCCCCCAGTACAGTCTACACAAGCGACGAAATGCGCTGGATCAAAGCCTTTGTGGATAACGGCGGGAAGCTGGCCGTCTTTACCGATGCAACACGCGGTCAGGTCACCTTTGATTTCTTTACCGGCTCGATCATTGGTCTGCCCGATTCAAACATCGTCAACCCGATCCTGGCTCCGTTTGGCATTGCCGTCGAGGCCGACTATCTTTATAACATCGCCAAAAATGAAGGCAACTTCCGCAACGTATTCTTTGACGAGTTCAATAAAGATGAATTGACATTTGGTCTCAAACAAGTGGCCTTTTACGGGACTCACTCGGTCAAATCGGACTCGGGGCTGACCCTGTTCATCGGAGCGGATCAAACTCTCTCGTCCATTACCGATGCGGGCGGCGGACTCAGCGCAGGAGCGGTCAGCGAGAATGGTAATGTCCTTGCCCTGGGCGATTTCACATTCCTGACGCCGCCGTATAACAATGTGGCAGATAACAATACGCTGATCGCCAATATCGCAGATTTTATGCTGGGCGGCACGCGCAAACCCGCTTTGACAAACTTCCCATATGTATTCAATGGGTCTGATGTGAGCATTTTACCCACATCAGAAGTGCAGGTGACAGCTGAAATAGTCGGCGCGCTTTCACGCTTGCAGGCTTCACTGAAAACAGTCAACGTGGAATTAAAGGTTGTAGAAGAAAAGCCGGATGAAGGCGATTTGCTTGTGTTGGGTACTTTTGTCCCATCGGAAGATCTGGCACAATTCAGTGATCCTTTCAATTTGACTATTGAGGAAGACAGCGAATACATTACTGTGCCCGGCTTTGGGAATATTGGCCGCAGCGGGAATGGACTTCTTCTATTCCAAACAGGCAGGAAAGGAAACACGATCATTCTGCTTGCAGATACCGTTGATGACTTGACCATCCTTTTGGATACACTTAGCAGTGGTAATTTGACTGGTTGTGTATTACAGGGAAATATCGGTATGTGCAGTATTGGGGTCGGCGGCAGTTTCTCTGATGGAAGCGATACGACAGGAACGCCCTCAAGTGAAGAGACCCCATCAGGAGAAGCAACGCCTACTCCAACGGGAGCAGGCTAAAGATACAAACATGAACGGATTGATTCAACCCGAGGCGTTTATATTCCCGAAGCATCCAAAGATGCGTGGGAACGCGTGCTGAAATTCTTCGGAAAGAATCTGGGCAGGTAAAACTCTGGTATAATCTCCGCCCGTGACTGGTCCTTGTCCGCGGTTAACGCTGCAGACATGGAGACCTGCTAGTGCGGTGTTCTTGCCGCCAAAAATTCAAAAGAAAGGAAGCACACGTCATGCCGCTCGCAAAAGAGTTAAAGACCCAGACAATTCAGGATTTTCATCGTCATGAAACAGATACAGGCTCACCCGAAGTTCAGGTGGCCATCCTGACAAAGCGCATCACACAGTTGACCGAGCACTTAACGGCCAACAAACACGATGAGTCCTGCCGCCGTGGTTTGCTCAAAATGGTTGGTCAGCGCCGCCGTTTACTGGCGTACTTGCGTCAAACCGAGTACCAGCGCTACATTCAATTGACCGATAGTTTGAAACTCCGCCGCAAATAGTAGTAAAGATGGACCCTAAAGGTCTCACAGGCCTTTAGGGTCTTATTAAACCCCCACCCGCAGTCAGGAATTGAAGAGCGCGAACAACACAGTTGTTCCCACTCATCAGTCCCTGACAAGGTGGAAATATCGGTAACGCAAAATGACATTTTGCGCTACACAGGAGACAAAATGAAACCAGAACTAAAACGTTACTCAACCACCGTTGGGACGCGCACCTTCACCTTTGAGACCGGCACGTTGGCTGCTCAGGCTGGCGGCGCGCTCACCTTCAGCACCGGCGATTCCATCGTCTTCGCCGCGGCCACCATGGGCGGCGTGCGCGAGGGCATTGACTTCTTCCCGCTCTCAGTGGATTTCGAAGAGCGCATGTATGCGGGCGGCAAGATCCCCGGCTCGTTCTTTCGCCGTGAAGGCCGCGCCTCCACGGATTCGATCCTTGTATCGCGCCTGACCGATCGCCCTTTGCGCCCGCTCTTTGCGTATGGTATGCGGAATGAAGTACAGGTCATTATGTATTCATTTTCCGCTGACGGTCAAAACCCGCTGGATATTCTCGCCATCAACGCCGCATCTGCCGCAATTATGATCTCGGATATTCCCTGGGGCGGACCTGTCGGCGCGGTACGCGTGGGACGCGTGAACGGCGAATTCGTGATTAACCCGACATTCAAAGAAATTGACGCCTCCGACCTGGACTTGAGAATTGCCGGCACCAAGGAAGCCATTCTCATGGTCGAGTGCGGCGCGAACGAAATCCCCGAAGATGTAATGGTAGCCGCGCTCGAACTCGGGCACAAGTCCATGCAGCCAATCATTGACCTGCAACTCAAGATGCAAACCGAAGTCGGCAAGACCAAACGCGAGCCAGCCATCGTCCTGCCCAGCGCCGACTTGCAAAAGAAAGTCTTCGAACGAGTCAGTGGTTCAATGAACGAATTACTCGAAAAGCCTTTGTCTAAGAATGACTTCTATACTGGGATGACGACCCTTAAGGATAATCTTGTAGCAGAGATGTGTACTGTGCCAAATGGCGCGAGCGCAACAGATTTTCCGTCGCTGGCTTCCGTTAGGGAAGCCTTTGACCAGACAGAACAGGCCATCGTCCGGGAGCGTATCCTCGGCGCTGGCAAGCGTCCCGATGGCCGCACACCAACTGATATCCGCCCGATCTGGTGCGAAGTGGGACTCTCCCCGCGCGCGCATGGATCGGGTCTGTTCACACGCGGCGAGACGCAAGTACTCTCGTTCGCAACTCTTGCCACGTTAGGCGAAGCGCAGGAACTCGATAACCTCTCCCCCGAAAAAACCAAACGCTATATGCACCACTACAACTTCCCGCCTTTCTCTACGGGTGAAGTCAAAGGTCTTCGTGGCCAGAGCAGGCGCGAGGTCGGGCATGGTGCGCTGGCAGAACGTGCGCTTGAGCCGGTGCTCCCTGCGGAAGAGTCATTTCCGTATTGCATCCGCGTTGTATCCGAAGCGTTGTCATCCAATGGCTCGACCTCCATGGGTTCAGTCTGCGCCTCGACTCTGGCATTGATGGATGCGGGCGTGCCGATCAAGGCTCCTGTGGCCGGCGTGGCAATGGGACTCATCACAGATCAGACTGGCCGCTATAAAATCTTGACTGACATTCAAGGCACCGAAGATCACCTCGGTGACATGGATTTTAAAGTAGCTGGCACAGCCGAAGGCATTACCGCTCTGCAAATGGATATCAAGATCAGCGGATTGAGCACACAAATGATGAAGGAAGCGCTCGAGCAGGCACACACGGCGCGCATGACCATTATGGGAAAGATGCTGGAAGCAATTGACCAGCCGCGCAGTGACTTGAAACCGCATGCCCCGCGCATTATTACGGTGAAAATTCCTGTGGATAAGATCGGCGCGTTGATCGGCCCGGGCGGCAAGAACATCCGCGCCTTGCAGGAAGAAACCAATACCAAAATTGACGTGCAGGAAGATGGTACGATCTACATTGCGTCCACCGAGGGTGTGGGTGGCAAAATCGCGATGGAACGCGTACAAGCCCTGGGCGAGACTGCCGTCATCGGCAACATCTATACCGGCAAGGTCGTGCGCATCGCGGACTTCGGCGCGTTCGTCGAAATTCTGCCCGGCATGGATGGCCTCGTGCATATCTCACAACTCGATAGCGAGCGCGTGAACAAGGTGGAAGATATCGTCAACATGGGCGACGAAATTACAGTCATGGTTACGGATATTGACCCGGTCGGCAAGATCCGGCTCTCCCGTCAAGCGGTGCTGGAAGGCTGGACAGCCGAGGAGGCCCGTGAGAAAGATGCGCGCAAGAGCGGTCCACGTCCGGGTGGCGGAGGTAATCGCGGTGGAGATCGCGGCGGTCGCGGTGGTGACCGAGGCGGCAATCGCGGCGGCGGGGATCGCGGCAGCAGACGCTAATCGAATCAATCGTAAGGGTGGCCCTCGCGGTCGCCCTTTTTTAATCTACGCCCTTCGACTGCGCTCAGGGCGTAGATTATCGTTTGATACAATCATCCCATGTTCCAAAAAGCCAAAAATCTTTACAACGAATACCCATCTCAATACTGGCTGATGATCACAGGCGTGGTCATCAGTACCGCCGGCGGAAGTTTGATCTGGCCGTTCCTGCTCATTTATGCCAGCGCAAAACTTGGCTTGCCGCTCAGTACCGTGGCGGCGCTTATCTCGGTCAACGCCGGTACGAGTTTGCTTTCTTCATTCCTTGCAGGCACGCTTGCAGATAAGATCGGACGCAAAGTGGTGATGAACTTCAGTCTCACGCTGAATGGCATCGCTTATTTCTTCCTGATGCGGGCAGAGACCTATCCGCAATTCGTGATACTGATGATCCTGGTCGGTCTCTCTAATCCGCTGTATCAAGTGGGCGCAGACGCCATGTTGGCGGACATGATCCCGTCTGAGAAACGCACAGACGCGTATGCCATCAGCCGCATCGCCAACAACGCGGCTTTTGCACTCGGTCCGGCAATCGGTGGTTTTCTGGCGGCCACATCCTACGATCTTGCTTTTTACGGCGCGGCAACAGGCTACATCGTTTATAGTCTGCTGCTTTTCTTTCTAGGGCACGAGACGCTGGAAAAGCTAAAAGCACCGAACAGCCCAATGGAAAGCAAGCAGGTGGAGGGTCAGGAAGGATACGCGCGCGTCTTCCGAGATAAGGGCTATATGTTGTTCGTATCCTTGATGAGCATCGGACTGATCGCCCCGACCATGCTGTGGATCCTGATGCCGGTCTATGCCAAGACTAATTTTGGTATGCCTGAAAATCTATACGGTTGGATCCCCACCACCAACGCGTTGATGTGTGTGTTCATTCAATACCCGGTGACGCAGGTCTCACGCCGCTATAAAGCCCTGCCGGTTGCTGCCATCGGCATGTTGATCTACGCCATCGGTGCGGGTTCGGTGGCGCTCATGAGCGGCTTTGGGGGCTTCTGGTTGAGCATGGTCATCCTGACCTTCGGCGAACTCATCCTCGTACCCACCGCCAGCAAATACGTGGCAGACCTGGCCCCTGCCAATCTGCGCGGCCGCTACATGGGTGTCTACTGGCTGGGTTGGGGACTCGCCCGCACTTTGGCTCCGTTGATCGGTGGATTCCTAAACGACGCCATTGCCCCGCGCGCGATTTGGATCGGAGGACTCATCATCGGCCTGACCAGCGTCACCGGACTGACGCTACTCTCACGCTTCTCCCGTTCCCAAGCAACGATTCAAGCTGATGTTTAGCCTGGTTCCGTTATATTCGAATATCTGCCCGGAGGAAACATGAAACATATTGTTCTGTTGTCAGGTCTGCTTTTGGGGATTGCGCTGGCTTGTAGTGTTGGGTCAACGCCGCAAGTCGCATGCGCGCCATGTCCGCCGACCGGTGCGCCCGTGGTAGTGACTCAAATCGTTGATGTGCCCGCCCAGTCAACTCTCGTGTTGGAAGCGAGTGGAAAATCTTCGGCGCAGTTGGGCGGGGAAATGAAATCCTACCTCGTGCAGGCAAGCTGGGAAACACAGGGATTGAATGGCGATGAGCTTGTTATCTTTGCGCCGCGCAAACTTGGTCTGGTTGAGCCGGGGCTTTCGTATCGTCTGCGCTTTGATACGAGTGGCATGCGAGGGCTTGCCATTGTCTCCTCACAGTTATATTTTGTTCCCCAAAAAGTGGGCGAACCTTTTGACCAGACTTTGTTATTCAACGCCATCGAAAGGGACTTTTCTGCGTTGTCCATTTACGGCGACATGCAATTCAATGATCAATACACTTTCCGCGGCGCCTATACCTTTGATGCGCGCATAGACATCATGGATTTTATGAACTACCTCAACACGTATGCTGTTGATGTGGACAGACTGCTGTTGGCGCACCCATTTTTCTCGAAGCAGTGAGCGGACACGAGCGCAGTTTGCCGATGGCTGGATTCTGGCTTTTTTCTGCCAGACCTATCAAGCATTTTGCTATTCAAGGGTACTTCACGAACGCCAATCGTCGGGGGTTTGTAAAGTAAACCGGCAGGATAATACATTACAATACATTAATAAAATTAGCTATCATAACCGACTTGCCACAAAGGCAAGTCGGTTATGATATGAAAGTCAATATGGCGTGCAAAGCATCTCTCTGAAACAAACATGGAACCTCAATGAAACTTAAACACTTTTCAAGATATGTGCTTCTATTCACCCTGACGTGGGTCATAGTCGAGTTTAAAAGCCTGCCAGATATTGTTTCCAACCCTATAAGACCGGCGGAAATAATTCCAATTACTCCGGGTACCCCGATATCAATCCCACTTCCCACTCCTATTTCAGCGCCTCGCATCAGCCTGATGTTTACGGGCGATATCAATCCTGGCCGCTGCATCGCCAGGGCATCACTCGCCGCAAGGGATTTCACTTACCCGTTTCAATTTGTCGCAGAAAAACTGCGCTCCGCCGACATTACCATTGGCAGTCTGGATGGAACGATCTCGGACCAATCCATTCCCATGCCCTGCCCTGATAGTTTAAACTTGATCGGCCCAAGTCGCATGGTGGAAGGCTTGCAATTCGCGGGGTTTGATGTCATCTCCATAGCGACCAATCACATAAAGAATTGCGGCGAAAAAGGTTGGAATTGCGACAATCGCGCCTTACAGGATACTATACAAAATCTGCTCTCTGCAGGTATTCAGCCAGCAGGCGGAGGCAATGATCTGGAGCAGGCGCGCGCACCAGTGATCATCGAACGTAACGGTGTACGGTTTGCCTTTTTAGCTATTAATGAAATTGATACGAGAGTATGGGCGGCTGAAAATCAACCTGGCACAGCGCCTCTCTCCGCGGCGACAATGGAATCTGTAAAAGCTGACATTTCCGCCGCCCGCGCTTTGTCTGAGGTGGTCATCGTCCTGCCGCAGTGGGGCTCGGAATATGTCCCCCGGCCAAATGCCGCCCAACGCGTCTGGACGAAAGAATTCATGGATGCAGGCGCAACGCTCGTGGTAGGGAATCATCCTCATATCATCCAACCTGTGGAGACCTTTCCTAATGGTGTTGTCTTTTATGCACTGGGAAACTTCGTATTCGACCAGCCTCAGCGCGCCCAGCGCGAGAGTGTAGTTGTCGAGGCGATTTTCACCGGTACAACCCTGGAAAGCTGGAATTTATGGCCTGCCTACACCAATTACTACACCTATCAAACTCACTGGGCAGAGGGGCCAGAGGGAAATAAGATATTGGACCGCGCGCAAACACTTTGGAAATAGCAGCCAGCATAGATATGTCGCTGCGAGCCGCCGTTGGTTGAGTAGCCAGAGGGCATATAGAGACCAGGCGGCGAAGCAGTCTCCTCGTTGAAATAGGGAGACAGAGTCGCCTTATGAGATTTTAGATTCAGATTCGGTAAACATCCCGAAGACTTTTCTGCAAAACACGGTTGAATTTCACAAACCTTCGGGACGGTGATTGCCGATTTTGGTTTTCAAAATTCATTGGGGATTGCTTCGGGCTGGGTTTCGACGCTTGCGCTTTCTCGCCGTCTGCGTCGCTGAAGCGGGAGGCAATCACGTCTTCTTTCTTGGTGTAGTACACACCGCGATGCTGGGGGCTGCACTGGCGGATAATTGATTTCATGCCTCATTTCCCAATTTACAATAATGCCATCGTCGTTTATAATACCGCCTAATTCAGCGAAGGATATGAGGAAGGGTTTTTTTTCCAGAGCTGAAAGTTTTCCAAGGCACGTTGCAAGTGATAGCCATGAATTGCTAAGCAATTCAAAAATCGAGCAGGTCGGACAAATTTGATCGCAATTTCGTCCTGATTCTCATGAACCTTACAAACGACGGGTATTATTTGTCCTAAGTACTTAATTCTGGCTTTCGCCAGAGGAGAGGAGGCACACCAGCACTGTACGCTTTTGGTTATTTCTTTCCAGCACTATGTTTTAGGCAAGTCTAATCTAAGTTTCAGAGGAGAATTTCATATGGCTAAGAAAGCTGAAAAACAGACCCGTGAAGAGATCATTCAGCAGGACGTGAAGGAGCTTCACAAACTGGGCTACGCCCAGCAATTGTTCCGCGAGATGGGCGGTTTTTCCAATTTCGCGATTTCGTTCTCCATAATTTCTATCCTGACCGGTGCCATCATCTTGTATGGCTACGGCTTGAAGCTCGCCGGCCCGATGGTCAACACGGTCGGCTGGCCGGTGGTTAGCTTCTTCACTTTGTGCATCGCCGCTTCAATGGCGGAGATCGCCTCCACCTACCCCACCGCTGGCGGCCTGTACTACTGGGCTTCGAAACTTGGCGGCGTAGGCTGGGGCTGGTTCACCGCCTGGATGAACATGATCGGCCAGATCACCATCACCGCCGGCATCGACATTGCCGCTGCCATCTACTTTGTCGGGCTGTTGAGCCGCGGTTTCGGTATGGCGGTTGACGCCACGGTGTTTGGCATGTCCACGACTAGCTGGTCGTTCTACATCATCGTGATGATCATCCTGATGATCCCGCAGGTGCTGATCAACGCCTTTGGCATTCGCCTGACTGCCAAACTGAACGACTTCAGCGTCTACTGGCACATCGGAGGCGTGGCTATCATCGCCCTGCTGCTGACCATCCTTGGCAAGTATCACAATTCGGGGAGCTTCCTGTTCTCTTACGTGAACACGGTCACCCCTTTGGACATGTCCTCAGCGGTGCTACCAGACGGAACGACCGGGCCGGCGCTCTATTTAGGGAATGTTGTCCTACGGTCACCGCTCTTCGCCCTGTTCCCCAACCTGGTAACTGCCTACCGGATAGCTCCCCTCGCCTTGGTCTTACCCCTGGCCTTCCTGCAAGCGCAGTGGACCTACACCGGCTACGACGCCTCGGCCCATGTGGCTGAGGAGACCGTCCTAGCCCGCCTGAACAGCGCCTGGGGCGTGTTCCTCTCGGTGGCTGTCTCCGCCATCGTTGGCTACATCGTCCTGATGGCCTTGACTTGGACCATCCCGAATGGCGACATTGCCGCCACGGCCAACGATCCCTACCCGGTGCTGTACATCGCCTACCAGAACCTGTCGCTGTTCCTGGCGAATATCGTTGGCGTGATCATATTCGGCGGTATGTGGCTGTGCGGCCTGTCTTCGATCACCAGCATGAGCCGCATGTGGTTCGCCTTCGGGCGCGATGGCGGCATGCCCTTCTCGAAGGTTTTCTGTGAAATCCACCCCAAGTGGCGTACACCGGTCAAGTCGATTGTCATCACCACCGTCCTGGCGATCTTGTCTTGTGTATACTCAGCCGCCTATTGGGTGGTGATCGCCATCAGCACCATCACGCTGTACCCGGCTTACGTTATACCCACTTTCTTAAACCTGCGGAACAAATTGCAAAAGAAAGGTGAGTACACCACCAGAGAAAAGTCACCCTGGTTCCTGGGAAGTTGGGGGGTAGTGATCAACCTCATTGCCGTGGTGTATACCATCATCATGTGCATCCTGTTCATGCTGCCCCCAACCGAGTTGGCTCTTTGGTCGATGGTGATTATTTGGGCAATACTAGCCGTCTACTGGTTCGCTTACGCCAAGAGCCACTTCAAAGGCCCGCAGAAGGCCTCGGAAGAGGTGTTGCGCAAGATTGAAGCCGATATGGCCGCGGCTGCTAAAGGCAAGTGACGAATAGTCGCCCCTGATCCAATCTTGAAGTAAATCCAAAAACAGCCCTCCCGGCAGTCAAGCGGGAGGGCTGTTTTTTGTCTGGCAATGTATAAGCGGGTTTTACTTCGAGAACAACTCCACCACCTGCTTCACGTGAACCACGCCGTCAAATCCGGCGAGATTGCCCTTGCGAAGGACAGCCTTCTCGCCAGCGAGGTCGCCGAGGCAGGAGACGATCACGTCGCCCGCCTCAACATCTTCTTTTTCGGTGTAGTGATTCGTGGTGACGATGGTCTTGATGCCCGCGGCTTTTGAGGCTTTCACGCCGTTCTTGGAATCCTCCACCACCATCACCTCTTCGGGTTTCAATCCCAATTTGGAAAGCGCCAGATTATAGATTTCGGGGTCAGGTTTCTTGTTCTTGACCACGTCACCTGCAAGCACAATCGCGAACTTGATATCCGAGAGAATCTTTTCGGTAACGGTCTTGGCGGCCTGTTCATTGGATGTGGTGCACACCGCGATCTGGAGTCCTGCGTCCATCGCTTCTTTCATGAACCGGTGAATGCCCGGGCGCAGCCGAAGTTTACCCGTCTCGATCAATTCCACGAACAGCGCGGTTTTGCGCTTGTGCATTTCCTTCACGAGGTTGTCAATCTCTTCCTCGGTCAACGGTTTGGAAAACCCTTTGGTCTTCCAGTGATGTTTCATGCGTTCCTTGCCGCCCGCGATCTGGAGCAATTCGTGATAGTACTCAACGCTCCATTCGTCGGTGAAGCCAAATTCCTTGAAGGTCATATTGAACGACACGCGGTGACCATCACGTTCGGTGTCAATGATCACGCCGTCCTGGTCAAAGAACACTGCTTTTATTTTTGACATGGTTTCCTCCATGTCATTGCGAGCTGCCGTTGGTCGAGTAGCCCCAAGCGAAGCGAGTGGCATATCGAGACCAGGCGGCGAAGCAATCTCCTGATTAGTCGGGGATTGCTTCGCTTCGCTCGCAATGACAACTATTACTTCTTCACACCAAAGAACTCAAGCATGGTATCCACGAACAACTCATTCTCTTCCTTCGAGCCAATGGTGACGCGGAACCATCCGTCGCTGTCGTACTTCTTGCTTTCGCCGCGCAGGATGATGCCCTTAGTCTCTGCGTAAGCAAGAGCTTCCTTGCCCGTCTTGCCCGTCCCGCCGCAATCAAAGAGAATGTAATTGGCTTTTGAGTTCATGATATGGAAGCCGGGGATCACGCTCAGGGATTCGGTGATGAAGTCCACAGCACTGTTGTTGAACTTGACGCGCTCGGCGAGTCCTTCCTGGTCTTCAAACGCCGCGAGAGCCGCCCACATCGGGATCGTGCCAACGTTCCAGGGAAGAAGCGAGCCGGAGATCTGGTCAATGACCGGTTTGGCGGCCATTGCATATCCGAAGCGCATGCCTGCAAGACCGTAGGCCTTCGACAATGTGCGCGTGACGATCACGTTCTCGTACTTCTTGGTCAAGGCCACCTGCGACATCTTCAAGCCAGCGTATTCGACATAGGCTTCGTCAACCACGAATGGAAGGCCGGTTTCGGCAATCGTGATGAAATGCCTGGCGTCCATGAAGTTGCCGGTCGGGTTGTTCGGGTTGGCGACCACGATGATCTTGGTCTTATCGGTGATGGCCTTGATAATGGCATCGGGATCGTACCCCATTTTATGATCCTTGTAGACCATTGGCACTGAAATCATCTTCGCGCCCAACAGCTTGCCGCGCAATCCGTAAATGCCGAAGCAAGGCGTGTGCTGAATGACTTCCTGTCCCGGTTCGATGAACATGCGGAAGATGTTGTCGTACACTTCGCTGGAGCCGTTACCGATCATCACATTGTATGGGCCGTCGAGTCCGTTCATCTCCGCGATCTTGGTGCGCACGACCAAACCCTGATCGGGATAGCGGTTCGCCATCTTGGAGTACTTCACCATCGCCTCGAGCACCTTGTCGGACGGGGGAAGTGGATTCTCGTTGGACATCATGCGATGCAGTTTTGGATCCTTCCAGGCCTTTTCGATGTGGTCCGAGATGTACATTGGGATGCCCTTAACCCACGGGGCGTAGAATTCTTCAATTTTCTTCATTGTGTGTCTCCTAAAAATTTTTATATTAATGTTGGTCTCGATACGGCGGCGATGGTCGAGTAGCCCGAAGGGCGTATTGAGACCCGCCGCCTACTCGACCAACAGATAATCTACGCTTTACCGACGCTTTCCACCATCTGCATCCAGTGGATGACCGCTTTGCGGGTCGCGTCACGGACGAATACATCGAGTTTGCCGGGATCATACTCATCACGGTGCGCGTTGATGTACTCGAGCGTTGAGTCGATCAAGGTGTGCTTCAACTCAGTAGACACATTGAACTTCGCGCCGCCCGCCGCCAGCAATTTCTTGATGTAATCTTCGGGCAGGCCCGTTCCGCCATGAACAACCAATGGCGTCTTTATGCCACTGCCATTCAGCATCTTGTTGATCGTGGCCATGCGCTCGAAATCGATCTTCGGATTCTTTGTCTTGTATACGCCATGCGCCGTGCCGATTGCAGGAGCGAAGATATCCACGCCCGTGCGCTCGACAAATTCAACCGACTGTTGTGGATTCGCCAATTGGGCTTCATCTTCCGCAACCTTGACCTGGTCTTCCACGCCGCTGACGGTTCCCAACTCGCCTTCGACAGAGATGTTCCCAACTTTGTGGCAGTAATCCGCCACTTCCTTGGTCTGGCGGATATTCTCCTCGTAGGGTTTCTTGGACGCGTCGATCATGATATTGGTGTAACCCGCATCCGCGCACTTCTTGCAGTAATCAACATCCGTGCAGTGGTCGAGGTGCAGGCAGACCGGCACAGGTGCGGACTCGGCCAGCGTGCGATAGATCGCCACCATCATTTTCGTACCCAGGAACTGGGAAGGCTTGACCGAAGTTTGCACGATCACAGGCGACTTTGTTTCAATGGCGGCATCGAGTACCGCCTCGAATTGAAGCAGGTCTGTGATGTTGAACGCGCCGACAGCATATTTGCCCTTCAGCGCTTCGACCATGATCTCTTTTGCATTTACGATCGACATAATTGTCTCCTTTTGTTGGTTTTCTTTATCGGCTTATTAACTTTGCAAAATATGAAGGATGAAGTATGAAGCTTGCTTGTTCAAAATGGTTGCGTGTGTACTTGTTTACCAATCGCTTCTTCTTCATCCTTCTGACATCCTACTTTGTTTTCTTGCCTGCGTCTTTCAGCCATTGCTCCCAGCGAAGGTCTGTCACATGCTGGCGCAGACGTCCAAACCACAGATCCGCGTATCCCTGGAAATCCTCCTCCAGTTTCGAAATACCTGTTTGTGTTGTGCCCCACATTGCCTCGTGCATCTCAGACATGGGCCACATCAACTTCAAGTGCGCGAAGTTCTTTGGCGTCACTTCGCCGAAATATTCCTGCAACAAGAAGCGCACCTGATCGTCGTTCAAGCGGTGATGGTGGCAGAAGTTCGCTAGGTCAAAGAAGATATCGCCCATGCCCGCGTATTCCCAATCGAGGAGACGAATCTCGCCGATCTCGCCGGGCGTGTCTTCGTCCATCCAATTCAGGTTGAGCAGATCGTCATGGCATGGCGTGGGGATGTATGGATCTTTCAAGAGCGCTTTTTCCACCTCATTCTTCTTTTGTACGATCCAATCAAAATCAAACGGGAATTTGCAATTGTTACCCTTTGATGTTTTCGTCAGCATTTCCACGCGGCGAAAAACGTTGAATTCGGCCTTTAACACGGGTGCGCGTTTGTGGAAGAGGCGCAGCTTTCTCACGACGCGGATGATATTATTTGGCTTGACGATCTCTTCGGGGGGGATATGTTTCCCATTTACATAGCGGGTGACCAGATACCCTTCCGGTTCAATGAAGTACATCACTTCGGGAGCAATACCCAAAAGCCCTGCGGCTTTGTTCGCGGCGTGTTCCACATCGCGTTTGATACCCAGTTTATCGGTATTCGCCCCGGTGATTCGCAATACGTACGACTTGCCATCTGCCTCAATCTTATAATTCAAGTTGGTGATCCCGCCGGTGAGCGGTGTTGTCTTCAAACTTTTTGCCTCGGCCAGGAATGGTACACGGGCAATGGCAGCATCAATTGAAAGCGTCATAGTGTCTCCTCAATGGGTTTGGATTTTGGACTTGCGTGAAGATACTTAGCCAACAATTATTTTTTTAGAGCGACCTCCTTATTTGTTGTTTGGAAAAGACTAACGTCCAAGTGCAAGCCTGTAAAATAAACACGGACAAAACCAGTCCATGACGTTGAATGCGCTGACGGCTCCGCCCTTAATGCTTCAACCATGATCCTTCTTGCATTTTGTTGCCACATCCTTCTGCCATTGCTCCCAGCGATAATTGGTCACTGCTGTTGCAGGCAGTCAAATTGCGGTTAGTACAGTATTGTACAATCAAATGCCGGGATTTGTCAATTTTTGTTTGTAATTGCAGGGATGGAAGAACCTCCTCAATTGCCGGGGGAATTTCATACAAAGTAGAATCAAAGACTGAACTTGGTCGGAAAAGCGCGGCACTAAAACAGGTGGTTTCTTTTGCTTGGGCAGGCGAAGAGGGTCATGTTTTCGGGAAAGGATTGGCTGTTAATGCCGCGCTCAAATCCAAAGTCCTGAAAATGACGCGGAGTAAAAAGTAAATTGGATATTGCTTGATTGGCATCCCTAATCTATAATTCAGGGTTGTTTATGCCGGAACTTATGCCTGCACGCGCCGCACTTGAAGTACGTCTCCCTTATCGCTTGAGGGAAACTTTTCTGTCGTCCACGGAACTGGCTTTGTTGCGCGTCCTGCATGAGATGATGGGGGATCGTTATGTGATATGTCCTAAAATCGGCTTGAACGATTTGTTCTATATTGTCCGCCCAAATGAAAATGTTCATTTCTTTAATAAGATATTTCGCAAGCACGTTGATTTTTTATTGTGCGACCATCAGACCATGAAGCCGGCCTTTGGGGTGGAGTTGGTGAAACCCATTTCAAAAAATGAAACGCGCCCATCCGACCAATTCATGGAGGATTTGTTCCTTAGCGCCGGCCTGCCGTTGGTGCATATTCCTTCGAACGATCATTACGACCCCTCAGATGTTGTCCATTTGTTTCAGCTGGCGATGGCGAAGGTGGGAGGTACATCTGAATTGAGGATGGATGGTTCGGGCGATTCCATTCCAATGTGCCCGATTTGCGGCAAGATGATGGTTTTGCGCATCCGGCGCGAAGGGCCAAAGCCGGGACAGAAATATTACGGTTGCATGGATAATCCACACTGTGCCGGCGTTGTGGCTATTGATTAATTTTTAATGCCATGATGTCATTGCGAAGCGGCGTTCTTCCGCTGAAGCAATCTCATCTAAAGATCGTGCATTACTTCAATTTCAGCGGGAGCTTATACAGTGCAAAGTCGCGCGGTTACCTTCAAAATGAAGCAACTTGTCCGCTAATCCGCGTGAGTTTTTCTCGTAGATTAGCGAAGATTAGCGGATGCAGAAAGGTCTTGCGCTGTAATGCTAATTTTGATTTTATACAAAATGCCTTCCCAGTTCTGAAGCATACTTTGCTCCGACCTGTTCACGATTCTCGTGCAGCCAATCTTCCAGGCGGGTTTTGCAACGCGGCGTTTCTTTTGAGACGAGCAAACCTGTCATTAAGCCATCCACTTCTTCAGGAGTCAGGATCACATCGTTTACGAATAGACTCAGGAATTGTGCAGCGAGCAAAGCTAACCGCGGCGGGAGGGGCAGGAACGGACGTGCATACCCGATTGAGTCGCCGATGAGTCGCGCCATTTCCTTGAAGGTGAAAATATCCGGGCCGACTGCATCCCATACAATGTTTTCGTTTTTATGACCGACTTCCACGGCCAGTTCTGCCAGGTCATCAACGTACACGGGTTGCAACTTGTATGACCCATCACCGGGCAGGCCAAACACAGGGAGATGCCTTAATAGCCATGCAATGTTATTGATCAGAATATCTTCCTTGCCGAATAGAACTGTCGGCCGTAATATTCCATAAGACATCCCGGATTCGATTACAGCCTTTTCATTGGCCGCCTTGCCCCAAAAATATGGCAAATGCGAATCTGCAGATGGATTTGTTATGCTGATGTGCACAATACGTTTCACGCCCGCTTTTGCCGCGGCTTGTACCAGCCGTTTTGTATTTTCCACGGCGGCAGGCTGTGTGTTCGAGCCTTTGTCAAAGCGTATCCAATAGGTATTGTAAAGCGTGTCAATACCTCTCAGGTTTTTTATCAACTCACTTTCATCCATGAAATTCAATGGATAGGCCTTGATTTTTCCTTCGAATGGGTCAGGCCTGTTCGGATGATTGGTGAGCGTGATCACTTCCTCGCCGCGCACAAGTAAACGATAAGCGATATATTTGCCTGAATAAGAAAATGCACCGGTAACTGCCACTTTTTGTTTCATTGAATCTCCTTATTTTAAAATTGTTAAAACTCTTTTGACTGTTGTCATTCCCAAACTATCCAATTTTGATACTGCCTTGGTGAGACTGTCCAGCACGTCGAAGAATTCCTTCAAAGCCCGGACTCTTTCCAGAATAAATTGCAGATCCGCTTCATCCCCGGATACCTGGCCTGATTCCAATTTATTGAGCGTTTCCTTCACCGAGGCGACGGCGCGGTCAAACTCTGCATTTTGCCTTTCCTTCAGGATCGAGCGGATTGACTGATAGAAGTCGGCCTCGGCTTCGTAGTAGTCCTTGCGGTCAGCCAATTTCGATGAGCGATGCACAAGTCCCAGCCGGGCCAGCGCGCGGACTTCGGTGCTGATGGCTCCTTTGGTAAGACCCGTTTGTGCCGTGATCTCATCGAGCGAGAGCGGAGCAGGGGAGAGATACAGCACGGCGAAGATGGCGCCCATGCCTTTTGGGAAGCCCCAGAAGCGGCTGATCTGGCTAAGCCCTTCGGTAAAGTCTTGTTTGAGTTGAGTGAGGTTCGTTTTCATAGTTACCTTGTGTTTAGAATGTTTAGTAGTTACTAAACATAGTGTATAACTGAACGATTTTCTTGTCAAGAACAAAAATGCCGCCGGGTCATCGCGGCGGCTGGGAAAAATTAAGCAATTCTCATGGGGTGGTGTAAAACAGACGGAACAACTTGGCCCCTGTTATTCCCTGCGCTTCGCTCTTATATTGATAAACAGGAACTCTTACCGTCAATGGAGAAGGTTCATTATCCTGGAATGAAAACTCCACAAATCCGGGGCCGCCGGGAATTCCCGTCAACTGATCTATCACTGGCATTACATGTGCGATCCAGTTTCCCATTGCATCTTCATCATTCCTGCTTTCAATGGAAAGATTTACATAGAAATCTGTTTCCATCGCGCCAAAAGTGGAATGACCGTCGGCATAAATGCAATCCTCTCCGAACGCGTCTGCGTTGGCGCTGGCGGTGGGTTGGAACTCCCGGATGGCAGCATCTAATTTTTCTGTGACTTCCGGCAGGCTTTGATGCGCCCAGACATAATAACAACCTTCGTATGTGGGCGTTATTGTGACAGATGGTGTGGGTGTTATGGTTTGGGTCAATGAGGAAATAAAGCTTTTCAACGAAAAAGTGCAAGCGCTTAATATCAACACGCCCAATAGGATTACTATCTTTTTCATTATGGCTTATTTTACCTTTCTTTTCTTTTGATTCCAGATTTATATGTGGAGATGTTATGATATTATCACTGGCATATGACCAATATGATGAAACTTATCGAGGTTCCTCTTGGTGCACGCGTGCGCTTGTTGGATGTTCATGGCCGCGGTTTGCGCGGCAAATTGATACAGTATGGTTTGCATATGGGGGATTGTATTCGCCTCCTGCGTGCCGCGCCGTTGGGTGGGCCGTTGCTCGTTGAAGTCAATGGCCGTGAGATCGCGCTTGGCCGCGGCGTGGCTGAAAAAATCCTTGTGGAGGCTGAATGCGAATCGCATTAATCGGTCAGCCCAATTGTGGCAAGAGCACTTTATTTAATCAGGTTGCGGGATACAAGGCTGAGACGGGTAACTTTAGCGGTACCTCTGTTACGTATACCGAAAGCCGCGTGCGCGTGGGCGGTCAGGTGATTGATCTGGTGGATCTGCCCGGCGCCTACACCTTACACAGTGGAAGCCCCGCAGAGCTGGAAACTACCCGATATTTTGACGCGTGCCATGTGGATGTGATCATCAACGTGGCAGATTCCACCCACCTTGCTTCGGCTCTTGAATTGACCCTCGAACTACTCCCGTTAAATAAACCCCTGATTCTGGCCTTGAATATGGTGGACGAGGCCGCGCGCATCGGCTTGCATATTGACGGTGAAGGCTTGGGCCGCGAATTGGGCTTGCCTGTCCTGCCTTTGATTGCAAGCAAGGGGCGCGGCGTTCAGGGACTGTTCTTAAAGGCACTGGAGTGGGGAGGTAAAAATATAATTGCCAATCAACAGGGGCAATCGGATGAGGACGCGCGTTCACGCCATGTAAAGGCGCTGAGTTTGGCAGGGCGCTTTACAAAACAAGGCGAAAGACAACTCACCTGGCGCGATATGCTGGATGATGTATTACTTCACCCTGTCTGGGGATATGCAATTCTCCTGTTTGTTTTGTTTCTGTTTTTTGAAGCCGTGTATGGAATCGGCAAACTTGTTGAACCACCTTTGTTGACTCTTTTTAACCTGTTGACCAGAGGGGTTCTCTCGCCATTTGGAGCAAACACCTTATTATCCGAGGTCGTTTTGGGTGTTATGCAGGGGATTGCCGCCGGGGTTGCGATTGTTTTACCGTATCTATTGCCGTTCCTCTTTGGGCTTGGGCTTCTCGAAGATATCGGCTATCTGCCGCGTATCGCATTCTTAATGGACGCGCTGATGCACCGTATCGGCTTGCACGGCAAGGCCATTGTGCCTTTCATTCTTGGCTACGGATGTAATGTGCCCGCTGTCATGTCCACGCGCACACTGGAGGAACCGCGCGATCGTTACCTGGCGGCGGCGCTTGCAACGCTTGTCCCATGCGCGGCGCGGCTGGCAGTGGTCTTTGGGCTGGTGGCTTTTTACCTGGGACCAATTGCCGCGTTTGCTTTGTATCTATTTAATCTGCTTGTGATCGCCGTGACTGGACGCATTCTGTCCAAGTTGATGCCGGAAGATACGCCCGGTCTGATCCTCGAGATGCCGACTTATCGTGTGCCTACACTTAAGAATGTATTATCAAAAGCATGGTTCCGTGTGCGCGAATTTGTAGTGGAAGCATGGCCGATATTGATCGTGGGAAGCGCTGTTCTTTCCGTCCTTAATTATTATCATGCGGCAACGATCTTCAACTCGATTGTTCGACCAGTTACGTGGAGTCTTGGCCTGCCATCCGAAGTCGGTGTGCCGTTGATCTTTGGCATTTTGCGCAAGGAGCTTTCACTTGTGATGTTGGGCCAGGCGCTGGGGACTGTGGATTTTAGCGCGGCGCTGTCCGCGGAACAAATGGTTGTTTACGCCACGTTTGTGATGTTCTATTTGCCGTGTCTCGCGACGCTTTCTGTCCTGCGGCGTGAGCTTGGCATACGCGCAATGCTGATGATTGCCGCATTGACTGTCGTTATTGCAATGATTGCATCCTTGCTGATACGGGTAGGTATGATTTTGATCCGTTGAAAGGAATTTCTCTACCGTATATATGTCGTTGCGAGGCCGAGCGAAGCAAGTGCCGAAGCAATCTCCTGTTTAATGTGATTTTAGCTTCGAAATAGGGATTGCCGCGCCGCCTAAAGAGCATCGGTGTCTCGCACTGACACCGTTTAAGTAGTTTGTACTGTGTCTCTGTTTATTCAGGTTCCATTGAAAAATGCAGCGGATAGCCTTCCAGACCGGCGGCGAAGTGTGCTTTATTGATACGCTTCTCCGCTTCGGTTTTGGGCAGGGTCTGCACGTAAGCCATGCCCGAGTAATGTGCTTTAAGCATGATAACGACTGCATCTGCCTCAAGTACAAAGAAGATATTTGTCAGCACATTCACCACGAAGTCCATCGGGGTGACATCATCGTTGTGAATAATGACGCGATAGAGCGGTTCGAGCGCGGTCTTTGTTTCTTCGGTGATATCCGGTGTAATTTGGATTTGAAGTTTCATGCCTGAGCGGTTAGTTGAGAAATTTCATCTGCGGTGAGGGTAATATCCGCGGCCTGAAAATTTTCGGCGATATGTTTCGGGTTCGCAGACATGGGAATCGTGATCACGCGCGGCTGTGAGATGACCCACGCCAACGCGATCTGATAAGGAGTGGCGCCATGCACTTTCGCGATTGAATTGATCGTCGCATTCGTTCTTAGTTTGCCTCGTCAATGAGGGAGTAAGCCGTGAAGAGAATATCGCTTTGCTGGCAGTATTTCAGTACACCGTTTTTGACATAAGAACGGTCGCGAAGGCTGTATGGAACTTGATCGGTTAGTATGGGCGTTTCAGATAATTCCTGAGACCGTTTAAGCAGATCCAACTTGAAATTACTCACACCCAGGTGTTTCACTTTTCCATCCTGTACAAGTTTATTCAACGCGCGAAAAGTATCCTCCAATTTCATCCCGGCTTCAGGCCAGTGGATGAGATACAGGTCAAGATAGTCCATGCCCAATCGGCGCAGGCTGTTCTCGCAGGATCTCAATACCTGCTCATACTTCGAATGCGAGGGAATGACTTTGGAAGTGATGAATAAGTTCTCCCGCTTTATTTTCGATGCGCGAATCGCCTGGCCGAGCAGTTCATCACTGTGACCATTCGCGTACATCTCGGCTGTGTCGAAGTGGGAATAGCCGAGATCAAGCGCGGATCGGAGGGCGGCCAGTGAAACGGAATCAGTTGAAGGGTCCGCGAAAGACTCGCCGCCAATCTTCCAGGTCCCAAAACCGAGCTTGGGAAGAGTCAGGGTGTGGATGGATTCGTATTTCATAAATAGACCGGATTATCCCATTTGGTCCAGTTGATCCATTTCCGCCATGCTCAATTCAATATTGACGGCATCCAGGTTTTCCTTTTGATGCCGGGGGTTGAACGACATGGGAATGGTAATCACGCGCGCTTGTGTAACCAGCCATGCCAGCGCGATTTGATGGGGCGTAGCCCGGTGCACACTCGCGACGGATTGTAACTTTTTGTTGGCAGGTAAATTTCCGCGGCCAACAGGTGTGTAGGCAGTTAGCAGAATATCATTTTGCTGGTAATATTCGAGTACGCCGTTTTTAACATAAGGACGGTGGAATAGACTGTAAGGGACTTGATTCGTCGTGATCGGAGATTCAGATAAAGCCTGGGACTGTTTAAGCAAATTCAAGTTGAAATTGCTGACGCCAACATGTTTCATCCTGCCTTCCCTGACCAATTGATTGAGGGCGCGAAAAGTGTCTTTGAGCGTGATGAATGGATTCGGCCCATGAATGAGATACAGGTCAATATAGTCTGTGCCAAGGCGGCGCAGGCTGTTCTCGCAGGCACGTAATACATTTTTATAGCGTAAGTGGGTAGGCCAGACTTTGGTCGTGATGAACAGGCTCTCACGCTTCGCTCCTGTCTCGCGAATTGCACGGCCGATCAACTCTTCTGAATGACCGAGTGAATATAACTCGGCTGTGTCAAAATGAGCATAGCCAAGTTCCAGCGCGGAGCGCAATGCGGACAGGTAGTATTGATCTTGTGAGCGATTTGGAAGCAGGTTGCCGCCGACTCGCGCGGTTCCCAAACCGAGCTTGGGGAGGCTGAGATTATGGGAGGTTTCGTATTTCATGGACGGGATTATAGCATTAGGAAAAAGAATCCCACCTGAGGAGATGCGGGATGGATAGGATAATGCTTGAGACGATATTGGGTGCTGGTCATGATCTTACAGATTTCATCACTGCAACCCCATAGATCGTTGACTTGATTTATTTTTGCAGAAGATTTCTTTTTATTTGAGCAGTAAGAATTTTCTTGAAAGATCGCAGATTGAAAATCTGGCGATTTTCAGTGAGCTTGATCTTGGCAATGAAGGATTTGGAAAACCTGATGGAGCTTTCAGATTTGATTATGGTGCTGAAAGGTATTTCTTCTTTGTTGAAGGGAAATTTAATGAAACCTATCGGAAAAGTTGCAAGAATAAAAGTTATAATTCCACAATTCAAGGCCAAATTGAACTCAAAATGCGCTTCATTAACCGAGTTTTTCAACCTAACATAGAGTCCTTAAGTTACATTAGTGAGGATGGGACTATTAAAGATTTTTATAAGGAGAAGGATATTTTTTATAAAAAGCGTCCTACGAATACCGGTGGATCTTCTTTCCGAAGATTATGGATTAAAGACGGGGTCAAAAGATTAATTGAGGAATATATTCAGCCCTGTTCCCTTGAAAATATTTTTTATCTCGTTATTACCTGTGATGGAAATAGCCCATTTGAGTCATTGGAAATAGAATTGCGTCCCAGTTTTCCTGACAGGACGTGGGAAGAAATTAAGCAACAACTGTGCTGGATTTCAGCGGAGTCTATTGAAAATCTATGAAACCTGAAGCTAGACCGTCTGCTGATTGAATACGTTTTCATAACACGCCGCCTACATAGCGTCCAGCGGAAAATGGGGATTCTCTCCACCAAATTAGGTTTATTGCGCAGCACCCTGTGGGTACTAGGCTCAGGCAATGTCCCGTTCCCCCTTCGGGGGTGCTTCGCGATCGATGGGGAGTCCAAGACTATTGGGCGTCTGCTACTTGAACAAGTCAAGTTGTTCATTGGGTTTTCGCTTAGTTTGACAATGTCACATTCGGTATATGCAGGTCACTTTGTCCGTATACCGCCATATATGGCACATCGTTGGCATCACCATATTTGGGTAATATGGCCTAAATTCATGCAGGAAGGCTGCATACGGTAGAGATGCCGAGCCGAATTCATAGAACAGATATTTAATGTGACATTGTCAAATTAGTATCTCGAAAAATAAAAGAGGCTTTCCAAACGGAAGGCCTCTTTTTCGTTACACAATACGTACTTTACATTTAGCTTTTCAAATACGCTTCCAATGCTTCCTTGCTGATTCTATAAGCCTTGCCGACCTTTTTGGCTTTTAGGCTTCCGTCTTGAATGGCTGCAACGACATCTTCTTCAGCCACCTTCAAAACGGACGCGGCTTCGGATGGAGTCATCACGTCAGGGATGCCCGCCGCTTTTGCACCGCCGCCAGAGCTGGTATTCTGCATGCCGCCTTGAAGAGCCTGTCCCATCAGGTTGCCGATGCCCATGCCAGCGCCGATGCCGGCTGTGAGACCCGCGCCGCCGCTTGGATTCTGTGCCGCGTCGCGCATCGCGTCCGCGGCTTGCAGTTGAGTATAAGTTGCCATATCGAGCATGCCCATATCCCGCAATTCCTGCGCAGATTTGCTGGATGGTTTGAGGTTGCCAATGTAAAACGACTTAAGCACCAGGCCGAGCGCTTCGAAATCGTCCTGTGCTTTTGCGCGCACAGCCGCGCCGATTTCTTCGGTCAGGCCGATCAAATCCACAACGCTTTTTGCGGCAGTGGTTTCGCCAAGCACGTCCTGCAGCTTGGAGAGCAGCATGCCCTTGACGCGTTCTTCAATATCTGTGGTGCGATAGGAGCCTTGCGTGCCGACTATCTGTGTAACAAATTGCTGGGGATCTTTGACCTGGTACGAGAATGTGCCAAAGCCTTGAAGCAGCGCCACGCCCAATCCCATGCCCGGGTTACGGACGATGATCGGCTGTGGCGTGCCCCACTTTTCATTTGCAAATTCCTTCATCGAGACGAAATACACTTCTGCGGGGAAGGGAGTCCGGTCGTTGAAAGCCTTGCCGATGAAATCAATCAGTCTCGGAATATTGGCGGTCGCGATCGTATGCCGTCCTGCCCTGAACACGTCCAGCGCGGTGCCATCGCGGAAGAACACCGCCGCCTGTGCCTCGCGCACGATCACTTGCGAGCCGATGCGGTAATCGCCAATGCCTTCCTCGGGAAAGCGGTGGACGATCTCATCCTTCATTTCATTTGGATTTTCAATGACATCAAAAATTCTAGCCATGTCTCACTCCTTTGTTGGGATCAGTTGGATTATAGTCCATGCCTGCAAGAGATTCAAGAACCATTTGTCTTATTTAAGTACGCAAACAGACCCTAAGGGTTTCTGAAACCCTTAGGGTCTAACATCACACTTTCATTTGCTTGCCCGTGCCTTTCGCGCGCAGCATCAAAATCTCGGCCATAATACTCACTGCAATCTCTTCGGGCGTCTCTGCCTGTAGTTCAAGTCCCATCGGCGAATGCACCCGCGCGATCTTCTCGTCGGGGACTCCCTGTTCTTTCAATGCTTTGACTGTCGTCGCCCACCTGCGTTTTGACCCGATAACTCCGATGTAAGCTCCTTCTGAATCGAGCAGGCTTGGAAGACCTTCCGCATCCACACTGGACCCGCGGCTGGTCACCACTATATAAGTCTGGCGCGTCACTTTGAGTTGACTCGCCAGCTCCCGCATCGGGACGGGGTAATACGCATCCGCTTCCGGTGTGGACTCGGGTGTGCAAAATTCGGCGCGGTCATCGCTGGCCGCCACGCGGAATCCCAGCCACTTCGCCAAATGGACGACGGCTTTTCCCACGTGTCCCGTGCCTATGACAACGACCATTGAGGCCGGAAGGATTGGTTCCACAAACACCTCCACCTGGCCGCCGCACACGCCGGGGTCGCCGCGGGCGGGGTCAGTCATGTTATATGCCAGCATTTGCGCCTGGTTATCTTTTATGGATTGCAAAGCTGCCTTGATGACGCGGTTCTCCAACTCGCCGCCGCCGACGGTGCCAATGATGTGCCCATCAGAATGGACGAGCATCTTACTGCCTACATGCCGCGGCGTGGAGCCTTCGCTTTTTACGACAGTGCACAGCGCGGCGGATTCGTTGTTCTTTTCGATTTCGGTGATGGCTTGATAGATGGATTTGGACATTCTAATCTTCGAATAGTTCGTCAATGTCATCAGGAAAATTATCGCCTGCTATACCGTATTTATCCAGCCACGCTTTATAAATCATAAGTTCATCCAGGTTGACAAAAACATTGCGGGAGATACATTGGCGGGCAACCACTGTTGTCTGGAAGCCGATTTCTGTAATGATGTTGGCCATCCTTATTACATCGTCTTCAAGCATTCCCCCGACAACGGCAACTTTCCAGTCAGGATGAGATTGTTTTAAGCCCTGAAGATAAAACCCCAGATGTTGGAAATCATCATAATCAGAAAGACGAAAAATCGCGTTGGATAAAAAAGCGGCTTCGTCGAAAAAATTGTCATCGCCTGTATATCGGATCCATAGCAGGTTGGGATATTGAATTTCGTCTGGGTGATGAACGATGTTTTCATCGTTGAAATAGATATCGTTTTCGGGATCAAGATCTGCGCTTAACCCCATGTTAAATAAATCCATCACATCGCCTATGTTCCCGCCAGGAAATGCCATCCAGGTTTCGGGGTCAGGCTCTACAATAACGATGATGTGAAAGGAAAGAAGCGAGAGTTCGGTTACATCTGAATTCGAGATGACAACTTCAGGATTGGGGGCTATCAGAAATTCCGTCATTTTAAATTTTTTACCCTGGAAACAACAAAAAATGAACTGCGGCATTCATGTCGCTTTATTGCAACGGGAAATGTCTATTGGCGGGATAAACAACAGGGGGCTTACTCAAGCCCCAACTCTTTTCGTACTTCTTTGATTGAGTAGCGCGGCTTGCCTGCGTTTTTCTTTTTACGGTCTGCGAGATAGTCTATCAATTTTTTGTTTTTGACGGTGGCTTTCACTTCCTTGTCAAAGTCGTCGCCAAGGTAATTAATGTCAAAGACTTCCCAATTCTGAATGGGCGATAAGATAAACTGTTCGCCATTCGTAGATCTGAGAATAATGTTTTTGCGCCGCGCCATTTTCAGTAATGCGTTCACTGTTTTTGCGCGGGAGGAAATGTTCACTGTTTTCATAGTTCTTTTCTTTCTCCGCGAACAATCAGGTCGTTACCTATCTTATACCCTATCACTTCCACGCTGACAACCTTAATCTGTTCGTGGACATCGTACAGAATTCGTAATCTCCCGACGCGCAGTTCCCACTCGGCAACTTCATTGGGTTCAAGACGTTTTCGATTTCTTGTTTCAACAGTTGGTTCATATGGCAACTGGGTCTCAATCGCTTCGAGGGCCTCCGCCTGTTCGTGTTTGCGTAATGCCTTCAGGTCTTCGAGCGCGTTGTAGGTGATTTCGACTTCGTACATGATAATTCTACTTCTCCAACAGTCCCAACACCACAGGCAGCAATTGTTTTTTGCGCGAGACCACGCCTACCGCGTCACGCGTGCCATCGGGGAGTGGGGGATAAGGTAGGTCATCGAGAATCGGCGGCGCGGATGATGAGACGATCAACCGGCTGGTGCCGCGCACCACGTCTGTGATCATGAGCATGGCGAAGTCAAGGCCGCGTTTATCGCGCAGGTCGTTCAAGGCTTTTAGGAGCGGATCGAGATACTCGGAGAGCTGCATCAGGTCGGTCACTTCGGCCTGAGCAACGGCAAATTTGAATCCGCCGGCTTCGTAAGGTTTGATATCGTTGCTGACCACATCTTTCGGGACACGGTTCGAGAGACCAGCACCTGCGTTGAGCACGGCTTTTCCGTAGGTTTCGATGGTCTCGCCTGTGAGCGGACTTCCGCCCACAAAAGCCCAACGCGATAATCTTTGCGCGGCGTCTTTGTCACGCGGTGTGGTGGTGGGAGAGGTCAGGATAAGGGTATCAGCTAAAAGTCCAGCGAGAAGCGCACCGGCCAGGGCTGGAGGCACCGAGAGGCCGGCTTCAGCGGTCAGTTCCGAGACGAGAGTGGATGTCGATCCCACGATATCAACCGTGAAACGGATGGGTTGGTGCGTGGATGAATTGCCGAGACGATGATGATCGAGAATTTCAAGCAGTTCGGCTTCTTCGAGCGCGGCGAGCGCCTGGCGCGGTTCGTTATGATCCACAAGAATGATCTTGAGACGCGGAGGATTGAGCACATCGCGCTGGCGCGCAACCCCAAGGTACAGGCCATTCTCATCCACCACCCAATAATCGTCGTGCTCGTCGCGCAGGATGCGCATGA
>Ga0315273_10000756_pt1 | contig 35000 bp, 28 predicted proteins | sample YL17G02_0_MG_FD_205753 | JGI IMG/M metagenome (GOLD analysis project Ga0315273, IMG submission 205753) | Sediment microbial communities from Yellowstone Lake, YNP, Wyoming, USA - YL17G02_0 | ecosystem: Environmental > Aquatic > Freshwater > Lake > Sediment | place: USA: Wyoming | collected...
GCCGCTCTCGAACCTCGACGCGAAGCTGCGCGTCCAGATGCGGGCGGAGATCTCGAAGCTGCAGCACTCGCTCGGCACGACCACGCTCTACGTCACCCACGACCAGGTCGAGGCGATGACGATGGGCGACCGCGTCGCGGTGATGAGCCAAGGCCGGCTGCAGCAGGTCGCCGAGCCCCAGGAGCTCTACGACCGGCCCGCGAACCTCTTCGTCGCGGCCTTCATCGGCACCCCGCCGATGAACCTGATCGAGGGGCAGATCGCCTCCGAGAACGGCAGCCTGACCGTGCTGCTCGGCCCCGAGCGGCTGCCGCTCGTGCCGGAGACGCTGGCCGTGTACCCCGGGGTGCCCGCCTACGTGGGGAAGACCGTGGTCGTGGGGATCCGCCCGACCACGCTGTACCCCGCCGCCGAGCGGCCCGAACTGCCGACGTTCACGGCGAAGGTCGAGCTGATCGAGGCGCTCGGCTCCGAGTCGATGGCGTACTTCCGCGTCGAGGCCAAGGCGGTGCAGAGCGAGGGCGTGATGCCCGAGGACGAGGTGGCCGGCACCGAGGGCGGCGCCGTCACCGGGCGCCCGAACCTCGTGGCGTCGTTCCCCCCGCACATCCGGCTCAGGGTCGACCAGGACGTCCCGATCGCGGTCGACGTCGCGAGTCTGCACTTCTTCGACCCGGAGACGGGTGCGCCGCTCCGCTAGGCGGGCGATCGCCGCGCTCGCCTGCGCGGCCGCACTCGTCACTGTCGCGGCCGCCGGCGGAGCGGCCGTCGGGACTTCACCCCCGCCGTCCGGGGCGGACCTCGCCGCGCTCTCGCAGCCGCCGGTGTACGCGCCGATCGCGTCGCAGCGGATCTACTTCGTGATGCTCGACCGGTACGCGAACGGCGACCCGTCGAACGACCGCGGCGGCCGCGCGGGAGGCCCCAACGTCACCGGCTACGACCCGACCGACTCGGGCTACTACCACGGCGGCGACCTGAAGGGGCTGACCGGCGACTGCGCCGACCCGGCGCGGGGCCTCGCGCGGATCCGCGACCTGGGCTTCAACGCGATCTGGGTCACGCCGCCCTTCGGCCAGGTGACCGTGCAGGGCTCGAGCGCCGCCTACCACGGCTACTGGATCCGCGACTTCACCTCGGTCGACCCGCACCTCGGCCAAAACGACGACTTCGCCGCGTTCGTCGCCTGCGCCCATAGGCTCGGCCTGAAGGTGATCCTCGACGTCGTGGTCAACCACACGGGCGACGTGATCCTGGTCGGCGGCGGCTACGTCGGCCCGGAGCAGCTCCCCTACCGCGACTGCCACGGCCGCCCGTTCGTCCCGTCGAGGTACGCGGGCGGCAAGACCTTCCCGTGCATGTCCGCGAAGTACATGCCGCGGGTGCCGGTCGTGCTCCCGGCGGACCGGCACGCGAAGAAGCCCGACTGGCTGAACACCGTGACCCGCTATCACGACCGCGGCGACATCAGCTTCGACTCGTGCAACGAGACGTGCTTCGAGCAGGGCGACTTCTACGGGCTCGACGACCTCTTCACCGAGCAGCCGGCGGTCGTCGCGGGGCTCGCGCAGATCTACGCCGGCTGGATCACGCGCTACAAGCTCGACGGCTTCCGGATCGACACCGCGAAGCACGTCGACGCCGCGTTCTTCGGCGCCTGGGTGCCGAAGATCCTCGCCGCCGCGCGCTCCGCGGGCGTGCCCGACTTCCAGCTCTTCGGCGAGGTCACGCTGAACAGCGCGCCCGACCTCGCGACGTTCGTCCGCGACCGCGGGCTCCCCAACGTCCTCGACTTCCCGTTGCAGGACTCGCTCGTCCGCTTCGCCGGAGGGTCGGCCGGATCGAAGGGGATCGCGAACCGGCTCGCCGACGACGACTACTTCCGCGGCCCCAACGGCCTCGCCGTCACGCCGGCGACGTTCCTCGGCAACCACGACATGGGCCGCGCCGCACTGATGATCAGAAACCAGTCCGGCGCGACCGGCGACGAGCTCGTGCAGCGAGACCTTCTGGGGCAGAGCCTCCTCTACCTCCTCCGCGGCGCGCCCGTCGTGACCTACGGCGACGAGGTCGGGATGATCGGCGCCGGCGGCGACAAGGCGGCCCGTGAGGACATGTTCCCGACGCGGGTGCCGGAGTGGCAGACCGAGGACCGCGTCGGCTCTCCGCCGATCGGGACGGGGTCGTCGTTCGACGTCACCCCGAACCCGGTCGCGGCGCGCCTGAAGCTCCTCGGGAAGCTGCGCGACGAGAACCCGGCGCTCTCGACGGGCTCGACGCTCGTGCGCGTCGGGCAGGGGAGCACCCTCGTCGTGAGCCGGATCGACCGGACGGCGCGGCGCGAGTACGTCGCCGCGTTCAACAGCGGCACCGGCGCCGTCACCGTGACCGTGCCAACCTCGACGCCCTCCGTCACGTGGGAGCCCCTGCTCGGGGCGACCGCCCCGGTCACGAGCGGCGCCGACGGGCGGCTCGGCCTGACGATCCCGCCGCTCACGGCGCTGCTCTTCCGCGCCAACGGGGACCTCCCGCAACGCACGGCGCCGAAAGCGGCGCTGCGGGTCCAGCCCGATCTTCTGAGCAACTACTTCCAGGTCTCGGCCACGGCCCAGACGGCCGACCCCCTCAGCGTGACGTTCGCGGTCCGCCGTGCCGGCGGGAAGGCGTGGCGGCGCCTCGCGACCGATGACTCGCCGCCGTATCGCGGTTTCCTCGACCCGAGTGCGTTCCACGCCGGCGAGCACCTCGAGCTCGTGGCCCTCGTGCGTGCGAGCGACGGCTCCCTCACCACCTCGCCGGTCGTTCCGTTCGTCGTGCGCCGCCGCTGAGCCAGGGGCCCGATTTCCGGCTGAATTAGGACGCGTGCGCGGTCGGCGGCGGCCTGATCGGCCTCTATCCCCCGATCGAGGGATTTTCGTCCCGGTACACCGTTTGGGGCTTATGCCGGAGTCCGAACTGGCCGAAAACTCAGTCAGCACGCGGGGTGCGTGCGCAAGACATGGATCTCGGACACTGGTATCTGCGGCACGTGGTTCCGGCCGGGCCGGCGCGGCGATCTCGCCTGCTCCTCGGGGGGTCTGTCATCGCGCTCGTCGCTGCGGCCGCGATGCTCGTCTCGTGGCAGGGCTCCGGCTTGCATTCCGCGTCTCGCACCCCGGCGTTCATCGCGCACCAGCTCGGCGCTCCGAGCGCCGTTCTTCCCGCCGTCTCGCGCCCGCACTTCCGCGCGCGCAGCGAGGTCACCCCCGGCGGCCTGCGGGTGCGTCTCGGCGGGACGTCCGTCTCGCTCTCCTCGGCCGACGGCGCGACCGGCCGCTGGACCTCGTACGCGGGCGGGGCAACCCGGCCGACGGGTTTCGGGCAGGAGCTCGTGACCGTCAGCGGCTCCGGCGCGGAGCAGCTGCTCCAGGTCGAGCGGCACCAGGGGAAGCGGACCTGGAGCTGGCGGCTCGACACCTCGGGTCTCGCCGCGAGTCTGCGGACGGACGGCATGGTCGCGTTCCGTGCCGCCGACGGCCGGGACACGGGGCTTCGGATCACCCCGGTCGAGCTGCTGGACGTCCGTGGAGCCCGGGTCACGCCCAAGGGCCTGCGGTGGTCGCTCGCGCGCCGTGGCGGCGCCCAGTTCCTCGAGCTTCGGCTCGACGACTCCTCGCTGCCCGTGCCGTACCTGATCGACCCGTCGGTCCAGGCGGGGTCGGTCACCTTCTCCGGGGTTGACATGACCGCCGGGAAGGTCACGACCTGGACGGTCGGCTTCACGCCGACGACCACGCTCGTCAACGGCTCCACGATCACCGCCACCTTCCCGAGTTCGGGGACCTCGGCGTTCACCGTGCCAGCCTCGCCGGCCGTCGTGCTCGGGGCGATGTTCGCCACGGCCAACTGCGGCCTCGGCGTCGTCTCCAAGCCGTTGTCGACCCAGGTGCGGATCGCGCTCACGGGCGCGTCGTGCTCGCTGGCAAACCCGACCGCGGCGACGTTCACGATCGCCGGGATCACGAACGCGAAGCTCGCCGCGACCAACGCGTCGAACTACAACGTGGTCACGAGCCTCGATACCACCGCCCTCAACCCGACGCCATCCGTCACGATCACCCCTGACTCGTTCGTGAAGCTGGCGCTGAAGTTGACGGGATCGAGCCTGGTGGCCCCGGGCACGGTCAGTGTCACGTGCTTGACCGGCACGCCGGCCGCCCAGATCGCGGGCACCCCGTTCGGCGGAGGCACCGTGTGGGCCTTCGACCAGTACTGCAACCCCGTCACCACCGCACCCGGCGACACGGTGCATCTGACCTCGAACGATCCGCTGTTCGTCGCTCCGGCCGATCTGGCGCTGGCCGCAGGCACGGCGGTGTTCGGTAGCACCTCCGCCACCCTCTACACCGCCGGGACGCTGACGCGGACGCTAACCGCGAACGACGTGACCGACCCTGCCAAGACTGCGGGCACGAGCCCGGTGTTCACGGTCAGCGCGCTCGCGGTCAGCAAGCTCACGATCACCTCCGCTCCCGCCACCGCGACCGCGGGGACGAACTTCGGCAACGTGGTCGTGAAGTCGACGGACACGTACGGGAATCCCGTCGTCGTCAACCCGGCGACCAGCTTCACGCTCAGCGCGAGCGGGTCGGGCACCCTCTCGAACAACACGAGCACCATCGCGCTCAACGCGAGCATCAAGACCCTCTCGACCGTCCAGTACACGAAGGCCGAGTCGATCACGCTGACCGCGACCGCCACCGGCGGCATGGCGCTCGCCGCGTCGGCGCCGAGCTCGACGATCGCCGTCGGCCCGGGAGCGGCTTCGGCGGCGACCTCGACCATCGCCGCGAGCCCCGGCTCGATCGCAGCCGACGGCAGCTCGACCTCGGCGATCACGGTTCAGCTGAAGGACGCCCTCGGCAACAGCCTGACCGGCACGGGCGGCGCGGTCACGCTCTCCACGACGGGCGGCACGCTCTCCGCGGTGACCGACAACGGCAACGGCACCTATTCGGCGACACTGACTGCGCCCTCCAGCGCGGCCAGCGGGACCGTCAGCGGCACGGTCAACGCGGCGGCGATCGTGAGTACTGCGACCGTGGCGTTCACGGCCGGTGCGGCGTCGGGGGCGACCTCGACGGTCGTCGCCGCACCGAGCACGATCACGGCCAACGGGAGCTCGACCTCTGCGATCACCGTCCGGCTCAAGGACGTCGTCGGCGGGGGCCTGGCCGCCGGCGGGGACATCGTGGGTCTCTCGAGCACGGCGGGCACGCTCTCCGTGGTGACCGACAACGGCAACGGCACCTATTCGGCGACGCTGACCGCGCCCACCACCGCGGGCAGCGGGACCGTCAGCGGTACCATCAACGGGTCGGCGATCGTGAGCACCGCGACCGTCGCGTTCACCGCCGGTGCGGCTTCGGCTGCCACCTCGACGATCGGCGCGGCGCCCGGCTCGATCGCGGCCGACGGCAGCTCGACCTCGGCAATCACCGTTCGGCTGAAGGACGCGTACGGCAACAGCCTGACCGGCTCGGGTGGCGCGGTCACGCTCTCGACCACGGGCGGCACGCTCTCCGCGGTGACCGACAACGGCAACGGCACCTACTCGGCGACGCTCACGGCGCCCACCATCGTCGGCGGCGGCACCGTCAGCGGCACCGTCAACGGGACGGCGATCACGAGCACCGCCGCCCTCACCTTCTCCACGGCTCCCGCGTCCGGCGCGACCTCGACGATCAGCGCGGCGTTGGGCTCGCTCGCGGCCGACGGCGCCTCGACCACGGCGATCGCCATCCGCCTCAAGAACGTCCTGGGCGTCAACATCGCAGTCGGTGGGGACACGGTCGTCCTCTCGACCACGCGCGGCACGCTCTCCGCGGTGACCGACAACGGCGACGGCACCTACTCGGCGACGCTCACCGCGCCCTCCAGCGCCGGCAGCGGCACGGTCAGCGGCACCGTCAACGGCTCCGCGATCACGAGCACGGCGGTCGTCACGTTCACCGCCGGGCCCGCCTCGGGCGCGACCTCGACGATCAGCGCGGCAACGGCCACGATCTGGGCGGACGGCGTCGCGACCTCGGCGATCACCGTCCGGCTCAAGGATGCGGCCGGCGCCGGTCTCGGCGTGGGCGGCGACACCGTCGCCCTCTCTACGACGGGCGGCACGCTCTCCGCGGTGACCGACAACGGCAACGGCACCTACTCGGCGACGCTCACGGCGCCGTCCAGCGCCGGCAGCGGGATCGTCAGCGGCACCGTCAACGGCGCCGCGATCACGAGTACCGCGACCGTGACGTTCGCGGCCGGCCCGCCGGGCGCCGCCTCGGGCACGACCTCGACGATCGGCGCGAGCCCGAGCTCGATCCCGCCCGACGGCAGCTCGACCTCGACGATCACCGTTCGCCTCGTCGACGTCGTCGGCGTGGGCCTGATCGCGGGCGGGGACGCCGTCGTCCTCGCGACCACTGGCGGCACGCTCTCCGCGGTGACCGACAACGGCAACGGCACCTACACGGCCACCCTGACGTCGCCGTTGCTCGCCGGCAGCGGCACCGTCAGCGGCACCGTCAACGGGACGGCGATCGTGAGCACCGCGACCGTCGCGTTCGCGGCGACCCCGCCGCCTCCGGCGCCCGCGCCGACCCCCGTGACCTGCGTGCGCCCGCTGCTCGTCAGCTCCGACGGGCTCTCGTGCCTGCCTCCGCCGCCCCCGCCGCCGCCGATCAAGTTCGTCGGCTCGAGCCCGGCCGACGGCGCCACGCTCACCGGGGTCGAGTCGATCTCCCTGACCGCCAACCACATTGCGAGCTGGTACGCGATCACGGTCGTGGGTCCCGATGGCGCGACGACGGTGATCCCGTCCGGCTTCGGCCCGACGTACTCGCAGCCGTATGTGGCGACTCGTACGGGCGTGTACACGCTGACGGCGACGATGGACGACGGCTTCAACCCCGCCCAGCAGATCACCGCCCACTTCACGATCGTCCCGACGCGGCCCGATGTCGCATTGCCCGGAAAGGCCGGCTCCGTCGAGTCGGCGGACGGCGGCATCACCGTCAACTGGGCGGCGGACACGTTCACCGAGCCCGTGCAGGTGAACGTCGACGACGGGGGCGCGGTCCGCAGCTCCTTCGGCCTCGGCAGCCGCGTCGTCCGCGTGACCGTGACGCGTCTCTCCGACGGCACGACGCTGCAGGCGTTCGCCCAGCCCCTCGAGCTCGTGTTCAACGCCGCCGGGGACGGCGTTCCCTCGGTGTCGGACGACGGCGTCAACTGGACGCCGCTGCCCGCGCTCTCCTCCGACACCCTTCCGGCGGGCCAGGCGGACGGCTACTTCCGCGACGCGTCGGGGGCCGTGCACGTGCTCACGCGGCACCTCACGTTCTTCGGGATCCTCGGCGCGCAGGGCCCGGCCGCGGCCGAGCTGGCGTTGACGGTGACCGGCACCGCCGTTGGTCGCGCCGGCGGCGCGCGCCGCATCGCCGTGAGCCTTCACATCACGAAGCGGGCGATCATCCGTGCCAGCCTCCGCTCAGCTGCGGGAAAGCTGATCGCGGTCTGGACGCGCCCGGTCCCGGCCGGCGCCTCGACTCTGAACCTGAGCCTTCCGGCCGGCGAGGTCTACCGTGGCGCCTGCACGATCGTCCTCCGCGCGACGGCAGGCGGCCAGGTGACCCTGCGCACGGTCGCAGTCAGGCTGCGCTAGCTCCTCACGACCAGCGTCGTCACCATGCCGCGGGCGCGATGGTCGCCCAGCGAGCACCAGAGGCGGTAGCGGCCCGGCTGGAGCCGGAGCGACAGGTCGTACACGCCGCCCGGCCGGACGATGGGCGTCCCGTAGACCCTGGTGCCGCCGATCCGCTGCAGCCGCAGGTCGTGGGGGTCCTCGCCGAAGTTCGCCAGCTCGACCACGGCAGGCCCTGCCTTCACCCACGGACGCGAGAGCGCGAGCGAGAACTCCTTCGCCACGACCTGGACCCGGGCGGGCGTTGCGCCCGCCGAGGCCGGCACGGCGAGGGCGAGCAGCGCAGCGAGGAGCGCGGCCGCCCTCATCGCAGGAGCTGCGGCCGCTGGAACTGTGCGGCGCCCGGAATCACCTGCGCCGCGTCGAAGCCGAGCCACTGCTCGAGCAGCGCGGCGTAGACCCCGCGGAAGTCGGCGGTCGCGCGCAGGTTGCCCTGCTCGTCGAGGCCTCCGGCGAGCCCGGGGAACTCGCCGACCATCCCTCCCCGGACCCGGGAGCCCAGCAGGAACCCCACCCCGGCGGCGCCGTGGTCGGTCCCGTTCGAGCCGTTCTCACGGGCGCGGCGCCCGAACTCCGACCAGACGTGGACGAGCACCCGATCGGCGAGCCCGCGTGCCTCGAGGTCGCGCTGGAACGCGAGCAGCGAGTCGGCCGTCAGCTTCAGCCCGTCCGAGAGCGCCTTCGCCTGGTCGGCATGCGTGTCGTAGTGGCCAGGCGCCTTCAACGCGACGCAGTGTAGGGGGAGCCCCGCTGCGAGCATCGCCGCGAGCCCTGCGAGCCGGTGGGGGAAGTCGTCGGTCGACTGCGGGTAGGTGACCGGGGGGTGGAAGTCGGCGCCGAACTGGCTCAGACGTCCGCGCAGCGCGCGCGCCTGCTGCGCCGCGGAGCCGGCCTGGCGGAGCGCCGGGTCGTGCCCGGCAGCGTGGACCGCGCCGAGCCCTCCGGCCGAGTCGAGCATCTGCTGCTCGAGCGGGAACGAGGTGAGGCGGGGGTCTGAGAAGCCGTACCGGTCGGGGCTGTCGAGCGAGGCGACCGGCACGCGCGCCGTCGCCAGCGCCGGCTGGAGGCCGTTGTCGAGCGAGAGCCCCTGGAGCGGATTGTCCGCCGCGCCCGTCGCGTCGAGATAGCGGCCGAGCCAGCCCGTGAGCAGGTGCGTGTCGGTCGCACCGACCTCCCAGTAGTGCCGCGACGTGAAGTGCGACTTGTCCGGATGGTCGTAGCCGACGGCGGGGAGGACGGTCAGCTTCCCCTCGCCGTGCAGCGTGGCGAGCGGTGCGGCGGAGGGGTGCCACAGGAGCCGCGGATCCTCCGCGAACGGGAGCCCGGACGAGGCCGGCAGCGCGAGCTTCGGGCGCAGCTGCGCGTAGAGCGGGTCGCTCGCCGGGTAGAGCACCGAGAGCGCGTCGATCCCGCCCTCGAGGAAGATCGAGACGAGGACGGGCTGCTGCGGGCCCGTGGCCGCGGCGGCGATCCCGTCGTCGAGCAGCGCCGCGGAGAGCCGCCCGCCGCCGTAGACCGCGAGCGCGAACCCCGCGGCGTGCGTCACGAAGCTGCGGCGCGAGAGCCCGGTGCCGGCCGGGAGCGGCATCCCCGGCTCGATCGCCGGCAGCCCGCGGCCCGCCTCGGCGACGGCCCGCCGGAGCAGCTCGGTGCGGTTGCAGTCGTCGCAGGCCATCAGCAGGTCTGGAGGTCGGGGGACATGACGAGCAGCTGGCGCAGCGCGGACTCGACGACGGCCGCCCCGCTCGAGCGGTTCTTCTTCGCGAAGTCGAGCAGCGCCGTGCTCGTCGCGGTCGTCAGCGTGGGGCCGCCGAGCGCCGCCCGGGCTCGATCGAGCAGCTTCGCGGGGTCGCTCGACCCGCCCTGGGGCGGCTTGCCGGTGAAGGCAAGCGACGCGAGGAACCAGCGCCCACGGAAGGTCGCGGTGTCCAGCCAGCGGGAGTCGTCCCAGCCGGCCACGTTCGGCGGATAGAAGAGCCGCTGCCCTGCGCCCGCGCCCAGCCGAGCCCAGAGAATCGTGTCGACGCCGCCGCCGAGCGCGCGCAGCAGGCCCGCGGTGAAGACGACGGGCGGCTTGACCATGCGCGGCCCGTCATAGAGATCCGGGTGCTGGAGGATCGCCTCGACCACCGGCTGGATCCGGTAGCCGTTGCCGTAGAGCGCCTTCAGCCCCGAGAGGGTCGCCTTCGTCGGAGCGGTGGGAACGAAGTAGCTCCAGAGCTTGCCGACGAGGTAGCCGGGGTGGCTCGGATGCTCGAGGCAGAGACGGCACGAGTCGGTCCAGTCGAAGGTGCCCGACTTGCCGAAGATCGTCTTCGACCCGGTGTCGTGAAGACGCGTGTCGTACACGAAGTCGGCGGCGTTGTCACCCCGCTTACGGCCGCGCCAGCCCGTGAGGGCGCGCGCCTGCTCGCGGACGTCGGTCTCGGTGTAGCCGTTGTCGACGCCGAGCGTGAAGAGCTCCATCAGCTCGCGGCCGTAGTTCTCGTTCGGCGAGAAGCGCGTGTTCTTGACCCCGGAGAGCCACAGCAGCATCGCGGGGTCCTGCGTGACCGAGAGGAGGAGGTCGCGGAAGCTCCCGAGCGCGCCCTGCCGCAGCGTCTCGTTCTGGTTCAGCATCAGCCGCTGCGAGCCGACGCCGACGTTCGACGTCGCGAACCAGTCGTGCCAGACGAGCGTCATCCGCTCGACGAGCGGGCGGTTCGAGCGCACCATCCGGTCGAGCCACCAGAGGTGGTCGTGGCCGAAGGCGTCATAGGGAGCGATCGGCGCGCCGCGGTCGGTGGGGGCCGGGCCGGTGAGCTGCTCCGCCTGCGGCCGCGTGAGCGAGAGGACGGCGGCGCGGAGGCCCTGCGCCGCGAGGGCCTTCGCCTCTCCCGGGCGGGGGCCGAACCCTGCGCGCCAGAGCAGGCGCTCGGCCTGCTGGGATCCGAACGGCTTCGAGTAGACCGGAAGCGGTGCCATCGGCTCCTTGTATACGCGTTGTGTACTGCGGATGTCAGGTGGTTTGTACGGTGGACGTAAAACGTCGGCACCCGCCTAACAGGTTCTCCGGTGGGCCGTCTACATCGGTCGGTAGGCTTCGACCGTCCGCCGGAGACAACGAAGGGAGCCCGATCCTGTGATCCGCCTCGCGCGCCTCGCGCTCGCCGCTGCGATATTCGTCCTGCTCGCCGCCACGGCAGCCAGTGCGGCGCCACGGATGTGGATCGGCTTCCACGACGACCCGAGCTTCCGCTGGCGCACCGACCGCGCGACGAACCTCGACGGCGCCACGGCTGCGGGCTCGACGGTCGTCCGCGCCTGGGTGTACTGGCCGCAGATCGCACCGGCGAGGCCCGCGAACCCGGCCGACCCGTTCGACTCCGCCTACCGGATGGACGACCTCGACGAGCTCGTCCGGGGCGCCCAGCAGCGCGGCGCCGAGGTGCTGTTCACGATCTGGGGCGTGCCGCGCTGGGCGAACGGCGGCAAGGGCGCCAACTTCGCGCCGAAGAACGTCAACGACTGGAAGACGTTCTGCCGCGCCGTCGCCGACCGCTACAGCGGTCGCCATGCCGGCTACCCCTTCGTTCGCTTCTACTCGGTCTGGAACGAGCCGAACCTGACCCAGTTCCTCGCGCCGCAGTTCACGAAGGGGAAGCCGTCGAGCCCGGCGCTCTACGCCAACCTGTACCGCGCCGCCTACGCCGCGATCAAGGCCGCGAGCCCGTCGGCGCTCGTCGCCGCCGGCGAGACCTCCCCGCGCGGGCGCGACCATCCGTACGGCTCGAGCGCGGCCCAGGACACGCTCTCCCCGGGCAACTTCGCCCAGCTCCTCTCGCAGCAGAAGCCGCTGATCACGTTCGACGCGTGGGCGCACCATCCGTACCCGACCGAGCTGACCGCGCCGGTGACGCAGAAGGTGAGGTGGCCGAACGTCTCGGTCAGCTCGCTGCCGCGGTTCGAGACGAGCCTGAACACATGGTTCAAGCGCAAGACGACGCCGATCTGGGTCGACGAGTACGGCTACCAGACGAAGCCGGCGAACCCGAAGGGCGTCTCGTCCTCGCAGCAGGCCGCGAACATCAAGCAGGTGCTCTCGATCCTCAAGGGCTACTCCTGGGTGAACATGTTCGTCTGGTTCACCTACCGGGACGATGCCGGGAACCTCTGGAAGAGCGGCGTCGTGGACAACGCGGGCGTGCGCAAGCCGGGCTGGTCGTCGTTCCAGTCGGCGACCCCGCCGCTCGACGCGCGCGACGCGATCCTCTCGGTCGCAGCCGGGAAGAGCCCCACCGTCTCCGTCTCGGCGATCCAGCTGGCTCCGAAGAACGGAACGGGCACGCCGATCGGCGTCACCTACCGCGTCTACACGGGCGGGAAGCTGATCGCGGTCGCGCAGCCCCAGGTGCCGCTGCGCTTCGACGGCTGGATCGCGCTGCCGCTCAACTTCACGCCCGCGAAGGGCAAGAGCTACACGGTCACCGTCGACATGAACGACAAGAACGGCGACAAGCTCTCCCACACGCTGACGCTCAACGCGATCTAGAGGCAGCGCGTCCGCTCGGGCGACGACGCCGCGCGCACCGGCGTACGATGCGGTGGCGCGGGCATACGCATTCTCCTGCACCCGGGAGGGAAAGGACGGAGACCATGCTTCGATTCAGGCTCGCCGGCATCCTCGCGGCAACCGTCGTCGTCGCGCTCGTCGCCGCAGGCGCGAGCGGAGGGGCGCGCAGCGCCGCGGCCGCGAAGACGTTCGTCTTCTGCAGCGACATCACCTACCCGCCGGAGGAGTTCTTCCAGGGCACCACCCCCGTCGGGTCGGACATCGACATCGGTAACGAGGTCGCGCGGCGGATGGGGATGAAGGCCCAGTTCAACAACACGGGCTTCGACGGCATCATCGCCGCGCTGCTCGCGAAGAAGTGCGACGCGATCATCAGCGGCATGAACGACACCCCGGAGCGGCGGAAGCAGGTCGCGTTCGTCGACTACCTCTCCGTCGGGCAGTCGCTGATGGTGAAGAAGGGCAACCCGAAGGGGATCAAGACGCTCGCGGACCTCTCGGGGAAGACGGTCTCGGTCGAGGTCGGCACGACGAACAAGCAGTTCCTCGACGCCCAGAACAAGGTGCTCAAGCAGCAGGGCAAGCCGTCGATCAAGATCGTCACCTTCCCGCACGACACCGACGCTGCCAACGCGCTCAAGACCGGCCGGGTCGACGCGTACTTCGGTGATTCGCCGGTCGTTGCGTACTACATCGCGAGGGATTCCTCGTTCGGGTTCGCCGGCTCGCCGGTCAACCCGATCCCGGTCGGCATCGCGATGCGCAGGGGCGACGCGAGAATCCCGGCCGTCCAGAAGGCGATCACCGGCATGTACGCGGACGGGTCGATGATGAAGATCCTCAACAAGTGGAAGATGGGAGCCTTCGCTCTCAAGAAGTAGTCACCCCATCTCGCGAGGAGCGCCCCGATGACCGTCGCCGCGTTCGACTGGCAGATCCTCTGGCAACGGATCTTCCACGTCGATCACGCGTTCTTCGAGGCGCTCCTCGCGACGATCTACATCGCCGTGATCGCGCAGGTACTCGGCGTCGTGCTCGGCCTCGCCGCGGCGCTGATGCGGGTCTCCCGCCTCCGCGCGTTCCAGTTGCTCTCCGGAATCTACGTCTGGATCTTCCGCGGGACGCCGGTGATCGTCCAGATCTTCTTCGTGTACTTCGGGGTCAACATCCTCTTCGGGATCACCGTGATCCCGAACTCGCTCTCGCTGGGGGCGTTCACGCTGAGCGGCGCCGCGTTCGCCGGCATCCTCGCGCTCGGCATCAACGAGGGCGCCTACATGCGCGAGATCATCCGCGCCGGGATCGACTCGGTCGACAAGGGCCAGCTCGAGGCGGCGCGCTCGGTGGGCATGACCTACGGGCTCGCGATGCGCCGCGTCGTGCTTCCGCAGGCCGCGCGGGTGATCGTGCCGCCGCTCGGCAACGAGTTCAACAACATGCTCAAGACGACGTCGCTGCTCTTCTTCATCGGCGTGGTCGAGCTGTGGGGCAACGCGGAGATCGGCTACTCGCAGACGTTCAAGCCGGTGGAGTACTTCTTCGCCGTGGCGCTCTGGTACCTCCTGCTGACGACGATCTGGGCCTTCATCCAGGCGCACATCGAGCGCAGGCTGGCCGTGAGCGACCGGGACGAGGATCTGCCGACGTTCGGTGAGCGGCTGCGTGGCGCGGCGTTCCGGGGCCATGACTGAGCCGTCGGCGGACATCGTCGTCCGCGCCGTGGACGTCGAGAAGCGGTTCGGGCGCCTGGAGGTCCTCAAGGGCATCTCGCTCGACGTCCGGAAGCGGGAGACGGTCTGCATCATCGGCCCGTCGGGATCCGGGAAGACGACGTTCATCCGCTGCATCAACCACCTCGAGAAGATCGACGGCGGCCGGATCGAGGTGAACGGCCAGCTGATCGGCTACCGCGAGCAGGACGGCAAGCTGATCGAGGACAGCGAGCGGTCGATCGCACGCCAGCGGACGCAGGTCGGGATGGTCTTCCAGCGTTTCAACCTTTTCCCGCACAAGACGGCGCTCCAGAACGTGACCGAGGCGCCCGTGCACGTGCTCAGGGTGCCGAAAGCCCAGGCGATCGCCGAGGCCGAGGCGCTCCTCGGCCGTGTCGGCCTCGGCGACAAGCGCGATGTCTACCCCGGCAAGCTCTCCGGCGGCCAGCAGCAGCGGGTCGCGATCGCGCGGGCGCTCGCGATGAAGCCGGCGCTGATGCTCTTCGACGAGCCGACGAGCGCGCTCGACCCCGAGGTGATCGGCGAGGTGCTCGAGGTGATGGAGGAGCTCGCGCACGAGGGGATGACGATGATCGTGGTCACCCACGAGATGGGCTTCGCCAAGGTGGCTGCCGACCGGGTCGTGATGATGGACGAGGGCGTGATCGTCGAGGAGGGGGAGCCCGAGCAGCTCTTCCACGCGCCCGAGCACCAGCGGACAAAGCAGTTCCTCTCGAAGATCATCTGACGCCGTCGCGGATATCCTCTTTCGGATGAAGGTCGTCCTCCCCGACGAGTCCGCGCTCGAGCTTCCCGACGGCGCCACCGGCCTCGACGCCGCGCGCGCGATCGGGCCGAAGCTCGCCGAGCAGGCCGTGCTCGTGCGCGCAGACGGCTCCGTGCAGGACCTGCGGCTGCCGCTCGAGGACGGGCAGGCGATCCAGATCCTCACCACGCGCGACACGAGCGATCCCGACGCGCTCTCCGTCCTGCGCCACTCGGCCGCGCACCTGCTGGCCGAAGCGGTGCGCCGCCTGTACCCGGGGGTGAAGCTCGCGATCGGGCCGCCGATCGAGCACGGCTTCTACTACGACTTCGACTTCCCCGAGCCGATCCGCGAGGAGGATCTCGCCGGGATCGAGGAGGAGCTCAACCGCGAGCTCGCCGAGGGGCGCGAGTGGACGCGCACGGAGCTCACCGCCGCCGAGGCGCGCGAGCGCTTCGCGGCCGAGGGGGAGCCCTACAAGGTCGAGCTCGTGGACACCGCCGAGGGCGCGATCACCCTCTACACGCAGGGCGACTTCACCGACCTCTGCCGCGGCCCGCACCTCCAGAACTCGGGGCCGATCAAGGCCGTCAAGCTCCTCTCGCTTGCGGGCGCCTACTGGCGCGGCGACGTGCACAACCCCCAGCTGACCAGGATCTACGGCACCGCCTTCTACGCGCAGGCGGATCTCGACGCCTACCTCGAGCGGGTCGAGGAGGCGAAGAAGCGGGACCATCGCAAGCTCGGCGTCCAGCTCGACCTCTTCCACCTGCAGGACGCCTCGCCCGGCTCGCCGTTCTGGCATCCGAAGGGGATGGTGCTCTGGAACGCGATGGAGGACCTGCGCCGCCGCGAGAACGCGGCGCGCGGCTACCTCGAGGTGAAGACGCCGCTGATCTACGACGTCGCCGTGTGGCAGACGTCGGGCCACTGGGAGAAGTTCCGCGAGAACATGTTCATGGCCGCCGGCGAGGGCGAGGAGCCGCACGCGGCGCTGAAGCCGATGAACTGCCCGGGGCACATGCTGCTCTTCGGGAACCGCCTGCGCAGCTACAGGGAGCTCCCGGTCCGCTACGCGGAGTCGTCCACACTCCACCGCAACGAGCCGGCCGGCACCCTGCACGGCCTGCTCCGCGTCCGCCACGTCACCCAGGACGACGCGCACATCTTCTGCACCGAGGACCAGGTCCAGAGCGAGATCGACGGCTGCATCGAGTTCGCGAAGTTCCTCTATGCGCTCTTCGACGTGACCCCGCACGCGGAGCTCTCGACCCGCCCCGAGGAGCGGCTCGGCACCGACGAGGAGTGGGACGTCGCCGAAGGGATCCTGCAGGCCGCGCTCGAGCGGCACGAGATCCCGTACGTGATCGGCGAGGGCGAGGGGACGTTCTACGCGCCGAAGATCGACCTGCACATGAGAGACGCGCTCGGCCGCTCGTGGCAGATGGGCACGATCCAGGCCGACGCGCAGATGCCGCGCCGGTTCGGGCTCACGTACATGGGCGCCGACAACGTCGAGCACACGCCGGTCGTGATCCACAGGGCGCTGCTCGGCTCGCTCGAGCGCTTCCTCGGGATCCTGATCGAGCACTACGGCGGCGCGTTCCCGTTCTGGCTCGCACCCGTGCAGGTGCGCGTCGTCCCGGTCAGCGACCCGCATCGCGAGAGCGCGGCGGCCGTCGCGGAGCGTCTGAGGGAGGCCGGCCACCGCGTCGAGCTGGACGACCGCGACGACACCGTGGGAAAGAGGATCCGCGACGCGGAGGTCGAGAAGGTGCCGTTCACGGTGGTCTTCGGCGAGCGCGAGTCCGACGCTGCGCTGGCGATCCGTGAGCGCGGCGGCGCGCAGAGAACGCAGAGCCTTGCCGACTTCCTCGCCGAGCTTGCTACGCTGTGACCCAGCAAAGCAGGGGCGGACCCGCTTCCTCACCTCCGGAGCCACGCTTCGCGGGGTTCAACCGAGTCGTCAGACGAGGATCAGGGCCGCTGCTTGCAGCGGTTTTGTCGTCGAGACGAGAGGATTGAACTGAACTTGGTGAAGGGCATTTGAGACCACGGCGCAGGGTCGAGCCCGTTCGTCCGCAGCCGCAGGATCGGATCAACGAAGCGATCCGGGCCCCGCGGGTGAGGCTGATCGACGAGGACGGGAGCCAGCTCGGGATCAAGACCGCCGACGAGGCGCTGAAGTACGCGTTCGCGAAGAACCTCGACCTCGTCGAGGTCGCCAAAGAGGCCGATCCACCGGTCGCCCGGGTGATGGACTACGGGAAGTACCGGTACGAGCAGGAGCAGAAGGCGAAGCTCGCGCGCAAGCACCAGGTGTCGATCAACGTCAAGGAGATCAAGTTCAGGCCGAAGATCGGAATTCACGACTACGAGACGAAGAAGGGCCATGTCGCGCGCTTTCTCAAGCAGCGCGCGAAGGTCAAGGTCACGATCATGTTCCGGGGGCGCGAGAACCTGCACCCGGAGCGGGGCCGTGACCTGCTGATGCGGCTCGCCGAGGACATCAAGGAGCTCGGCACGATCGAGTCTCCGCCGCTCCTCGACGGTCGCAACATGGTGATGGTGCTGGGCCCAACGAAGAATGCGGGAGTGCTGAAGAGCGATGCCAAAGCAGAAGACACACAGGTCGACGGCGAAGCGGTTCAAGGTGACGGCAAGCGGGAAGCTGCTCCGGCGCTCGGCGAACAAAAGCCATAACCTCGAGCACAAGCCGCAGAAGCAGAAGCGGAGCTTCGGCAAGGACCAGCCGGTTGCCAAGAGCAACCAGAAGGTGATCAACCGACTCCTCGGGAGGAGGTAGCCGATGCCCCGCGTCAAGCGATCGATCCACGCGCGCAAGAAGCGGCGCAAGGTCCTCGAGCAGGCCAAGGGCTACTGGGGCCTCAAGAGCCGGAGCTACCGGTACGCGAAGGAGCAGGTCGAGCACTCGCTCGTCTACGCCTACCGGGACCGCAAGAACAAGAAGCGGACGTTCCGCCGGCTCTGGATCACGCGCATCAACGCGGCCGCCCGCGCCGAGGGCCTCTCGTACAACCAGTTCGTGAACGGCTGCAACAAGGCGGGGATCGAGCTCAACCGCAAGGTGCTGGCCGACCTCGCGGTGAGCGACCCGGCCGCGTTCGGCAAGATCGCCGAGCGGGCGAAGGCCGCACTGTAGAGCTGAGCGGACGCCGCACGATCACCTCGCGTGACAACGACAGGCTGAAGCTCGTCCGCAAGCTCCACGAGCGCCGCGGGCGCGACAAGCTCGGCCTGTTCCTCTGCGAGGGCGAGGATCTCGTCGCCGCCGCCCTCGACGCGGGGCTCGAGCCGGTCGAGGCGCTCGTGGACGCGGAGCGGCCCGCGCTGCTCGAGCGGCTGCCGCGGGCAGACCTCGTCGCTCCCGAGCTGCTCGCGGAGGCCTCGGCGCTCGGCCACCCGCCCCGTGTGCTCGCCGTCTTCCGCCGCGAGGGGCTCCCCCGGCTCGACCCGGCGAGCCCGCCGCCGCTGGGGCTCGCGCTCTGGCAGGTCGGCGATCCCGGCAACGTCGGCACGCTGCTGCGCGCGCTCGACGCCTTCGGCCCCGGCTTCCTCGCGCTCTCGCCCGGCTGTGCCGACCCGACCGGGCCGAAGGCGCTCCGGGCCGCAGCCGGCGCGACGTTCCGCGTCCCGTCGTGCGGCTTCCACGAGGCGCCGGGCCGCCGGGTCGCCCTCGTGGTGCGCGGCGGTGTTCCCCTGGCGGAGCTCGATCCCGGCGCGGCGACGACGTTCGTGCTCGGCCCCGAGCGCGAACGGCTGCCGGACGAGGTGCTCGCCCGCTGCGACGCCCTGGCGACGATCCCGCAGACCGGGCCCGCGGAGTCGCTGAACGTGGCGATGGCCGGGACGGTCGCGCTCTACCAGGCGACGCGAGGTACGTAGCTACCAGGCGCCGCCGCCGCCTCCTCCGCCGCCGCCGCCTCCGCCGCCGGAGAAGCCGCCGCCGAACCCGCCCGAGCCGCTCGACGACGGCGGCGCGAGGGCGGTGCCGAAGCCGGCCGAGAGGTCGCCGATCGACATCGCCGAGGCGCCCGAGCCGAGGTCGCCGGTCGGTGTGATCCAGTAGATCGAGCTCTGGTCGTGCAGCTCCTGCGGCATGTGGAGCTGTGCGCCCTGCAGCACGCGCTCGGCGATTCCGAAGGCGATCGCGTAGACGAGGTAGCGCTCCCACAGCTCGAGCGTGGCGGGAGGCGCCTCGGCGAGCCGCGGGAAGTCGGTCAGGTAGCGGCGGAACGCCGTCCAGCGCTGAGCCTCCTGCTCGGCCGCGGGAGTCCGCCGGCGCCAGAGCCGTACGTGGCGCCAGGCGAGGCCGAGCACGGCCGCGTTCACGAACGCGCAGAGGCCGAGCGCGATCCGGACGACGTCGCCCCAGCGCGGGGCGACGGCCCGGAACCCCTGGATCCCGGTGAAGAACAACAGAGCGGCGAGCGCGAGGAAGGCCGCGCCCCCGACGACGAGCGGCGCCGCCTTCGAGCGGTACCAGCCGAGGGTGCCGATCGCCGTGGCGGCCTTCGCCTTGAACTCGGCGAAGCGGGGCGCGTTCGCGGCCCTGTCGTGCTCGATCTCGCCGCGGAACTTGGAGAGGAGGCTCGTCGTGGCGATGACCGAGTCGACCACCTCGGCCACCGGCTGCTCGAACGGCGTCAGCTCGATCTCCTTGCCAAAGGCAAGCTCGAGGTCGGCCACGTTCTCGCTGCGCAGCCCCGCCCACGTCTTCCGCTCGGTCGTCGCCGGCGACGCCGTGTAGCGGCCGCGGCGGATCAGATCGAAGAGCGTCGCCGTGAACTCGGCCGCTCCGACTCCGGTGTCCTCGCGCAGGAGCGGGGGGACGAGCGCAGGCTGGGTGTCGGTGGGAGGCTCCTGCTCGTACTCGCGGTCGTAGCCGGTGCGCGGCTCGCGCCCGTAGCGCCAGTAGACCACGCCGAGCAGCGCGAGCGCCGGGCCGAGGGCGAGGAGGAGCAGGATCGCCATGGTGCGCGGGAGGTGCGTGACCGCATCGTGGATCCTGCGGTGATCACGCTCGTAGCTCGCGGCGGAGGCGTCCTGCTCGGCCAGGATCGCCGGCAGGCCGTCGCCGGCCACGACCCGGGCTCCGGCGGTCGAGGTGAGCACCGCGCGCGGGAAGACGACGCGGAGCTCGACGGCCTGCTCCGAAGGGATTGCGACCGCGCGCAGCACGGCGCGCCGCGGTTCCCGCTGGACGTCGCCGCGCACCCAGACCGGCGCCCCCCACACGCGGTAGGAGGGCCCGAACGCGACGCCGGGGAGCCCCATCGTCGCCGTCAGCTGGTCGAGCCCGACCTTCCAGTGGTCGCCCCAGACCTGGAGGTCGACGTCGACGACGTCGTCGTAGGCGACCGCGACGCCCGAGAGGCGGTAGCGGATCGTGAACGTCCGGGTCTCGTCCTGCGCGTTGAAGTGCCAGACCACCCGCTCGGCGTCGGGGATCCCCACCGTTCCGAACGTGTCCGTAGCGCCTTCGCTTCCCAGCTCGGCCGAGGCGCCGGGCGCGTAGGGCCGGCCGTTCTCCTCCACCGACACCCCCGTGACCGTGTCGCCGGGACGGAGCCGGATGTCGCGGTAGGCGCCGCTGAACGGGCCGGAGAAGGCGAAGGTGATCGATTCCGCGACTGCCAGGCTGCCGTCGGGCTGCACCTGCACCTGGACGGTCGCCGCGGGCAGGGTGTACGACTTCGCAGCGGCTGCGGGCGCAGCCGCGAGCGCCACCGCGGCCAGGGCGAGGGCCGCGAGCGCTCTTCTCAAAAGGCGACCTTCGGCGCCTCGCGGCTCGGCTCATCGGTCTCGAAGTACGGCTTCGGGCCGAACCGAAACAGCGAGGCGAGGATGTTGGTCGGCACGGACTGGATCGCGTTCGAGTAGGTCAGCACGGTGTCGTTGTAGACCTGGCGGGAGACGGCGATCTTCGTCTCGGTGTCGCTCAGCTGGGCCTGGAGCTGCTGGAAGTTCTCGGTCGCCCGCAACTGCGGGTAGGCCTCGGCGACCGCGAAGAGGCGGCCGAGTGCCGCGGTCAGAACGTTCTCGGCCTTGGCGCGCTCCTCGACCCCCGGCGCCTGCTGGGCCGCCGTGCGCGCCTGCGTCACCTCGTCGAACGTCTCGCGCTCGTGCGCCGCGTACCCCTTCACCGTCTCGACGAGGTTCGGGATCAGGTCGGCGCGCCGCCTGAGCTGCACGTCCACCTGGGCCCACGCGTTCTCGACGCGGTTTCGCAGCCGGACGAGCCGGTTGTAGCCCGCGACGAGCGCGACCGCGAGGATGACGACCACAACGAGGATGAGGATCCAGACGAGCATGTGTGCACCTTACTCCGGAGGGCGGCGCACGATCCAGACCGAGTCCTCGAGGCCGCCGTCGTGGGGCCGGCGGTCGAACCAGCCGTAGAGCGCCTCGACCTCGAACCCGGCCGCCTCGAGCAGCGCGTGCCACTCGGGCGGGGAGAGCCAGGCGAGGCAGAGCGTCGACTCCGCTTCGGGGCCGCGTACGTCGAGCGTCAGGGTGCGCGCCTCGCGGTCCCACACGGCGCGCTCCCAGATCCCCGGCTCGCGCTCGAGCCAGCGCCCGTGCGTCTCCTCGATCCCGTCGTCCAGCGGCTCGAAGACGTCGAAGACGAACCGCCCGCCGGGGACGAGCAGCTCGTGGGCGGCGCGGAGCGCGCGGCGGCGGTCCTCGTCGGTCTGCATGTGCAGGAAGGCGCGGAAGGGGCAGATCACGAGCGAGACGCGCTCGGACACCGGCGGCTCGCGCAGGTCGCCGAGCCGCAGGTCGACCAGCTCCGACACGCCTGCCGCCTCGGCGGCCTCGCGGCAGACGGCCAGCATCCCCTCCGAGGAGTCGACGCCGATCACGGACACGCCGGCCTGGGCGACCGGGATTGCGAGCCGTCCCGTTCCGACCCCGAGCTCGACGACCGGGCCGCCCGAGGCGAGCGCCTCCTCGACGTAGAACGAGACGTCCTCGACGACGCTGCGGCTCCAGGGGTCGTACAGGCGCGCGATCGGGTCGTAGACATTCACCGCGCCGTAGTCTGCCCGCTCCGATACCGTTGCGCTCCGATGGACGCGCAGGCCCTGGAGAGCGAGGCGCTCAGCGCGCTCGAGGCGGCTGTGTCCGCCGCCGAGCTCGACGATGCGCGCGTCCGCTACCTCGGCCGCAAGAGCGAGCTGAAGCAGGCGCTGCGCTCCGTCCGCGACCGCGAGACCGGGATGGCGCTGAACGCCGTGCGCGAACGGCTCGAAGCGGCGTCCGACGCGCGCGAGGCCGCCCTGCGCGCGGCCGAGCTGGAGGCGGTCTTCACAGGCCCCTCGGTCGACGTGACCCTGCCGGGCGAGCGCCCGCGCCGCGGGCACCTGCACCTGATCACGCAGATCCGCCGCGAGGTCGAGGACATCTTCCTCGGGCTGGGCTACGAGGTCTACGACGGCGACGAGGTTGCGACCGTGTTCGAGAACTTCGACGCGCTCACGACAGAGCCCGGCCATCCTTCGCGATCGCCGGGCGACACGTTCTACCTCGACGCCGGCACCGTTCTGCGCACGCACACCTCGCCGGACCAGATCCGCGTGATGCAGTCGCGCACGCCGCCGATCTACATGGTCTCGCTCGGCCGCTGCTACCGGCGGGACACCCCCGACGCGACGCACTCGCCGACGTTCAACCAGGTCGAGTGCCTCGCGGTCGACCGGCACATCACGCTCGCCGACCTCAAGGGCACCGTCCTGCACTTCTTCCGGGCGCTGTTCGGGCCGGAGCGCGAGGTCCGGATGCGCACGAGCTACTTCCCGTTCACCGAGCCGTCGGTCGAGTTCGACGTGTCCTGCTTCCTCTGCGGTGGGGAGGGTTGCGCGGTCTGCAAGCACTCCGGCTGGATCGAGATGGGCGGCGCCGGCGTCGTCGACCCCGACGTGTTCGTGAACGTCGGCTACGACCCCGAGGAGGTGTCGGGGTTCGCGTTCGGGTTCGGGCTCGAGCGGATCGCGATGCTGCGCCACGGCCTCCCGGACCTGCGCCTCTTCTGGGAGAACGACCTCCGCGTGCTGGGCCAGTTCTGATGCGGGTCCCCGTCTCCTGGCTGCGCGAGTACGTCACGTTCGAGCTCCCGCTCGCCGAGCTGGCCGGCCGGCTCGTGTTCACGAGCTGCGAGGTCGACCGCATCGTCGGTCGCGGGGCGCCCGACGCCGACGGGAACCTCGGCAACTTCCGGGTCGGGCGCGTGCTCGAGGCGGACAAGCACCCGAACGCGGACAAGCTCCAGCTCTGCGTCGTCGACGTGGGGGAGGGAGAGCCGCGCTCGATCGTCTGCGGCGCGTGGAACTTCGGCGCCGGCGCCACGGTCGCTGTCGCGCTGCCCGGGGCGGTGATGCCCGACGGGCTCGTGATCGAGCGGCGCAAGCTGCGCGGCGAGGTGTCGGACGGGATGATCCTCTCCGAGCGCGAGCTCCAGCTCGGCGCCGACCACGGCGGGATCATGGTGCTCCCCGACGGGCCCGAGCCGGGCACGCCGCTCGCCGACGTCCTGCCGGTCTCCGAGCAGGTGCTCGAGATCGAGACGGGCTTCAACCGGCCCGACCTGACCTCGATCTACGGGATCGCGCGCGAGGTGTCGGCCCTGCTCGACATCGAGCTGGCGGAGCCGCCTGGACGTGATCCGAAGCGCGCCGGGGACGAGGCCGTCGAGGTCCGGGTCGACGACTTCGAGGGCTGCCCGCGCTACCTCGGCCGTCTCTTTCGCGACGTCGCCGTGGGCCCGTCGCCGGTCTGGCTGCGGGCGCGCCTGACCGACGCCGGGATGCGTCCGATCTCCAACGTCGTCGACGTGACGAACTACGTGATGCTCGGCCTCGGCAGCCCGCTGCACGCGTTCGACCACGACAAGCTCGACGGCGGGCGGATCGTCGTGCGGCGTGCGGGCGCCGGCGAGGAACTGCGCACGCTCGACGGCGTGCTGCGCCGTCTGGACCAGCGCGACCTGGTGATCGCCGACGGCGCACGCGCGGTTGCGCTGGCCGGGATCATGGGCGGTGAGGAGACCGAGGTCGCCGACGACACGGCCGTCGTGCTGCTCGAGGCGGCGAACTTCGAGCCGGTCGGCGTCTCGCGCAGCGCGGAGCGCCTGCACCTGAGGACCGAGGGGCTCAACCGGTGGGAGAAGGGCGTCGACCCGTACCTCGCAGAGCAGGCTGCCTGCTGGGCCACCGAGCTGATCGCCGAGCTCGCGGGCGCGCGCTGGGTCGGCGACACGGACGTCCATGCGGGGCTTCCCGAGCCGGCCACGATCCAGTTACGGCCCGAGCGCGCGTCGGCGGTCGCCGGGCTGCCGATCCCCGAGGAGAGCCAGCGCACGCGGCTCGCCCGCCTCGGCTTCGGGCTCGAGGGCAACGGTCGAGTCACGGTGCCGACCTGGCGCGCGCGCGACGTCCGCCGCGAGATCGACGTCGTCGAGGAGGTCGTCCGCTTCGAGCTCGAGGAGGTGCCGCCGGCGCTGCCTGTGCGCACCGTCATGTTCGGGCGGCTCACGCACGCGCAGCGGCTGCGCAGGGGCGTAGAGGAGGTCATGGTCGGCGCGGGCTTCTCCGAGGCCTACACGTACTCGCTCCAGGCGGAGGATCCCAACCCGAACGCGGTCGAGCTTCCCGAGCCGCTCTCGGCATACCAGCGCGTTCTGCGGACGACGCTGCTCTACGGCCTCGTCGGCGCGGCGGCCCACAACGTGGACGTGGGCAACGAGGACGTCGCCCTCTTCGAGCTCGCGCACGTGTATCTCCCGTCCGGCGGCGAGCGCCCCGACGAGCCCTGGCGCGTCGGCGGGATCGTGGCGGGCGGCTACCTACGCGCGAAGGGCGCCGTCGAGCTCCTGCTCGAGACGCTGAAGCTAGAGCCGCGCTTCGAGCGGGCGCCGCATCCCTTCATGCGGACGCCGGCCTCGGCCTCGGTACCGGGCGGCTGGGTCGCCCAACTCGACCCGCGGCTGCTCGACGGCGAGTGGGGCGCGTTCGAGCTCGACCTTGCCGAGCTCTTCTCGGTGGTGCCGGAGCGCATCGCCTACACGGACGTGATCACGTACCCGGCCCTGAAGCAGGATCTAGCGTTTGCCGTCGACGAGGACGTGCCGGCCGGCGACCTGATCGCGGCCGCCCGCGAGGCCGCCGGGCCCGAGCTGCGCGAGCTGCGCGTCTTCGACGTCTACCGAGGCGAGCAGGTGGGGCCGGGGCGCAAGTCGGTCGCGTTCAGCGTCGTCTTCCAGTCGCCCGAGCGGACGCTCTCGGACGAGGACGCCGCGGCGCTGCGGGAGCGAATCGTCGCCGTGCTCGCCGAGCGTTTCGGCGCTACGCTGCGCGCATGAATCCAAACCCCGCCGCCGCGCGTAGTAGAGGGACGATGCGTCTCTGCGCCGTTTTCGCCGCCACGGCGGCCCTGCTGCTCCTCCCCGGGGCCTCCTCTTTCGCGGCCGGCGGGACGCAGCTCACCGGCAGCGTCGGCCCCGGCTTCGCGATCACCCTCACGGGGCCCGACGGCGCCCCCGTCACCCACCTCGAGCCCGGCACGTATCAGCTGCTCGTCCACGACCTCTCGGAGGAGCACAACTTCCACCTCTTCGGCCCGGCCGGGTCGGGGGTCGACGTCACGAGCGGGCTCGACCTCGGCTTCGTCGGCAACAAGACGTTCACGCTCGTCCTCCCGGACGGGATCAAGGTCAACTACGTCTGCGACGCGCACGCGGTGATGCGGGGCTCCTTCACGGTCGGGACGGTAGCGGCAGCGCCGCCGCCCGCGACCAAGCCCCCGCCCAAGGCGATCCGCCTGGCGGCGCTCTTGAACGCCGGCCAGGAGGTGCCCAAGCAGGCGGTCAAGGCCCCCGGGGCCACCGGCGCGTTCACCGCCACCCTCGACGGCACGAAACTGACCTGGAGCCTGGCGTTCCGGAAGCTGACCGGCCCGGCGTCGGCTGCGCACATCCACCTCGGCCGGCCCGGCAAGGCGGGCCCGGTCGCCGTGCCGCTCTGCGGGCCCTGCACGTCGGGCATCAAGGGGACCGCGGCACTCAGCCCCGCGCAGGCGGCGGCGGTTCTCGGCGGCGGCGCGTACGTGAACGTCCACACCGCCAAGAACCCGAACGGCGAGATCCGCGGGCAGATCCGGAAGACCGGCTAGACGTTCCGGCCGCCCACGAACCAGACGGGGCCCTGCGTCCCGACCGGGTTCGTGTCGGAGAAGACGTGGAGGATCCGCACGGTGCCCGGGATCGCCGCCTCGTCGACGCGCTCGAGGCAGCGCCGCACGACCGGCTCGGCGGCGCCGTAGCCGAACCGGTGCGCGCTTCTGAAACGGAAGGCGAGCCGCTCGCCGTCGCGCAGCGGGTTGACGGGCGCTAGCCGGAGGGCCGCGGGGGCCAGATGGTCGCTCGAGGTCAGCTCGAGCTCGGCGAACACGTCGCTCCAGTCGGACGGGAGCGCGGCGACCTCGTCGTCCCAGGCCGCGGCGAGCGGGCGCTCCTCGGGCTCCGCCTCCGGGGCGGGGACGGCCGTCGCCTCCAGCTCGAGCGTGCCCGCGATTCCCTCCTCGTCGAGCGTTCCCAGGAGGCGCGCGATGTTGTCGGTGCCCGTGCGGGCGCACGCGAAGTGGAGGGTCGTGCCGCGGCGGCCGGGGCCGAGCGGGCCGAGCAGGGCGGCCGCCCGGTCGGCCCTCGCGGGGTCCGAGACGGCCAGCGCGAGCTCCGCGCTGGGCCAGTCCGGGGGCAGCTCGGAGAGGGTTTGACGGAACTGGTCGACGAGCGCCATGGCCCGCAGCATAAACTTCCCGCCCGGTGGCCAGGGTGGCAAAGAAGACCATGACGCTCTCGAAGGAGCGGCTCGTCGAGCTGTTGCGCGAGATGCTCCTGATCCGGCGCTTCGAGGAGAAGGTCGAGGAGCGGTTCCGCGCGGGCGAGCTGCCGGGCTTCCTCCACGTCGCAATCGGGGAGGAGGCCTGCGCGGTCGGCGTCTGCGCGGCGCTCGAGGACGGCGACGTGATCGCCTCCACCCACCGCGCCCACGGCCACACGCTCGCCAAGGGCACGCCGCCGAACGAGGTGATGGCCGAGCTCTACGGCAAGCTCGAGGGCTGCTCGCACGGCTACGGCGGCTCGATGCACCTGTACGACGTCGAGCGCGGGAACCTCGGCGCGAACGCCGTGATCGGCGGCGGGCTGCCGGGGATCGTCGGCGCGGCGCTCGCCTTCCAGCTGCGGCACGAGCCGCGCGTCGCGGTCGCCTTCTTCGGCGACGGGGCGACGAACATCGGCACCTTCCACGAGTCGCTGAACCTTGCCCAGCTCTGGAAGGTCCCCGCGCTCTTCGTGCTCGAGAACAACCACTGGGCCGAGTCCACCCCCGCGAGCCAGCAGCTGCCGATCGAGGATCTCACGCAGCGCGCGGCCGCCTACGGGATGAAGGCGCTGAAGGCGGACGGCCAGGAGCTCCAGGCCGTCTACTCGGCCGCCTCGAAGGCGCTCGACCACGCGCGCGAGGGCCGCGGTCCCGTCCTCCTCTGCCTCGAGACCTTCCGCTTCTCGGGCCACTACGTCGGCGACCCGCAGGTCTACCGCCCCAAGGGCGAGGTGCAGTTGCTGCGAGAGACGCAGGACCCGATCGAGCTGCTCCGCGCCAAGCTCGAGCTCGGCGACGAGGAGTTCGCGGCGATCGACGCCGAGGTGCACGCGGTCGTGGACGCCTCGGTCGAGTTCGCCAAGAACGGCACCGACCCGCGCCCCGAGGACGCGCTCCGGAACGTCTATGCCTGAGCTCTCCTACCGGGAGGCCGTCCGCGACGCGCTCGTGCAGGCGATGCGGCGCGACGACGACGTCTTCGTGATGGGCGAGGACATCGCCGAGATGGGCGGCTCGATGGGCGTGACGATGGGGATGCTGGACGAGTTCGGCCCCGAGCGCGTGCGCAACACGCCGATCTCGGAGATGGCGCTCGTCGGCGCCGCGATCGGCGCCGCCGTGCAGGGGATGCGGCCGGTCGCCGAGGTGATGTACGAGGACTTCCTCACGCTCGCAGCCGAGCAGATCGTCAACCAGGCCGCCAAGCACCGGTACATGTCGGGCGGCCAGATCACCGTGCCCGTCACGATCCGCACCCAGGGCGGCGCCGGCTGGTCGCCGGGCGCGCAGCACGCGCAGCAGCTCGAGGCGTGGTTCTGCCACATCCCCGGCCTCAAGGTCGTGTTCCCGGCGACGCCCGAGGACGCGCGCGGGCTGCTCTGGTCGTCGATCTACGACGACAATCCCGTCGTCTTCTTCGAGCACCGCACCCTCTACCCGATCAAGGGCGAGGTGCCGGTCGAGCTCGAGCCGATCCCGCTCGGGAAGGCGCGCGTCCACCGCGAGGGCGAGGACGTGACCGTGATCGCGATCGGCCGGCTCGTGCACGACGCGCTCGAGGCGGCGAAGCAGGCCGAGGCCGAGGGGATCTCGGTCGAGGTGCTCGACCCGCGCACGCTGCAGCCGCTCGACGAGGCCGCGATCGTCGCGTCCGTGCAGAAGACGAACCGCGCCGTCGTCGCGCACGAGGCGGTGACCCGAATGGGCTTCGGCGCGGAGGTCGCTGCGGTGATCCAGTACCAGGCCTTCGACTGGCTCGACGCGCCGGTCGAGCGGGTGGGCTCGAAGTTCACGCCGCTGCCGTTCGCGCCGGCGATGGAGGAGTACGTCGTCCCGCACGCGCACGACGTGCTCGACGCGATCCGCCGAACCGTGGGCCGCAGCGATGGCGACTGAGGTCAAGCTGCCCCGGCTCGGCCAGGGGATGGAGTCGGGCACGATCGTCAGGTGGCTGAAGGCCGAGGGCGAGCCCGTCAGGAAGGGCGAGCCGCTCTACGAGCTCGACACCGACAAGGTGACCCAGGAGGTCGAGGCCGAGGCCGACGGCGTCCTGCTCGCGATCGCCGTGCGCGAGGGCGAGGTGCCGGTCGGGCGGACGATCGCCGTGATCGGCAAGCCGGGCGAGAGCTTCGACGTCGAGGCCGCCGCCGCGCCGGCGCCGGTCGCTCTGGTCTCCGCTCCGGTCGAGCATGCGGCGCCCGCGGCCTCGGCTGCGAACGGCGACCGGGTCAAGGCATCGCCGCTCGCGCGCCGGATCGCGCGGGAACGGGGGATCGAGCTCACCGGGCTCTCCGGCACGGGCCCGGACGGCCGGATCGTCGCCGAGGACGTCGAGCGGGTCGCCGCCGGCGGCGCGCCGCCGGCGACTCCCGTCGCCGCGCCGGCCCCGGCCGCGGCCGCGGCACCTGCTGTAGGCGTCGAGCTCGTGCCGCTCACCTCGCTCCGCAAGACGATCGCCCGCCGCATGACCGAGGCGTGGCAGGCTCCCGCGTTCCAGATCTCGATGTCGGCCGACATGACCCGTGCCCTGGAGCTGCGCGCGCTGCTCGTCGAGCGGGCCTCCGGCGAGGGCGCCAGGCCGACGATCTCGGACGTGCTCACGAAGGTGTGCGCCGCCGCGCTGATGCGCCACCGCGCCGTCAACGCCAGGTTCGCCGGCGACGCCGTCGAGCTCCACCCGACCGCGAACATCGGGATCGCAGTCGCGCTCCCGGGCGGGCTCGTCGTGCCCGTGATCCCCGGCTGCGAGCGCAGGACGATCGCCGAGCTCGCCGAGGCCCGCGCCGACCTCGTCGGGCGCGCACGCGCGGGCAAGCTGACCCAGGCCGACCTCGACGGCGGCACGTTCACGATCTCGAACCTCGGCATGTACGGCGTCGAGGAGTTCGTGGCCGTGCTCAACCCGCCGCAGGCGGCGATCCTGGCCGTCGGGGCGATCGAGGAGAAGCCCGTCGTCCGCGACGGCGAGCTCGAGATCGTGCCGCTGATGCACATGACGCTCACCTGCGACCACCGCTCGCTCGACGGTGCGACCGCGGCCGAGTTCCTGGGAACGGTGCGGGCGTTCCTCGAGGAGCCGGGCCTGGCGCTGTAGTGCCGGGGCACTAGCCGCCGTGATCCGCCCGGCCGGACCGAACGACGTCCGTTTCCTCTCCGACATGCTCCGGCACGCCTACTACTGGCACGTCGGCGAGGACCCGGACCTGCCGGTGGCGCGCTATGTCACCGGCTGGGGCCGCGCCGGAGACGCGGGCCTGATCGCGGCCGAGCCCGCCGGGCCGGTCGGTGCCGCCTGGTACCGCCTCTTCTCCGAGGAGGACGCGGGCTTCGGCTTCGTGGACGAGCGGACGCCCGAGCTGACGATCGCCGTCGTTCCGAGCCGCCGTGGACGCGGCCTCGGCCACGGGCTGCTCGCGGGCCTGCTCGACACGGCGCGCGAGCACGGGTTCGAGCGGATCAGCCTCGGCGTCGAGGCGGGCTCGCCCCAGGAGGCCTTCTACGCGCGCTTCGGCTTTGAGACCGTCCGCCCCGGCGTGATGGTCGCGGCACTAGATGGGTGATGCCACACCTGCGCCGCGTCCGGCTGGTGGCTCAGACGCGGCGCAGGATCGTCCGGTTCGCCCTTGTCCAGGCCCACCGGCCTGACCTGCGTGCGAGCCGGCCGCCCTGCTTGATCCGAGCCATCCCCAGACGCACCCGGGCATGGCATCAACCATCTAGCATCCAGCTGACCACGACCCAGGGAGCTTCCATGGACTTCGACGTAGCCGTGCTCGGCGGCGGGCCGGGCGGGTACACCGCCGCGATCCGCGCCGCGCAACTCGGCGGCAAGGTGGCCTGCATCGAGCGCGAGCCGGAGCTCGGCGGCACCTGTCTGCGCGTCGGCTGCATTCCGACCAAGGCGTGGGTGCAGACGGCGTTCGCGCTCAAGGAGGCGGAGGAGACCTTCCCCGGCCTCGGCGTCAGGGTCGGCAGCCCGCAGCTCGACTTCGGCGCCGCGAACGAGTGGAAGGCCAAGGTCGTCAGGCAGATGACCCAGGGCGTCGCCGGCCTGCTGAAGGCGAACGGCGTCGAGTGGGTCAAGGGCACCGGCGCCTTCGCCGACGCGCACACGATCGCCGTCGAGGGGGCGGAGGATGTCACCTTCAAGAGCGCGGTCGTCGCCACGGGCTCCTTCCCGATGCGGCCGCCGATCGAGGGGCTCGACTCGCCACGCTGCGTCGACTCGACCGGGCTGCTCTCCCAGACCGAGGTGCCGAGGCGGCTCGTGGTGCTCGGCGGCGGGATCATCGGCTGCGAGTTCGCCTCGATCCTGAGCCGCTTCGGCAGCGAGGTGACCGTGATCGAGATGCTCGACACGCTGATCCCGCAGGAGGACGCCGACGCGGCGAAAGAGCTCGCGAAGGCGTTCGGAAAGCGGGGGATCGCGCTCAACCTCGGCAAGCAGTGCACGAAGGTCGCCGACGACGGCTCGAAGCTCACCGTCCACTTCGGCGCGGGAGAGACGGTCGAGGCCGACCTGATGCTCGTCTCGGTGGGCCGTGCGCCGCTCGTCGAGGGGCTCGGGCTCGAGGCGATCGGCGTCCAGCTCGACCGGCGCACCGGGATCGCCACCGACGACCACCGCCGCACGACGGTGCCGCACATCTATGCGGTCGGCGACTGCGCGGGCTACTGGCAGCTCGCCCACACCGCGTTCCGCGAGGGCGAGGTGGCGGCCGAGAACGCGATGGGGCACGAGGCGGTCGTCGACGCGCGCGCGGTGCCGCGGCCGATCTACACCGACCCGGAGATCGCCGGTGTCGGCCTCACCGAGGCGCAGGCGCGCGAGCAGTACGGCGACGATGTCGCCGTGGGCGTCTTCCCGTGGGTCGCGAACGCCCGCGCGGTGATGCAGAACGAGACGGTCGGCTGGGTCAAGTCGATCCACGAGACGCGCTACGGCGAGCTGCTCGGGCTCGTCATGGTCGGCCCGCACGTCACCGACCTGATCGAGGCGGGTGTCGTCGCGATCGACGCCGAGGCGACGGTCGAGACCGTCGCGGACGGGATCGCCGCGCACCCGACCCTCTCCGAGGCCGTCAAGGAGGCCGGGCTCGTCGCGCTGGGCCGCGCCATCCACCTGCCGCCGAAGCGGAAGGCCGCCGCGAAGTCGTAGGTACGAAGGCCGCGCAAGTTTTTCTGCGGGGCGGCATCTCAATCAGCAGGACGTGCCCTCGTCCCACGCCGGGGCCATGCCGCCCGCAGGCCCCGGCGGATCTTTCTCCCAGAGGAAACGCAGCTCTGCCGCAGGAGCTGTGTTTCCACGGACCGGGACCGTGGTAGCCTCGCCGACGAGGAAAGGAGACGCGTGGGCATCTTCAACAAGAAGAACGCGATGATCGGCTGGGCCGTGCTCGAGGCGGCCAGGCTCGCCACCGGCCGCCGCAGCGAGTCGAGCGCCGCACCGGCCGAGCAGGAGAAGAAGCCGAGGCGGGCCGGCAAGGCTCTCGCCGCGGCGACGGGCGCCGTCCTGGCCGTTGGAGGGGTCGCCGCTCTGCGCCGCCGCCGCAGCAGCGGCCCGGACGTCCGGGAGTGAACGCCGCCTTCTCGTTCCGCCCCCCGGTCGAGTCGCTCGTCCCGTACGAGCCGGGTAAGCCGGTCGAGGAGGTGCAGCGCGAGCTCGGGCTCGAGCGCGTGGTCAAGCTCGCCTCGAACGAGGGCCCGTTCGGCCCGTTCCCGGCGGCGCTCGACGCGATCGCGCGCTGCGCCGGCGAGCTCAACCGCTATCCGGACGGGGGCGCCTACCGCCTCCGCGCGGCACTCGCCGAGCGGCACGACGTCCCGTTCGAGCAGGTCGCCGTCGGCGCCGGAGCCGACGGGGTGATCGACTGCCTCTTACAGGCCGCGCTCGGGGCCGGGGACGAGCTGGTGATCGGCTGGCCGTCCTTCCCGAGCTACGTGATCGACGCGCTCAAGCTGGGCGCCACACCGGTGCGCGTACCGCTCGCCGAGCACCGCTTCGACCTCGGGGCACTGCTCGACGCCGTCACGCCGAGCACGAAGATCGTCGCGATCTGCAACCCGAACAACCCGACCGGGACGATGGTCGGCCGCGCCGACCTCGACGCGTACTTCGCTCGCGTGCCCGAGCACGTCCTCACCGTCCTCGACGAGGCCTACTTCGAGTACATCGACGACCCGGAATACCCGGACGGGCTCGAGGAGCACGTGAAGGCGGGGCACAACGTGCTCGTCCTGCGCACGTTCTCGAAGATCTACGGGCTCGCCGGCCTGCGGGTCGGGTACGGGATCGGGCCTGCGGGCGTGGTCACCGCCGTCAACAAGCTCAAGCGCGCGTTCGACGTCTCGACGCCCGCGCAGGAGGCCGCGCTCGCGAGCCTCGGCGAGACCGCCGAGGTCGAGCGCCGGCGCCGCGTGAACTCCGAAGAGCGCGGCAACGTCGAGCGGATCGTGCGCGGCCACGGCCTCGAGCCGGCGCTCCCGGCGGTCGCCAACTTCCTCTACCTCGACACGGGCCGCGACGCGGGCGAGGTGTTCCAGGAGCTGTTGCGTCTCGGCGTGATCGTGCGGCCGCTCGCCGGGTTCGGGGCGCCGGAGGCGATCCGCGTCACGGTCGGGTCTCACGAGGAGAACGCCTTCCTCGCCGAGGCGCTCGGCCGCCTCGTGCCCGCGTCGTAGCGACGCTCTCACCCCCGCGAGCCTGGACAAGTGTTAGCGTCCCGCGGGGCTGTGGCCGCCTCCGCGTTTCGCCGCGAGCTCGACCTTCTGCGCCGCGCGCAGAGCTTCCGCCTGCTCTTCTTCGCAACGCTCGCCTCGGGGATCGGCACCTGGCTCGCCGCGATCGCGCTGACGATCAACGTCTACGACCTCACGGGGTCGGCGACCTGGGTGAGCGGGCTCCTGATCGCGGACTTCCTGCCGGCGATCGCGATCGGTCTCTTCCTCGGCTCGCTCGTCGACCGGCTGCAGCGGAAGCGGCTGATGATCGGCGCCGACGTTCTGCGCCTCTCCGTCTTCGTCGTGCTCCCCTTCACCTCGAGCCCGACCGCGATCGTCGTGCTCGCGGGCGTGACCGGCCTCGCCAACGGCTTCTTCCGGCCCGCCGTCTACGCGGGCTTGCCGAACATCGTCGAGGACTCCGACCTCTCGTACGCGAACTCGGTCTTCCAGACGGCCGACAACGTCACCATGGGCATCGGCCCGCTGCTCGGCGGGCTGCTGGTCGGTCTCTCGGGCCCGCACCTCGCCTACTGGGTGAACGCGGTCACCTTCGGGCTCTCGGCGCTGATGATCTCCCGGATCCCGCACCGCGCGCTGCAGTCCGCGCAGGCGCTCTCGCGCGGGCATTTCCGCGATCTCGCGGACGGCCTGCGCACGGTGCTGGGCTCCCGCGCGCTCCTCGCCGTGCTCGTCGCCTGGAGCATCGCGATGTTCGCGATCGCGGCCGTCAACGTCTCGGAGGTCGTGCTCGCGACGGTGACCTTCAACGCCGGGGCCTTCGGCTTCGGCTTCATCGCTGCTGCCGCCGGCGTGGCGCTCGCGTTCGGCAGCCTCTTCGCGCCGGTGCAGGTCGACCGCTTCGGCATCGCGCTCGTCTACGGCGGCGGGATCGCCGTGATGGCGCTCGGTGCTCTCGGGGCCGCGCTCTCGCCCAACGTGTGGGTCGCGTCGGCGTTCGTGCTCGCGATGGGCCTCGGCAACGGGGCCGCGGGAGTCTGCAACGCGCTGCTCGTGCAGCGGGGCGCGCCGGACGTCTTCCGCGGCCGCGCCTTCACGCTGATCATGAGCGTCAACTACGTCTTCCTCGGCCTCGGGATGGCGATCGCCGGACCGGTCACGAACCGCGTCGGCGCGCGGTGGGTCTGGGCGGCGGCCGCCGTGCTGTACGCGGTCGCGGCCGTCGTCGGCTACGTCCTCGTGCGCCGGGCGAAGATGGTCGACGACGGGGCGGCCGAGGAAGCAGTCGTCGCGCGCGCGTAACCTTTCCCCGTGGCTGCACGGAAGGAGTGGACGCTGGAGGAGCTCGTCGCCGGAGTGCGCGCCGGCGACACGCGTGCGCTCGCGCGCGCGATCAGCCTCGTCGAGAACCGAGACCCGCTCTCGTACGACCTCGTCCGCGAGGTCTATCCGGAGACCGGTCACTCCTACGCGGTCGGCGTCACCGGCCCGCCCGGCGTCGGCAAGTCGACGCTGATCAGCGCCCTCGTGCGCCACGTGCGCGGGCAGGAGCGGACGATCGGCGTCATCTCCGTCGACCCGTCGAGCCCCTTCACCCACGGGGCGCTGCTCGGCGACCGCATCCGCCTCGCCGACCACTTCCTCGACCCCG
>Ga0315273_10000757_pt1 | contig 34992 bp, 31 predicted proteins | sample YL17G02_0_MG_FD_205753 | JGI IMG/M metagenome (GOLD analysis project Ga0315273, IMG submission 205753) | Sediment microbial communities from Yellowstone Lake, YNP, Wyoming, USA - YL17G02_0 | ecosystem: Environmental > Aquatic > Freshwater > Lake > Sediment | place: USA: Wyoming | collected...
CTCAATTTTCCATGCTCCTACATGTTCCCTTATAAGTTCGGCTATTCCCTCATAAGAAAACTCATACTTAAAGTTATGTCCTGCATTTTCTTCTGTTTTTTCGGCCAAGGATGCGAAATCTTCTTTCCCTAATTTGATACCAAGATCACCAATATCAAATCGTTTGGTAATATATGCTGGTTCACCATTACTAAAGAAAACTAATCCATTTTCTGCTGTATTGATCTTATAGACCTGATTGGCAATTTGCATGGTTACATGTTCGTTAGCAGGTGCCATAGCCGTTTTCTGTAATCCATGGGGTTTTGGTTTAAGGATATATGTACCCTGTTCTTTTTCTTCTGTTAATCGAAGGTTATTTTTCTCAAGTAATATTGAATATTTCTCCTGTACCCCGGAAATAGAAATTCTTTTCCTGTTTTGCATAAATTTCTTTTGGTCTTCTTCATCAATTTCCGGAGAATTATAAGGTAAGATATGGCTAACCTTTCGTCCATCAAACATTCTACGATGAAATAGGGGACTATATTCTGAAAAGCCTTCCAGTAATAATCCCGGACAATTTTTTATTTCCATAGCATAATTTCCTAATTTATTTGCTTAACAGTTATTGCACCAATCGTATCATATCGGGCAGTGGCCAATAACAAACCAAAAAAATCATTTTCATCTATTTTTAGTTGCTTTGATTGAACAGCTCTATTAGTTCCTTCTGAAAGCATGTTGAAAAAGAAAGGAAATAAGTGCTCTGAGGTATATTCCAATTGTTTCTTTGGTAATGCTAAACTAATTCCAGGTTTTGTTTTATCATTAAAATAGAAGGTATCGTATGTAAAAATATATTCACCACTATCTGTCTCGGTCAATATACCTGCCAAGATACCATTTCTATATATTTCAGCTTTTCTCATTTATTTGGTTCTTTTAGTTCTAGTTTAATTTCTAAGCCTAATATATCAGCAATCTTTTGTAAATTGTTTAATGTTATATTTCCTTTACCGCTCTCAAACCGTTTTAATGTTGCAATTCCTACTTCTGAAAGCTCTGCAAGGTATTCCTGATTTATTCTAAGAATATCCTTCCTTTCTTTTATTATCTTTATGATCTTATCGTTTGTCATTTCTCAAAAAATAAATTTGGTGTCATATATGATCCTGCTTGGCAAAAATAGAATAAACCTTACTAAAAAACAATATAAATGTATCATATATGATACTAATTAGCATAAATAAGCATTAGGCTGCAAATTATTATACCTATAGTATCATATATGATACCATATTGTCTTCATGATCCCAAGAAAAACAGAGAATTATTAAACAATCCTATTTGATTGACTTGATAGATTGTAATGATTGTTACTTAAGTATTTGATATAATAGAAGGCCATCCAACTGGTTGCAACTTTTGTCCGTTCCGGGTACCGGGTATATCGTTTTTTTTGCATTCTTAAAAATTCTTGCGTGCAGATTGACCCTTGACAATTTGTCTTTTATCCGGAATATGCAAAATATCCTGAACCTGTATATGAAATATTTTGCGGATTGAGTTTTCTTCGCATGGCCCCTGGAAATAAACGCTTATTTTTTCATAAATAATGCTGCATATATAGCTTTTTTGCTATAAGTTAGCCAGTAACTGGTATAAAATAATCATGAGCTTACAGGTTATCAATCAAGAACACTTATAGACAATTAAAATGAGGGACTAAAAGCCTGGGATTAATGAAGTAAAAAAATATAAAGGTTTTATCATTATATTGATATTCAGTATATGATGTAGAATATATTTCAGTTTTTATTTGGTTTTCTCTTTTCTTTTTCGTATATTTTTTATAATCCTGAATACGGGTATAAACGAAAAGTATAAAAAGTTAAGAGAAATGAATGAAATGAATTACCTCGACATGGAAAATCTATCAGAGTATATCCATCTGTCAAAGTCGACCATTTACAAGATGGTTTGTAATAAGACAATCCCTTATATCAAACTTGGGACACGAACTCTGTTTGTAAAGGATCAGATTGATAAATGGGTTCTCAATGGCGGACAAATGAGTATTGAGCTTCCTGTTTTACAAAATTTTTAAGATTGAGATAGTTAATGGCGACATTTAATATTCAACTTGATCGAAGGAAGAAGCTACAAAATGGATTGTATAATCTAGTTGTGCGCGTCAATATGGGAAATGATATGATCTACCTGAATTATTCAAAGCTGACAGAGAAACAGTATGATCATGTATTTGTCAAAAAGTCAGGTGATGACGATAGTATTGCTTTCCGAGAGAAGTGCGAAGGATTCAGAACGAAGTGTGAACGAACTTTCAATAAAGTAAAGCCATTCAATAAGGCTAGGTTCAGAGATCTCCTGACGGAGGAAGAAAAAGATACTCCAAAATCTCTTCTTCTGAAAGATCTATTCAAGGATTATTATACCACAAATGAGAATATTAAGCACTCCTCAAAAAGGAGATATCGATCATCTATGAATATCTTTGAAACCTTTATGAAAGAGGCTACTGTATATGAAGTTACACCTGATTATTTAAGGAAGTTTGAGAGATGGAAAATAATTAAAGGGAATTCTCCTGCCACAATTGCCTCCAATATTACTGATTTAAAACGAATTCTGAATTACTATACCAAGGTCAAAAAGGTTATTCCAAGGGATTATGAATACCCATTTTCAGAGATAGGCTATAGGATCAAAAATTTCATACCTAACAAGTCCGTCCTTGAGAATGATGATATAAAATCAGTTGTGGAGATGAAAAATTTTGATTCACCTGAACAAGTGTATGCTCGTGATATCTGGTTGTTGTTGTACAGATGTAATGGCAGCAACTTTATCGATTTGTTGAGAATGAGGTGGAGTAGCATTAATGGGAAAGATATAAGGTTCTATCGTCTGAAAACAGAAACAACACGAAAAAAGAATGTAAAACAGATTATAGTTCCAAAAACTAAAGGTATTACAGAACTCCTCGATAAAATTGGAGATAAGAATAGTCCTTTTGTCTTGGGTTTACTTCAGGAAGGGTATTCAGAAGAAACCTTGGACAACAAATCAAACAAAATGAGAGGTGAAATCAATGTACACCTGAAAACAATTTCAACAAAACTGAATCTCTCCTTACCATTAAGGATTAACAAGGCCAGAGAATGTTATGCCACCACCCCTAGGAGAGCTAAAAAACCTATAGATAAAATAAGTGAGGCTATGGGACATTCATCCATTGCAGTGACTATGAACCACTATATTGGGAATATGAATAATGATGAGATATTTGAATTAAACGATGCTCTCTTTTAGAAATGGTGCTAGGTTTTGTGCTAAGTTTTGCGTAAAACACAGGAAAAGGAAAGAAAACCAGTAAACTTAAAATCCTATCAATGAAAACAAAAGAAAACCAGTATTAACCTGAATAACAGTAGATTGGAAGTTCATAATCATGAGGTCCGTGGATCATTCCCCCGTCTCGCTACAATGAAAATCAGGCAGTTATGAAGTAAAAATCATAGCTGCTTTTTTATTGAATACATGAGTGAATACATTGAGGTATTTGATAATTACCTGAAATTATGCTTGTTAATAACTTGTTAGGCAAAATTCATCTACTGATAAAAAGATTTGATTTTGTCCTCGAAGCTTTTTAACTTAGCACTTCAGACATTGAAACACTGGGGATGGAGTTAGCGCGAGATCCCACAGTGAGGCCCCCTTGTCAGATAGAAATGGCAAGGGAAGTGTTATCAGAAAATTAGTAACTTTGATAAGTTACCTATTCTTAGAAAGTTAGACATGGGATATAAAACAGTAATATTAAGAACAATACTATTGTTTAGCGTTGGGCTAATAGGACTTCAAGCACAGACCACTCAGCAACCTCAGAAAAAAATTGCGTTAGTAATTGGTAACGGAAACTATATTGCAGGGATGCCACTTGCTAATCCTGAAAATGACGCAAAAGCAATGAAAACAGCTCTTCAAAGCGTTGGATTCACAGTTATGGAGTATGAAAACCTCGATCAAAGCCAGATGAAGAAAGCGATGGATGATTTTGGTATAAAACTTAAAAGCTATGATGTGGGGTTATTTTTCTATGCTGGACACGGTATTCAAGCGAAGGGATATAACTATTTAATTCCTGTGGATGCAAAACTTCAATCCGAACAACAGGTCGAATATGATTGTGTTCAGGCAGACAGGATTCTTGCACTCATGGAAGCAAGTGGAACAAAAGTCAATATAATTATACTTGATGCCTGTAGGAATAATCCATTTGAAAGAAGTTGGACACGCTCTGCAACGGGGAAAGGGTTGGCTTTTATGAATGCTCCAAGTGGAACATTAATTGCTTATGCCACATCCCCGGGTAGTACTGCCTCAGATGGTAGTGGAAAAAATGGTCTTTATACATCTGCAATATTGGAAAGTATAAAGATTCCCAATATTACAATAATCCAAATGTTCCAAAATGTTAGAAGTATTGTTTCTCAAAAGTCAAGTAAACAACAGATACCATGGGAGTCAACTTCAATGACGGGGGATTTTTATTTTAACACTAGTAATGTTGCCCGTTCAGAAATTCAAAAAGAAATCCAAGTAATTCCGATACATAAAAAATCCAAACTTGATGAAGGGGATTACATTATTGATTCTCTTGATAATGAGCGATATAAAACTGTTAAAATTGGCACACAAGTATGGATGGCTGAAAACCTGAAATCAACTAAGTATCGTAATGGTGATATAATAGGAACGACAAGTCGTGCAACATTGAATATATCCGGGGAAAGCACACCAAAATACCAATGGGCATGTGATGGTAATGAGAACAAAGTTGCGATTTATGGAAGATTATATACATGGTATGCTATAACTGACAGTCGTAATGTATGTCCCACAGGCTGGCATGTACCGAACGATGCAGAATGGACAACACTAACAACATATCTTGGTGGTGTAAGCGTTGCTGGCGATAAACTAAAAGAAACAAGAACAACCCATTGGCAAAGTCCTAATACGGGAGCAACTAATGAAACAGGTTTTACAGCTCTTCCGAGTGGCTACCGTGATGGCGATGGGGCGTACAATGTCTTTGGATACTACAGTATCTGGTGGAGTTCTTCGGAGTACTCGACAAAGGGTGCCTACCTTCGGGTCGTGAGCTACGAAAACGGCAGTGTAGCCAGGAGCAGCGAAGATAGGCGGAGAGGTTTCTCCGTTCGCTGTTTGCGAGATTATTAATTTATATGATATAAAAATTAGATTCTGGCCCAGGAGCTTTTTATATTTGTGTTGAGACACTGAAACATCAGAGACGAATAAGAACGTTCCGCAGCTGCTACCTTCCGAATAACTTATGCCGGAGGGGGGGTTGCTTTATACCAATAAAAAGGGCGGACATATCTCTCGACAAACCGCCCCAAACTTGGAAGAAAATTTGAAGATTATTTAGTCGATCCTTAAGAAGTCAGTTTTAACAGTAATTTATCAGGCTCTGATATTCCTGAGTCAATATTTTGACAATATCATTTAAGGCACAGAGAATGGATCCACGGATTTTCCGTAACATCTTCATCATATTGAATGCTGCACCTGCCAAAAGTGTGTTAATCATGTCACCTTCAATGCCTTTGAGGTAATTTCTGAATAATCGGTGATCTTGTTTTAAGTGTCCAATTGGTTCTATTGATGCTCTTCTACGGAACCTCTCTCTGTCTTTTGACTTTTGATAAGCAGTTTTACCTTTTCCTGAACCTGGTATTTTAATATTGACTCCCATGATGCTTTAATTGCCAGCGCAGCCGGTTATACAGGTCATACAAAAGGCGACAACCAAAAAACTGACATCGAAGGATACAAGAATTTAGCTGATGCCACCAAAGCAGCAAACATTTCTCGCTTTGTGCTTATATCTATATTGGAATGTGATAAGGCGCCTGGGGTCCCACATTTTTATCATAAGTATCTTGTCGAAAAATATCTAAGAGAAATCGGGCAACCGTTTATTTAACTCAGGGCGGGAGCTTTTCTTGATCAGGCAAAGGATTTTGTTCTGCCAAAAGTTCAGAAAGGAATATTTCCGGCATTCGTACCAGGAGTTTCAATGGGCATGATTTACACTGGCGACCTTGCACGTTATGTCACTATGGCAGCTATCTCTGTCCCTGATAGTGAATTGGGAATTACAGTGGATGTGGGCTGGGATATACCGGTTTCGGGTGAAGATCTGGCTGAAGCATTTTCAAAGTACTAGGGAAAAAGGTGGTTAGTAAACCAGCTTTCCCTGGTTTTGTAGTCAATTATATTTTGCCGGTTATCGGCATGTTCAATCCCGGTGTAAAGGATATGTATTCAATGATAAAATGGATTAAAACTGTAGTATATAAGAGCAGAAATACCCAAAAACAAAAAGAGTTATTTTCAGATTTACCAAAAGTGGAAGAGGCGGTAAGGAGGTATTGCAAGGATAATAAGTTGGTTTAAAGTCCTTCTGTCGGGATTTCCGTTTAGAGTATCAAGAATCCAAAGGTTTAGACAGAGTCGTACCAGGTGCAATTGATTTTATATGGAAATGCGAACACTCTTGATCATTCATCTCGATTTCATACTCACATTTAGACTTATTATTTAATTGTTAATTAAGAAATATTATAATCACTGGAACTACATATTTCTCAATAGATTTTTAATCCATATTCAAATTTCACCCACATTCTATTCTATTTTCAAAAATTGTATATTAGACCTTTTAAGATATCCTGCAAATTTCTGGATAATTACTATTCTAAAAATAGGCCATATGCTATCACATTAAACCATAACCATATGAAAAACAAATTGCTAATAATTATGTGGAACTTATTTATCTTGGTATTCCTTTTGTCGCAAACCGACTGTAAAATTCGCAAGGATCAATCATCTGGCCAGGTACAGACTCTTGCTTTGCCCGGCAAAACCCTGTCACGGTTACAAGTAGATCCTCTTAATCCAAGGCATTTTGCGGATACTCTTGGTAATCCCGTATTGCTTATCGGAGATTCGCCTCAAAACCTTCCACAGAGACTGACCATTCCCGAGATGCGGACGTATTTTGAGGATTGCAAGTCAAAAGGTGTCAACCTTTGCTGGGTATGCATTGACGGCCAGCCCACAGCTTCAGCTGAAGAGGAAGCACCAGTGGACAGAAAAGGGAATCCTGAGTTTTTTCCGGGTGGAACCCCGATAAATTGGGATCTCAGTAATGTTAATCCTGCGTATTACTCACAAACTATTGACAGCATACTCATCCTGGCTGAAATTTATGGGATCTACATTAACCTGATGCCCATGAGCCAGTGCTACTGGTCCCCGGCAAATATTATTGCCAACAGTCCTCAAAAGTGCTTTAATTACGGTGCATGGATGGGAAAACGGTATAAGAAACAGCGAAATCTTTTATGGATCTTTGGTAATGACAACATTGACACCTCACGACAATGCCCGATAGCAAGAGGTATCCTGAGCACAGGAGATAATCATTTAATGTCAGTCCATGTATTTAATCCCAATATCTGGGGACCTGATCCTTCCAACGATTCCAGGGGAGAGTCAGGTAATTTTTTTAAACACCTTCCCAACTCAACCATGTGGTGGGTCACCTATAACAATCTATATTCCGACATGGAGGTCTTTAATCAGACCCACTTTATCTATCATGAATATATGAAGAAGGATATCATGCCAATAATAATGACGGAAGGCCCATACCAAAAGCTCAGTGGATACAAGTGGCAAGTGGCTACCAACCAGGTTGAGAGAGGTCTGAATTACAGGGTTTCCATGGGCGGCGGTTTTGGGGGAGCTTATACATATGGCTGTGACTGGCTTCAGAATTCAACGGCTCCATGGGATAAGTACCTTAATCTCGGAGCCAGGCCGCATATAAGATTCTTCAGCGAATTGTTCAGAAACCGTCCCTGGTGGGATCTTACTCCTGACTGGTCCAGGAAATTCCTGACCGCGACAACACTTAAGGGAGGTTCACAGATTGAAGATGATAATTACACTATAGCCGCTTATGATACCGTTCATGGCAAGCTAGGGGTAGTATATTGCACTAATATACAGACTGTGACACTCGACCTGTCAAAAATGTCGAACACTGTGAATGTAAGATGGTATGATCCGACAACAGGGAACTTCATCAGTATTCCGGAGTCGCCTTTCCCTAATAAAAATACTCACCAGTTTACCACTCCGGCCACCCCACATACTGAAGTCGATACTGAAAATACAGCAGAGACCTCACATGACTGGGTACTGATAGTAGAGGTGGCAGGCGATGGGACACGCTAAAGTTTAAAGATCTTTATTGCCTTTGATAAATAATAATGCATCTTGCCAGCCTGCAGGCAGAGTAAAAGTTTTACTTTCGCTGGTTGGATAATCATCAATCCGGGTTCTTTCACCGGTGAGCGGGTTGATCCACCAACCTGTTGCAAATGAAAAGGCCGTAATGCACTTCAGATTAATCGTAACCGCGGATTTATCAGTTAGGTATGCCACTATCCAATCTCCGTCAGATGAACGGGCTGCAACATTGCCATTCGTCCATTTTCTGAAAATCTCCTGATCCGGTACTATTTTCCACCAATCAACGGACCTGAAAAAATTACCCATGATCTTCATCTGTACTGCACCAGGTGATGCATACCAGTTTCTCCAAGTCTGAGGGGACTTCCAGTTATCCCTATGTCCGTAGGTATAGAACCCGCCTGCAAGGCATGTCCAATAACCGGCACGGCGTACTTGAAAGGCAGTTGTCCCGTCCTCCTCTTCGTACCTGGCTTCCCCATCAACCACTGGTTTAACAGGCAGCCGTATATAGTCCGACCGCACCATCTCATAATTCATCAAATCAGTGCTCCACGTCTGAAGGGTGTTAAATGAAAGCCAGAATTCGGTATGCATAAAACTTGATGATGCCGGGGAAGGATCAGGATGCATTGTTATCAGGTGAGCACCTTTATCATTCTCCAGAATTCCCTGAACGGCAGTACGTATCATCGGAAAGGAAGCTGTATCTGCATGGGGGTACATGCTATAAATAATATTCTTAGAGCTCAAAAAACGATTTGACAGCCAGGCAGTCCATTGTTTCGCATTCAGAACCGTTATCCTGTGTGCATCATCGTCTTTTGCGTGATAGACGCCCATAACAAGAATGATCCCAATCTATTCCGAAATGGATATAATGGAATCGACTCGCTTGAAATATTTTTCATCCGGTGAAAGAGGATTATCGTATTTCCATGCCTGAAGCCCCTCCCACGCCTTCATTCCATTGTCGTATCCCCATTCCGGGAATACACCATTCACCATAACTTGTATTACATTAAATCCCTGCGCCCTACGTTCATTCAATAAGATCTTTGCTTCAGCAGCAGTAAAGTAACGGAAAAGCTCCCATTCCGTATCTCCCTGCCAGAAAAATGGTCTGCCATCCCCGTCCAGAAAATAATGGCCATTATCACTGATTTTAATAGTGACAGCAGGATTGTTTTGAGCCTCATTTTTATTGATCAGCATAACATACAAAATGAAAATCAGAAGGAGTCGGATTGCTGTATTACGTTGCATGGTGAATCAGGATTTATTCAAAGTTAATCAGAATTGCTAATAGAAGGTCATCAAACTGGCTATTACTTTTAAAGGTTAGTCTTTCCCTTCAACAACATAATTAATGGCATTTTATGGCTGTGATGACACAGGCAACAAATATGCCTTAGAGCACTAATATGAAATAATTGACAGCTGTTTCATCTGAAAATAAAGGGCATTCCACCGGATGAAGCCATGGGTTTTTCAATGTAGGTAAAAACCCTTAAGAGGGTAACGCATGCGCATCATCTCAGAGAATTTGAAATAGTCTATCACTATTTCAAAGATTATATAGAGGCGCCATACAATCGTCTGGGAAGGACAGTGGAAACCTATGAGTCCGTTCCATCTCTAGATCTGCAATTTTGCCCTATAAGAGAGGAGAAAAGGGAAAGCCTGCTCTTTCGTTTGTAAAACATCCCTTTTATCAGGGATGACTTTAATTAGTTTCAGCTTTCAACATATTTTTATCCAGAATCTGAAAGCAGGATCCATTCTGTCTTGCGCGATTTGTTATAAATAAATCGTTGAGTTGGTTGCAACTTTTGTCCGCCTGCCTGCCGGCAGGCAGATTCGGGGTACCAAACGAGACAAGAGGTCATTTTCGACCTCTTTCTTTATTTTGGAACTTCCCAAAACCTCATTGGCATTGAGGATGAATTGTATGAGTATTGTGAAAGATATTGCTGCAACCACTTCCCGAGCTCAATTTAATTTGACATCATACACGCCACCATCCATTGAAATACATTTATTTTCTCTCTTCTCTGAACCAATATCTGTATACTGATTATGCCCCGGATATACAACTGTAGAATCCGGAAACAGTAGATATAATTCACGTACTGATTTTATAAAGATTTCTTTAGCACTGGTTTGTTTATCAAGATTCCCGACACTCCTATAAAACAATTCGTCTCCAGAAAACAGAATATTTCCTGTATAATAACATATTCCCCCTGGTGAATGGCCCGGTGTATGGACTGTTTTTAATTCAACCGAGCCTAACTTATAGGTCTGATTTCCTTCAACAAAAATGTCAGGCACTCCAACTGATTTAGGATCAAAATCCAGATATATACTCTCTTCAGGATTCTTTCTCGTTCTGTCCACCCATTTCTGGCCATAGGCTTTTACGGGCCAATCAGGACATTTAATAATATTCACATAATCTTCTTTATGTAAACACCATTTAGCTTTTGGAAATTGTTTTTTTAATTCCGGCACATAATAATAATGATCTGAATGCCCATGTGTAATGAAAATGTATTTCAGGTCGAGACTATTGTTCTTAATAAACCCGACTAAAGTATCAATTTTCCATCCGGGATCTATTAAGGCTGCTTCTTTAGACTCTGTGGCATAAATCAGGTAACAATTAGTTTGATATGGGCCGGTAATTTCGCGTAATACCTTAAAATCTTCAACTGTGGAACAACTGAGTTGAAGCAGGCAAATAATGAACAATAGATAAAGGTCAATTCTTTTTATGATTTCCTCAGCTTTTTAAATGAAATTTCAAAAAATATACCCTCCCCAAATTAATAATAGTGATTATATTATGCAGGTTCGGCAATAATCCTGGCCACCTCGATCCTGTTAATTCCGGAGAGGCCAAAGGGACGTGGCAGCGGTTGAGCGATACCATTACCGTCAATAGTACGGCACCGCAGATCGAATTCTCCGGGTGCATTCATTTTCGTCAGTGCAGCCCAGTGTACAATTGTATTTGGAATGGGCCAGGTGTCAGGCTGACCGCTCTTGGTATCAATTTGCAGCACAGTGGGCAATTTCCCATCCGGAAAGTCACTCCCCCATTTCACAGGTGGAGGTAGAATGCTTGCGTCACGCCATTCCCCTCTTGTTAAATAAGAGTCGTCTTCCGGTAATGGTTGCCCTGCCGGATGAAGCCAGTACTGGACCTTGCTTAAACCGCGGTTGCCTACCTGTGCCAGACCGGTTACAGCAAACGGCTGTCCGCTTTTTACTTTGTCCGGTGTATGAATGAATCGGGCACAGGTTTTGATGGGACTTTCGACATCGTTGTTGTTCTCGGCGTAGGTGTCATTAGCCTGGTGCCGATTGGTCACCAGAATCTTTTGCAACCATTTAATGGAACGATTGCCATAAAATCCTGGTGCGATCAAACGTACCGGCCCGCCGTTGGCCTGTGAAAGATATTGGCCGTTCAACTTGTAACAGAGAATGATCGGCAATTCTCCCTGGGCTTCTTCCAGGACCCGGCTGATGGGGAGGGAGCTTTGAAAGAGTTGTTTCGGATCGTCGTTATGGTAACCGTAGTAGAAAATGCGACGGATGTTTTCCCTCGGTTCTGCCTTCCACAAGACATCGCGCAGCGGAACACCTTCCCATAAGCCCATGCCATAGGGCTTAGGTGCATTTGTACAGGTAAGTATATGCAGAAAGCGCACTGTGTTTTTCTTCGCGAGCGTCATCAGGGTCACCCAATCAATCGCATTGCCTTTTCCCTTAGTTAGCGGATTACTCAATTCGGAGTTACTTTCCGGATCCGGAAGGATCTCCAGTTTCCATGTTTCAGGGGTCAAACCGATGGCTGGCAATTTCTCGGGCGGAATCTCTGTGAGAACCGGCGTGCCACGGCGTTGCACAATGAACTTGTCGGCTGGAGTGAGGTATTCCAGATCGCTGATGGCTTTGGCTAAAACCGGATCGTTGAGAACTTTATCCGTAATCTGCCTGGAATAGACGTTGGGGATACTGAGGTTGGCGATGGTCCGAAGGAGGAATGGTACGCTTGCAGCCATAGCTCCCATGGTCAGCAACGCTTCGCTTCGGGTTATTCTTCTGTTGTCTCTAATGGTTAAGGATTTGCTTCCTTTTAGTTCATTTTCATTTCCTCCCATTGGATTAAGTATTTTGGTTCATTTATAGTAATTATTTAGTTGTCAAAATAAGAAATATTTTAATCACTGGAACTGCATATTTCTCGATAGGCTTTTAATCCATTTTCATTTATGTTAATTCTCAACAGAATTAAAATTTATAAGGTATTACTCAGTATCGGGCTCAACATTAATTATGCGATTCGTTCTTATGACTGTTCGGGGTACTAAAACCGAGCGAGAGCGAGAGTGAGAGTTAGAGCGAGCACTCTCGTTCTGTTTTTCTCACCCTCTCACCTTCTCCCTTTCTCCCTATCCCCTTTATAGGCCTCACCTGTCAAGCCACTCCTTAAAGTCCTGCATTCTGTCTCGGCTTATAAAAATATCTTCATCACTGCAATTTTGCAATTTAATCTTCAGCTTGTAATGTGAGAATGTAATCATATCAATAATCGCATCGAATGAAACGATATACTTCCTATTAATGCGAAAGAACATGGAAGGATCAAGCAATTTCTCTAATTGTTCCAGAGTATGATCAAAAAGTACTGTTTTGCAGCTATTAATCATTACATAGGTGGCTTTTTCAAGACTATATAAGTACAGGATTTCTTCCACGGGGATACTCCTGATATGCAATCCTGTTTTAACTAAAAATCTCTTTTTGTATTCCCTGGTCAGTAATTGCCTGACCTGATCCAGCGCAATTTGTTGTTGAGAAGCTGACGTTTTGCCTTTAAAATAAGGAGAGGCTTTATACTTCTCAATTACACTCTTCAGCTCATCAGGTTTAACAGGTTTAAGCAAATAGCCTATACTATTAAGACTGAAAGCTTCAATTGCATAAGCATCGTATGCGGTGGTAAATATAACCGGACAATCTACAGCAACCTGTTCAAATATCTCAAAACTTAGCCCGTCGCCAAGTTGAATATCAAGAAACAGTATATCGGGTAAAGGATTTTCCATAAGCCACTTTACCGATCCTTTAACTGAATCGCAATTCCCGGCAACCTCTATCGAAGGATCACACTTCAGAAGAAGCTCTTCAAGTCTTTCAGCTGCAAGGGGCTCATCTTCAATAATGAGTATCTTCATTGTTTAAACAACTGGATTAATTATTAATGGCAACTTAACAGTGAATTCTCCTCTCTCCTTCAATACCTCAACCTTCCTGTTCGCAAGAATTTCATATTGAGTCTTGATATTCTCAAGTCCGATACTCACATATTTTTTAAGGCTCGACTTAATCTGCAGGTTGTTTTTAACGACCAGAAAATCGTCTTTCACATATATTTGAATGAACAATGGTTCATCCGAAGAAATGACATTGTGTTTTATGGCATTCTCGACAAGCATCTGTACCGACAATGGTACTACATAAAAATCTTTCTTTACTCCGGTATCAATTTGCACCCGGATATTGTTTGCAAACCGTATTTGCTGAAGGGTAAGATAATTCTCCACAAATTGCTTCTCCACACTCCATTCAACAACCTTATTATCTTTCTGCTCCAGAATATACCTGTAAATGTCAGACATCTGACTTATCAGTTTTACAGCAATATCCGGATCTTTGTGAACCAGAGTGGATAGTGTATTCAGACTGTTGAACAGGAAATGAGGATTTACCTGATTCTTCATAGCTTCAAGTTTAAGCTCAAGAGCTTTACGCTGTAATGATTCCTGCCTTAGTAATCCTTCCTTCCACATCCTGAAAAATTGAATCCCGGTAATAACAGTGAATATAAATACAATAATCACTATTTGTAAAAGCATCAGATTTAAAGTTGTTTTAATATATTGAGCAAAGGAGACACCCAGTATAGTAACAATAAAGATAAAATTGATAAGTATGGTAACAAGAGCCGACACAATAATCACAATACCCAGAGTAACTGCAATTCTTTTCCAGGGATTGGCTTCCCATTTTATTTTGTTGCCATACCTGGATGTAACAAATTCACTCATTTTCATCATCGGCAAGCCTGCTCCTATTGAAAATGCGCAATTGATTAGCCATTGCTTTGGACTGGTTACAAAGGAAGGATCCAGAAGAAAAGAAATCAGGTTCCCTATGATTAGCAAGGCCAAAATCATCAGAAGATATTTTCTTACTGTTTTATTCATAATGAATTGGTTTCATTTCTATCGCTTAATAAGGTCAGGTATTTTCATTTTACCCTACCAATCAACAATTCACAACGGTCTTTTCCCCAGGAAGGTGCAATGGGATTAGCTGATGTAAAATTGTCGAATTTTTCCTTAGCCAGCAAGAGAATTGGCAGAGCTTTTTCTTTACCCCCTCCATATTCAGTTGGCATACTGTAAATGGCCTCAGCCTCCTCAAGGTATATCCTGGGATTTGAAGGATTAAGAGTCTTTGCCTCGCTTATTAAGGAATTCACTTCACCCATAAGTGTCATCGCCTTCATAGGATCTATAGACATTTCGCCGTAATATGACATTATTTTCAGGACAAAGAACTCAGTTTCATCAGGTTTTATTTTCAACCCCGACTCGATCTGTCGTTGTGCTAAGGCTATATATTTTTCTTTGCGTTCCCTTACCGTATCCTGGAAATTGATTACCAGGTTATAAAATGCCGTATAATACAATGGAGTCCATTCATTTTTCTCAACCTCTGCTATCCTGGCAAAACTGTTAGTCAGCTCCTGGTAATCATTTAGTGTTTTGGCTGATTTCGCCTTTTCAAGATTGCCCAGCATGAACTGAGTGAATTTATCACTCTGTCCATAGGTTGTAACAATAGAGAGAAGTAATCCTGCAAAAAGTGCTTGTGTTTTCATAATACTGATTGTTTAAATTAATTTGATTTATTCTGATCGAAAAATTTAAAAAACATAATATGCTGCAATAACGAAAAATCGTTTTGACTGTGGTGCAATAGGATAACGGGCAAAACTTCCTCCGGAATCGGGGTTCGGAGAATAATGATATCCGTATACGTTATTAAAACCCGGCAAGTTGTTTATATTTAAGAGAAAAGCACAATAGCTTCCAAAGAGCGGTCTTAGAGCTGTTATATTCACGCTCAGGTCATTATATGCTCTGGTCTGATCTCCTGATGAAAATGGTAAAGCAGGATTATACCATGTTTTAGGACTTGCATACATGTAGGTAAGTCCGGCATAGGTATTTACCTTACTGAAAAAGTATTTGGCTACCACCGAGAAAGTATGAGGAGAAATAAAAGTTGGAACACGTAAAAGCTGATAGTCTCTGTAATCGCGTTTTGTATTAATATATGAATATGAGATCCAGTAATCAAGGTTCTTAACAGATTTGCTGTCGCGCCAGAACATATCTATACCCTGGGCAAAGCCGTACCCAAAATTGTTATAGGTTCCCGGATCAGGATTATTTTCACTCATATATTTCACAAGATTGTTGTACCATTTACGGTAAGCCTCAATCCTGAAAATGCGGTCATTGACCTCATACTGATAATTCAGTATCAGGTGTGTGGCTTTTTCGGATTGAAGATCATGGTTAAAGATAAGATACTGATTCTCCGGTCGTTGCCGGAATAATCCATACGCCAGCGAAACCTGTGAAAAATCACCGGTATTGTATGCCATTGATATCCTGGGAAAAAGTTGCCATTCGTTCAAGAGTGACAAATATTCTGCACGCATTCCAAAACGGGCAACCAGATGATTATTTACATGGATTTCAGGTTCCATATAGACTGCATAGTCTGTAAGTGTGAATCCTGAATTATAGGTCTTAAGGCTATCAAAGGCATAATAATCACGGTTAAACAAATACCATGATGCCTCCTCACCAAATTTCAGTGTAAATGTTTCATTATAATTGCGGTTAAGAGTCAACCGATGGTGGAAAGATTGAGTTGTTTCTCCTAACCTGTTTTGATCTATACCTGTTTTATTGTTGTCGTAACTATATGCGATGCCCGTTTTCAACATCCATTTTTCTGACAGAAGGTTACTGTATATGGTATTTATATAATAGTTGGTGGTTTGAATCCTTATAAGTGATGGCTCAGCTGAGTTACTTTTATAATTATAATACAATGAGCTGTTGTTACGATCGAATGAACCAAATACTTTTAAAAACCCATGTTTCCCCTGTCTATGCCTGAACAACAATGTTCCTCCTGATTGTATAGGGGGATTTTTCCAATCCATATTCTGCTTAAACAGACTGTAATAAGGCCTCATGTTTAAATATTGAATTGTTCCTGCTATGGAGGAATTGTTCCATCGGTTGGAATAGGAACCGCTCATTCCGACTGACATCAGGGAAACTGAACCCTGGTTTTTTTCAGCCAGCCCGGTTGTTGTTAGATTAACTACTGATGACAATGCCTGCCCATATTCAGCAGAATATCCACCGGTACTGAATGCTGTACCAGTAAAAAGAAGAGGTGAAAACCTGCTTCGTGTTGGCAGGTCAGGCATTTTGGACATATAAGGGTTGACAACCTGCATCCCGTCAACAAAGGTTTTCGTTTCATATCCCTCTCCACCCCTCACATATAAGCCGCCTTCATTCCCCACCACCTGCGTCCCCGGTAGAGTTGTCATTGCACCATAAATATCACCCATAGCGCTGGGCGTAGTTGCAACGTCCATTGGTTTAAGAATTATGGCCCGGTTCAGATCGCCGGTTTCAAATGCACCGGCAGAGATGACAACCTCTCTTATTTCTCCGATTTGCTCTTCCATTATAATTGAGACCGGGGTCAAAGCTGCTGAAATCTCTATATTGACTTCCGTTGTTTTGTATCCTATGAAACTCGCCATAATGATCTGGTTCCCCGACTCCGATGTTTTGAACTGAAAGTATCCGGATGTATCAGCTGAGGCTCCATCATAGGTTCCTTTGATCATAACATTTGCCCCGGGCAAGCTCTCTCCTTTACTATCTGTTACCATTCCGCTTACATTAAACTGAGCATCAACAATACTGCAACATGAAAATATCAGGACAAAAATCAGTAAAAGTGCTTTCATGATGATGATAGTTTAATCTGATTACTGAAAGCAAAATTCATACACCGGAAACCTGAAATCAAATAAATGTTTCCGAACCGTTGATTAAGTAGGATGAATTGAAAAAAAAGAGGAGTGAACGGGTTAACTTCTGTGAATGGAGCGTGGAGCATTTATGTGCCCGCATGAAGTACCATTTCACTTGGCCGTGCCAAACAGAAAAGCTAATTATAAACTGAAATTCCATCATTATCTGTCTATTGACCAATTTGCATTGAATCTTGACTTGAGTAATGAGGACAATAGAAAGTTGCTAAACTGGTTGCAACTTTTGTCCGTACGGGGTACCAAACGAGACAAGAGGTCATTTTCGACCTCTTTCTTTTTTTTGGAACTTCCCAAAACCTCATTGGCATTATTTTGTCATGCGGTCATGCAAGTCGGACTTCGGATTTCCGACTTCATTCTTAAGGCTTTTTGTTTACAACTTTTCCTTTCTCCAAAACGAGTTAATAAGATGATAATATATTTCAGAGGGTTCAGGTTTCTGGTATATTGTGCAGAACCGATTGAAAAGTAACCTCTATATCTCTAAAAAGTAATTTGTATGGGGTTTTAATATGTGGACAAAAACAGTAATTCCTTCCTTTTGGATAATACTCTCTGAACCTTTTAACTGTGACAGAAGAGTACTTATCCGGATTTATTTTACATTCTATATTATGTATCTCACCTCTATCCCCTTTGACAATAAAATCAATTTCATTTTTATCTTTATCTGTCCAGTAATACACAACACCATAAGCAACACGCAACATATCAAGCACAAGATGTTCCCACAAAAGGCCGCGGTCGGTCTCCCTTATTTGGGTCCAGCCCTTGAAATGGGTAACAAACCCTGTGTCAAAAGCATAGACTTTGGGTCGTTTTACAATTTCCTTTTTTCCGCCTCCAAAGAATGGATGTATTAAAGTTATTGCATGAGCTACCGACATTGCTTCAATATGTGCCATGACTGTTGGCCTGCTTAATCCACTTTCTTTTGCCAACGAAGTAATTTCCATAATTCCACCGCTTTGCATAAATAGCAAATTCATTAATTTCAGGAATCCAAACCTGTTTCTGACATTGAAAAGTTCCTGTATATCTCTCGCATAATAACTGTCAATCCATTCTGAATACAACTCACCTTTTTTTGCCTCTGATAAAAGAAATTCAGGCAATCCACCATTAAGCAACCTTTTGTCTAAGTCCGGAATGTCAAAATCATTTAAACATTCATTCCACAATACCGGTGGAAAAAAAAGCTGCATTTTCCTGCCCGTTAATAAATCACGGAATTTTTTTGTAGCTTCAAGTGTAGATGAACCTGTTGCCAGTATCCTTAGATGCGGAAATTCATCAGTTCCTATCTTCAAAACTATACTTGGATCATTTAACCTGTGTATCTCATCAAAAATAACAGTTGTCCCGACTGGCAGATTACTGAAAAAATATTCAGGATCTTCAAGTTGCCGACTCACGGAAGGCAAGTCACAATTCATGATCACGGCATCCGGTATCATCTTACATAAAGTAGTCTTACCACTTCGGCGTACCCCTGATAACCATACAAGTTGCCTCTTTTCCCATCCATCGTTTACTTTCTTTAGCCAAAAAGACCGGTTTATCATTTAATCGTATTTTACATATTATTGGTCCAAATGTAAAGTATATTTTCATTTTATGCAAACTTATAGTATGAAAAATCAATTGACATAACGCAATTTATATAACTCTAAATAGTCCACTGTATACAAAATTGTATTTACTCTCGGCTAATGCAATCAATGGATATTAATTTAAGCACCTGATTTGTAAGTTAGTGAATATAGCTGTTTGTATTGTTGGAACATCAAAAGGTCATTTATCTGGTTGCAACATTTGACCGCCTGCCTGTCGGCCTTGCTCTGCCGAAGCGGTTAATCTAAGGCGATGTGGGCAGGCGGGGAAAATGCAACCAGGTATTTTCTTCTTAGTTTCTCTATCTGACTTCCTGTAAAATTCCAGGAGGTTCTCAAGCATCGGAATTTCTTTCTCAATATAGATTTTAAAAAGTGAACTGCACCATTCAGCATAAGACTTGCACCATCACTCATGCCTCAGCGAATCAACCGGATTCGCCATCGCCGCTTTCACTGACTGATAGCCTACAGCAATCAGTGCAATTATCAACGTCACAATTACAGTTACCAGGAGTATTCCAATACCCGGATTGAAATGGTAAGCGAAGCTGCTCAGCCAGTTTCTGGCTGCCCAATATGAAAGCGGACCGGCTATCACTCCTGACAGAAGTATCCATTTTGAAAATTCCCATGTCTGCAGCCATATCATCCCTGAAACAGGGGCACCGAATATCTTGCGGAGACCTATCTCCCTGGTCCGTTTTTCAGCCATGAATGATGCAAGCCCCAGCAGGCCAAGACAGGCAGTGAAAAGTGCAATAACAGTAAACACTGCAAGAATAGCTTCGACTTTCTTATCGGAGGTATAGAATTTTTCGATCCTCTCATCGAGTATTTCATACCTGAAAGGTCTGTCGGGATCCGGATTATATCCTTTCATCGTTTTTTCAATGAACGAGATAGTCTCCTTTGTTCTTGCCGGATTGATACGCAGGCATAATGACCAGTGGAAAGGGGGCCATCTGAGGATCATTGGTTCAATAGGCTTACTGAGAGTGGTCTGATGAAAATCCTGAATTATGCCGATTATAGTATAGGTTTGCCTTTCTATTGTCATCTTTTTACTGAGCGGACATGTTATACCCATTGCTCTTACAGCAGTCTCATTAAGAACAAGGGCTTCTGTCCTGTCAGTAGAAAATTCATCAGAGAAGAACCGTCCTTCAGCCATCTTAACTCCAAAGGTTTTAAGATAGTCGGGGTCAACGTTCACAGGGAAGAACTGTATTACGGTTCCCAGATCATTTCCTTCCCATGTAACGTTTGAGAAACCTCTCTGGTCAATGTTAAGAGGATCGGAAAGGGTCATGCTTAATATATCAGGATTACTCAGGAAAATGCTTTTTGCGCTCTGATAGTCACGAAATCTTGCTTCAGTTGTTATTATGTTTCTGGTATCCATTCCGAGATCTTTTGCCCGCATATATTTCAACTGCCGGTTAACGATGGCCGATCCCATAATAAGGAAAAGAGTGAGTGCAAATTGAACTACAACGAGTGTCTTCATGAGAACTGCCTGGCTCTGTCCTCCTGAGATGAACATCCTTCAACGGCTGCATAATGATTCCGGCCTTCTGCTGAGGAACATTTTCATTCAGGACAGCAGCAATTTTCGGACCGACTGAGGCAGGAGAACTGTTAGGGTGCAGCTGGAGGTAGGTATAGAACATGATCATTCCCCAACCGTCCTGTCTTCCATCCCACCATTCCCAGAAGTTGAGGATGGGTATAATACAGTCGAAATGGAGATGAGAATTTTTCGGAACATCCTTCATAACTCCTGTTACTGTAAAAGTGTAACTTGATTGAATTATTGTCAGCACTTTGCCTATAGGTTCTTCTGTTCCGAAATATTTACGTGCCATGCTCTCAGTCAAAACGATTGAGTTCCTGTTTTTCAGAGCGGTTTTTGGATCACCTTTAACGAAAGGGAAGGTGAATATCTCGAAAAATGTCGAATCTGCTGTACTGAGGAAATCATTATAAAAGAATTTATCACCATAGCTTATTTTCCAGCCCTCAACACCCTGGTAACGTGTGTAATTCTTCACTTCAGGGATCTTTCCATGGATCGTTTCTACAAGAGGATAGGTTATCCTCGCATCAAGCGTCTTTTTGCCGTTAGTACTTGTCTCCTTTATAAGCCGGTAGATTGAATCGCGGTGGGTATGGAAACGGTCAAAGCTCTTCTCATTCCTGACCCAGAGCATCATTATTGCGCAGCAGGCCAGGCCAACAGCCAGTCCTGAGATGTTGATCAGAGTATACCCTTTCTGGTACTTGACCTTTCGGAGGCCAATTTTGAAGTAATTCAGAAGCAGCGCAGGTGTAATGTCCTCTCTTTTGTTTTCCATGGCTCTCATATGGAAGCATGCAAAGCCTCACGGTCTTGCTGAGTCCGCGAAGAGCTTCGTAGAGCTTTTCCGACTGCATTGGGACGGTTCCTGGATTCTGATCCAACTCTCCGTGGATCAAGAGCAATGGCTCGTTGATCTTATCCATTGCAGGTTGTTGAATCGCTGCTCGGTCATGGAGAGTTCGACGGCGGCTATTCCAACCGGCTTTATCAATATACGATCGCGATATGGCACCTTAGTCTTTGGATTGCCGCCATCGAGGGCCTCAGCCCAGACAAGGGTGCCTGGTTCATTGGGGCGCCACATGTAATCTCGTGGACCGGTGGGCACACCATCGATCGGTACTTGTTCGGCAAGCGGAAGACTGGTTGCAACTTTCGACTGGTCCTTGTACAAAAACAGAGCAAGAGCGAACACAATCGCTTTTTTTCTCACACTCACTCTCAGGCTACTCTATGCCCTGAGCCCTTTGCTCTTAGCATTTATCCAAAACGAGTTCAAGGAAAAGATTCAATAAGAAATTAAAAAAAGATTATCAAAGATTTGGACTAAAGTATATCTTTAAAATACTCGGCTACTGCTTCCCAGTTCACCGTCTCATCCGGTGCTTTTCCTAATTTCTGGTAAAGATTCCTACGACTCTTTTTGTCATCGATGGCAATTCTGGCTGCAAAATAAAGAACATCTTCAGCAACTTCTAATGGTACGACCACAACTCCGTCCCAGTCACATCCGATAATATCACCCGGACGAACCATAACACCACCACAGGCTACAGGAACATCAACATCCATTAATTCCACTCGACCAGGTATTATAGTCCGGCCAATACCTCTGCAGGCGACAGGATTTTTCTGAAGAATTATCTCGTCAGTATCTCTGGCATTACCATCTGTAACTATTCCAACAACTCCGTCAGCCTGCATAGCCATAGAATTGTTGGAACCCCAGTAACCGCATTCACGGGCTCCGTTTGTGGAAGTAACTATCACACACCCGGGTTTTGTTTTGAGTGAGGCATGTGAACCTCCTGATTTAAACCAGATATCGTGTTGTAGCAAAGCGTCCTTCCGGTCGATCACTGGCATCCGTCGGTTAGTTGGAATTACACGCATTGTAACAGCTGGTCCCCAGAAACGCATTCCCATCCACAAGGGGCGGATTGACGGATCCATAAGTGTCAAATCGGCACGACCAACAGCATCCAGCCCATCAGTTACATCGGTAACCCTGAGAAATTTGCTGAATCTGGCGGCGATAGCATATGGATCCTTGCTCTGTATTAACTCAGGTTTAACCTGGTCTGATGTTTGAGAAACCTGGGTGGCAGCAGCAAATGAACTAGCTACTCCAATCCCAACAGCAGTAGCTGCGGATAGTTTCAGAAAGTCTCTTCGGGATGAGTTATTGGGATCATTAGTCTCGTTTTGGATGTTTATTTGCTCCAGGTCTGATTTCACATTAAGACTCTTTTTCATTTTCTGATTTTTTCAAAGATTAATTAATAATATAAAAGTAATTATGAAAATCTCTTTAGGGAGGTTGAAGTTTAATCTAAAGATGTTTAATTATCCTTTTCAAGCTCATCTATCCTCTTGAACAATGCTTTGAAACCATCAGCGGGATTTCCCCTTCCGTCAGCATTGGCTGGTTGTTTACCGTAGAATGCATCTATAAACTGGTCAGTTCCGGACCAGACAGTCTGCATCATCCCGTAATACCTGGGTTTCATTTCCTTTGTGGTACTTTTCCTGAATCTTGCCATATCTTCAGCCTGGGAAACACTTGTTTCTGGTTTTCTCCCTGTACAGGTGATCACCTGGAAACCTTTCATGGCAAAATAGACAGGAGTGTGATCGGGCCTTTCATAATGCCAGTCACAGATCACAACATCTTTTGGTATCATATCTATAGCCCGCCATGTATAGTTATAGCTTGCTTCCCACAATCCAATTCCGGTAGATTTTCCATCAATCAAACGGTCTCCCCAAATCCACAATTCCCTGTTCTTCTCTGCAAGATGGTTTCTGATTATGTTTACTTCTCCAGCGAAGAGTTCGGCTTTGTCAACACCCGAACAACGTGGACATTTTTCGTCACCAAGATAAAACACTTCATCCATCCCCGCATGAAATGCATCCGATTCGAAAACATCGCATATCTCATCAATAAGTGCAAATATTACCTTGTGCAAGTCGGGATGAAGAGGACAATAACTCTTACAATACAAATTATCACTATTCGGCCAGACATATTTTTCGGGCAGTTTTATATAAGGTGTTTCATCGAAATGGGGGAACTTTTCCAAAAGTTTATTGGGGCGCTCTCTCCACGACTGGTGTCCAAGTAAATTAATCTGCGGAATAATCCTGATATTGTTTTTCTTACAGCAGGCCACCATTTTTTTTACATCTGCTTTTGAAAGTGCTGAAGAATCTCCGAGCTGAGGATAATTTTCAAACTGATAATTGTAATCCTTGTCGCATACGAATAAAACCAACGTATTTACGCCGCGAGGCGCCAGTTTTTCATCTAAGAATTTCACAAAACGGTCCACTTCACGATGTCTTGGCGAAGTACAACTAAAACCTTTTACCTGAAATACTTTTTCAGAAGATGCCTGGGAAAAAGCGATAGTATTCGATACCAGAAATGAGAATAGCACGCAGAAAATAATAATCCTCTTATTCATTTGTTTTATGTATTTAATTACTCAGAGCTTATGGTTTTATTTAAGAGCCACTTGTAATTCTGCCATCAGCCACATTGTTTGTGCTACCTGAGGGGTCCAGTACTCACAATTTTGCCAGCTTCCTGCAATTAAATGAGGAGTGTCTTCCTTTGTTCCACCTATACCATTCATGACAGCTCCTGCAATCAATGGCGGGATATTCAGGGTTTTGTTAATAAACCTTACAGGCTGATTATGACCAACCACTTCAATGGTGCTGGTATTTAGAGGATTAAGGCCAACTATCCAGTCAAACTGTCTTTGAGCGTAGGTTAAAAGCTTTTTATCCTGCAGAATTTTCGATGCCAGTACCAGACTGATACCAGTTGAAGTGATGTTTGCATTTATTCCGCCTGCAAAGGCATTATCTGCCGTGACAGTTAAATATCTTAACCAGTATTTCCCTATCTTCTGATTACCACCGGGATCTGCAGATTTGTACAAACCAACCGGAACCAGGCTGAAATTATTTATTTCAATAATTTTTGCAAGGTAATCATCACAGTACATCCGGATTGCTTCTTTCCATTTTGATGCATCAGGGTGATCAGGATTAGTTTCATATAACTGGCAAAGTCCGCTTAGATACTGTGGTCCAGGCCAGCTCATACGGATGGGTTCATCATCTCTCAATGAAGTTTTAAAAAATCCTCTTATGTGATAAATGCTGTCAATGGGCTCTTTTACCTGGATTCCCATTAAACGACTGGCAAATTCAATTGCCCTTTCCAGAAACAGATTATCATTTGTGGTTTTATATAATTCTACACCTGCCATTAATGCGGCACCCATTTCAAGTGCCTGGTTTGCATAGAAATTTTTATCGCACCACTCAAAACACCGTATGCCAGCCTGGAGACATTTTTTTGAATAATCAGGATCAGATGATTTGAAAATCCGGGCTGTGAGTGTTTCAGCCAGAATGAAATTAAACTGGGCAGTACGGTCTGATTCGTCATGTGCAAAGCTGGCAGGTTCCGTGTGAATGGGTCTGTCATCTGCAGTACCGATTATATTATCTGTCAGATACATTCCATCGTCACCACCGCAGTAATTCATCACGTATCCTCCTTCATTCTGCATGTTCAGAAAATAGCGGTTACCCCATTGCAACTCATCCTTTATCTGCTCATTGTTCCAGTCGGAGCCCATTATTTCGGCAACCTTGCATAATCCTATCATACCATAAAGAGTAGGCCCCACCCATTTACGGTAATCACATGCATCATGCCATCCTCCCGATACATCCCGGTGCGGTTTCATAGCCCATCCGGGACCAGTGTCCAGGCGTCGTCCATCATCCACGTGGCAGGGTGCAGCATAACCTGTAGTGCTGGGACCGCAACGCTGAATACTAAAATAAGTTACACTCTTCTTTATTGCATCTTCATAGATATTTTCAGAAATCCTGAAAATTGCTGACTTCTTTTTTTCGACTTCAATCATATAGGTGCCCTCTGTTGTGAGTTCAGAGAATAGCCCTATAAGATAATTCCCGAACTTCCCTTTTTGCGGCTGCATAATCCCCTTTAAGGCTATTTTGTCATTTTGGGTATTTATTACTTTAAATGGCAATGCCTTCTCTCCTTCCATTATACAGACCTTAGCTGCCTTAGGGGGGTATCCGACATGATTTATGAGGATATCACCCCGCGGATTAATCCCATAAAGCGACGGGATTATTCCCATAAATAAAATCCATAGACTTTTAAAAAAAAACAATTTGTTCATGTTCTTATCTTTTTTACGGTTTTTCAAATAATCTAAAGTTAGGCATTTATTAAAAACAATCAATGCTCTAGGGGTACCATTAAAGCGAGAGAGAGAGCTAACACACTCGCTCTGTTTTTCTCCGATTCTCCCCCCCTCCGTTTCTCCCCCTCTTCCGTCTCGGCTTAAGAGGGGATGGGGGGCATAGCCGTCAGGGGGGGGGGAGTTCGTTGGTTTTGCTAAGGGATTGTGGGTGAGGCGGATTTAAAAAGAAGGAATCGAGGATGTTTTAAAATTAGAATAATATTCTGTTTTAGCGATACATTATTCATTAAGAGAATTATCTGCCATTCTGATTTTGCTTGCATTCACATTTTCTGTTTCAGCACAGGATAAACCTGCCTATAAAGTGTTTACCGGAACAGGAAAGAAATCGGATTATAAAGATATCATTAAAGATGCCGGGAAGGCAGATGTGTTATTCTTCGGAGAGCTTCATGATAACCCGGTGGCGCACTGGCTGGAGGTCGAAATAACAAAGGATATCCATGCAGACAAGGGGAAAGATCTTATTCTTGCGGCAGAGATGTTCGAGACTGATAACCAGCTCATCATTGACTAATACTTTTCAGACATAATTAAGGAATCATCGTTTGAGAAAGAAGTTCGCCTTTGGAAAAACTACCAGACAGATTATAAACCTCTTATGAGTTTTGCAAAGGAGAACGGATTGAAATTCGTTGCCTCAAACATACCGCGCAGATATGCTTCACTTGTTGCATCAGGAGGATTTGAAGCCCTTCAGAAACTTTCCCCTGAAGCATTGAAATACATCGCTCCCCTGCCAGTGGAATATGATCCTGAACTGCCATGCTATAAAGATATGCTATCGATGGATGGAGCAATAGGCGGAGGCATGGAGAATAAGGTTAATGAAAACCTCCCGAAAGCCCAGGCTATAAAGGACGCTACAATGGCCAGATCCATTGCAAACTTCAGGAATGCTGGCCAGACAGTAGTTCATTATAACGGCAGTTACCATTCAGACAGACATATGGGCATTATCTGGTATCTGAACAAATACGCTCCGGGCGTTAAAGTGATGACAATCACGACTGTTCTTCAGGATGATATAGATAAGATGAATGACGAAAGCAAAGATCTGGCTGATTTTGTTATCGTTATTCCTTCCTCCATGACCAGGATCTATAAGTAGCAAAGCTATTCTTCTCTGTGTCCCAGTTTAAAGATGTGATTTGAGATCTTCAAGAGTTTGCAATGGAATAAGACGCTTATCCTTCAGGATGGTTGTACTTTTAGCAAAATCACCAGCAACAAGTATCTTTTGCTTCGGAAATGATTTTAAAAGATTTGCCAGATATTCATCACTCTTCAATCCGGGAAAGCCTGACATTAAACCGGTAATGATAATATCTGCTTGCCATTTATTGTTAACGGCGACCACTGCAAAGAGAGGAGTTGATTGCCCGAGATACAATGATTCATGTCCCATCTTTTTTATCACATAATTATAAAAAAGAAGCCCGATTTCGTGCAGCTCATTCTCCGGAAGAAAAAGAATTATTTTTTTCCTTTCCTGTTTTAAAACAGGTGAAAGAGTATCAATGGATGCAATAAGCTTATGACGGAAGATATTTGTAATAAAATGTTCAGAACCTACATCGGCTGTCCCGGTCTGCCACATTATACCTATCCTTTTCAGGAATGGGAGAACTATTGCAGCCATAGTTTCTTCCATTCCTCTGTTCATCATCGACCGGATCAATATGTCATTCACTGCTTTTTCATTGAAGTCAACCATGGCAACCACCAGTGAATCTATTTGTGTATCGGGATGAAAAACATCTTTTGAGAGGAATGAAACTTTCTCCTCTATTTCTGAAGTGGAGAATTTTGCGATCTCAGATATTTTAAACCCATTCCTTTTAAGGATCGAGATGTTGATTATCCTTCTGAGTTCATCATCACCATAACGCCTTCTGTTGGTACCTGTCCGGTGTGGTGTAACGATTTTGAAGCGTCTTTCCCAAACCCTTATTGTGTGAGCCTTAATTCCCGACAACTTGTCAAGATCATGTATTGAATACTGTTCCATTTGTAAAAAACTTTAGATAAATATACAGGATTTTTATAACTCATGAATAATGTAACCACAGTGAGAAAAGAAATCTGCAACAATTAAGTTGCAGATTTCTTTAAAATAAGTGATACGAATATATTGATTATGGTAGCAGAACCTGATTGATTACATGTATCACACCATTTGTACCAAGTATATCAGTAGATGTAATTGTTGCATCAGCTGAACCAAGACTCAGAGCAGCATCTGTATCTATTATGGTAAGTGTACCCAGATTAAGAGTTATATTTCCGCCAAGTGTTGCTACAACATTGCTGGGAAGGTTTGGCAGATCGGATGAGAACACTCTTGCACCCAGAACATGGTATTTCAATACAGCTTCAATAGTCGGAATCCCAACAGCAGCAACCAGAGCATTAAAATCTGCAACACCTGCCAAAGTATAAAGTGAAGCAAATGCAGCATCAGTCGGCGCAAATACTGTAAATGGACCTGTTCCGCTTAATATTGTAATCAGATTAGCTGCGGTCTGATCATTCTCAACAGTGGTAAGTGCAGCAACCAGCTGCCCGAATTCTGCTCCTGTAGCTGCCTGTGAAGCTGCAACAGCTATTTCAACAACATTCTTTGTAGCAGGCAATAATGTCCTGTTAATCAGATGGACAACACCATTTGTATAATCGAGGGCACCACTTGAAATAGTTGCTGTGGTAATCTTTGTTAAACCGTTGATAAAGGCACCATTAGTATTAATACTTAAATAGAATGGTCCGTTCAATGTTGTTACTGCTGAGCCTGTTGGTGGCAAAGCATTAGCAAATACCTCACTTCCAAGAACATGATAAGTTAAAATAGGAGTCAGATCAGCCGCTGAGAGGCCTGCAATGCTTGTGATCCCGGCAGCAGCAAAAGCAGCATTGTCAGGAGCAAATAATGTCAGGTTTGCTGCAGGATTAGTTAAAGTACCCACAAGATCAGCTTTCACAACAGCCTCAGTAAGGATCGAGAAGTTTTTGTTGAAATAAGCAGGCTCTACAATTGTATTTACAATGCTTAATTCAAGTGAAGGTACCAGTACTGCATCAAGAATGTGAACAATACGATTGCTTGCTTCAACATCAGCTGCTGTTACATTGGCCCCGTTTATTGTAACGGAAGTTCCGTCTATTCCGACAGCAATCTTATCATCAGCACTTAAAAGTGTTGCAGCTTCCTGTCCGTCAGTCAGATCAGTCGATATTACTGTAGCACCCGCTATTACATGATACTTAAGTAGTCTTTCAATTACGGATTCAGGAACATCATTAAGACTTGTCTGTCCTATGACTCCCAATAGCGCTGCAAAAGCATCATTTGTAGGAGCAAATACGGTAAAAGATCCATCTGAATCCAGTGCAGACACCAGATCAGGGAAAATGTCGAGAGCAGTTTTCAATGTACTCAATGAAGGAGTCGAAGCTGCCAGTTCATAAATACTTTTCTTTGGAACATCAAAACCAGGATAAATTAAAACTTCGTCAATGATATGTATAACGCCATTTGTTGCATCAAGGTCAGCAGTTTCAACGCCTGAGGTACCATTTAAGGTAACCATTCCACCGGATACTGTAACATTAATTGATTTCCCTGAAAGCAATGTTGAAACTGATCCGCTGCTCAGATCACCAGACATTTTTTCACCACTGACGACATGGTATTTAAGCAAATCTGCCAGAGCATCAGGATTTGCAAGCAGAGCTTCTAATGTAGCTGCATCCACGGCAGCGAAAGCAGCGTTTGAGGGAGCAAACACTGTGAAGGGGCCGGGACCTTTCAGAGCAGATGTTAGTCCGGCCGCATTAACGGCGGTAACAAATGTACTAAGATTTGAAGTTGACTGGGCAAGTTGGATAATGTCCTTGGTTGCCGCTGGTTTATCTTCATCTTTATCACACGAAGAAAGTGTGAAGGAAGCTATTAATGCAATTGCAAAATAGCTTAGGAATTTTTTACTTGTTGATTTCATCTTTTTAAGTTTTAAATTATTAATTATTTATTTTGATATATAGACAGGAAATAACATATATTGTTCACATTTATGTTCATTTATTTGTTCTTTATTTTATATTATTTATATATTATAGTTAATTTAATGATTTTATATTACTGATAATTAGTTTATTACTTATTTTAAAAGATATTTTAAATTTTATATTATTTTTATTTATTATGAACATAGAATAATACTTATTTTAAAAATACACCTTAAATGCAGTATTAAAATATTTCCATTAAGAATTAAAAAACTATAATTTTTCCAGGCAACGCTGCCCCTATATCAATAAAAGAGGATGCCTCAATAGCCATAAAGACTAAGAGGCATCCTGCACTCAACCTGAAATCAACAATTATCTTGCCGCCGGCAAAAGAACTTTGTCAATAACATGAACGACACCGTTTGTTGCCTGAACATCGGTGGCAACTATCATAGTTGTACCATTAATCGAAGGTGAAGGCATAAGAGAGATCTCGATCGGCCCGTTAAGGGTCTCAACCGATCCGTCTGAAAGATCACTCGACCTTACATTCCCGCTTACTACATGATAAAGAAGTATCGGGGTGAGCTGTTCTGCTGTAAGATCTGCAACTCCGGCAACACCCAGATCAGCGAACAATGCTTCAAATGCAGCATTTGTAGGTGCAAAAATAGTGAAAGGACCTGCAGTGCTGAGTGTTTCAACCAGGTTGGCTTTAACAACCGCCTGAACCAGGATGCTGAAATTACTGTTATCAAGAGCAATATCAACAACTGAAGGTGGAAGCAGAACCTTGTCAATTACATGTATAACACCATTCTTTACATCCACATCAGCAATGGTTACTTTAGTATCCTTATCAATATACACTCCGCCGGAAACTGATATATTCATACTCGCAAAGTTTCCCTCGGCAGGACTAAGTGTGGCATAGTAACCCGAGGTAATCATTGAAGCTTTTTTCTCAGTACCCAAAACGTGATAAAGGAGGATTGGAGTAAGTGTCTCGGCAGAAAGATCAGCGATACCGGTTACTCCGAGTGTTGAGAAAAGTGCATTGAAAGCTGAATTGGTAGGTGCAAATACTGTAAAATTACCGCTTCCGTTCAGAACATCAACAAGATCAGCCTTCGCAAGAGCCTGAACAAGAATTGAAAAGTTCAGATCACCTGATGCATATTCTGCAATAGTCTGATCTGTGGTAGCCATTGGATCAGCAGCGTTATCATCTTTACTGCATGAAGCCATAAAGAACATCCCCGTAAGGGCGATACTCATCAGAATTAAATTTTTCGTTTTCATAATTTCAAGTTTTAATTATTACTGTTTATAATTGCTTTTGAACAATAAACATCACAGAATAATATATGTTCACTTTTATTTTATTTATTTGTGTCATGAAAGTATTAATATTATGCTTTTTTCGGGATAAACAGATAGTTATATTATCTTATCTTATTGTTTTTAAAGTATTTATGATTATATTAAAATATTTTAATTATTTTATATTATTTTTATATTATGTGAACTGCAAAAATTTATATATAACATAATTATACCTGATCCTGAATCTCACAGGAATTCATTATACTTTCTGAAACCCGGAGATCCCTTACCGGCAATTGGGATAACAAGAAAGTGATATGGGCGAATCGCCGCTTCTTCCCCCCTTTTTCCAATACAAAGAATTTCATTCCGAGTCTCCATACAATTTTTTGTACAACAGGGATTATGACAATTGGCTCTGAAAGAGCCAAATATGAATAACCCCCGGCGAAACCGGGGGGTCAGAGCCACGCTACAATTATCAGCTCTGAAGGAGCTAAATATGATTATTAAGCCCTTTCAGGGCTTGAGACCAGAGAGTTAGCCTCACCCCTGGCTGGCGCCAGGGGTTATTCATATTAAGCCACTTTGTGGCTTAGAAAAATAAAAACATAACTAAACCGGCAAATGCCAGAACTTAATATTCATGTATCTCTTAATCTGTGAGATATTAGATGTTGTCATAAGTAATTAATCCACCAGGCTCAGTTACCAATCACATTGGTTGGTAATGTGGATTAATGAGGAATCCCTACGTTACGGAACTATCTGACTTCAGTTTTAAGGGAGAAAATCCAGATACTAATTTTTACCTGCTACAGATCCGCTATATGGTCCTGATTTCACTCTGAATTCAATGAATCTTCCATCCGCAGAAAACTCTTTCGGATGGCCGTTTATATTCAGCTTATTTTGCTGACCCTGCTTTGGCAGGATTATGAGGGCTTCAGTATGTTCAGGAATTTCAAACCTGAAATCAATAACTATTTTCCGGGAGGTACCAGGACCTTATCAATAATATGTATTACACCATTCTTAACATCGACATCAGGATAGATAACCCTTGCGTCGCCGTTAATATACACGCCATTTGAAACAGAAATGTTCAAAATTCTGTAATTACCGAGGTCGGGACTTAAGGTTGTATAGTTTCCGGAAAAGAACATGGAGTATTTTATTTCAGTTCCTAACATATGATAAAGGAGGATCGGGATTAGTGTATCAGCTTTAATATCATAAATACCGCTCACCCCAAGCTCTTCAAAGAGGACATTGAAAGCATAATTGTCAGGAGCAAATAGTGTAAAATTACCTTCTCCATCGAGCAGATCAGCCAGGTTTGCTTTTTTTAGAGCCTGAAGAAGAATTGAGAAATCAGGGTCAATTACTATATATTCAGCAATCGTTCGGGAAGCAATTGTCATGCCAGCATAATTATAATCATCTTTATTACATGATGATAATAATATGGTTCCTAAAAGGGTTGTACTCAATAATAAAATAATGTTCTTTTTCATGCGTTCAGGCTAAATCTGTTTTCCCCGATTCCCCGTTACTGCTTCATCTTCACAAACATCAGAGATCAGATATTGTTCATATTTTGATATCTCTTTTGAGTCATTATCATGAAAAACCACTGTCAATATTATCTCAGGGAAGACTCTCCGGAACTCAGTGGTCAGGAATATCATAACAAGTTGTTCCATTCCGGTTGAAAATGTAAATTCAATATAAAAATTATGAGTAATTCCACCGAAAAGCTTATATTTCATCCTCAAGATTGATCAGATCCTAATCAATATGACAGATCACGAAAAAGAAGAGAAAAAGAGAGAGGTGCCGGATGAGGATAACCAGGCAGGTGTGATTAAGAGATTTGAAGATGCCGGCTCAGATAATCCAACATCCAGAATGGATCTGCTCGAAAGTTTCCTGAAGCAGGTAACCGGAACAATAGCTGCTCAGCCGGATACCGGGCCTGAAGAATTCAAGGATATTCATTCGATAGAATTGAAAGAATATCCCGAAATGGAGACATCTGATGAGCTCGAAAGGAAGATCTCAGAACTTCAGCAGATAGCCATTTCTATAGAAAAGAAGAATCCGACAGATAAAAGTATCACCCAGTATGACCCGGCTAAGTTCAGGGTCAACTATCTTAGTTCCCTTAATCCGGCTCAGCTTGCTGCAGTTCTAATCACGGAGAAGCCGGTCCTTGTTATTGCCGGTGCAGGCAGTGGCAAGACAAGGGTTATCGTTCACAGGGTCTCCTATCTGATTGAGAAAGGCATTGATGCCCGGTCGATACTTCTGCTGACCTTTACCCGCAAGGCATCAAGAGAGATGCTTGACAGGGTTGAGACCCTTCTCCAGGACAAAAGGGTTGGAAATGTAACCGGAGGAACATATCATTCCTTTGCAGCATTTATTCTCAGGAAGTACGCCAATCTTCTGAACCTTCCTACTAATTTCACAATAATAGATGCAAGCGATTCTGAAGATATTATTGATCTCATCAGGACAGAGCTTAAGTTCAATACAAAAGACAAAAAGTTTCCGCGAAAGGAAAGAATTCATGATATAATATCCTATTCAAGGAATAAGAACACAACAATCAGCTCAATAGTACGTGAGCAATATACAGGCCTTATAGATTATATCCCTGATATTGAACTTATTTTCAATGGATATTCAAGATATAAGATACTGAGAAGATCCTTGATTTCGACGATCTCATGGAAATTCTCAGGAACAGTCTGAGAGATAATTTAAGATTCCGGGAATCTCTTCAGAAACAATACCAATATGTAATGGTGGATGAATTCCAGGACACAAACATTGTTCAAAAACAGATCGTGGATTTTATTGCCGGAAAACACAGGAGAATAATGGTTGTCGGTGACGATTCACAGAGCATATATGCGTTCAGGGGAGCTAATTATGAGAATATTCTCCGGTTTCCCGAGACTTATCCCGAATGCATAGTGGTCAGAATAGAGGAAAACTACAGGAGTAATCAGAAGATCCTTGACTTCACAAACTCCATAATTGACAATGCAAGAATCGGATATAAAAAGAAGCTCTTCACAAGGAATCTGAGGCAAACCATTCCTGTCATCAGGCGGGTTTATGACCAGCAGGAAGAGGCTGTATTTATTGTGGACAGAATAATGGAGCTTTCGGAAAAGAATGTCCCCCTTAATGAGATTGCAGTACTCAACCGCGCTGACTGGCACAACAGGTATATACAGGTTGAGATGAGCAAAAGGGGAATACCTTATGTTGTGGTTGGCGGTTTTCGTTTCAACGAAAGAATGCATATAAAAGACATAATTTCCTACCTGAGGATCACTTATAACCCTTCCGATGCCGTCGCCTGGCACAGGGTGCTGAAATATATCGGAGGAGTGGGACATGTAACAGCGGGAAGCATAATAAGCGATTTTCACAACAGCAGGGATCCGTTTTCATTTGAGGTTTTTAAACAGCGTAAGTTCTATGATGAATTGATAATTCTGGGTAAAATGCTTTCCA
>Ga0315273_10000758_pt1 | contig 34972 bp, 32 predicted proteins | sample YL17G02_0_MG_FD_205753 | JGI IMG/M metagenome (GOLD analysis project Ga0315273, IMG submission 205753) | Sediment microbial communities from Yellowstone Lake, YNP, Wyoming, USA - YL17G02_0 | ecosystem: Environmental > Aquatic > Freshwater > Lake > Sediment | place: USA: Wyoming | collected...
ACTTTGTAAAGAGGGGGAATGTCCTGAATTACATTGCATTACGCCCCCTCTTTGCGTAGCAGAGAGGGGGCTGGGGGGTGAGTTCATGAGGTGCAGCAGAGAGAGCCTGCCCCGTTATAGCGGGGGGTATGGGGGGTGAGTTCATGGTGTCAATGAAGCAGAGATTTTTAGAAATTTACTGGAAATGGTTGAGTAAGTGTTCTGAAAAATACTTTTGCAACACCCAAATTCAAAAATCAAACCCCATTAACTGAGGGTTTCAGAACCTATTTATTAAAAGTGCGTAAAACAGGAAAAAGCCGCCGGAGATGAACCGTGTCCGGGGTTCAATCTAATGCCACTTAAAAATCTTTAGTCCGGCAGAAAAAAACAGAACTCCTGTTGCAGTAAGAATTAAAATTGGTATTGCAACTTCATGATAACCTGCTCCTTCATTGAAAATACTTCTGATCCCGTCAGTCAGAATCGTTAAAGGGAGGTTCCTAATTACAGGGATACTCCAGTCGGGGAAGTTCTGATAGCTGAAAAATATACCTGAAAGAACCATCATCGGAAATACAACGAAATTTATGAGGCCATTACCTACTTCGGTATTTGATGTGTGGGAGGAAACAAAAACAGCTATGCCTGCAAATGCAATATTCCCTGCAAGGAACATTAAAATAAGTGCAGAGATATCCCCTTGTATTGTCATCTTAAATGCAAAGAGGGAGAATAAAAATAGGACAAGCGATTCAATGAAATTCATTGTAATCCTGACTGTTATAAGTGCAATGAGGAAATGCGATTTTTTCATTGGAGTAGCCACAAGCCTCCGTAATAATTTTTTTGATCTTTTTTCAATTATCCCATAGCTGATTCCCCACATGCACGACATCATTACGCCCATTGTTATCAGGCCCGGAACAAGAAAATCGATATATCGTGTACCTGAAACAGTGAGCGGTTTTATTTCTGAATTGTTTTTTACCGTGAGTATTTCCCCTTTACCAATGACATTACTGAGCTTCAGATATGTCAGTTCCGCATCAGGATTCATCGGATCGAAATGGTATTCAACCGAGCCGTTCAATTCGAGAAGAAGTACGTTAATTGTGCCTCTTTTAAGAAGTTTCATTGCCTCATCCCATTTCAGATCGTAAAACAAAAAAATGGAGTTCCCCAGCTTTTCATCTTTTATCATGTATTTCCATTGCCAGGTTTCCTTTTCTTCTGAGAGATTATTTTCACATTTCTTCTGAAGAAAGTCAGCTACAACTGTATTATCTGATCCGATACCTGATCTTTCAATGTTATTGATGATGGCAACCTTACGTATTACATCAGCTTTTTTTGTAAAAGCAAGTCCCAGTCCGAGCGACATCAGAATAGGGAAGAGGATACCCCAGAAAAGAACTCCGGGTTCACGGATTATTTCCCGGAAAAGAGCAGACGTTAGCTGCCATAGCTGGTTAAACCTGAACCATCTATTCATTTATCTTCCTTCCCGTAAGTGAAACAAACAGATCATCAAGTGTTTTACGACGGCACTCCATGTGTTTAAGAGTGATGTTCCTCGATTTCAGATATGTCATAAACGCCGGCAGTTCGGATTCAAAGTTTGTTAGAGTAACGAACCCCTTTTCCTTTGTTTCTCCGGGGTGAATAATAAATGGTAAGCCGGATGAATGGATATCTTCAAGTCCCAGCCCATTTTCCGCTGTGAATTCAACAACCTTCTCATTAGTATCTTCTTCAATCAGTTGCTGTAAAGTACCTTCCTTTAGAATTACTCCGTTATCCATTATTACAATATAGTCGCAGAGGTTTTCTGCTTCCTCCATATAATGTGTTGTAAGGATCATTGAAGTTTCAGATTGCTCCTTCAGGTTACGTAAAATTTCCCATATCTCTCTCCTGGCATTGGGATCTAGTCCTGTTGTCGGTTCATCAAGGAGAAGAATTACAGGATTGTTTATAAGGGCAATCCCTATCGCCAGACGTTGTCTCTGTCCACCTGAAAGATTTACAACATACGATTTTCTCTTTTCTTCAAGTCCGACTAAATCAATTATCTCGTTTCCCCGTTTTTTATCCAGGTTAAAAAATCCGGCAAAAAGCTGCAATGTCTCTGAAACCCTGAGTTTATCGATAAACCTTGTTTCCTGCAGTGAGAGTCCTATGATACGGTGAAGTTCATCTTCATTTCCCTTCCACTTTTTACCCATGATTGTAATTTCGCCTTTATCAGGTTTCTGAATTCCTTCAATCATCTCGACAAAGGTGGTTTTTCCGGCACCGTTCGGTCCAAGTAATGCAACAAACTGACCTTTGGGTATTTTAAGATCAATTCCCTTTACAGCCTGGACTGTTTTGAAGGATTTCCAGACATTTTTTACCTCTATAACAGGATCATAATACATTAGAAAATTAAAAGGTGTAATTTAATTTTTTTTTTATTAGGAATGGTCGAAGGACACTTTTTTCCCTAACAATTTGGTATTGATTTATGTTCAGATTTTTTGTATCTTTAAACAAAAATGCGCATTATTCAATCCACAATCCTTCTCTCATGTCTTATAATTCTATTTGGTTGCAAGCCCGGGAACAGAGAAAAGAACCAGAATAGTTTACAAACAGAAACAAAAAGCAGTATCTCAGGAAATTTTTCAATCAGCGGGGCGTATGCTCTCTATCCGTTGGTCCGGAAATGGGCTGATGATTTCATGAAAATCAATCCTGGCGTTAAAATTGAGGTTACCAAGACAGGGACAGGGCAGGGTATTGATGACCTCCTGACTAAAATGAATCAGCTGGCAATGATTTCACGGCCTCTTACAGATGAGGAGATTACTGCCGGTATATGGTCGGTACCTGTTGCGAAAGATGGCGTTGCCCCTATTATAAACCAGAAGAATCCTTACTTTGAAAAGATATTAAACCAGGGATTAAGCCCCGAAGAGTATCTTAAGGCATTTACGAGTGATAAACCATTGACGTGGGGCGAATTGCTCGATACAAATATTAAGGAGAAAGTAATAGTCTATTCAAGGGCTGATGAGTCTGGGGCAGCTGATGTTTTTGCAGATTTCCTCTTTAAAAAATCTTCCGACCTGAAAGGAATTAAAGTGACTGGTGATGACGAAATGATAAAAAGCGTTCAGGAAAATAAACTTGCATTGGGTTTTTGTAACTTTTCATACGCATTTGATGCAGCCACAGGGGAAAGAAGAAAAGATATTCAGATCGTCCCTTCAGATCTTGATTTTGATAATAAAATTGACAGGAAAGAGATCCCATTTTCAAATCTCTTTGAATCACACAGAGGGCTTTGGCTGGGTATATATCCGAAAAACCTGTGTCGGGAATTAACTATTAGTTCGGTGGGTAAACCTACTGATCCGGCAATAGTTGAGTTTCTCAAATATGTGCTTACAGTAGGGCAGGAGAGTATTAAAGAAACAGGGTTATGTGGACTTAATAATGTTTATATAAAATACTCATTAGACAAATTGCGATAGGCACATAATCATTTGGTTCCAAATAATCTGTAGCTAGCATAGGATCGAGAACCATTATCATGGCATCAGGCAGGTTATCAGGGAATTTTGAATAATATGTCATGGGTTCCAGTGTCACATGGTCGCGGTACATACAAATTTATTTAAATAATGCTGGATCTAAAGACCTGATATTATTCTTAAAAGCAACAACAAAAGCCTGTTTTTGACCTGATTGTCTTAGAGCGTTTTGAAGTTTTACGGCAAGTGAAAGAGTACTGAATTCACCAATAGTATAACGATTTTCTCCAAGATAACGATATTCGTAAGTGTTGTAACTTTCCCCATTTACAATAATCTGATTATTTCCTTGTGGTTTATTACCTGAAAGAATCTGGACCCTGTAAATCACTATATCTTTGCTTTCAGCAGGTACTGAAATGACTGGTTTTATTGTTTCAATTTTTGATTCAGGCGGCTTGAATTTTGGTTCAGGCTCAATAACAGATTTTTTTTCGGGTAATGTTTCCATGGCAACAGTTATTTCAGGTTCTGTCATTGAAGGTTCTACTTCAACAGGGTTAACCTGAGTAACGGTATACGCAGTTATTAAACTGGTTTTCAACATAGGCTTACCATGAAAAATAAATGAAATGGTTAATAGATTGCTATCCGCAACTTCTTCTCTTAAGGTAACCCTGAATAGTTGCATTTCAACCTTACCCGATTTTTGTTTTTTTGTATAGAAGGCCGTCTTTCCATCCATTTTGCTTATGGTAAATGCAACATCATCATTTTCAGAGTTTATTTGGGGAGAGAGATTTATTGGTTTGTCCCAGGCTTCTCCATCGAATTTACAGGTAAAGATATCATAGCCACCATATCCTGAAAGGCTGTCAGATGAGAAAAATAAGTTGTTTTCAGAATCAAGAAAGGGATAAAATTCATTACCTGGTGTATTTATTAAATTACCAAGATTTTCCGGAGAAGACCATTTATCCCCCTCTTTTCTGGTAATGAATAGATCCATTCCACCTAAAGAACCTTCCTTATCAGAAGCAAAGACCAATATTTTCTCATCAGCCGATAAGGAAGGATGTGTATAGATTGAATTATCTGTACAAAAATCCTCAGGAATTATTTCTGACATCCAACTCAATTGGTTTATACCAGTTGAAGTATATTTTGCCATATAGATTTTTTCCTTATTATCTTTTTTGGGAAACTTTGTGAAATACATTGTATTAAAATCTGGGCTAAATGTGATGGCTTCACAAGGATATGAAAAAGAAGACGATGGAGAAAAAATCATGTGTTTTTCCATAATAGAATCCCCAGGTATGCCATAATATGCTTCAATAGTGCCGAAGGAGATATGCCCGGGCAACATTTTCCCTTCGTTCTTCGACGGTGAGAGAAATACAATTCCATCCTTATAAAACTGAACACCGGAGGAGGGTGGAAAAATAGTGAGCTTGAAGGAGTCCACTTCTAAAAGGCGGATAAAACCTGTTGTATCATGTTTTATATCCCAAAAAGAATTCCAGCGAAGAACACTCCTAAGATTCTTTTCAGTTGTACCTGAAGTCAGTAGCCCCAGGGTCATGCAGGAAAATAATACTATTTCAAGAAGTCTTTTCATTGCAAAATTTTAAAAGTCAGGTTTACCAGGGGCTAAGCCTGGAAAGCCTTGATTTATCAGGTTTAATTATTATACCCATTGTGAATTCTACAAGAGGTGTCCTTTTGTAGTAAGGTGATTTTTGCGGTAATTCAAAAAATGCCCCGATGTACAATCTGGGAAACCTGTATTGGAAAAAAAAGGAAGTATTACCATCACTAAGGAAATACGTTCCAACACAAAAATTCTCCACATAGAGTTTTAGGATAGGATTGATATTGTCGGATATTTCCTTAATAGTTGAGTCATAAGCATTAATTAATACTGAAGGCTCCAGAACAATATTCAGAGATCTACTAAGAAGAATCTTATAACCGGCTGTAAAAAAATACTGCCTGGAAACAGGTATCGTATATATTCCAAGGCTATCAGGATTCTCAGGATTTCCAAACAGATTAGTGGTGGAAAGTCCTGTAAAAAATTTAGTACCATAATAGTATATTCCCAGATCCAGATTGGGATAGAAAGTTTTTTTTAAGTGATTCCCTGGCTCAGCAGAACCAGTGTCAAGCATATTATATACTCCTTTAACAGAAGCACCGAAGGATAGGAATGAAAGATTTCGTGTATTTAATGGAATTTGATAAGAACCTGCAGCACTTACTCCCATATTATGAGACAAGCCATTAATATCATTAAATACAGAGCCTCCAATCCCAAAATTTTTGAATTCTATTATATCCGGAGATGAGAAATAACCCGATTGTGTTTTTGAAAATCTGGTATTTCCACTTAAAATCTGGGTATTAGATTTTCCTTGGAAACCCGCATTAAGGTCTATAGATAAAAAATCCTTACTCCCGACTATGGCAGGGTTGTAGATGTAAGGAGTAAAAATCCAGTAGGAGATAGGATTAAGAGGCGTCTGTTGCCCCTTAGATATACAAAAAGAAAAAACAATGATAAATGTAAACAAGACTCTCTTAATGATTGGCATATTAGATTTTAAGTCCATAAATTTCAAATAAAACGGATGATATACTTTACTATGATGGTTTTATGATTTTAAGGCAATTGGATAGTCAAATTTAGAATTGGCGCAATTTAGGAAATTATTTTCCAAACATCAAAAAGTATTGAGAGCAGTTTTATAAATGAGTAAATATGTTATGGATACTTAATCAGAAAATCCTTACTATTCTTATTTTTCAGGAAGCTTGATGATATATTATTTGGCTTGAATTATTATTAGATGTATCTTGGTCTGAACTATTAGTTTATGAGTGAGCCTATATTAAGAGCATTGATGCAACTATTCGCACTGATCAGCGATATACATAGTAAGGACGAAATCTCACGAAGGGAGAAAGCTGTCGTTCGCTCATTTCTTGCACGGCAACTAAATAATGAACTGGTTGAAAAATACATGAAAATCTTTAACGAATACCTTGATTTATATTATAATAATGATTCAAAAGAAAGTTTCGGAGAGCTCGACTTATCCTCGGTGAAAGACATGAGGATAAAGAAAATCTGTGATAATATAAATGAAGAACTGAGACAAAAGCAAAAGATATTTATTATTATCCAGCTGATTGATTTTATTTCATTCGGAGAAGAGATAACTGACAGGGAGCTTATTTTTTTAATGAAAGTAGCGTTGGCATTAAATATTTCGGTGAATGAATATCAGAATATCAAGAGTTTTATTATTGATTCTGTGGCTGATATTCCCGATAAAGATAAAATGCTTACAATTAATAACAGAGATAAATGTAAGTATCCGGAGGTAAAACATTTCTGCAATGAGAATCTTTCCGGCGAACTTATCTTCCTGAATATTGCCAGTACAAAAACTTTCATCTTCCGATATATCGGTAAAGGGGATCTTTATCTGAATGGCCAGCATATTTTCCCCAGGCAAACCTACATTTTTGACAATGGGTCCTCAATAAAGGGGTCGGGTTTAAAGACCCTTTATTATACCGAAGTAGTTGGATATTTCTACGAGGCAGAGTTTGAAATCAAAACATCCCTTACTGCAAAGGATGTGGTATACAAGTTTAAGGATAGCGATACCGGGATACAGAATTTCAATTTTCAGGAAGAATCGGGTCAGTTCGTTGGGATAATTGGTGTTAGTGGCACCGGGAAATCGACTCTGTTGAATTTATTAAATGGAAATCTTAAACCTCAAAGCGGTGAGATTTTTATAAATGGTTACAATCTTAATGATGTCAAAGATAAGGATAAATTAAAGGGCATAATAGGTTTTGTCCCGCAGGACGACCTTTTGATCGAGGAACTGACAGTTTATCAAAATCTCTATTACAATGCCAGGATGTGTCTTAATAATTTTCCCCGGAAGGAGATCAGCGATATTGTAGATAAAATTCTGTTTGATTTTGACCTGTATGAAATAAAAAATCTGAAAGTCGGTAATCCCCTGGAGAAATTTATCAGCGGAGGAGAGCGAAAACGGCTGAATATTTCACTTGAATTAATTCGTGAACCTACTGTTCTGTTTGTTGATGAACCCACATCAGGACTTTCATCTGTCGATTCAGAGGTAGTGATTAATTTGCTTAAAGAACAGACTTACAAAGGGAAGCTGGTAATCATAAATATTCATCAACCCAGTTCTGATCTGTATAAGTTATTTGATAAGATTCTGATCCTCGACAGAGGAGGCCATCAGATCTACTACGGGAATCCAAATGAAGCAATAGTCTATTTTAAAACCAGTATTAAACATGCAAATGCCGATGAAGATCAATGTGCAAAGTGCGGAAATATAAATTCAGAACAGATTCTGCAAATAGTTGAAGCAAAAATAGTTGACGAGAGGGGTAAATTGACAAAAATAAGAAAAGTTACACCCGGGGAATGGTCTAATATGTTCTGGGAGAATATGAAAGAACAGATCAAGACGATTCCGGTAGTAAAAGACAAACTTCCTGATAATTTTTATAGTATTCCGGGGCTTTTTAAGCAAATGAAAATATTCCTGCTCCGCGGTCTCTTTTCCAAACTGGCAAACAAACAATATATATTGATGAGCATTCTGTCGGCTCCTTTACTTGCCTTAATATTAAGCTATTTTACTAAATATGTCAATGGGATATCGTATGTGTTCAGCGAAAACGAAAATCTGCCTGTATATTTGTTTATGTGTGTCATTACCCCTTTCTTCCTAGGTCTGATTATCAGTTCCGAAGAAATTATTAAAGACAGGAAAATCCTGAAAAGGGAGTCTTTCCTGAACCTCAGCTGGTTCAGCTACCTCAATTCCAAAATTACACTGATATTTTTTTTGTCAGCTATTCAGACAATTTCCTTTATAATCGTCGGTAATTCTATTTTGGGTATCAAAGGGATGACATTTACATACTGGCTTGTATTATTTTCTACTTCATGTTGTGCAAATATGATTGGATTAAATATCTCATCGGCATTTAATTCGGTTATCACAATTTATCTTTTAATCCCATTAATTCTGATCCCTCAGTTGTTGTTAAGCGGTGTGTTTGTTAAATTTGACAAGTTGCATAAAAACAAATCTTCTTCTTATGAATTTGTGCCTGTTATCGGGGACCTGATAACTACGCGATGGGCATTTGAAGCCCTGGCTGTGGAGCAGTTTAAAAACAACAGGTACGAAAGAAACTTTTTCAATTATGATATGATAATAAGTCAGAACAACTGGTATTCTTCATATCTTATTGATGTACTGAAAAAGGATTTGCAGGAGTGCCGGCAGACAAAGACAGAGAGTAAAGTAGTAGAAAATAATTTTAAGAAATTAAACTACTACGTAGGCCAGTTATCCGGCCTGGCGGGTATTGAGGTTCCAGCCGGTTTGAAAGCAGCACTGGCCCTGGGCAAAATAGATCCGGTAATTTCAAAGGAAGCCAGGTTTTACCTCGACAGTATTCTGGCAAGAAAATTCCGGCGTTTGGGTAATTATTACACCCGTTTAAGAGATTATGATATTGATTCGATCGCAAAGAAAATAGGGAAGGAGGGGTTTCTAAACCTTAAAAATAATTATCATAATCAGAATCTTGCGGATCTTGTTATGAACCGATATTCGGTTAAGAAATCTTATGAAACCAAGGACCATATTATTCAGAAAGTTGACCCCATTTTTATGGACCCGGTATCGAAAAATGGGCGGGCTCATTTTTTTGCTCCTTATAAGCAAGTCGGGAACATGATAATTGATACATATTGGTATAATATATTGGTAATATGGATTCGGTCACTGATATTATATGCTGCCCTTTACTATAATCTCTTACGGAAACTGGTAACATTTTTTGAAGGCCTTCATTTGAAAGAATCAGTCAATTAGCAGAAGACATAGTCAGGGGGAAGTTAAATGCCAATATATGAGAGTATTCCCAGGATGGACAGAATAAGAAATGGTGAATTAAATTTAGATGTCCATATTATATAAAGGTCAGGACGTATCATACCCAGGAGGGATTCTGAGACTAATAAAATCAATAATTGATTATTTGATATACCTCTTGATATTCAGCAATCCGGATGAGTTCATTTATGCAATTCTTAATCTGCTTAATATATTTACCGTGGGTTGTTCTGATGGTTTTCTTATAGTTCTCTAATTCATTATAATTGCTCTTATTATACTTTCCAGATTCAAATAAAACGGCAAGTTCTTTCATGATGTCGAGGATAAGTTGGTTGCTTTCAGCAACATTTTTTTTAATCTCATGAAAGATCTCAGAAGCTTCTGGTGTTATTTTGTAATAATGTGTGAATACAGAAATATAAATCTTAGCCCATTTTGATATGTTAACAAGACCATCAATATCTCTGATCCACTTCATTAAACAGGTTGTTACGAACTCATAATAGGAATTCAACGATTCATCAAGGAAATCATAATTAAGGAAGCCTAGTCTCCCTTTAATCCTTCCTTCCTTCCTTAGTTCCTCTTCAATCCGTGTATCGAAGTATGGCATTAACTTAAGGAATGTAACAGAGGTATATCCGACACCACATATTTGCCTTAAAAAATCGAGATTATCATTTATTGAGTCATAAGTTGATGATGGTTGGAATAGCATGAATCCGTAATCAAATCCTATCTCAAGCCTTTTAAGTATTTTAATTCCCTCCAGACTTTTTCTCACTGTCATTTGCTTATTCAATCTTGCCAGGCCGGTGTCAGTACCATCATCCAGACCTAAGAAAACCAGATATAGCCCATGTTTTTTCATCATTAAAAAAGTGGCATAATCAATCTCATCCGGCCGACAGTTTATCTTCCACATGATCTTATCCTTCAGGTTCTTACGTACTAATTCCTCACAGAATTCTGTTATCCAGTCAGATCCCTTGCTGGTTTTTACGGGAAAATCATCATCCTCGAAGAGAAATACAGAACAATCATCTTTGTTAAATAGCAATTCCATTTCGCTGACAACTTTTTCTGGCTTCCTCAAGCGTTTAATGGGTCCTGAAGACTGCTTAAAATATTCTCTTGTATTGCAAAATGAACAGTTATTTACGCAGCCCCTTCCTGCAACTAATGTTGCTGTTCTTTTACCAAAAGCATATACTTTAAGCAGTGATCGAAAAGGGAGTGGCAACTTATCAAGGTCTGTTTCAACCTGTCTTAGGGGATTAGCTATTATTTTGTTATCCTTATTTAAGGCAATTCCTTTGATATACCTCCAATCGGTACCCGAACAAATACAGTTTACTAATTCAATTAATGTATATTCTCCTTCAAACCGTACAATCGAATCCAGAGCTGGGATAATTTCAAAAAGCTTTTTATATCTAAGACTTGCATAATAGCCACCGGCGGTAAAGTGGCAATCAATTCCTTCATTTCTGAGATAGTTAATTAGCTTCTTGAATTCCAGGATATGATACTGAAAGATTATTGAGAAGCCTACAACTTTTGGCTTCAGCCTCTTTAATATTTTCGGTATTTCCTCCCGCCCGTTCTGGATATCAATTATAAATGGTTCATATCCATTTTCTGATAACGCTGCAGAGAGGTAACCAATCCCAAGGTTATCAACCTGATTGAGAGTAACAAAAACTACACGATTATTATCCATTATATTTTAAAAAACAGACAGGCTTTAAGGCACAATAAATAAAAGATACCAAGTATATAAATTACTTTGAGAATTTTGAAAAACAAACAATATAAGTTTATTTCTTTTTGAGTGGGAGTTTTTTATCCGGGAATAGACTTTTCATCCCAGCAACATAATCTTTTTGCGCTTTTTCAACTGCAGTATAATGTATGCGCATTAAGGCTATCAAATCTAAAGTTTTGGCATTGAATCCATGTCTCGGACTTTCTGCACGCATTATGTATTCAGGTAGTGTTCCCATAATTATTACTTTTTAAGTTTACCATTTTTATTTAAGCCTGTCTGTTTATTTTATATTTTAGAATATTTCACAAGTAATTCCTGATACTCCGGTCTGTCCAGGTATGGTTTCCATAATGGATCAAGTTGCAGGTATTTTATCGAAAACCAAGACGGATGTTTTAATAATAATTCAATCTGTTTGAGGCCCTCATCATATTTTCCAAGCATGGTATAAATCTGTGCGAGGTTTTCCACTCTTTCATATCTATACAAGGAGTCAGAAGCAAGTTCCACCCCTTTTACCCCTGCTGTTTCGGCTTTATCGGTTTCCTTTAAACCGGCATAAGTAATACCAATTTTACTATATATCAGGGCACCATTAGGATCATCAATCAGTTTTTGTTTAAAAAAGTCGAGTGCGAAATAATAATGTTTTTGTGCGATCTCTGCATTTCTTAAATAGCTATGAATTTGAGCATAAAGTAGATCCATTTCGCCCTGGTTGTCAAAATCAGCAGTATTTGATTGTTCAATCTTCTGCAAGGCCTCCGTTAATTTGCCATCATAAAGATCAAGCTTGATCTTTATCTCAATAAAACTTGCACCGGTTTTCCGGATAGCTTTACGCAGTATAGTTCTTGCTGCCTTAGTATTTCCGTTTTTTAAGAGGAGGGTTTCGATCTTATTATCGTAACCAGCAGGCCAGTCAGGGGAGTATTTAATAGCCTTGCTATGGAATCTCAGGGCTCTGTTGTAGTCTCGGAGATAATCAAATGACATGCCAATATTGGTTAAAATAAGTGGATTCTCTGGTCTGAACTTTAATACTTTTGCCAATACCTCCTTTGCCGCATCCCATTGTCCAATTCTTCTGTAAACCAACGACATGAAAAAGAGAGACTGCCAGTCTTGAGGATCCTGGTCAGTTGTTATTTTAAAATATTCAAGTGCTTTTTGGTAATCCCGTTTGCAATAATAATAGTAGAATCCTTCAGCTATTAGAGCCACTTTTGAATTTGGCTCTAAATTCAGAGCTTTGTCAATATCTTCCCTGCACTTATCTATATTGATCGGGTCATTGTCTCCCATGGAGTACGCCCTTGAACGGGTTATAGCGCGTTGAGCATATGCATAAGCAAATTTAGGGTCGCTCTCAATTGCTTCATCGAACAATTTTATAGCTTTCTTAAAATTTGCAGTGTCTTGTAAATCTTCGAATTTTTCGTACCCTCGAAAGAAATATAATTGTGCCATGTCCGAAATACCCTTTGCTTCAAGATATTTTACTAAGGCTTTAGATGCTTTTGTTATACTCTTGTTTATCATTTCTTTTTGCATAGGTGACAGTTCAGTCTCCAGTTTCGCTGCAATTTGAATAGGGAGGTCACGCTGTATTTTCCACATGGTAGGCATTTTTGCATCTAATGAGTAATTATTGCCCCATAAGACATGTTTATTAGCAGCAATTATCAACTGAACTGAGACTATTATGGAATCTGCAATTTTATGCACTTGTCCATCTATGATTAAAGCTACATTTAATTCCTTGCCAATCTTTGAGTAATTCATTCTTTCACTATCCTTATATTTCAATGTAAAAATATTTGGAAGTACAATGAATGAGCTTATATTAGATAATGTGCTATTAATTAGCATGGCAATATCTTCTGGCTTAATAGTCAAATTTTCATCATTGCTGAGATTGCTGAAAGGTAATACAGCTATTGATTTATCTAGATTTTTTATATCGGATGCCCCAAGGTTACCATTAAAAATATTGAACACTATCAGGGCAATAATTATGACTATACTGATAAAAGTAGTGCTCTTCCATGTTCTGATTTTTCCATGTTTCCAGTGTTTCTTTTTCTCATGATATGGTTTTGTCTTTTCTATCCCTTCCGGGGTCAGGTCAAAAACCCATGAAAGAATAGCGGCAACAGGAAATCCGATAGCAAGTAGTATTATAACAAAAGTGGTGGTCCAACCAGGGAATGATAAGGCGGGCGTAAGGATATCTGTCAATTGCAGGATGATGAAGGCAGTTGCCGCATAGAAGACGATCACCCTGTCGGTTTTCCGTCTTTTAAGCTCCCCCCAAAATCTGGAAAATATATTGGATTTATCATCCATTTCTCCGGTGTATGTTGTTTAGAATTATAAAATTATGCTAACTCTTCAATATATCCAAAAAAATTTAACGAGTGAGGTTTTCTTTTAATGGATTATACAATGGCAAAAGATGAAAAGGAAGTGTTTTATTCCTTAAAGAAGATATCCAGTTCCGCAGTCTCCCTTTTATAATCAATCTTCTGGATTTTGATCCTCAATATATCTCTCCCGGTACGGTCGGAAAGATCCTTTAAAAGTTTATTGCCTCTGCCTGGTTTCAATAATTCAAGATTGTCATAAATAATAGTATGTTTGCTGAAACTGTTCCTCAGCAAGTACTCCTCCAGGATAAATGCCGAAAGAACAATTATTGAGTTAATCATCAAAACCCCCACGAAGGGGAAAAAAAGCATGTTAAACGAGTTAATCACCGAAATCCCGATAGTGGTAAAGATATATGCCATATCCTTTACGCTGAAATTTCTTGTCCTGAACCTTAGAATTGCAAAAATGGCGAATAAGCCAAGAGCCATACCCAGATCTATTTTAACTTCTCTCAGCATAGAGCATATGAAAAAGATTATTATACCCATTAAGAAAAAAGTAAATAAGAACTTCTCCTTCTTTGTGTATCTGAAATAAACTACCCGGATAAGGATGAAAAGGAACCCCAGGTTAATTACAAACCGCAACAGGATACCCCATACGGTATCGCTATTCAAGCTTAAAAAATTGTCAGTCATCGTTTTAATTATTAAAGGTTAAAAATTCTTACAATTATTTAGAAAAGTATCAACTAAGGTGTTTTTACTGTTGATTTGATTAAAAAACTCATTGAGGTAATTAGTAATATCTTTTTTCGATTGTTGATTTAAGTAAGGGAATTCGTTGATCACCCTGTAAAACTCGTCTTTCTTTTCTAAAAATTCCTCCAGGGCTTTTTGGTACACTTCTTTGCTTCGGCATATCCCAAGAAAAATGCGTTCACGGACAGTTTCGGTTCCTTTAATTTCAGCAGGAATTGCATAAGATGCATCCACCAGTCCGGTCCAATCAAAATCATATGGGATAACAACTCCAAGACCAAGACCACTCGGGTCAAAATTCAGCGTCTTAATAACCTGAACATTATGTTGTCCGGGAATGGACCAATCATAATTTCCAATCATGTAATTGAAAATAGCCAGCCTGTCCATCGTTTTCGGAGTGATGCTGTTTTGATTCAAAGCTTGCGAAGTAATTTCTACGGAGTTTGTCCGGGCTGCTACCATTTCTATTGGTTCAATGAGAAACCCATATTGCCTTATAGGTTTTCTGGTCCTGTAGGTATCAATATAATTTATCTTCAGCAGCCGAACCTTGAAACTGGTATCGGTAAGGACAGTAAATAGCTTATAAACCAGATACTCTCTTAATATGTAATTTTCAGATACACTACCCGGATTGCATTGAGCAACTAACTTAATTTTTGAGAACTTATTTGAATCGGCATATTCGAAGTTTGCCTTCTTAAAATTTAATTCGATGGGAGGGAAATAGCAGTGTTGATTACGAAATTCCCCACGCGACCTCAATTTTATATTTTTATTTATGGAGTCTGTTTCACTAAAATGGAATGTAATTATTGCATTTAAATATTTTTCTTTAGGTTTAGTTTTTAAATAACTTGAGAGATCAAACCGCAGGGAAATATCCATAAGTTTATCGCTATCGAATAGCCGGAGCCTTTCCTGCGAAGCATCAGCAATTGAAGATTTTGAGTCATTGTTATCATTCTGGCCAAAGGTTGGAAATACAAGAAAAGTTACGAGGAAAAGTTGAAGGAAAATCTTTTTTTTCATAGCACTTCCTTTTTAAATATTCATCAACTGAAAAAATGTTAATTCCTTCTTCTTTGATGAAATCTAATTATTCTCATTTTCTATATTTAATCTGTACTTGAATAGTTTAAAACTAAAAGCTTGAGATTATAAAAGTAGGTTATAGATCAATCAAATCCAAACCTAATTAAAGAGCCAAAAAAAACAGAAGTATTTTCCTACTAGCCACTTATCAACAATCTGAGGGCTCAGGCCGGATAATCCAAGTTTGTTTTTCATATTAAAGTCGTTCAGATCATTCGAAGGTGGTTTACCAGTATTATGAAACAGGTTTATATCCAACATAGATGAAATATTGCTGTCTTTTATTTAAAAAGTAGATATTCAGTCTGGCATTAATAACGTAGAATATTCTGAAAACCACATTCTGGAAAAACAATTTCCCTTTTATTTTTGGAAGCCATTTGCGGTAAATGCTCCATCCTTTTATCACCTGATTAGATATGTCCTCACTATAATTAATTACAAGTTTGGATTTTGGAAATTCTTCATCATAGCGCTTTCGATTCCAGAAATGGTGGACCATTGGTTTACCCCATATCTTCATAATACCCTCCCTTTTCTTACGGGTAGATAGAATATCGGCAATCAGGAATTGTCCTCCGGGTTTTAGAACGCGGTATACCTCTTTAAGGAATGCCGATTTATCAGGATAATGAAAAGCACTCTCAATGCTTAGCAGAACATCTGTGGAATCCGAAGGGATCTGTGTTAAGTTCTGGGCGTCATCTACAAGGAACCGGACATTATCTATATTGGCACGTTCCCTTTCACTAACAGCAATTTCAATGTTGGCTTTGCTGAGATCAATTCCGGTTATACTTAAGGGATTATGGTTGGCTTTTATGTACAGAGCCTGAACACCATTTCCACATCCGATTTCCAGGATTTCTTTATTTTTTATGGGCTTAAGTAATGAAATACAATAATCAGTAAGGTTTTTCTGTGCCTGGATGAAACTATCGGATTCTTTTACATAAAATGGATAATGAAGCATTGTGTGCTCATTATTCAACCTTTTGAGAGCAAAATTCATAGACTCATAATATTGGCCATAAGTAAATCCTGTTCCCGATAGCTTAAGTATTTTTCGAAGTGAGTTCATAATAATCCGGATTTTAATTCTATAATTCTAACTAACCCATACGATCATTTAGTTTTTTTATTTCAGGTTAAGCCATGCTTTTACCTCGTCCTGAGAAGGATTTTTTAGTCCGAGTTTGTTCTTTTTGTTATATCCGCAAAGATCCTGGTGAAGCTTAGTATGTTTTTCAACCTCTTTAAGCTTTACAGCTGTTGTAAATCCAAGTTTTTTCAGTGGTTCTACCCATTCTGCAGGTATTCCTTTCTCAGTGTATTTTTCTTCAGGGTCGGAGGTTGTTTTCTTTTCCGGCTTCATCTGGGGAAAGAGAAGTACATCCTGAATTGATGGCTGATTGGTAAGAAGCATTGTAAGTCTGTCAATACCGATACCCATTCCTGAAGTTGGAGGCATTCCATATTCGAGAGCTCTTACAAAATCGAGATCAATAAACATGGCCTCATCATCGCCTTTTTCAGAAAGACAGAGCTGATCCTGGAACCGCTCCATCTGGTCGATCGGATCATTCAATTCAGAATAGGCATTAGCTATCTCCTTGCCATTTATCATCAGCTCAAACCGTTCTGTAACACCTGGCTTGCTCCGGTGCATCTTAGTAAGAGGGGATGTTTCTGTGGGATAATCAATTATAAAAGTGGGTTGGATATAATTATGTTCACATTTTTCTCCAAAAAGCTGATCGATCAGTTTGCCTTTTCCCATCTCAGGTGCATGAGGCACATAGAGTTTGTCACAGACTTTTCTAAGTTCATCTTCATTCATTCCCGAGATATCCATGCCGGTATTTTCTTTTATTGCATCGGTCATGCTGATCCTTTTGAAAGGAGGATTAAGGTTGATAAGTTTGTCGCCGTATTCAATTTCAGTCTTCCCATGCAGATCAAGTACAGCTTTTTTAACAATCTCTTCAGTAAAGCTCATCATCCAGTTATAGTCCTTGTAAGCTATGTAGATCTCCATAACCGTAAATTCAGGATTATGGTTGCGGTCCATTCCCTCGTTGCGGAAATCTTTCGCAAACTCATATACACCTTCAAAACCGCCAACGATGAGCCGCTTCAGGTAAAGCTCATTTGCAACCCTCAGATAGAGAGGCATGTCGAGAGTATTATGATGAGTAATAAACGGTCTTGCAGCTGCGCCTCCTGGTATAGGCTGAAGAATGGGTGTCTCAACTTCAAGATATCCCCTTGAATTAAAAAGTTCGCGCATCGATTGGATTATCTTAGTCCTTTTTCTGAATACATCCCGTACATGAGGATTAACAATAAGATCGACATAACGCTGGCGATAACGCATCTCAGGATCGGTAACCGCATCAAATAAAATGCCGTCTTTCTCTTTTACCACAGGAAGCGGACGGACCGATTTGCTGAGAACCGTAAATTCATCAACATGAACAGTTGTCTCGCCCATCTGTGTTTTAAAGACATGGCCTTTTACACCTATAATATCACCTATGTCGAGGAGGCGTTTGAACACCGTGTTATACATTGTTTTATCTTCACTGGGGCAAACATCGTCACGACGTAAATAGATCTGAATTCTGCCTGATGAGTCCATTAGTTCTGCAAATGAGGCATTCCCCATTATGCGTCTGCTCATTATGCGACCTGCCAGACAAACAACCTGGTAATTATTCTTTTCAGAAGTGTAATTATCGTGAATATCCTGTGCAAAAGCAGTAGTTTTATATTCAGCAGCAGGGTAGGGATTTATACCAAGTTTTCTTAATTCAATGAGAGATTCCCTTCTAACCTGCTCCTGTTCGCTTAAATTCATGTTGCTCATGTGATTGGGAAATTTGTGCAAATATAGAAAAATTCAGTCTTTTGCGAATGCAGGATACTTAGCCTTTTAAGGCAATTATTTCAGCAAAGAAATTTTTATGGATGAGCATTGTTACCGGTCCAGGTATTCCATCACCAATTATTAGGTCGTCCATAGCAATAACAGGCGTTACTTCAGCTGAAGTGTTTGTGATAAATGCTTCTTGAATAATTCCTAGTTTTTTCTCAGGTAATGGCTCCTCTTTCACTTGAATTCCGGCTCTTTTTGCAATACGTAAAATATTTTTCCTTGTTACACCCGAAAGTATATGTATAGATTCGGGGTGTGTATGGAGAGCACCATCGATAACGAAGAAGATATTTGAACGGGATCCTTCGGTGATCAGACCGTTCCTGACAAATATGCATTCATTAAATCCCTTTTCATGAGCCTCCTGGAAACTAAGTGTGTTGGCAAGAAGAGCCACTGATTTAATATCGCACCTGCTCCATCTGATATCTTCTTTCAGAATTACCTTAACACCTGATTCTGGTACTATTCCGGCAGGGTTTAATTCCTTCACGAAAGCATAAACAGTAGGATTTACTGCCGGGTCAGGAAAAGAATGACTACGTGGTGCTGCTCCTCTTGTTACCTGAAGATAGATCAGAGCTTGCCGGTCAGACAACTGGTTACACTTTATAAGCTCGGCGGCAAAAGTGGGAAAAGTATCTGCTTCAGTCCATTTAATGAAAATCTCCCTGAGACTTCGTTTCATTCTTGTCAGATGGCTTTCCATGTCATAGAAGAACCCTTCGTGCCATTTCACAACTTCGTAAATACCATCAGCAAAAAGAAACCCACGGTCATCAGGGCTGATCTTTATCTCATCTTTTGGAAGGAACTTTCCGTTGAAATAGGCAATGTTCATATTGTGATAATTATTTGAAAGTAATTGTTATTTAATTGATTACCTATTATTAAATGGTTCAATAATTTCTGTTTTGTATTTAACTGCTGATCTAGCTTCTTCTGGTGAGGCTGCATTGCCACAAGCTGCCTGAACGAATAATGAAGCACCGAGGACAGTGGACTCTTTCTGGTCGATGATTTTCAGAGGAACCCCTGTAAAATCGGCTCTTAACCGGTTCCAAAGTCTGTTTTTTGATCCACCACCAACACAGAGGATACTTTCGGTTATAAATCCGCCAGCATTTTCGAGAGCCCTTTTACCCTCTGCGAGTCTTTCAGAAAGTGCTTCAAGCATGGCACGATAAATTTCATCACGGGTCGATTCCATTGTAAGACCAAGTATCTGGCCACTGGGGTTACCCTTTAACTCTTCATAGAATTTTGGGATGATCTTCACTCCATTAGAACCGGATGGTACTTTTTCTGCTCCGGAAATCATGACTTCATAAACATCATCTATAATATCAGCATATAGATTCCTGCGGGCCCATTCAAGGATACCGGAGGCAATCCACTGGTTGCCAATATTATATAATCCGGGTTTAGAGTCCAATTCGGTTGTGATGCCCATCTTGAGCTGCTCTTTGCCAGACCTGAAACCTTCTGATCGAACCATCAGGATTTCCCAGGTACCTGAACTGAGAACAGGCTGGTTTATATCAGCCCCTGATCCGAAAATTGCAAATTGTGTATCGTGACCGGTTGCAACAACAGGAATACCCACAGGAATAGAAGTTTCTGCTGAGGCCTTTGCGTTTATCTTTCCGGTGATGATACCCGCTTCAACGGGTGTTCCTATTTTTTCAAACGGGAAATTGATTTTATTGATAATATTTTTTGAAAACCCCCTCGCCGAAAGGTTTGTTAACATCGATGTTCCCGACATGGTAGTGTCATTTACCATCTCTCCGGTAAGAAGAAATGAGAATATTGAAGGCATGAAAAGAAACCTGTAGCTTTTTTCGACTATTTCAGGTTTTTGTTCGACAAACCAGATCAGTTTATTTATTGTATTGAAAGTGAAAGGAAGAACACCACATTCTCTGTATAAATCATCCAGTGGTAAGTATATATCGATATTAGCCATTATAGGATTAGTCCGTTCGCACTTCCATGATATGACCGGGTAAAGCATTTTCCCTGACCTGTCAAACAGGGTTCCATCAACACCGAAAGTTGTGACTGTGACTCCGGTAATACGATTTACATTGACCTGGCTGATAACTTTTTTTGATGCCTGGCACATCTTCTCCCATATCTCTTTAACATCCCATATCCTGTAAGCAGGGTAGAAAGGATCTGGTTGGGTATTATTGGAGTATGACTCAGAAGCAAGTATCTCTCCTTTGATATTGATTGCTATAGCTCTGACGTTTGTTGCACCACAGTCGAAAACGATTACAATATCACCTTTTGGCATAAATAAAGAGTATAAATTAAAACGAATCAAAGATTTTCGTTATTGACATTTTGTGAAATACGATAATCCAAATTCTTATCAGGGTTCGGGTTATCACAGACTTTTAAGAAATGCCATTGATGTCCCTGCTTCTATTAATACCACAACATACAATATTAATACAATTATTATCAGTACTCCAAGATATACAAAATAGGATTTAAGATTCTTAAATGCTTTATGAAGTTCCTTTTTATCGAGGTTTTGTACTGCATGGGCTGTATGTTTTGAAAAACGGAAAAGGAAAAGGATCGTAAAGAAAAATATTACAGCTAAGACAAGAAAGATTGCAAACATAAGTGATTCAGGAATTCCAGGACCTGCCCCCCCGGAGTTAAAAGCGGAAAGAAATGTACCGGCAATTACTCCGATTATAATAAATAAACCAAGTAAGATGAAGCCTATAATGGCAAGGAACATAGTCCATTTTCTAATAGTATTAAGGTTATTCAGGGTCTCCTGGTCAATCTCAATTTTTCTGTTTTCAAGGGATGTTTCCATTGATTATATTAATTTTAATTATTCAATGCTCCTTAAGTATTACATGCTCTGTAATCAGATCCTTCCTTATCCATTCCAAAGCCATTCCATTAACTTGGCCGGAACACTTTATCATCAACCACATTATGCATGCATACAGTTATTCTTAAGATTGATTCAAGGCTTTCAGGTTTCATCTTTGTAAACCTTTCATTATATTGCCAGCCAGAGCTGCAGCAAAGTAAACAGCGCCCGGACGCTCGGTATCCTTAACCCCCGGATAGCTTTAGGGAAATCATCTATAACTGTCTTATAGTTATGGTTTACCTCTAACTCATTTTTAGCCATTGGATTCAATATTTGAATTTATACTTTTTCTGCTAAATGAAGAGAACAAATATAATAAATTGGATTATTAATTGTTTATACCTTTGCCTGTTCAATTTCAAATAGAATCCTGAATGGGGAAAGGCAGACGATTACCAGCCTGGTTGAAGATGCAGAGAGCCAGCGGAGAAAATTATTCAATGGTGAAGCGTGTGGTTGTTGAAAATCAACTTCATACAATATGCACCAGCGGTAATTGTCCAAATATAGGTGAATGTTGGAATGCCGGAACTGCTACTTTCATGATCCTGGGTGATATCTGTACCAGGGCTTGTAATTTTTGCGCTACAAAAACAGGAAAACCACTTCCTCCTGATCCTCAGGAACCATTAAGACTGGCTGAATCAATTAAGAAAATGCGACTTAAGCATTGTGTTATCACATCTGTCGACCGCGACGATATCCTCGATGGGGGTTCATCTTTCTGGGCAGAGACAATAAGATGTATAAAAGAGGTGAACCCCGGTACAACAATGGAGACCTTAATTCCTGATTTTGATGGGAAGGCTGAAAGTATTCAAAAGATTATTGATGCCGGACCTGATGTGATATCTCATAACATAGAGACCGTAAAGAGGCTTACTCCGATCATCCGTACAAAAGCAAAGTATGAAAAGAGTCTGGATGTAATAAGATATATCTCAGAAAAAGAGAAAATTGCCAAATCAGGAATTATGTTAGGACTTGGTGAAAGTGAGGATGAAATAATTCAAACTATTCTTGATCTTTATGCTGCAGGGTGCAAAATACTTACTATAGGTCAATATCTTCAACCCGGATTAGGTTACATGGAAGTGGTGGAATATATTTCCCCTGAAAAGTTTCAAGAGTACAGGGTTAAGTCTCTGGAATTGGGTTTTTCTTTTGTTGAAAGTAGTCCATTGGTACGGTCATCATTTCATGCAGAAAATCATGTAAAGGCAGGATATAATTGATTATATTAGCACCACTTAATATGAAAACCTCAATTGAGCTATAGCGTTGTATATAAGGATATTGGGCAAAAGGATTATAAAGAGACCTGGGACTATCAGGCAGATATCTTTAAAAGACTTGTTGACAATAAAAAACAGGAATACCAGTTCGGTGTTTCCATACAGAACATTCTTCCCGGTACTCTGATCTTTGTTGAACATCCTCATGTTTATACGCTTGGCAAAAGCGGATCAGAAAATAATCTTCTTCTTGACTATATCCAACTTCAGGCAAAGGATGCTGCTTTCTATCGGATCGACAGGGGAGGAGACATAACCTATCATGGTCCGGGACAAATTGTTGGCTACCCCATTTTTGATCTGGATGTCATTAAGATAGGTCTAAAGGAGTATATTTACAAACTCGAAGAGGCTATCATCAGAACGTTAGGTGAATTTGGTCTTAAAGCCTCAAGGCTTGATGGAGGAACAGGTGTATGGTTCGATCAGGAAATTAGTGGCAGGGCAAGGAAGATTTGTGCAATCGGTGTAAAAGCCAGCAGGTACATAACCATGCATGGTTTTGCTTTCAATATTAATACCGACCTGGCTTACTTTAATAATATAAACCCTTGCGGCTTTACCGATAAAGGGGTTACTTCACTCGAAAAAGAGCTTGACAGCAGACAGGATTTTGATTCCGTAAAAAGCAAAGTGAAAAGGAACCTGCAGGATGTTTTTGATTTGGAATGGACTAATCAGTAAAAGGATGAAAAAAGGGTGGGTTGTGAAGGATAAGGGAGATACGGCAGTTGTTAAACAACTTGCAGGAGTTCTTGGTGTGTCGGAATCTCTGGCTAATCTGATGGTCCAGCGAAATATCACCTCTGCTTTTGAAGCAAAAGCTTTTTTTAACCCCAGCCTCGATTACCTTCATGATCCATTTCTAATGAAGGATATGAATATAGCTGTTGAACGGATCTCAGCCGCAGTAAAGAAAAACGAAAAGATACTTGTTTATGGTGATTATGACGTAGATGGGACCACCGCTGTGGCACTGATGTATTCGTTTCTCAAAGATCAGTATTCAAATGTAGAGTTTTACATACCCGACAGATATAAAGAGGGTTACGGAGTTTCATTCCAGGGCCTGGATTTTGCATATCAGAATAACTGTAAGGTTGTGATCACCCTCGACTGTGGAATTAAAGCTGTGGAAAAAGTCAAATATGCACGTACAAAAGGGCTCGATGTTATTATCTGCGATCATCATTATCCAGGCGATGAGATACCAAGAGCTCTCGCTGTACTGGATCCCAAACAACCCTCCTGCAATTACCCATACAAAGAACTATCAGGATGTGGAGTCGGTTTCAAACTTATTCATGCCTATTCAAGGATTCATGGCATTCCGTTCAGTGCAATTTCACATTATCTCGATCTTGTTGCTGTCAGCATTGCATCGGATATTGTCCCTATTACCGGAGAAAACAGGGTTATGGCCTATTTTGGACTAAAGCAGCTTAATGATTCTCCACGTACCGGACTGAGAGAGTTGATCCGTGAATCGGAAGTTTGTAAGGCACTTACAATCGAGGATATCGTTTTCAAGATAGGTCCGAGAATCAATGCTGCCGGCAGAATGGAAACAGGAAGCAAGGTAGTTGAACTGCTCATTTCCAGTGATGCCAGGCTCGCTACTGGAATAAGTAAGGAGATTAATAATTTCAATATTGAGAGGCGAACTGTCGATCGCATAATCACAACCGAAGCGATGCGGATGATCTCTGAAGATCAGAGAACTGTAAACTCTAGAACAACAGTACTATATAATCCCACATGGAAAAAAGGGGTGATTGGAATAGTTGCCTCCAGACTTATTGAAACATATTACAGGCCAACGGTCATTCTGACGGAATCGAATGGTTTCGCCACTGGCTCCGCACGATCTGTCCAGGGGTATGATCTTTACCAGGCCATTGAGGCATGCAGCGATCTTCTGGAGAGTTTCGGAGGACACATGTTTGCAGCAGGATTGACTTTGAAAAAGGAGAATATCCAACCATTCATGGAGAGATTTGAGCAGTATGTCAATAGTACAATCACTGAAGAACAACTGATACCACGTGTATTTATTGATACCGAACTTTCATTTTCAGAAATTAATGAAGATTTCTTTAAAACAATGAGCCAGTTTCAGCCATTTGGACCTGAAAACATGTCGCCTGTATTTCTTTCACGAAATGTATTTGATACCGGAGCGGGACGTATGGTCGGATCAAGCGGGGAACATCTTAAACTGGACCTTTGCCAGGAGTCAACGGGCCAAAAAAGCTTCTCTGCCATTGCTTTCAGCCAGGCAGACCATTTTGAATATATTAAGGGAGGTAATCCTTTTGATATCTGTTATTCTTTGGAAATGAATGAGTTCAGAGGAAATAGAAACCTCCAGCTTAATATCAGGGATATTAAAACTCCGGATTCTAAATAGTTACTTTTATCTGTATCCTGAATTCTTCAGTGTTTGTTATGCCACCAGGGTTCCCGGTCTTTGTGGATATAGCATATTTAAATCTCAATTCTGTTTTGTCGGTTATTTTCCATCGGGTCATGAGATAGGCTCGGCTACCCTTCCCATATAGGGCAGGAATGCTAAAACTGTACAACAGATCATTTTCCCAGGTGTAAAGTCTTGATTCATAATCATCTGTTCCGATGATGCAAAATCGCAACCAGATTGAAAGAGGAATTGACCGGAACCTGTAGTTTATATCCTCCAGAAAAAGCATTCCTTTGCTTCCCGATGGATCAACAATCTTATAATCGATTCGTGTTCCCAGGGTCAGATTATCATTAAGCGAATATCGGACAGAACCCTTTAAACTTCTGGTGATAATCTGTAACTGCTCCGGGATTCTTTTGGTTGCAGTTTTATCGATCATCGAAATCTTGTAAGTATATAAGGCATCAATTGTTAGTTTTTCGGTCGGCAGAAACCTGACCATTATTTCCCGCCTTATGCCCCATGAGGGAGCACTGCAACGGTATTTCAACCATGGGAAATACTGAGCATTACAACCGCCACTTATGAAGAGATGCTTTGCTGCTTCAAAGATGAAATTACCGAGAATTCCCTGCTCACTGCCTGAAGACGAACTGCTTCCCGGTCCTCTGCCATGAAAACTGATATATCCGGAGTTATAGTTCCTGAATAAGAAGTTAATTGTTAACCGGTCTGATGGTCTGAATGACAACCCTTGTACAAATGCATACTTTTTATACTCATTTGTTGAAAATTCGCCATATAGCAGAATTCTTTTAATGAGACTGTTATAATAGATACTATAGAGATTATTTCTATCCCCTTTAAAATCATAAATGTCTGCAGGATCATTACCAGTAGGATTTACAGGAAGTGAGAACCTGTCTCCTGACCATGTCAGACCAACTCTTATATTGTTAAAATTGTATGAAAGGTTTATTCCATAGACTAATTCAGAAATTACATCTTTCTTTAATAATGATGAAGATGTATTATGTAGCCCTGAGCTATAGAATGTTTGAATATAATCATTAGAAGAACCTGATGATGAGCCAAGTGTGGCATCTATATCATTTTTCGAATAAAAGAGAGACACCCCAAGGTTTTTAACTGAAAACTCTGCAGCCACTCCCCTGAAAAAATTGTTTTCATCTGTTGAGGTATAGGGTCTTGTTTCATTACTTGCCGACATGTAACCAGGGGCGGTAAGTGTAAGACCTGTCCGGATCCCCGTATTGATGTTTGTACCCTGACCAAATCGTGCAGAATAGTCGCCAACAATGAGTCTTCGGACCAGGCCATTTCCGTTATAAACCAGGTATGCTGAAAGAAAGTCGGGCAGGGAATGGTTTTCTGTAAGAAATTTCTCTCCGGGATCTTTTTCAACCGTAAATCCTCCGGAAAAACCTCCAGCAGTGAACTTGTATTTTGTGAGTACTCTCCATTTGGATCCTGGTGCCTGGATTTCCTCAGTACCTGATTTTACTGTAAGATTTGTTATTAACATGTTCCTCCATACGGCAGAATCTGAATTCATGTTCAATCTGATATCCAAGGTAATGAAAGGGATCATCATCTCAACCGTTTCTTTATCGAACCCGGGGATGTTTGCCAATTCATAAACAGAAATGATCCTGCCCGAAGAATGGGGATAATCGGCCAGGGTCTTTACCTGGAAATCAGAAAGAAAAAATAATCTGGAAATCTCTTCTTCGCCTGATGAATTCAACTTTACCGGATTTTCAGCAAGCTCCTGAAGCCTCTCAATATAATTAGCTGCTGCCTCCGGATCAGAGTCATCGGTGGCTAGTTCCTCAGCAATATTTATAATTGTCTCAGCGAGTTTATTTTCCTGGCAGAAAACCCTGATTGAAAGGAAGAAAGGTAATATTATAAGGACGAATTTTATCATTCAGTTCTGGTGGTTAATGGATTTTGAATATTACTGATACCGATGAGGTTACTCCTAGTTTTTCGTGAGTTGTAAAACCCATATCTATCTGCGCAATTTTTGCAAGGTATCCCAACCCGAAACTGAATGAATTGTTATTAGTACTGAATCCACCCCTGATCCAAAATTTCTTTGCTACCTCGTATTCAAAGCCCGTTCTGATTATCAATTTACTTCCGGAACTCATTTCAGCCTCCACTCCTGCAAAAAGTACCTTGTTCAGGTCTGTTCCGGCTCCAACCCTGAGAATTGTTGGCAGGTATGTCTTTCTTATTGAATTGGGTACAGGGTTGAACAGATGAACCCCGATCCTTATATTTTGGGAGGGTATAATAATAAGCCCGGTTTCAAATGTAACAGATTGGTTATTAATATACTCCCCTGAAGTTCTTTCTGAAAAGTAATCGACTTGTACCCCTGCAGAAATTTTATCTGAAAGTTTCATCGCGCAAGCCAGCCCTGTCATCTCCCTCTTAAAATCGGTATATCCGAAATGGGAATATACAGCCCCGAGCGAAGCTTTTCCGACAGGGATCGTCATTCCAATAGAACGGGTTCCCAGTTCTTTAATACTGAACCTGTTTTCATAGTTGAATCCGAAAGAAAAAGAGTTATTATAAGCCAGTGATGCTTGATTATGGAATGAAGTCCAGAACCCGTTCTTCATAATGCAAACATATCCCATTCCTGCTTCACCGGCTCCGGCTGAAGGGCGATAATGATCGCCTCCAGAAACGGTTAAAGAGAGAAAGATAAAAAAAGTAGAAACAGATATCTTGTGCAGCGAGCTCAACTGTTTCAAAAATTATAATACCAAGATACAAAAAATTATAATATATGTATTAAAAAATAGAATCTTAATTTGTCTTGTACTGATACTTTACATTCTTCAACTCCTCATTGGCCTGAAGGATCTTCTTTTTAAGAGATTCTTTATATTTTACTAACTCTTTCATAATTTTATCATCACCTGTGGCAATAATCTGGGCAGCCAGGATACCTGCATTCTGAGCGGCATTAACACCTACAGTTGCTACCGGTATTCCGGGAGGCATCTGGAGAATTGAAAAGATGGAATCCACTCCTTCCAGCGAAGCCTTTATAGGTACTCCGATAACAGGAAGTGGCGTCATGGCGGCAATTACACCAGGAAGATGTGCTGCCATACCAGCTGCAGCTATAATCACTTTTATTCCCCTTGCTGCGGCATTTTTTGCAAACTTTTCAACCTCTTCAGGTGTCCTGTGTGCCGACAAGGCATTCATCTCAAAAGGTATCCTGAAATCGTTAAGTATCTGTGCTGCTTTCTCCATTACAGGGAGGTCGGACGTGCTGCCCATTATGATGCTTACAATCGGTTCCATTTAAAATAATTTAATTTAACCTGCTGATAAGGACAAAAATAAGCTATTATTTTCATATTTTCGCAACGGCTGACAGTTCAAAAATCGCCGTCATGAAAGAAATCCGGATACTCGATAAAAGATTCATAGAGCTAATCACTGAAAAGGCTATCCATGAGAGGATTGAAGAACTTGCCCTGCAGGTTAACAACGATCTTGCAGGAAAAGATGTGGTCTTCCTGGGAATTCTTAACGGAGCATTTCTTTTTGCGGCTGACCTCTTTAGGTCCATAGACCTTCAGGCAAGGATATCTTTTGTGAAGCTTGCATCATATAAAGGTTCAAGCACTTCTGGAACTATTAAAGAACTTATCGGATGGAATGAAGATATTAAAAACAAGACAATTGTTGTTATTGAGGATATTGTTGACACAGGCAATACCGTGGAACGAATTGTGGATGAGCTGATAATCAGAAAGGTAAGAGAAGTCAGAATAGCTACCTTGCTCTTCAAACCTGCAGCGTATACTAAGGATATCCCTCTTGATTATGTTGGATTTGAAATACCAAATGATTTTGTGATTGGTTACGGTCTCGACTATAATGGTTACGGACGGAATCTGTCATCTGTTTATACATTAATACATTAAAATCTATTTTATTCTATGGTTAATTTTCTGATTTTTGGTCCGCCCGGATCAGGTAAGGGAACACAGTCGGTAAGACTAGCTGATAAATTCAATCTTATTCATCTTTCAACAGGCGATATGCTTCGGGCTGAGATTTCAGCAGGTACTGAACTCGGTAAGAAGATGAGCCTTATAATGTCGAAAGGTGATCTTGTTCCTGATGAGGTCGTGATTGAGATGATTGCATATAAAATTGATAATAGTAAAGGGTCTGCAGGATTTCTCTTTGACGGATTCCCTCGTACAGTAGGTCAGACAATTGCTCTTGAGAAGATGCTGAATGAGCGGGGAATGAAGATCGACAGTATGCTTGTTCTTGATGTGGATCGTGATGAGCTTATTAAGAGATTAATAGCCAGAGCTGAATTATCAGGAAGGCCTGATGATAAAGATCCTGCAGTTATTGAAAACAGGATTGATGTTTATAAAGAGAAAACTGAGCCAATCATTAATTACTGCCGCGAGAGAGGTATCTATCAGCCGGTTAACGGTATGGGGAATATTGAAGATATTTTCAAAAGACTTTCTGATTACATGAATAAGCTTGTTTAAAACTTCTTTGTAACTCTTGTTCTCCTAAGTTTTACCATACAACTCCCCAGGGAGTAAAGGGTGATTTATAAGTATCTGAATATTATTAAGTTATTGTTATTAATCTTATTGTGAGTGTCCGGATCAAACTTTGTTGATTATGTAAAAATTTACTGCCGCTCCGGTAGCGGAGGTGCAGGATCGGCTCATTTCCGCAGAGAGAAATTTGAACCCAAAGGAGGACCTGACGGAGGTGATGGTGGTAGAGGAGGACACATAATACTGAGAGGTAATGATCAGATGTGGACCCTTTTACATTTAAAGTATCAACGTCATATCTTTGCAGGGAATGGAATCGGGGGCAGCAGGCAGACATCAACCGGCGCCGACGGGAAAGATGTGATAGTTCAGGTTCCTCTGGGTACAATAGCTAAGAACAGTGAAACAGGAGAAGTACTTTTTGAGATTACAAGTAATGGAGATGAGAAGATACTGGCAAAAGGCGGCAGGGGAGGCCAGGGAAATACCCATTTCAAATCACCTACTAACCAGACCCCACGGTATGCTCAGCCAGGAGAACCCGGTATTGAAGATACATTCATTCTTGAACTTAAAATTCTTGCTGATGTTGGACTAGTTGGTTTTCCGAATGCAGGTAAATCAACACTTTTGTCTGTAGTATCTGCCGCTAAACCAAAGATTGCCGACTATGCATTCACAACGCTTGTCCCTAACCTTGGAATAGTAAGCTACAGGGATGAAAAATCATTCGTTATGGCTGATATCCCCGGAATTATTGAAGGAGCTCACGAAGGCAAAGGTTTGGGAATCAGATTTTTAAGGCATATTGAAAGGAACTCAATGCTCCTTTTCATGGTCCCCGCTGACAGCAGGAATATTAAAGAGGAATATGAAATCCTGATTAATGAACTGAAGATGTATAACCCTGAACTGCTTGATAAAAAGCGTGTTCTGGCAATTTCAAAATCTGATATGCTTGATGAAGAGCTGATTTATGAGATAAGGAAAGATCTGCCTGATTTACCACGGGTATTTATCTCCTCTTTAACAGGCCAGGGAATAATAACCCTGAAGGATATGATATGGAAAGTGCTTAATAACGAATGACTGATAGTTTATGATTGAAAGACTGGATCAACAGCTTTTCCTTTTTTTGAACTCGTTAAACTCTCCTTTCTGGGACCAGGTGATGCATGCCATCAGTGGTAGAGTAATATGGGCCCCTCTATATCTTGCCATCCTTATCTTCCTGGGTATAAAGTACAAAAGAAAATTCCTTATTATTCTTTTATTCATCATTCTGGCTGTAACTCTTGCTGATCAGTCCTCGGTGCAGCTTTTTAAAAATCTTGTTCAGCGGTTGCGTCCTTGTCATGAGCCCTCTCTCGAAGGACTTGTTCACCTTGTCAATGGCGAATGCGGAGGGGAATTCGGGTTTGTCTCTTCACACGCTACAAACTCTTTTAATGTAGCTCTCATCAGCCTGCTTTTTATCAGTAAGAAGTGGTATACAATAAGTATAATCCTTTGGGCAATAATTGTAGGATACAGCAGGATCTATCTTGGAGTCCACTACCCCGGCGATGTGATCTGTGGTTCGCTTCTTGGTGCATTAATCGGATGGAGCATCTATAAGCTCTATGTGTTGATTGATAATAAGATACTACAACATAAACCTTTTTTTATTTCACCTTCAAACCACACACCAATTCCCTAAGTTTTATCCCACAATCTCCACATCTTCTACCCCCCTTGGGGGGTAAAAAGGTTGGGGCAGCAGGGTGAAAATAAGGGGGATAAAACATAAAGGTAAATGCAGAAGGGTTTAAAAAAAAATAAAAATTTGAGTTAACTTTTATGTATTGCATCAACCTGGAATCGACCGATCCGTTCTTTAATCTTGCGATAGAAGAATTACTCCTTAAAAACAGTAAGGAAGAGTATCTGATACTTGGTATCAATAAACCCTCCGTAATTATTGGAAAACATCAGTCAGCCCACAGGGAGGTAAATACGAAATTTGTTACTGAAAATGAGATCCCTGTCATCAGAAGAATATCAGGAGGAGGAACTGTTTTTCACGATAAGGGTAATCTGAATTTCACTTTTATCAGACAAAGCGAAGATGGTAAACAGGTTGACTTCCGGAAGTACACTCAGCAGGTCATTGATTTTCTACTATCATTAGGCGTTGATGCAAAATTTGAGGGAAAAAACGACCTTAAGGTTGGTGGATTAAAGATATCGGGAAATGCTGAACATGTTCATCGGAACAGGGTCCTTCATCATGGCACACTGCTCTTCAGTACATCTCTTGAAATGGTTAGAAATTCTTTACGGAAAGATACATCTTGTTATACCACCAGGGCCGTTGAATCTAATCCCTCTTCAGTGATGAATCTAAATGAAAAACTGAATAGTATACGGGATATTTATGAATTCAGGTCAGAAATGATGAATTACTTTCTTCAGAACCTGGCTGATGTAGTAATTTATAAGTTTTCTCCTTCAGAAACTGAAGAAGCAGAATCGCTTGCCTTAACAAAATATAAGACCTGGGAATGGAATTGGGCTTACGGTCCGGAATATACCTTTAATAATAGCTTTCAAATAGATGGGAAACATCATTCTTGTAACCTGTCTATAAAAGAAGGAATAATCTGGAAATGCACCATAGAAGGAAGTGATCAGATTATGTCGGCGGCTAAAAGACTTATAGGCTGCAGGCATAAGGTTTCTGATTTTATGAATGCTTTTAAAGAAGAAAATATTTTAATCACTGATCAGGAGATTTATAATTTCTTTTGATTTTTTAACCTCGCCCCAGCTCCTTCTGCTGTTTTCGTGTGGTCGGGGAGTGAAAAGCCAGTTTGAACATAGTGTAGTTTTTAATACTTTTGTCAATTGAATCTTTATCTCACACAGAGAGGTCAATTTAGAAATGAGTTATTCATGTATAGATATTTTTAAATCACTAATCGTCTGGATTATAGCCCTCTGCTACATAGTAATAATGTTTCCTTTGAACTTTATTATCTGGTTAATGGTTCTGCCGTTCGACAGTGAGAGAGTTGTGATTCACTGGTTGCTGGAGTACCAGGGTTTAGCCCTGACGCGACTGATACCAATCTGGGAAATAGATATTGAAGGTAGGGAAAAATCTGTAAGTGGAACGACATATGTTATCATTTCTAACCATCAGTCTCTCCTTGATATCCTGTTAATATGCTGCCTCAGGTATAAATTCAAATGGATCTCTAAGATGGAAAATATGAAAGTCCCGGTTCTTGGCTGGTACTTAATGATGGCTGATTATATTACCGTAAACAGAAGTAATGAAGAGAGCAAAACCGATATGCTCGAGAAATCGTACGGATGTCTGAAAAGAGGGATTTCTATAATGATATTTCCTGAAGGAACCCGCTCCCCGGACAAAGAGATAGGCTCTTTTAAGAGAGGAGCTTTCCAACTGGCTATTCAAGCTAATGTCTCCATTCTGCCAATTCTGATTGACGGAACCGGTGGTATACTTCCCAGGCATGGTCTGATTTTCGGTAGCAACCATCACATAAATATCAGTGTACTTGATCCGGTTCCTCCTGTCTCTTTTGGTACAGACAATCCCGATGATCTTGCACAGAAGCTCAGGTCATTAATGACATCGTCGTTGAAAGAGTTAAGAGCCAAAATTTAAGCCAGGTGACACTTAGCATATCATATAGAAGGATGCTGAACAGGATGGGTTATTATACCTATCAGAATGGGCTGATATATCGTCATCTGAATCAGGAAGGCGGATGGGACAATCATCTTGAGCTATGCAGGGGTTTTATTATTAAGGCACTTGATTTTTATAAACCAGAAAAGGTAACAGTTCTTGGCAGCGGCTGGCTGCTTGAATTGCCTCTCGCAGAGATGATTGAAAGAAAGCATAGAGTCTGCCTTGTAGATATTGTTCATCCTCCAGAGGTGATCAATCAGGTTGGAAGTTTTAAGAATGTTGAACTATTAGAACAGGATGTTACAGGTGGATTAATAGAGGAGGTATGGCAAAAAACAGGTAAATACTCATTCTTTAATAAGCTGCAATCACTTGACAATATTATTATCCCGGAATATAAACCGGATTTTGATCCGGGAATGATAATATCACTTAATATTCTTACCCAACTCGAATCACTCCTTATTGATTTTTTAAGAAAGAGGTCAAAAATAAAGGAAGAAGAATTCTTCAGTTTCAGGACTGAAATACAGAAAAAGCATATTGATTTTCTAAAAAACCATAAATCTGTATTAATAACTGATATAACTGAAATATTTACTGATAGTTCAGGGAATGTAACTGATAAGCCTACACTTTTTGCAGATCTCCCTGAAGGAAAAAATAAAGAGGAGTGGGACTGGCATTTTGATCTTGTAAGATCCGATTATTTTAGAAAGAGATCGGTATTAAAAGTTGTGGGAATTGTCAATTAATTATTAAGGAGTCTATTTTATGAGTAAAATCAATGACAATAAGAATTCAGGCAACATAGAGTTAAAAAGAGAGCTGGGTCTTGCCGCAGCAACTGGTGGAACCTGGGGTGGAAACTTTATAGCAATAGGTGCTATAATATCTACACTAGGGGCTTCTTCAGGATGGATATTAACCACTGCCAGAAGTTCATATGGTGCTTCTCAGGGTAAATTATTCCCGGCAATATTTGGGAAAATACATCCGAAATACAAGACTCCTGTTGCTTCACTTGTAATAAGCGGTGTTGCTGCGAATATACTTCTTATATTAAACTACGTAGGTTCTTTAAATGCAGCATTTAACTTTATGATATTACTGGCTACATTGGCATTCTTGCCGGCTTATGCTTTTTCGGCAGCAGCAGATATTGTGCTTTTAAAGAAACATTCATTAGATTTTAATTTTTTAATTTCTTAAAGAATTCCTTTGTAGCATTGCTTGCTTTTGGATATTCTGTATATGCAATTTATGGAACAGGAGCAGGGGTTGTAATGTATGGGTTTATTCTTATGTTAGGTGGTATTCCAATCTACTTATCCATGATGCTTCAAAATAATAAGAATGACAAAGTAGTCGATAATTTAAGAATAAATGCCGGACTAGATCATTAATAAGTGTTTAGTATACACGTATTAATCAGAAAAGAATGTCATAGTATTATAAGGAAATAAAAAAGAGTTAATCTTTAAACTTTAGTTATCAGCCTCTTTTGTCCTGTTTTACGCACTTTTAATAAATAGGTTCTGAAACCCTCAGTTAATGGGGTTTGATTTTTGAATTTGGGTGTTGCAAAAGTATTTTTCAGAACACTTACTCAACCATTTCCAGTAAATTTCTA
>Ga0315273_10000759_pt1 | contig 34964 bp, 27 predicted proteins | sample YL17G02_0_MG_FD_205753 | JGI IMG/M metagenome (GOLD analysis project Ga0315273, IMG submission 205753) | Sediment microbial communities from Yellowstone Lake, YNP, Wyoming, USA - YL17G02_0 | ecosystem: Environmental > Aquatic > Freshwater > Lake > Sediment | place: USA: Wyoming | collected...
TCCCGTTCGATGTTCACATGATGGTTTCGTGCGACGATGCGCCCAAGCTGGAGAATGCCCTCCATCGGGATCTCCACAAGACTCGTCTCAACAAGATCAAGCCGCGCAAGGAGTTCTTTCGAGCGGACATCGAGCGCATCCGCAAGATCGTCCAGGAGAACCACGGAGAGGTGGAGTACGTCGCCGACGCCGAGGCACTGCAATATCGCCAAAGCATCAGCATGTCCGAAGATGACGCCCGGTACATCGAGAAGGTCTATGAGGACGAGGAAGAGGAGAACATTGCTGACGACCCATGAGCCTTACCGGCTTCCGCTTCACCCCATGAAGACCTCGGGGCTCACCTTGAATCGCCCGGCCAGTTTCCTCAGGTGCTCGACGGTCAGCGACCGCTCGCCCTTGAGGATTTTCGATCCCATGCTGGCGTGCACGCCCAGGAGGCGGGCGAGATCGGACGCGTTCATGTGGTTCTCGGCCAAGAGATGCCTGAGGGCGTCGAGGCCGCTGAGGCCGGCGGTCTTGATGAAGTGGTGCTCGGCCTCATAAGCCTGAACCAGTTGCACGAGGGTCTCGAGGTACAGTTCCTGGCCCTTGGTCAACCGGCCTGCCGCCATCAACCCGTCGATCATCTCCAACGTGTTCTGGTAGTGAACGTCGTCCGCAATGGCCCGGGGAGGCATCATCCGCACCAGGTCTTCGAAGCGGACCGGTAACCTTTTCCTGTCGGCCTTCTTGGTTGTGGGCATGGCTAATCCTTCCACGTTCCTTCGTCGTACTCTTCGTGCGTGAGGACGGCCCGGACGTTGATAAGCCGGTAATCGTACCGGATTCGGGCGATCAGGCGGTACTTGTTGCCACCGATGTTGAAGACGGTCAGCGTATCGCCGCCGGCCGTCCGCACCCCATCCGCGTGAGCATAGGTCTGTCGCACGTCCCCCAGGTTGGACCATTGGGCGCCGCTGGCGGTCTTGTACCAGAGCCGCAACGACTCCTCGGCGTCGGCATGGCGCTGCCAGAACTCCCGCAGGGGTCTCAGACTGATCACTCGCACGTAGACATTATGCCTAACCTCGCCCCGAGGTCAAGCGCTGTTTAGACAAAATGGCAAATGCGGCAAGGCCGACGTTTGCCGGGTTGAGACTGGCGTGGTACGCGGCGGGCCCGCAGACCCGCCGCGCGAGGTTGCCGGCGGGGCTACGCCCTCGCCTTCGCGGCCGCGTGGGCGGGGGGGGATTTAGCGCGGTTCGGCTTCGCGGATACCTTCGATGGCTTGGCGGAGACAGGCGCGCGAGCGGCAGGCTCCGGCGCCGCTTCCCTGGCGGCCTTGGGCGCGCGGGACTTCGACTTGGAGAGCACGAGCGGCAGGGCGGCTTCCATGTGGACGATGTAGTGGAACGTCATGTCGCCGCGAACCTGTTTCGGAATCTCCTCGACGTCCTTCCGGTTGCGGTCGGGCAGGACGATCTCGTTGATGCCGGAGCGCTTGGCGGCGAGGACCTTCTCCTTGATGCCGCCGACCGGCAGCACGAGGCCGCGCAGGGTGATCTCGCCGGTCATGGCCACGTTGCTGCGGACGCTCTGCTGCCTGAGGAGCGACATGAGGGCCGCGAAGATCGTGATGCCCGCGCTCGGGCCGTCCTTGGGGGTGGCGCCTGCGGGGATATGGATATGAATGTCGCGCTTGCGAAAGTTCGAGGCGGGAATGCCCCACTGCTCGGCCCGCGAGCGGATGTACGCGAGGGCCGCCTGGGCCGATTCCTTCATCACGTCGCCGAGCTGGCCGGTCAGCGTGAGCTTGCCGGAGCCGGGCATCGAGGTGGCCTCGATGAAGAGGATGTCGCCGCCGGCGGGGGTCCAGGCGAGGCCGGTCGCCACGCCGGGCGTCGAGGTGCGCAGCTTGACGTCCGGCAGGAACTTTTCGGGCCCCAGGTATTCCGACGCCTTCTCGGCCGTGACGTGGGCGGTGTGCTTGTCGTCGCGGGCGATCTGGCGGGCCACGCCGCGGTAGACGGCGGCGATCTCGCGCTCCAGGTTCCGCACCCCGGCCTCGTGCGTGTAGTAGCGGATGATGTGCCGCAGGGCGCCGGGCGTGAACTGGACCTGGTGGGCCTTCATGCCGTGCTCGCGCCTCTGGCGGGGCACGAGGTACCGCTGCGCGATCGCGAGTTTCTCCGCCTCGACATAGCCTGGAAGGTTGATGACTTCCAGGCGGTCCTTGAGGGCCGGGGGCACCGGGTCCAGCATGTTCGCCGTGCCGATGAAGAGCACCTTCGAGAGGTCGAACGGCACGTCGAGGTAATGGTCGGTGAATGAGAAGTTCTGCTCCGGGTCGAGCACCTCGAGGAGGGCCGACGTCGGGTCGCCGTGCCAGTCGTGGCCGAGCTTGTCGACCTCGTCGAGCATGAAGACGGGGTTGTTGACGGCGGCCTTGCGCAGCTCCAGGATGATGCGGCCGGGCAGGGCGCCGACGTACGTGCGGCGGTGGCCGCGGATTTCGGCCTCGTCGCGCATGCCGCCGAGGCTGACGCGGACGAACTTGCGGCCCATCGCGCGGGCGATGCTCTGGCCGAGGCTGGTCTTGCCGACGCCGGGCGGCCCCACGAAGCAGAGGATCGGGCCGCGGAGGTCGGCCCGCAGCTTGCGGACCGCCAGGTACTCCAGGATGCGTTTCTTCGGCTGCTCGAGGCCGTAGTGATCGTGGTTGAGGATCCTCTCGGCCTCGTCGAGGTCGATGCGGTCGATGGTGCTCTTGGACCAGGGCACCTCCACCAGGTACTCGATGTAGGTGCGGATGACGTTGAAGTCCGGGGCGTGGACGGGCATGGCCTCGAGGCGTTTGAGCTCGCGGTCGGCCTCCTGGCGGACCTTGGCCGGCATGCCGGCGGCCTCGATGTCGGCGCGGAGCTGGTCGGTGAGGCCGGTTTTCTCGTCCTTCTCGCCGAGCTCCTTCTGGATGCTCTTCATCTGCTCGCGCAGGTAGTACTCGCGCTGTCCCTCTTCGATGCGGTCGCGGGCGTCGGACTGGATCTTGCTGGCGAGTTCGAGCACCTGGATCTCGCGTTGCATCAGCTCCGTGGAGGTGCGCAGGCGCCGCACCACGTGGGCCTCCTCAAGCAGGCCCTGCTTCTTGGCCACGTCGATATTCATGTTGGCGGAGATGAAGTCGGCCAGTTGGCCGGGGGCCTCGATGGCCGAGACCACCGCCACCGCTTCCTGAGGAATGCGGGGCGAGAGCTCGATGATGCGGCCGATGAGGCGCCGGGCCGTGACCACCAGCGCCTGGAGCTCGGTGCCCTCCTCGATGACGTCGGGCATCGGCGTAAGGTTGGCGCGGAAGAACGGGTCGGTCTGTGTCACGCCCTCCAGCCTGACGCGCCCGATCGCCTGGACGATGACGGTCTGGTTGTCGTCGGGCATCCGCACGAGCTTCAGGACCCGCACGGCGCAGCCGACGCCGTAGACGTCGTCGAACGCGGGCTCGTCCTGCGTGCCGTCCTTCTGAGTGGCGACGGCGAGAAGCCGGTCGCCCATCACCACGTCCTGCACGAGGGCGAGGCTGCGCTTCCGGCCCACGGTCAGCGGCTGGATGATGCCCGGAAACAGGACCGTCTCGCGGACCGGCATGAGCGGCAGGTTAGCCGGGATGACCGGGCCCTCGTCGGGCTTGGGGGGCGAGACGTCCGGCGGCTTCTGGATTTTCACTTCATCAGGCACGGTGACGCTCTCCTCAAAGTTACGGCGTTGGGGGCAGTTTCGGGATCTGGATTCTCAGCAGGCCGTCGCGGTGCCGGGCGGAAATCGCCTCGGGGTCCACGTTGCTCGGCAGGAGGATGCGGCGGCGGAACTGCCCCTCCTCGATCTCCATCTGGTGCAGGCACACCTTGCCGCGCGGGGTCGGGTCCTCGCGGCAGCCGGCCACCGTCAGGTGGTGGCCCTCCGTAAAGACCTCGATGTCCTCGCGCCGCACGCCCGCCAGCTCGACGATGATCTCGAAGTGGTCGGGCATCTCGCAGATGTCCACGGCCGGGATCCAGTCGGCCTGCTTCCCGCCCGTGGAGAACCCCGTGTGCAGGACCTTCTGCACGAGGTCCGACATGTGGTGAGCCAGGTGGCTCAGGTTATCGTGCTGGCCCTGGGCGAGGATGGCGTGGCGCATCGCGCGCTCCTTTATGAGGGGCAGGAGACTTCCTCTACTATAGCCCTTTCCTCGGCGAGGGGCAATACGCGAGAAGGCACAAAGGCGGGTACCGGCAACCGGCAACCGGAACGGCTCAAAGACACGGAAGGCCGGACGGGGTGCGGGTCAAGTCCTTGGTGGCCAGGAGCGTTCGGGCTGTGGTTTGTTTCTTCCCCGGTTCCCGCTGTTGTCTTTGTCCGCGCGGTCGCCTTCGGCTCCCCGCTAAGAAGCTGTTTCAGAACCGGCGATAGCGCGGTGGGCAGTCTTGTCCACCGCGCATGCGCGCCCGCATGCTCGCGGCGGGCAAGACTGCCCGCCGCGCGATGCAGCGCTGATGGGCGCTTCTGAAACAGCTTCTAAACGCAGCCCGTGTCACGTATCGCTTGATCACTTGTTGCGTTGTCGTATGCCGTTATCGACGTGATCTGTATTCCACGCCGGTTGCCGGTTCCCGGTTCCCGCCGTTGCGGCTATCCGCCCTTGATCTCGACCTTCTTGGGCTTCGCCTCAACCTTCTTGGGCAGGCGGATCTCGAGGACGCCGGCGTGGGCCTTGGCCTCGACGTGCGCCGCATCGACCGGGGCCGGGAGCGTCAAGGTTCGCGTGAACGCGCCGTACCGGCGTTCCACGCGCAGGTAGTTGCGTCCGGCCTCTTCCTTGGCGTCATGCTTGTCGCCGCGGATCGTAAGGACGTTGCCGGTGACCGAGATGTCGAGGTCCTTCGCCTCGATGCCCGGGACCTCGACGTGCACCAGGACGGCGTCGTCGGTCTCGGCCACGTCGAGCGGCGGCGACCACTCCGCCAGGCCGAACGGCTCGGCGGTGCTCGCCCAGAACCGGTTCAGAAGATCGTTCATCTCGTCGCGCAAGCTGGCCAGCGTTGCGCCCGGCAGGGTGCGGCCTCGATAAGGGATAAGAGCCATGACCGTTCACCTCCTACTCCGCCTTGACCTCAATCCGTCGCGGTTTCAGTCGCTCGGACTTCGGCAGCCGCAGGGTCAACACGCCCTGCTTGAGCGTGGCCTGCACCTTCGTGGTGTCGAAGTCGGCCGGCAGTTGAAACGCCCGATAGAACTCGCCGGCGGCAAACTCCTGGAGCAGGACGTCGCCGCCGGCCTTCGGCTCCTCGCGCGGCTTGGCGCGGAGGACGAGGATGTTGTCTTCGAGCGTCACGTCCAGCCCATCCGCCTTGACGCCCGGCAGGTCCGCGACCAGCACGAGTTCGTCCGCGGTCTCGTAGATGTCCGTCGCCGGAACGAAGTAACTCTCCGGCGGCTCCAGGCGGCTGTGCTTCGGTTCCACAGGTACGCTTACCGTATCGACCATGGCTGAATCTCCTTATCCTGAGTGCGGCCTTACGGCCCCACGCGGACCTCGACGCGTTTCGGTTTGGTTTCCTCGGTCTTCGGGATGCGGACGGTCAGGACCCCGTCGGCAAGCTGGGCCTCGGTGCGGCCGGAGTCCACCGGCCCCGGCAGCGTGATGGCGCGGTTGAACCGCCCGGCATCGCGCTCGTGGCGATGGAGGGTGGCCCCGTCCTCCGGAATCGTGCCCTTGCGCTGGCCCGAGACGGTGAGCTGGTCGCCGGCGACGTAGACTTCCAGGTCCTCCATCTCCAGGCCGGGCACTTCGCACTCGATGACGAAGTGGTCGTCGGTCTCGCGGACGTTCATCGGGGGATAGACGTAGCCGACCCGCAACCGGCCCGGTTCGGCGAAGTGCTTGCCGAAGACGGTGTCGAAGACGCGGTTCATCTCCCGCTGAAGCTCGCCGAAAGGTCCCGCTGCCGGCACCCACGCCTTGATCGCCATTGCCGTCCTCCTTGCTCCCAAGGTCCTCTTGTGTTCAGAATAGGAAGTGCAAAGTCGATGCCAAACGCGGGGGAGTTGCTGCCGGGGCCTGAAACTGGGGGAATGGAGCGGCCTTGGAGGTAGGTTTGACGTGCCGGACTGCCATTCTGGCATGATGGCGGGTGCGGCGCCCGCGTTTAGCCGTCGCCGCATAGGGCGACGGTCGATGCTCGCGGCCGTATGCGGCCGCGGCTAAACAACTGCGGCCACGGCTAAACGTGTTGGTTGGCCCCCATCCCGACCGCGCCTACTTCGCCGCCGGGGCGGGGGTCTCGGCCTTGGGCTGGGCCTTGGCCGGGGCCTGGGCCTTGCGAAGCGTGCGGATCTGGTCGGTAAGCTCCTGCAACCTGGCCTGGATGGCCTTGACCTCTTTCCTGATCTCGACCGCCTTCTCGTCGGTGGCGAGCTTCTCCTCGACCTTCTTGTCGAGGGCTTTGCGGGCATCGTCGGCGGCCTTGCGCAGGGGCGCCGCCTGTTTCGCGATCGCCGCGGCGCGGTCGTCGCGCGCGGCCGCGAGGGCCTTGGCGGCCTCGGCGACCTTGGGGTCCTTGGCGGCGGCCTTGACGGCCTCGCGGATTTTCACGTCGATGTCGCGGGCCTGGGTGCGAACGTCCTCAAGCACCTTGGCGGCGTCCTTCTCCTTGGCGAGTTGGGCCGCGACTTCTGTGTCGGCGGCCACGGCGGCGTCGAGCCTCTGCTCGATCTCCTTGCGTGCCTCGTCGCGCTGCTTCTTGGCCGCCACGACGGCCGCATCGGAGGCCAGCAACTTGTCGTACGCCTTCTGGGCATCGGCCACCGCCTGGTACTCCGGGAGGGTCTTGACCCTGGCGCTGAGGGCCTTGGTGGCGTCGTCGACGGCCTTGGCGGCGGCCGACAGCGTGGCGTTGGTCTTGGGAAGATCGCGGAGGGCTTTATCGAGGTCCGCCACCTTCTTGGCGGCCTCGGCCATGGTGGGCGACTTGGCGAGCTTGCTGCGAAGGGCCAGCTTGGCCGACTGGACCTGCTGTTCCTGCGTCTGGGCGTCGGCCTTCTTCTTGGCGAGGTCGGCGAGTTGCTTCTTGAGGTCTGCCACGACGGGGTCGGCGGCCGCGGCGGCCGTCTCGGCCTTGGCCCGGGCGTCGAGGGCCTCCTTCTCAGCCTTGTCGGCCGCCTGGAGCTCGGGATCGGTCTTGAGCTTGTCATCGGAGGCCTTCTGGGCGTCGGCCACGGCCTTCCTGAGGTCGGCCAGGTCGTCGGTCTTGGCGATCTTCAGGCGGATGGCCTGAAGCGGTTCCTGGACCTTCTGGATATCGGCCTGAAGCTTCTGCCTCTGGCCCTCCAGGTCCTTGAGTGGGTCCGCCGCCTCGGCGGCAAACACCGACGCGGCCCAGAAAGCCATGACCAGGACGGCAAGAACTCGCAGGGACGTGTTCATCGCGTTTCTCCTTGTGCGAGGGAAGTGACGTATCTTGAAACCCGCGAAAGGCGCCGCGGTTCCTGGCGAACCGGGAAACGAGGCGAAGGGCGGTCGGCAGGAGATTCCGTTGGACAAGTAGGCGGGTATAATACCCCGTCCTGTGTCTGTCGGAGGGACGGGGAACCTTGTCGCCACTCCATTTCGACATCGTGGTGGTCGGCGGCGGGCACGCCGGGTGCGAGGCGGCGCTGGCGGCGGCGCGGCTGGGGGCGCGGACCGCGCTTCTCACGATCCGGGCCGACCGCATCGCCGAGATGTCGTGCAACCCGGCGATCGGCGGGCTGGCGAAGGGCCAGATCGTCCGCGAGATCGACGCCCTCGGCGGCGCGATGGCCCGCGTCACCGACTCCACTGCCATCCAGTATCGCCTGCTCAACCAGAGCAAAGGTCCCGCCGTCCGCAGCCCCCGCGCCCAGTGCGACCGCCGGGCGTACGCGCGGGCGATGCAGGAAGTGATCCGCCACCAGACGGACCTCACGGTCTGCGAAGACGTCGCGTGCGAGGTGCTCGCCGCCGGCGGGCGCGTGACGGGCGTGCGGTGCGAGAGCGGGCGCGAATACGCGGCAGGCGCGGTCATCCTTACGACCGGCACGTTCCTCCGCGGCGTCCTGCACCTGGGCGAGAAGATGTGGCCGGGCGGGCGGATCGAAGAGCCGGCGGCCGAGAACCTCTCGGCGTCGCTCGAGCGCCTGGGCCTGCGGCTGGGGCGCCTGAAAACCGGCACGCCGCCGCGCGTCGACGGGCGCACGCTGGATTACAGCCGCCTGGCGGAGCAGCCGAGCGACCCGCACGCCGTCCGGTTCTCGTTTGGCTGGCCCGACGCCCCCGTCGACGCCGTCTCCTGCTGGATCACCGAGACGACGCCCGAGGTGCACGCGCTCATCCTGGCGAACCTCGACCGCGCGCCGATGTACTCGGGGCAGATCACGTCGACCGGGCCGCGCTACTGCCCGAGCCTCGAGGCCAAGGTCGTGCGGTTCCGCGACCGCCAGCGCCACCAGATCTTCCTCGAGCCCGAGGGCCGCGACACCGAGGTGGTCTACGCCAACGGCCTCTCGACGAGCCTGCCGGAGGACGTGCAGGATCGGATCGTCCACGCCATCCCCGGCATGGAACGCGTGCTGATTCTAAGGTATGGCTATGCGATAGAATATGACTTCGTGCCGCCCACGCAGACGCAGGCCACGCTGGAGTCGAAGGCGGCCGCGGGCCTGTACCTGGCGGGCCAGATCAACGGCACGAGCGGCTACGAGGAAGCGGCGGGGCAGGGGCTCCTCGCGGGGATCAACGCGGCGCGCTCCTTGCAGGGGCGGCCGCCCATCGTCCTTCGGCGCGACCAGGCGTACATCGGCGTCCTCATCGACGACCTGGCGACCAAGGGCACCGAGGAACCGTACCGGATGTTCACGAGCCTGGCGGAGTACCGCCTGCTGTTGCGCCAGGACAACGCCGACCGCCGCCTGACGCCCATCGGCCGCGAGGTGGGCCTGGTGCCGGACGAGGCGTGGCGGCGGTTCCAGGAGAAGGACCGGCAGATTCGCGCGGCCCAGGAAGTGCTCGGGCGGGTGCGGCGCGGCGGGCGCTTGCTCGAAGACCTGCTCCGGCGGCCGGAGGTCACGTGGCAGACGCTCGCGGCCGAGGTGCCCGACCTTGCGGGGCTCGGCCTCTGGGCCGAAGCCGCCGAACAGGTGGAGATCGAGGCCAAGTACGCCGGGTATCTTGCCCGACAGGAGACCCAGATCGAGCGGGCCCGGCGGATGGAGGATCGTCCGATTCCGGCGGACCTCGACTACGCGGCCGTCACGCATCTGAGGACCGAGGCGCGCGAGAAGCTGGCCCGTATCCGGCCACGCTCGCTGGGGCAAGCCGGCCGCATTCCGGGCGTCGGCCCCGGCGACCTCGCCGTCCTGATGATCCACCTGGCGCGGTGAGGCGGCTTGACCCCACGCGACGAAGTGGTACGTGTTTAGCTGTTTCCCTTCATGCTGTCACCCCGAGCGAGCGTAGCGAGTCGAGGGGTCTCGCCGTGCGAATGTCCGAACGGCAACGACCACAGCGAGATTCCTCGACTCGCGGCGCTCGCTCGGAATGACAACGCTAAACGCATACACGGCGTGAGGGATGCCGTCCGTCGCGATTCGCTTAAGCGAGTCCGTGGGGCATGCCGATACTAAGATCAGCGGCGATGCCGCGCGGTCACCTGCACCCGTTACCGTATCATCGCTTCCCTGGGCCCGGAGGTACCTTCATGCCTGTCCTTGCAGAGCGGCGCCGGCATCCGCGGACGGCGATATCCTGTCCGACGGTGATTCGGGACACGCGTGGGCGGGTGCTCCAACGCGGGCGTGCGGTCGACATTTCGCCTTGCGGCATCCGCGTCGTTGGGCCGAGCGGCCCGGCTATCTGTGACGGGCAGCAGGTCTGGGTCGAGATGTCCGTGCCGCGCCTTTGCCCGTCGGGCCCGAAGATGCGGATCGTGAAATTGCGTGGCGAGGTCCGGCGCGTCCAGGTCATGGGCGCGTGGCGCAGTGTGATCGTCGTCCTGTTCGAGACGGACTTCTCGACGCACCTTCTGGATCCGATGCCCTAGCTTTCGGCCTCATCGGTCAGGGTTGTGCCCGGCGGGTCGTGGTACATGTTCAGCGTGTTGCTCCGGAAGCCGGGTGGCACGGCCACCCGCGCTAAACAAGTACGGGTCGGGAGACCCGCCGCGCGGCAACTCGTCGGGCGCCGCCTCAGAGGCGCCCCGCCAGCCTGAGGGCAATCGCCAGCACAACCAGCACGCCCGCGGCCCCCACAAGATAGATGCCCACCGGCTCGTACCCCCATGTTTCACGCCGCTTCACGAGGTCGGCCAGCGCTTGCGGCGCCGACAGGATTTGCCCGCCCCCCGCGCCGGCGATCTCCTCGAGGTGAACGCGGTCCACGCCGAGGCGCTCGAACTCGCGCGGCGCCAGGCCGGGCATCGCCAGGTGCAGGAGTCCGTCGGAATTGTCCTCGCGGTGAACGGCAAAGACCGCGGCCTCGCCCGTCCGCGCGCCGGTGGCCGCCTCGTGGATGCCGGGGGCAACCTGGGCAAGCGTCACGCCGCCGGCCTCGGAAGCCGCGTCGGCCAGGGCGACCGCCACGAACGGCGACCGAGACGCGCCGATCGTATCAAGACGCTCCTCGACGCGGACCCACGAGGCGCCGTCGCGCTGCTCAAGCCGCGCCGTCCAGCCGACCGGCGAGCGGCCCGCGGCCAGCCACGCGAGGACCGACGCCAGGTCGCGGCCGAGCCTGTCGCCGGCCGCCCACGCGGGCGAGGCGCTCGCCACGGCCCACGGCATGGCGGCGGCCCGGCCGAGCCCGCGCTGCCAGGAGGCGAGAAGGGGCACGGCACTTTCGCCGGGCTTCGGCGCGGCTACCCACTCCACGTCGGCCCGCTCCTTGGCGCGGGTGGCGTTCCAGGCGGACACCGGCGGCAACGGGGGACCGATCTCGCGCCAGATCGGCTCGGGCCGGCGCCACGCGGCCGGGCGCGGCTCTTCGCGGAGTCCTTCGCCGCGGGCCCACGCAAGGTCCTCGAGGAAGGTCTCGGCCAGTTGGCCGAGGTTGCCGGTGGCGTAGAGCCGTCCGCCGGCGTCGCTCGCGAGGCGTCCGAGGCGGCCGGTGTCGGCATCGGGGCCCGTGGCGACGGCGGAGATCGTGGCCCCGCGCTCGCGGGCCAGGGCGGCCAGGCGCGGCAGGTCGAAGTCCTCGCTCCGCCCGTCGCTCAGCAGCAGGACGTGGCGGACGGTCTTGTCTTCGGCGGCGCGCGGCGAGAGGCACTTGAGCGATTCCTCGACGGCCGGGGTGATCCGCGTGCCGCCGCCGGCGGCCAGCGCGAGCAGCTTCGCCTTCAGGGCCTCCCACTGCGACATGGGAACGGGCGGGGAAACCACGCGGGAGTCGGCCGCGAAGGCGACGATGCCGAGGCGGTCGGCGTCGGCGAGCGCCGGCCGCAGCGCCAGGATCGCCTGCTTGGCCAGGGCGAGCTTCGCGACCTCGCCGACCTTCTCGTTCATCGAGCCGCTCGAGTCGAGGGCGAGGACGATCTCCATGGGCGGCCGCTCGCCCGTGCGGCTCGAGACGGGCAGCAGGTCCTCGATGGGCGAGTCGGCGTAGCCGCCGGCCGCAAAACTTGTGTCGCCGCCGAGCGCCAGCACGCCCAGGCCGCCCTCGGTCACCCAGCGGGCCAGGCGCCCGGCGGCCTGCGGGCCGAGGCTCCACGCCGGGATATTGTCGAGGACGATGACGGAGGCGTCGGCCATGACGGCGGCGGTCAGCATGCCGACGGGCTTGCCGCGAAGGTGCATCCCCGGCGGCAGCGCCGGGCGGAGCATCGGCGGCAGCGCCCCCGGCCCCTTGGCGCCGAACACATAGAGAAGTGTGCGGAATGTCCCGACGCGGACGGCGCCCCGCGCGCGGGCCTGCTGCGGAAAGGCGTCGTCGGCCAGGCGGACCTCGGCCTGGTAAGAGTAAAGACCGTCGGGCAGGGCGGCATCCTCGAAAAGGAGCGTGGCGCCGGTGTCGGGGGCGACCCGGACGCGGCGCTCCCACCGGGCGGCCGGCAGGGCCTCGGAGGGCTGGCGATCGAGCGACACCCGGACCTCGGCGGCCGCGGTCGAGACCACGCGGACCTCGATCGTGACCGGTCGCCCGGCGACGGGCTCGGCGGCGGGCCCGACGGAAGCGATGCGCGCGTGCCGCGGCGCCACAGGCGGCACCATCGCGAAAACCTGGATGCCGCGCGCGGCCAGGCGCGTGGCTTCGGCGACGGCGTGTCCGCGCGTCTCCCGGCCGTCGCTGTAGAGGAGGAGGATGCCCTGGCCGCCGGGCAGGGCGGCGCCCGCGGCCTCGAGGCCCGCCGCCAGGTTGGTTTCGTCGAGCCCCGAGGCGCCCTGGGGCCTGGCGAAGAGGGCGGCGCCGCCGGGGGTGGCCAGCGAGGCGGCCTCGCGCGAGAAGGGCTCCGCGACGGTTCGAGGGCTTGCGGCAAATTGGACGAGGCCGGCCCGGCCGGGCGGGAGTGCCCGGGCCCACGGCAGAAGCTGCTCGGCGGCCGACGGGTCGGCGCCGGTCATGCTGGCCGAGATGTCTTGGACGATCGAGACGGGCGCGACGCCTTCGCGAGCAACGCGGACCTGCGGCCCCGCCAGGGCGGCGGCCAACAAGGCGGCGGCCAGGCACGCCAGCACCGCACGTCCCACGGCGCCGTGACGCAGCGGCCGAAGAACGCCCGTCGCCTCCGTGCCGCGGCGGCCGAGGAGGCGGGGCCCGAAGGCGGCGTAGAGGAGGGCGGCCCAGACCGGAAGGGCGATGAGAAGAACCCACGGGCTGGCCAGCCGCACGATATTCATGGCGGAGACTACATTAGTCCATCCACTGGAAGTTCATGACGCGCGGTTGGATGAAATGGAGGTCCGACGGCGAGTAAGCGGCCGTGGGCGAGCGGTCCACGAGGGCCCAGAACCGCCGCGTCCGCTTGACGAAAGGCGCCAGACTCGTGGCGTTCTTACGCTTGAAACCTGCCGCGTCGACGTACTGGACCGTGCCGTAGATCGAGAAGGTGTCGCTACGGATGGTCACGATGTTGGAGATGCGGGCAAAGGCCTCGCGCCTCCCCATTTCGTCGCCGTCAGGGTTCAACAGGATGCCGGTCGTATCCGAACCCGGACTAATGTTGAACGAGCCGGCCTTGTTCCTGTCCAGAAGAAAGGCGGGCGTAAGGATTCGCCCGGTCTGCCTGGCCGCCTTCACCGCCTCCCAGAGCTTGGTGACCCCCACGCCACTTTTCGGGTCCGTGTCGGTAGACTCCAGGGCCCTGAGGGTGTCCTCGGTGGCGGTGTTAAGGTTGATCTTGCCCGCCACGCGAAGCTCGGGTCCGAACAACTGGCCGTGGCCTTTCTCGCCGGTGTCGAGGTTGAGGCCGCCGCCAGGCTGGAACTCGTCCCAAGCGCCGTCGCGGTCGTTGTCGAGTCCGTCCGACCATGGCCCGCCGGTGCAGAGAGCGTTGGCAAAGTAGTAGATGCAGAAGTTGAGGGGGTCGGAGTATTTGGTTGGATTCATGTAGTCGATCGTGGGCGCAGTGACGACGCCCGGGAACAGGCCGGCGGTCTTTGTGACCAGCTTCTTGGACACGCGGGTCGTCCACGGCCAGAAAGTACCCGTGCCGTCCCACCAGATGACCTGGCTGAGGTCGCCGAGCCGCGGGATCGCCTTGAAGGTTCCCTCCTGGTTGCCTGCGCCGCTACACGTTGACACGGCGATGGGCGGCAAGCCCTTGTACTCCGTGGTGGCCGGGATCGGGACGTTCCGGTTCTTGTCGCAGGACCTCGGGAACCGGATCGGGATGACACGGGGATCACGGTTATCGGGTATCTTGTCGCCGGTGGGTTGCGCCCACTTGTCCAATCCGGCTCCGGGCGCGCCGTCCTCCAGCGGCGCCCAGTCGCCGATGTAGACGACGCGAACGGGATTTTCTTTGCCGCCGGGGCCTTTATTGTTGTTGCTGCCGCGGTAGTCGCCCCGCGGATCGGCGGGGTCATAGGCGATGTAGACAGGCCTGTACTTCTTCTTTTGCGTCTCGATGTTCGCGAAATCTGTCGCCAGCATCTCATCTATGACAATCGTAATCGCGGCGGGCTGCGCCGCCGGCGGATCGAAGAGCGGCGTGAACTGCGCCGTAAGCTGGATGTGGTCCACGGTCGCGAGGAGCGTGCTGCTGTTCGGCACGGTCACGGACACGTCGTAGTGATTGATGCCCACGTGTGGGCAGCCTGCCAGATCTCGGTTCCACATTCGGCCGTTCAGGGGTGGGCCGGCCACCGTAGCGCCGCCGGGACTCTTGAAGACCAACTGGCAACTCTGGGGGTAACTCAGCCCCGTGTTGTCGCCCACGTTGTTGTCTCCCACGCAGTTGCCCTCCCACGGGCTGAGCAGCTCCACCTGAAACGTGTACACCATAGCGGTCTTGTCGGAGTTCGCAGCGACGGAGAGTAAGATGACCTTGTGGATGATGGGCTGGCGCGAGGCCGCACAAACGCCCTCGGTGCCCAGGAGCTTGGTTACGGGGGTGAGGCGCGGACTCACCGACTGGAGGCCGGAGACATCCCGCCCATCGCGAAAGCCGATGATGTTGGCGACGAACTGCCTGGCTTGGTTCAGCTTGGCTGTGTCCGTGTAGTTGAAGCAGCGGGTGTTCCAGAGCGACTGGAAGATGTAATCGGCGTTGTCGAGGTTGACATCCGCCTTGTGTGCGGAGTAGGTGCCCGAGCCGGGGGAGCTCTGGTGATAGATGGCGGTGGAGGGGGTGGCGGTGGGGTCCGTCGCCGCCCACGGGTCGGGTCGGACCTCGCTGGTCCAGCCCACGGTGGTCAGCGCCATGCGCTTCGCGAGCTTCGGCTCGTTCGGCACGAGCGTCGGCGCGGCGGGGTCGATCTCGAAAGTGCTTCCCCCCATGGCCTCAAGGCGGCTGCAATAACTCGTCCCCAGGTACCGGCGGAGCTCGAACTCCTCTTCGAGCGTGAACGGGCGGTCGTCTCTCAGCAAACCGGACGTGCCGGCGGCACCGGTGGGGTTCTCGACCTCGGTCTGCATCAGGCTGCCATTGGTGGGACACTTGGCTTCGGTTGCCTGATCGTCCTTGGGCCACCGGCCGGCGATCTTCCGGGTGCCGCTCGTGGTTCCGTTGAGCAGGTAGTTCGGATCGATGCCGAGGGTATCTTTGAGAAGGGCCACGTCGCTGACGAAGTACCCTCGGCCCGTGGCGCCCGAGATGAGGTCCTTCGTGAACAGGCCCCCGGCCTTGTTCTCGTGGATGTTCGCGTTCAAGAGGGCGTTGTGGTCCTGGACGGTGATGCTGACGCGGATGATGCCGGTCTCGAAGGGGAAAGACAGTTCGGGGATCCAGACGCCGCTGGGGGGCCAGTAGGGGTCCACGTGTCGGGCCCGAATGGGATCGCTGAGGTTAATGACGCGGTCTTTCTCGGGCAATCCGCCGGGGATGCCCAGGTTGTTGGCGCGGTTGGTGTAGTCAAACCCCGTGCCCGCCTTGGCGTCCTTCCACCAGCAGGGGTTCGTGCCGGAGAACATGCCGTAGGGTGAAAAGCTGCTGGTGGTGGGGGCGAACGGGAAGAGCTTCGATTCTACCTGCCCCAGGTAATAGCCGTAGGAATACGCGAAGTTGACACCCAGGGTCGGCAGGCTCTGGCTGTTCGTCACCTCAGCGGCGGCCAGCTCTTTCAGCGTTTTCATGTCGAGCGTGGTGGCCAGCCACGGATCCTCCGGAAGCCCGATATTCGACGGCGCCAAACCGGCGGGTGGGAAGGCGCCCGGGGCGTCCCAGGGCTCATTCCGGATGTAGGCACAGTACTTCGCGGTCGTCGCATTCGCCCTTAGCGTCCTGAAGGAACGGAGGGTCGCAGGGGTTTGGGGGTCCGCGTAATCCCTGAGGTCCGTCAGAAGGAGCGTGCCGGTCATATAGGGATCATCGGAGGCGGCGAGTTGCTCGGTGGCCTTGAAGGCCCAGGGATTGAACTGCCAGAGGTCCTTGACGAGGTGATCGCAGACGTAGTCGATGGCGCCGTCGGCGGCGAGCATGAACTGGCTCTGAATCGCGAAGTTCGACGCCGTGCTCCGGTCCATGCTGCTCATCGTGACGAACGTCACGCCGACGATGGCCAGGATGGCCAGGAGACCCAGCACCACGATCAGAACGGACCCCGGTGACTTCATAGCGTGGTTCCTCGACCTGTTATGCCCCGCACGGTTTTTCGCAGAGCGCCTCCCCGTGCTCCTTTACCCCTCCCGTCCGAGGCAACGGAGCACTCGCGTGCGACTGGAGACTGCCAACGGCCCCCTCATGGATCGCCAAGCCAGAACGTTTCCTGGAAGGCATACCCCTCGGTGCGCTTGCCCGGCTTGAGGGGCTTCGAGTCGGAAGGATCGTGGATGGCCACGGTGACCCGGATGGCGCGAGGCCAGGTGGTCAGCCGTGCGCTCGGGGTGGCGGAGGAAGGGCTCCACCGATACGTTTCCGCGAAGGTGGAATTCGGCAGCCCCGCCGGTCCCATTCTCCACTGACGGGCATCCGTAAGGCCCGTTGTAAAGGGGTACCCGTCGTCGCCGTCCGGGTTGAAGATCTCCACGTAAAACTCGCTGACGCAAGAGGCCAGGACGTGGCGGAGGCTGGGCAGGTTTGTGGTCGGGGACGAATCGTTAGGTTTCCACGGCCAGACCGTTACCCACGGCATGCCCTTACTGCCGGTGACGTTGGGGGCGCGTCCGCCCGACTGCTTGGCGAACATATCTGATAGGGAGTCCCACTCCGGTTTGTCGTAGCCGTCCTGCTCTTCATATCCGACACTCTGGTTGTTGGACCACAGCCATAAGCCGCGGGCGAGGAGGCCCTTGCGGGGATTCATGGGGTTAGTGGCGGAAGCGGCTGCCTTCGGATCAGCGCACGTGGCCTTGAGGATTTCAAGGGGCGTGCGGACGTTGCTGGTATAGACGACCTCGGCCGCGCCGCCGGGCGATTTCACCGTGCTCCAGGTGGTCGAGAACCGCCCGATGGTGACAAAGGCGAGGGTGTCGCAGAAATAGGCCGCCTCGACCTGGAGGTCTCCCGTCGGGGAAATCGCGCTGTCGGTGGGCAGCCAGGGCGTCGCCGAGCGGACGAAACTCTTGGCATCGCTGGAGGTGATGGTGTTGTGGGTGATGGACAGGTAGCCTTCGCGCGTCAGGCCGCGCAGGTCGCGGTTCAAGTTGTCGAAGATCACGCGGGCCTGCTGCTGGGCAAAGCTGAGGCCCTCGGCCTGGGCGGCCGTCTGGGTGATGACGCCGAAGATCTGGACGACGCCGATCATCATGATCGTCATGAGCGACGCCGCCGTCACCAGCTCGACCAGGGTGAAGGCGCGGCAGGGGCGCCCGGGCACGGGACGGCGGCGTTGGGCCATGGTTCGCATGGTCAATCCCCTATCACGGTGTGATAGACGGCGATGGCCCCCGGCAGGGTAATGCACTTCACGACGTTCGCGGCGGGCTGCGAGGCTTTGTTGTAGGTGGCAGGCGAGCCCACGGCACCGGTTGCCGCGAAGGTCATCTTGTCCGGCGTCGTAACGGTCAGATTGCCCGTGGCGTCGGGCGTGACCGATTCGATCAGGTACGCCTCGCCGTGATACTCTTTCAAGTCGACCGAGGTAAGCTTTCTCGAAGGGTTATCGGTTCCCGGAGTTGTCATGTCGCCGGGCCAGTTCATGACGTACATTCCGGGTGCACCCCGGAAGGGCCAGCCGTCGCCATCCCTGCAGACCCACGCCTTCATGTATCTATCGAGCTTATTCGACTTCCCGTCGGGGGTCATTTGGGTGCAGGCCATGTAATCGACGCTGGGCGGCGGCATCCCCTGAGACTTGTAGATAACGATGGTGAGGAGCCAGGGGCCGCCGATAATGGGGTTGTCGTTGGTCGCCCCCCCCCAGAACCCGTCCAGCGGGGTGGCGAAGACCACCGGGACGTAGCCCCCGGCCATCCAGACGACGCCCGTGGAGTCGTGGGCCTTGTTGCTGATATTGCCCGTGCCGTCTTGCCCCCTTGGGAAGTTCACATAGGTCCGCGTGACGTCGTGCCGCGGCGGGAGCACGCCATTGTCGCCCGGGTTCGGAGTTATGCTTCCCGTGGAGACTTCGCCGCTGTAATAGAGGAAGTAGTTGGGGTTATAGCCCCGCATGGTGCCGGGGATCTTGGCCCACATGTTCCTGGTGATCTCCCATGGCGGCCAGTTGGCATGGTTCGCGTCAGTCTTAGCCGCGTCAAGATAGCCGCCCCTGCCGGCCTTGCGAAGCCAGGGGAGGAGGGTACCGCGGCTGGCCCGCATCGCGGCGGCAACGCTTCGGGCGCTGAGGGCGGCCATGGTGATGTCCTGGCTGCGGCGGCTCTGGTCGACGGCCACGGGGAACACCGACGCCACCATCGTCAGGCCGATCCCCAGGATACCGGTGGCCATGAGGATTTCGGTCAGTGTGAAGCCGGCCCGGCAATGTCGCAATGGGTTCACGTCGGCCTCCTTGCCCCAGCCGCTTGGCCCTGTCGCACGCATTATAGCGGTCGGCCCGGTCCGAGAGCAACTGTTTATCTGCCAGTCGGCAACGGGGCGGGCGGAGAAAGCCGAGGCGACGGGCTAAAGCCGCCGCGTGGAGGCCACCCCCGGCCACAACGGTGGGAGTTTTAAGCGATTCGCGGCGACCAGCGCAGGCCGCTGCCGGGCGACCTGGCCGTTAGACCGTCTGGTCGGCGCTCAGAGAACGGCTGATAGGCGCCCAGAGTGAGCGCTAGGGTATGGAAACGTCCCGAATCCCAAGTGTCCCCCGACCGTTTCCGCCCGGATTTCACGGTCTTTCAATTCAGGCATCGCCCGCACGGCGCCGCTCGCCATCCTCTTGGGCGTTTCCGTCCGGTTCCTTGACACCACGATGCCGCCCAGTAGAATAGCGGGAGTTTTGCTGAACACCGAGCGCTTTCCGGGCCGATTCTTACCACGACTGCACCCTCGGAGACTACGCGTGGTTACTGTGGCGGTCATTGGCGGCGGAGGATGGGGCAAGAACCACGTCCGCAACTTCGCGGAGATCCAGTCCTGCCGCCTGAAGACGGTGTGCGACCTGAACCCGAAGGTCCTGGCGGCCCACCAGGCGGCGCACAAGGGCATCGGCGTCACGGGCGACGCCGGGCAGGTGTTCGCCGACCGCGAGATCGACGCCGTCGTCATCGCCACCGACGCCCCGAGCCACTACCCCCTGGCGGCCGCCGCCCTCGACGCCGGCAAGCACGTCTTCGTCGAGAAGCCGATGACGCTCTCGCCCGCCGACGCGGAGGACCTGGTCAAGCGGGCCGACGCCGCCGGGCGCGTCCTCATGGTCGGGCACCTCTTGGAGTACCACCCGTGCGTCCTCCAGCTCAAGGACCTGGTGGACAAGGGCCGGCTCGGCAGCCTGCGGTACATGTACTGCCAGCGCGTGAACCTGGGGGTGGTGCGCAAGGACGAGAACGCCTGGTGGAGCCTGGCGCCGCACGACGTGTCCATCATTCTCTTCATCATCCAGGCCGAGCCGGTCACGGTGACCGCGCAGGGGCAGGCGTACCTGAGGCCGGGCGTGGAGGACGTGGTCTTTGCGCAGATGAAGTTCGCCGACGGGCGGATGGCCCACATCCACGTCTCGTGGTTCGACCCGCACAAGATCCGCAAGGTCACGCTGGTGGGGTCCGACCAGATGGCGACGTTCGACGACATGGACGCGTCGGAAAAGATCCGCATCTACGACAAGGGGGTGGACTTTGCCGGGGCGGTCGTCGATTACGAGCGGGCGATGAACATCCGCTCCGGCGACATCCTGATCCCCAAGACGCCCTCGGGCGAGCCCCTGAGGCTCGAGTGCCTGCATTTCCTGGACTGCGTCGAGAACGGCCGGACGCCCCGCAGCGACGGCCGCGACGGCCTCCGGGTGGTCCGCGTCCTCGATGCCGCCGCCCGCAGCCTCAAGGCCGGCGGCGCGCCGGTGAACCTGTGAACGCGGCCCATTTAGCCGCCCATCTTGATGGGCGCGTATCCGTGGCACGGGGAACTGCTTGAAAGGCAGGCTATGGCCGACTACTTTGTGCACGCATCCTCCTATGTCGACGAGGGGGCCAAGATCGGCAAGGGCACCAAGGTCTGGCACTTCTCGCACGTCCTGCCGGGGGCCGAGATCGGCGAGAACGTCTCCATCGGCCAGAACGTGAACGTCGGCGGGAAGGCCAAGATCGGCAACCGCTGCAAGATCCAGAACAACGTCAGCGTCTACGACATGGTCGAGATCGAGGACGACGTCTTCTGCGGGCCGAGCATGGTCTTCACGAACGTCTTCAACCCGCGGGCGTTCATCGTGCGCAAGCACGAGTACCGCCGGACCCTCGTGCGCCAGGGGGCGACGCTCGGGGCGAACGCGACGATCGTCTGCGGCGCCACGATCGGCCGGTACGCGTTCATCGGCGCGGGGGCGGTGGTCATCGGCGACGTGCCCGACTTCGCGCTCATGGTCGGCGTGCCCGCGAAGCAGAAAGGCTGGATGTGCAAGTGCGCCGTCAGGCTCAGCTTCGTCGGCGGCAAGGCGAAGTGCGAGGCGTGCGGCGAGGAGTACGTTCTGGAGAGTGGAGTCGTGAGGCAAACGGAGAAGCAATGCTAAATGATAAATGTTAAATGCTAAATGACAAAGAAGGGCGGCCGTTGCCGTTCATTTAACATTGGGCATTGCTTCGTCCGGGCCAGGTCAATTAACGCAGATTGGAGGCGCCCATGGCCGTTCCCCTACTCGACTTGGTGGCGCAGTACCGCAAGATCCGCGACGAGGTGCGCACGGCGGTCGACGCCGTCCTCGAGAGCCAGGTCTGTATCGGCGGGCCGAAGGTCGCCGAGTGCGAGCGGGCCATCGCCGCTTACTCCGACTGCAAGTTCGGCATCGGCGCCTCGAGCGGCACCGACGCCATCCTGAGCGCGCTCATGAGCCTCGGCATTGGCAAGGGCGACGAGGTCATCACGTCGACCTTCACGTTCTTCGCCACCGCCGGGTGCATCTCGCGCACCGGGGCCCGGCCGGTCTTCGTCGACATCGACCCGAGGACCTACAACATCGACGCCAAGGCGGTGGCCCGGCGCGTCTCGAATCGCACGAAGGCGATCATTCCCGTCCACCTCTTCGGCCAGATGGCCGACATGGACCCGATCGTCGAAGTCCAGCGGCAGCGGCGGCTCGCGGTCATCGAGGACGCCGCCCAGGCCATCGGCGCGACCTACAAGGGCCGGAAGGCGGGCTCCATCGGCACGTGCGGGTGCTTCTCGTTCTTCCCGTCCAAGAACCTCGGCGGCGTCGGCGACGGCGGCATGATCGTCACCAGCGACGCCACCCTGGCCGACATGTGCAATGTCATGCGGAACCACGGGTCGAAGCCGAAGTATTACCATAAGTACGTCGGCGGCAACTTCCGGCTCGACCCCCTCCAGGCCGTCGTCATCGCCGCCAAGCTCAAGTACCTCGAGGAGTGGCACGAGGCCCGCCGGGCCAACGCGGCCTACTACAACGAGCGGTTCGCCGGGTCGAAGAAGATCGTCACGCCCTTCGTCGAGCCGCACAACCGTATGATCTACAACCAGTACGTCATCCGGATTCCGGGGGAGAGCGGGGCCAACCGCGACCAGGTCGAGGCCCACCTCAACGAGAAGAAGATCGGCAACGCCGTCTATTACCCGGTGCCGCTCCACCTCCAGCAGTGCTTCGCCGACCTGGGGTACAAGGAAGGCGACCTTCCGCGGGCGGAGCAGGCGGCTCGGGAAGTCCTCGCCCTCCCGATTTACCCGGAACTGACCCCCGCCCAGAAGGACGAGGTGGCCGGCGCCGTGCTCGAGGCCGTGGGCGGGTAGGTAGACGGTAGTGCCTTAGGCCTGTCATTCCGGGCGAGCGGAGCGAGTCGAGGAATCTCGCCGCGGCAGTGGCCGTTTGCGTTTCCCCAAAGCGAGACCCCTCGGCTCGGTTGCCGCGGCGACCTCGCTCGGGGCGACAGCACCACGCGGATACGGGAGACTTATGGCATCGGGCGTTCGCGATTTCGTGATGACCTTCGGCGCCAAGATCCTGATCCTGGCGTGCACGATCGGGGCGCAGAGTTGCCTGGCGCGGATGCTGCACACGGAAGGCCGAGGGTCGTATGCGGTCGCCACGTTGTTTGGGACCATGCTGAACCTGATCTTCCTCGTCGGCACCGACGTCGCCGGCCGCTACTTTGTCGCGAACCGGCGCTTCACGGTCTCCGAGGGCGTGGCCCACATCCTGGCGTGCGGCCTGATCGGGTGCGCCGCCGCCGTGGGCGCGGGCCTCGTCCTGATGCAACTGCCGCTGGCGTTCCTGGAGAAGGCGACCCCGCTCTGCTTCTACCTGGCGTTGGCGACGATCCCGGTCTCCGTGCTCTCGGTGGCCTCTCTGACGATGCTGGCCACCTTGCGCGATTTCGGCTGGTACGCCGGCATCGGCATCGCCAGTGCCGTGTCTTACCTGGTCCTGAACGTTCTCTTCTTGTGGGTCTTCCAGTGGGACGTCGCCGGCGGCATGCTCGCCATCATTGTGAACGGGGCGCTCACGGTGGTGGTGGGGATGGCCGTCCTGCGACGGCGGCATGGGCTGGTGGCGGTGTGGCCGACGTGGAAGGGCATCCGCGAGATGTTCGGCTATGGCATCCGGTACTTTGCGGGGCGGATCAGCAACCAGGTCAACTTCCAGATCGGCACGATGATCCTGGCGTTCTTCGCGACGAAGGAGGAGATCGGCATGTTCTCCCTGGCCGCCGTCATGACCAACCAGATCATGACCGTGCCCGATTCGCTGGGCGAGGTGGTCATGCCCCGCGTGGCGGGCGATGCGCAGGGGCGGCCCGAGTTGGTGGCCCAGGTCAGCCGCATGGTCAGCCTGGTCTGCGGCCCCCTGCTGCTCGGGTTAGCGGTGCTCGCGGCGCCGGTCACCCGGATCCTGTTCGGTTCTGAATATCTCCCCATGGTGCCGATCATCCAGATCCTGTGCGTGGGCTTCTTCCTGCGGTCCGCCTGCAAGATGATCGAGTACTACTTCCTGATGACGAACCATCCGGGCGTCTCCTCGACGGCCACGGTGCTCGGCATCGCGGCCAACCTGGGCCTGATGTGGCTCCTGATGCCGTGGATCGGCCTCGAGGGGGCGGCGGCGGCGATGGTCGGGTCGTTCGTGGTCAGCGGGATCATCCTGATGATCGCGTTCCGCCGGTACAGCGGCATGCGCCCGCTGGAGGTCTGGCGGTATCGGCGGGCCGACTGGGCGGCCCTGCGGGAGGCCCTCAACGGGTTGCGGAATCGCCTCGGGGCGCGGGCGGCGGCCAAGGGCTAGAACGACAGCGCCACGTTGACCTGGGCGCGGCGGGTCAGCAGGCCCGCCGCTCACCGATCACTTGGAGCGGCACTGATGGAACCCACAGCCAGGCTGGAGTTGGCGCCGGCGGCCGGGCACGCCCTGCGCCTGCTGGCGGTGGGCGACATCGCTTTCGACCCGGCCGGCGCCGCCGATGCCGCGGCCGTCCTCGCGGCGCTGCGCGACGTTTACGCCCCGGAACTCCTCGAAGTGCTTCGCGACAAGGACGTCTCGCTGGCCAACCTCGAGACCGTGCTTTCGAACTCCCGCGCGCCGCTGCCGAAGGACGGGCCAAACCTCTGGGCCCCGCCGGCGGCCGTCCAGGCCCTGACGGCCGGCGGCTTCGACCTCGCCATGATGGCGAACAACCACGTCATGGACCAGGGCGCCGAGGCACTGAACGAGACCCTGAGCGTCGTCCGGGCGGCCGGCCTCCGACCCCTGGGCGCCGGCGCGAACCTCGCCGACGCCTTGCAGCCGGCGGTGATGACTGTGCGGGGGGTGCGGGTCGGCTTCCTGGCCGTGGCCGACGAGGACGTCCTGTCGGCCGGCGAGACGGCGCCCGGTGCGGCGCGGCTGGACCTGGCGGCCGTCGTGCCCGCCATCGAAAAGCTCAAGCCGCAGGCCGACGTGGTCATCGTCAGCGTCCACGGCGACAAGGAGTTGGCGCCGACCCCCAGCCCGCGGATGCAGCGGCTGTGCCGGTGCCTGGTGGATTGCGGCGCGGCCGCGGTCATCGGCCACCATCCCCACATCATCCACGGGATCGAGGTCCACCGCGGCGCCCCGATCCTCTACAGCCTGGGCAACTTCCACTTTCCGACGCCCCGGTCCCTGTTGCCGCCGTGCTGGTATGAGGGCATGATCGCGCGGCTGACCATCGCCGACCGCCGGGTCGCGGCAGTCGAGGTTTACGCGTGCGAGCAGGCGCCTCGCGGGGGCGCCGGCGGCGTTCGCCTCATGACGGGGGCGGCGAGGGAGGAGTGGCGCCGGCGGCTCGAGCGGTTCAGCCAGGTGGCCGCCGATCCTGTCCTCGTCCGAGAGTTCTGGAAATGTACCTGCTTCGACTTGCGAGACGCCTACCTGACCGTTCTGAAGAGCGCGGCGGCAGGCGTGCAGCCGCGCTTCCTGCGGATGATCCGGGGGGCCCTCGGCACGAGGGACGTATTCTACCTGCCTGCCGTTGCCGCCGACTATCTGCATTATCTCTTGTCGCGGAAGACGGCCCGGGCCCGGCGGGTGGCGACGCTGCGCGGGCTGTGGGCCTCGCCCATCAATCGCGAGGTCCTGTTGACCATCCTTGAGATGGAGCAGGCCGGGCAGGGACCGGCCCCGGCGGCCTGGGCCGAGTTCCAGACCTGGAAACCGTATTTCACCTGAGATGGAGAGGCGAGGAAGTCATGCCCGGCAACCTGAAGCGAATGATCCGAGATTGGCTGGGCTCGTGGCCGCTGGTCAACCGGGTTTTCTACCGCTTCTACCGGTACCGTGACGGCCTCGACGAGAAGACGCTTCGCGGCCTCATCCAGCAGTGTGGTCACAGCCTGGACCTGCGTCTCGGCAGCGGCAGCGCTGTGCCGCCGAGGTTGATCAAGGACCTGGAGTTCCTGTTGCGCGAAGCCCGCCGCAGGAACCTGCGGGCCGACGATCCGATGCGCTGGGCCCTGGGGCTGCTGGGGATGGCCAGGTACGGCCTGGGTCCGGCCTCGGCGGAATCGGCCGTGCCGGCGGGCGGCGGCCCCGCGGCCGCCGGGGGCCCGCCGATGGCGCTGGCCGAGGCCATCCGCAACCGCCGCAGCGTTCGCAAGTACACGGCCGAGGCCGTGGAGGCGGAAGACATCGTGTCGGCCATCGACCTGGCGAAATGGGCGCCTTCCTCGTGCAACAGGCAGTTATGGCAGGCGGTTCTTCTTCAGAAGAAGGAAGACGTGGAGTTCATCAGCCGGTATTTTTCGGGCACGTTCTACACCGGCGCGGGGCTGCTCATCCTGGTCGTGATGAACGCGGGCGCGTACGGCGACGGAGAGAAGCATTTCGCCTATCTCGACGGCGGCGCGTTCATCCAGAACCTCCTGCTGGTGCTCCATGCCAGGGGATACGGGGCCTGCTGGCTCGGCTTCAAAGGGTGGAACACGGCGGGACGGGTTTCGACGACGCCCGAGAAACGGGCGGCGCTCGAGTCGCGTTTCGGGCTGAGCCGGGACCAGGTGCCCGTCAGCCTGATTGCCGTCGGCCGGCCGGCCGCCGCGCCGGCGGCGCCGCCGAGGCAGGGCATCGAGCAGATCGTGATCCGGCGTCCGTAGGAGCATCCGGTGGCAAAGAAGATCGGCATTCTGACCTACTTCTGGGCCGACAACCCCGGCACGTTCCTCCAGGCGTACGCCACCCTCTATGCGTATCGGAAGCGTTTTCCCGAGCACCGGGTCGAACTGGTGGATGTGCGGTACCGGCGGAACCTGTTTCGCCCCAACCGGCGCGATACGAGCCTGAAGTGCCTGGTCACGCACTGGCATTATCACGGGCTCTTGAAGCGCTGCCGGCGGCAACACCTGGCGATGAGTCCGCGCGGGATTGTCACGCAGGATTACGAGGCGGCCGCCGCGTACGTCGAGGCCCAACGGTACGACCTGGTGGTGGTCGGGGCCGACGAAATCCTCCAGATGCTGCCGAAGTACCTGGCGCGCGGCCAGCCGCCCATTTACTGGCTGCCGCCGTCGCTCGCCTGCCGCAAGGTGGTCTGTGCCGGTTCCGCGGGCACCACGCTGTACGAGAATCTGAGCGAACCGATGCGGCAGCGGCTGGCCGAGTCGATCCATGCCTACGACCTCGTGGGCGTGCGCGACGACGTGGCGTATACGCTCATGGAGCAGTTGGGGCTGAAGGGCGATCCGCGGCTCCAGCGGGTGCCGGACTCGACGTTTGCGTGGCCGATCGACCCGCAGCCGGCCGCCGAGGCCGTGAAGCGCTTCGGCCTCGACGTCGCGCGGCCCACGGTCGGCATCAACGCGCCGGTGAATGAGGCCAACGTCCTGCGCCTGCTCGACCACTATCGAAGCCGGGGGTATCAACTCGTGTCGCTGGCAGCGCCGTCGCCCGCGGATTACTGGCTATGGTTCATCTCGCCGTTTGAGTGGGCGGGCATCTATCGCTATTTCCAATTCACGCTGACCGACCGCTTCCATGGCTCGGCGTTCAGCCTTCGCAGTGGCCGGCTGCCGATCGGCCTGGACTTCAATACGCAGTACACGGCGGCGGGCCTCTCGAAGAAACACAGCCTCCTGAAGGAATTCGGACTGGCGGAAACGGCCCACATCAACGTCGATCGCGTCAAGGACTTCGACGAGCTGCTCGCCAGGTGCGAGGCCGCCATCGCGGCGTTCGACGCGGGCAAAGCCCTGGATACCGCGGTGCAACTCGGACGCAAGTACGAGGCGTTCCTGGACCAGGTCGCGGGGCTTTTGTAGAAACGGAGGGCGGCGCGGTCTCGCAACCGCGCGTGTACGTGTTTAGCGTGTTGCTCTGGATAGCCGGGTGGCATGCCCACGCCGCTGTTCGCGTGGGCATGCACGCCGGACATCGGCGAACATGCCCAGGCAAAAGCGGCCTGGGCATGCCACCCTGCAAGTGAACGTCCGCACGCTAAACAGGTACCAGCGAGTGACCGTGCCACCCTGCGCAAGACAGGAACAGGGCGCGAAGGCCTGCTGCCCCAGGTCGGGAGCAAGGAATCGCAGGATGCACCTGCTCAGGAAAGCACATACCGCGTGGGCGATGGCCGGCAGTCTGGTGTGCGGCTGGCGGTGCCGGCGGCCCATCGTCGTCATCGAGAGCGACGATTGGGGCAGCCTCCGCACGTCCTCGCGGGCCGACGGCGATCGTCTCGCGGCCCTCGGCTACCCCATGGAACGGTCGCCGTACAGCCTGGACGCGTTGGAGACCGACGAGGACCTGGACCGCCTGTTCGAGGTGCTCGACAGCGTCAAGGACTCGCGCGGCCGCCCGGCCTGCATGACGGCCAACATGGTGATGGCCAACCCGGACTTCGCGCGGATCCGCGAGGCCGACTTTTCGGAATATTTCTATGAGCCGGCGACCGTCACGCTGGCGCGCTCGCCCGACCGCCAAGGCGTTGCACGCCGGTACGCCGAAGGCCTGAAGCGCCGGCTCTTCGTGCCGCAACTGCACGGCCGGGAGCACATCCGCTGGTGGGAGTGGCTCGAGGCGCTCCGGGCGGGCTCCGCCGAGGCGCGGACCACGTTCGAGATGGGCATGTGCGGCGTGCCCCTGGCCGCCTCGCGCGAGGGGCACGGTTTCTTCGCCCCGCCGTACCAGGACGCCGAGACCCTGTCGCGCCACGGCGTGGACGTCGGGACGCTCGTCCGCGAGGGCGTGGAGCTTTTCGAGAAACAGTTCGGCTACCGCCCGTTGAGCACGATGGCGCCGGGCTACTCGTGGAACGATGCCGTCGAGCGCCTCTGGGCCGACGCCGGCATCCGCTACATCCAGGGCGCCATCTTTCAACTGGTGCCGACGCGCCGCGGCACCCGGAGGCGAACGCATTTCATCGGCGGGCGGGGCGCGGCCGGCGGCCGTTACCTCGTGCGGAACACCAGCCTGGAGCCCACGGACGGGCGGTGGGGCTACTCGCTCGCGCATGGCAAGCAACAGGCGGCCCGGGCGTTCCGGTTCCATAAGCCGGTGACGATCGAGACCCATCGGATGAACTATGCCGGTGCGATCGCGCCGGCCAACCGCGAGCAAGGACTGGAGCAGTTGTCTCGGCTGCTTCAGACCCTCGTCAAGGGTTGGCCGGAGCTGATCTTCCTGAGTTCGCCGGAGTTAGGCTACCTGGTCGAGCATGGCGCGGATGCCGTGGACTCGCTCGACGACACTGCCATCTTCGGGAGCCCCTCGCGCCATGAGTGACCCGCAACCTCAAGCCGGCGCGGCGGCAGGGGTGGAACTTCTCAAGTTCCCGCACCCGTACCAGGCCGCCGTGACCGTGGCCTCCGACGTCGACAACGCGAGTTACAGCCGCTTCACGGCCATCCACGCGCTGCTCACGGGCGGCGACGTAATCCGGCCGGGCACGCCGGAGTGGCAAACGCTGGGCCTCGCGGAGTCGAGCGCGTGGTACGATGCCGCCGCGGGCGGGGTGCGCGGCCTGGGTCTCGACTTCGCCGACTCGTTCTTTCTCATCGGCGACGACGTGACGCTCGGCATGTTCCGCGAGGAGTCGCCCCGCCGCTTCCGCGAGGACACCAGCGACGGGCACGACGCGGCCGAGGCGATCCGCGGGTGGATCAAGCGCGGCCAGATCGATGCGTTCCACGCGTTCCTGCACTATCGGCGCGAGCGCGTGCTGCCGCTCCTCGAGTGGTTCTACCGGTGGTGCAAGGCCGAGCACGTGGCCCAGCCGTCGGTCTGGATCAACCACTCGCTGGGGGTGACGCCGACGGGCCTCGCCCCGTCGGCGCTGCGTCCGAACCGGGCCATCCGGATGACGCGGCACCTGGCCCGCGCGACGATCGGCCCGCTCTTCGGCCGCCCGCGCCGGCCCCTGCGGCAAGCCCTCGTGTGGTACGAGGGGGCGCGGCCGGGCAGCCCGTACTACATCAACGACGTGCTGGCGGCCAACGGCCTGCGGTACGTATGGATAAACGCCGATGACGTGTTCGAGGACCGCATCGCGCTGCCGGAGCGCAAGTTCGGCGACCGCTCGTCCATCCTCGACCTGGTGACGCTCGACGACGGCGTGAGGTACTTCCGCTTCGACCGGTGCTACGGGCGGGGCGGGGGGCCGGCCACGGCGGGGTTGTGCCTGCGGCAGTCGGCCGACACCATCGATACGTCATGCCTGTTTACGGCGGAGAACCTCGACCGGCTCTGCCGCGAGCAGGGCACGTGCATCCTGTTCACGCACTGGACTCTCGCCCGGTCGTTCCCGGTCTCCGACGAGACCATCGGGCACTTTGACCTGGTGCGGAAGTACCGCGACGCCGGGCGGATCTGGGTGGCGCCGACGTCGAAGCTGCTGGAGTGGACGCGCCTCCGCACGTTTCTCGACTATGCGGCCCGCGAGGAAGCCGGGCGGCTGGCGATCGACGTCCGCGGGGTAAACGATCCGATTGCGGGCCGGGCGGCGCTGGCGCCGGATGATTGCCCCGGCCTCGCGTTTCGGGTGCCGGCCGCGACGAAGGACGTCGCCGTCTCGTTCGGCGGCCGTCCCCTTGACGCCCAGCGCGTGCGCCGCCAGGGCGATACGGTCTGGCTGGTGCCGTAGGATGAACATGCGATTTCCCATCATGGCGGTCAAGGGGCTGCTGGCCCGCGTGCCGGGGCTGTACCGGCCCGGCGCGCGGGGCACCGGCAACACCGACCTGCCGCGCTACTGCTACTCGGTGTGGCTGAGGCACCTGGTGATGGCCTGCCGGCACGGGATGGCGGGAGTGCCGGAGTCGATCGCCGAGCTCGGGCCGGGCGATTCCATCGGGACCGGCCTGGCGGCGATGCTCTCCGGGGCCGGCCGCTACTACGCCCTCGACGTCGTCCCGTTCGCCTATGCCGAGCGGAACCTCCGCATCTTCGACGCCCTGGCGAGCCTGTTCGAGAAGCGGGAGGCCATCCCGGGGCCGGAGGAGTTCCCGAACCTCGGACCGGCCCTGGACTCGTATGCCTTTCCGCACGGCATCCTCCCGGCGGCCGGCCTGGAGCGGGCGCTGGCCCGCGACCGCCTGGACGCCTTGCGGGGCCTCCTGGCGAATCCGGGCGGAGGACGCGCTGGAGATATCGTGATCCGTTATTGCGCCCCGTGGCACGACGCCGGCGTCATCGAGGCCGGCGCCGTCGACATGGTCTTCTCGCAGTCCGTGCTCCAGCACGTCGATGACCTGGAGCGGACGCTGGCGGCGCTGCGGGCCTGGCTGCGGCCGGGCGGGTACACGTCGCACCAGATCAACCTGAGCTGCCACGGGACGGCGCCGGAGTGGAACGGCCACTGGGCGTACGGCGATTGGGCCTGGCGCGTCCTCCGCGGGGGCCGGGCGTACCTGATCAACCGGCAGCCGCACTCGGCGTACCTCGAGCTGCTCGAGCGCCACGGGTTCGAGGTGGTCTCGGACGTGCGCCGCTCCGACGCGTGCGGCATCGGCCGCGAGCGCCTCGCGCCACGGTTCCGCGCCATGTCCGACGAAGACCTGGCGACGCGCAGCGCCTTCATCGCGGCGGTGAAGAGGGACTGAGCGCCGCGGCGGGCAACGGCGCGTGGCCGGCCGCCCTTTGCCTTGAGAGGGCGGCCCGCCCGTGCCGATGATGCTGGGGGTTGTATTGCCCGGGGCGCAGTCCTAAGATGCCATCGGGCCGTGGGGTGGCCCGCATGGGGGAGTTTCTCGGCGCATGAAGGTGGCGGTTCACCACAGGGAAGGCAGTTTCTCGGATCGCTGGATCGCGTACTGCGCCGAGCACAAGATTCCGTGCGAGGTCGTGAGCGCCTACGGCTCCGACATCCTCCGCCGGCTGGCGTCGGCCGACGCCTTCCTGTGGCACTGGCAGCACGGCTCGGCGCCGGACCTGATGATGGCCCGCCACGTCATCCGGGCCGCCGAGACGATGGGCCTGGCGGTGTTTCCGAACACGGCCACCTGCTGGCACTTCGACGACAAGGTGGCCCAGAAGTACCTGCTGGAGGCGGTCGGCGCGCCGCTGGTGCCTGCGTACGTGTTCTATGATCTCGATACGGCCATGGATTGGATCGACCGCACGTGCTTTCCGAAGGTGTTCAAGCTGCGCCGGGGGGCCGGGTCGAAGAACGTCCGGCTGGTGCGCACCGCGGGCGAGGCGCGGCGGCTGGCCCGGGCGGCCTTCGGCCGGGGTTTCAAGCCCCTCGGCGGCTACTTCGGCGACGCGGCCACCAAGGCGCGAAGGGCCAGGCGCCGGGGCGACGTATGGGCCACGCTGAAGCGATTGCCGCGGTCGCTCCTCAACATGTACCGCGCCAACTTCCAGATCGGGCGCGAAAGGGGCTACCTGTATCTCCAGGACTTTGTGCCGGACAACCGGTTCGACACGCGGGTGACGGTCATCGGCGGCCGGGCCTTTGCCTTTACGCGGAACGTCCGGAAGGACGACTTCCGGGCTTCCGGCAGCGGCTCGATTGACTATAATACCGACAGGGTCGACCGGCGGTGCCTGCGGATCGCCTTCGACGTGGCCCGAAAGGTCGGCGCCCAAAGCATCGCCTTTGACTTCGTGAGGGCGGAGGGCGGGGCGCCGCTCATCGTCGAGGTGTCGTACGCTTACCTCGCCGGCGCCGTCCATGACTGCGCGGGCCATTGGGACGAGCCGTTGGCCTGGCACGAGGGCCACACGTGGCCCGAGGAGGCTATCCTGGAGGACCTCTTGGGCGGGGTCGGCTGAATGTAGGCCGGGGCGCAGCCCCGGCACTTCGACTGACGCCGGGGCGTTGCCCCGGCCTACATAGACGGGATTGGGACCTATGACAGCCGCCGCGATCGACGTTCACACGGACTTGCGGAGCCTCGGGATCGAGCCGCAGGGCCTGCCCTTCACGACGCTCTGGGTGGGCCCGTTCATCATGGCCGCCGTGACGATTGCGGCCCTGGACCCGTGGAACTGGTTCGTCAAGGGTTTCGGCGTTATCCTGGCGTTTGCGTACCTGGCGTACGCGGTCCGCCACCGCGTGCTGCCGAATGCCGAGATGATCCTTTTCATCCTGTGGCTGACGTGGGCGCTGGTGGGCGTGTTCACGGCGGTGAGCGGCCAACTGTTCTGGTGGGAGTGGAGCCGCGATTTCCAGATCTGGGTGATGCTGTGCATCATCTCGGGCCTGACGTTCTCGCGGCGGCTGCTGTACTACAACCTGGCCTGGTTCCTGGCGGGGGTCGCGGTCGTGGGCGCGTACAGCTTCGCCACGGGCGACTACAGCCGCGCGGTGACGGGCGGCGAGGGGGAGCGGGTGGCCGGCCTGACGCTGAACGCGAACCAGTTCGGCTGGGTGATGCTCCTGGCGACCGTGGCGATGGCCTACGTCTGGATGTCGCCTTCGCGCAGCCACACGCTGAAATATGTAATCCTGGCTGTCGGGATGGGCCTGGCGGCCGTGGCGTCGATCCTCAGCGGGTCGCGCAAGGCGCTCCTGGGACTGGGGCTCTTCTACATGGGCTGGATGTGGTTCTGCTACCGCCGTGAAATCCTGAAGCGCCCCGGGGTGCTTGCGGGGGTGGCCGTTCTGGCGATCGGGGCGGTTGCCGTGGTGATCTTCGCCCGTCACATGCCCGTGGCCCAGCGGTTCCTGGAGTCGTGGCAGGCCCTGACGGGGGAGCGCATCGGGGGCGGCGGCTTGAACCGCCTCGACCTGTACCACGAGGCGTGGCGGATCTTCGTGGCCCACCCGGTCATGGGCGTGGGCATGGACCAGTATCGCGTCCATTCCATCTATCACGACGTGGCGCACTCGGAATACGCCGAGATCGCGGCGGATACCGGCCTGGTGGGCTTTGTGCTGTACTTCGGCATCTTTGCCGCCATGTGGTGGCGGGCCGGGAAGATCCGCCGCTCGATTACCGACCCCTTTGTGGTGCGGGTGGCGGGCCTCGTGCGCGCCATGCTGATCGTCATCCTGGTCCTGGACCTGGGCCGCTACAACTACGGCGACAAGCCGGTGTGGATCATCTTGGCCAGCTTCACCGGCTACTTAAGCGCCGTCTGGCAGAACTGGCGGGCTTCCCAGGCAAGCCCCGCGGCGGCGCCGGGGCCGCACGTCCCGGCGCCCGTGCGAACCGGGTGAGGCGGTCCCTCTGACGCCGACGAGACGCGCGAACCGGGCGCCCGGGCGGGAAGAGAACCTGGCATGTCTTCTCCAGACGCAGGAGTCGATCGCCGCATACGCGTCCTTGCCGTCTGCCCGCAACTCACGAGCGGCGGCGCGGAGCGCCAGCTCGTGTGCCTGTGCCGCCACCTGGACCGGGGGCGGTTCGACCTTCGCGTGGTATACTACGAGTCGGCGGGGCCGCTCCTGGAGGAGCTCGGCGGCCTGGACGTCCCGGTCGTTCATCTCGACCGGCGGCGCCTGGGCGCCGTGGGCCTGCTGCGGGCGCTCAGGCGTGAGGTGGCCGCGTGGCAGCCGGACGTGCTCGACTGCCGCCTGCCGTCGGGTTACCGCTTCGGGCGGCTGGCGGCGATCGGCAACGGGGTGGCCGTGGTGATCGCCGAGGAGCGCACCGAGTGCCGCGCGGCGGGCGTGCGGCGGCTGGTCGACCGATGGCTGAATCGCTGGACCGACGCCTGGATCGGGAACTCGAAGGTCGTGGTTGCGCACATCGTGCGGGACCTCGGCATGCCGGCGGACCGCGTCCACGTGATCTACAACGGCATTGACGTGGCGCGGTTCCGTTCGACCGCCGAGGACCCCGACCTGGCCGGCCTGCGGCGGCAGGGGCGGCGGATCGTGCTGAACCTCGGGAACCTCAGCCCGGCTAAGAATCAAGAGATGTTTCTGCGTGTGGCCGACCGGCTGCGCCGCGAGCACGCGGACCTGGCCTTCGCCCTGTGCGGGGAGGGCCCCCTGCGGGAACCGCTGGAGGCCTGCGCCCGCGACCTCGGCCTGGCCGGCGTGTGCCGGTTCCTGGGGTTCCGGCAGGACGTGGCCCCGGTCCTGGCGGCGGCGGCCCTCGTCATCCAGTCTTCCGACTGGGAAGGGCTGCCGAACGCCGTCATGGAGGCGATGGCGGCCGGCGCGCCGGTCGTGGCCACGGCGGCCGGGGGCACGGCCGAGCTGATGGAAGACGGCGTCAACGGCTTTCTCCTGCCGGTTGGCGATGAGGAGGGCGTGGCGGCCCGGGCCTCGGCGGTCCTGGCCGACGGGGCGTTGGCCCGGCGCCTCGGCGACGCGGCCGCCGAGACGATCCGGCTGAAGTTCTCGGCCCCGGCCATGGCCCGGCAGTACGAGGACCTTTTCGTCCGCCTGTTGGCCGAGAAGGGGCGCTGAGGCTGAACGTTGCTTGTGGCACAGCCGGCCTGTACGTGTTTAGCATGGGTGGCATGGCCACCCGGCAATTGGGCGCCGCGCTAAACACGTACGCCGCCCTCGGCTGTGCGGGATGCCCAGATGAGGGCATCTGGGCCACATAGCCTCCTCACCCCCGGCCCCTCTCCCGCAAGGGCAGGGGCGGCACGCAAACACGAAGGTTGACATGACCAGTCGCCTGCGACAGATTATCCGGTCGAGCTGGCACTTGGTCGTGGGCGCCCCGTGGGGCCACGACCCCCTGGACCCGTCGCGCGTGCCGGCCGTTTCGCTCGATCCGGTGGGGCCGTGGTACTATGACCTCGGGCGCTCGATCGTGCGCGGCGACTATCATCTGTTGGATGAGCGGGGCATCCCGCGGATGCTCATCGGCAACGCGGTGGTGTATCACCCGTCGCGGATCGCGTCGTTCAGCCTGGCCCACGCCACGCGGTACGCCTTCAAGGCCGATCCG
>Ga0315273_10000760_pt1 | contig 34954 bp, 34 predicted proteins | sample YL17G02_0_MG_FD_205753 | JGI IMG/M metagenome (GOLD analysis project Ga0315273, IMG submission 205753) | Sediment microbial communities from Yellowstone Lake, YNP, Wyoming, USA - YL17G02_0 | ecosystem: Environmental > Aquatic > Freshwater > Lake > Sediment | place: USA: Wyoming | collected...
GGGCGCCGCCGCCGGCCCGCGCTGTCACCCTCCCACCCTCCCACCCTTCCCTCTTCCACCAGATCTCGTACCGGTACCTGCGCAACATCACGATCCCCGCCGCGTTCATCACCAAGAGCGACGGCGCGGCCCTCAAAGACCTGGTCAAAGCGGGGGACGCGTACGTGACCCTGGACTGGGGCGACGTCCTCCCCAAAGCGTCCACCGTGGAGTGGGAGTTTTGGTCCAACTCCAATGACCAGTGCGGCGCGGTGTGCGACGTGCAGAAAGAGTTCATCAAAGAGTTTGTGCCCGCCGCGCGCGCGCTCGAAGGCGCCTGGACCCGGTTCACGCCGCACTACATCGTGTGGGTGTGTCCATCGGCCTACCGGGGGTCGTCCGAGTGCAAGAGCCAGTGCACGCACGGCGGGCGGTACTGCACGCCCGACCCCGACGGCGACCTGCGCGCGGGCTACTCGGGGGCCGACATCGTCGCCGAAAACCTGCGCCAGTTGTGCGTGTTTAAACTCGCCAACGCCACTACCAAGCCCTGGCTCTGGTGGGACTATGTGACGCGGTTTGGGGAAAGCTGCACGATGGCGTCTAAAAAGTATGGACCCGACTGCGCGGAGAAGGTGTTTTCCGACGTCGGCGGCACAGATTGGTCGTCCCTGGACGCCCTCCGCGCCTGCGTGGGCAACGTGGGGCGGGACGAGCCCAACGCGATGCTCGACGCGGAGATGGCGCGCCAGCGCGGGGGCGGCGACGCGGGGGAGGTGTTCATCCTGCCGACCATTCGCATCAACCAGCGCCAGTACCGGGGCAAGCTGGCGTACGACGACGTGCTGCGCGCCATTTGTGCCGGGTTTGCGGATGGCGCCCAACCCGCGGCGTGTGCCGCCGCGGCGGGCGACGCGTGCCGCTCCGGTTCCGCCGGCGCCGCCGCGTGCGCCGCCAACACGGACGGCAAGACCGCGTGCCGCAACACGGCGACCGGGTACGAGTGCGCGTGCGGGTCCGGCTTCATTTCCCACGTCGGCCCCGGCGGCTCGGAGACCTGCCTCAACATCAACGAGTGCGTCTCCGCTTCGCCCGCCGACCTCGACCCCAAGTGCACGTGCGACCGGTGCGCGTGCAAGGACACGTACGGCGGGTACGAGTGCATCGCCGACATCAAGGACGAGTGCGCGCGCGACCATGGCGGGTGCTGGCGCAAGACGTACACGATCCGCGGCAAGCGCACCGAAGTCTCCGCCTGCCGCGACCGCCTGCCCGAATTTAGAGACGCGGCGGCGCACGGCCGCCTCACGCCCGACTTTCCGCTGCACGAGTGCGCGTGCCCGCCGTGTTTCACCGAGTTTAAACAAAACGGGCGCACCGAGTGCGTGCCCAAGTGCGACCTGGACGCGTGCGACGCGGCGACGGGCGTGTGCTCCTCGGCGCCGGGCGGGGCGGGGGCGCCGGTGTGGGTGTCTGCCTTGGTCGCGCTCGCGTCGCTCGCGGCCGTCCTGGGCGGCGCGTACGCCGCCTACCGCGTCCGCCTGCGGGCCGCCATGGCGTCCGAGATCCGGGCCATCATGGCGCAGTACATGCCGCTCGACTCGGCGGACGCCGGCGGTGGGGGTGGTGGGGGGGGGGGGCCGGGGGGGGGTGTGAGGGGGCGCGTGCTCCCCTGCTGGTCCCACCCCCCCTGTCCTTCCTTGCCCATCACCCATCCCAGGCGCGCGCACGGCGGCGCCTTTTTCCCCGGTTTTGCGCCCCGCGCGCGTGTAGGACGCACACTGAACTCTCGACACATGGGCCGGGCGGGGGAGCGAGAGAGAGACGGTGGATGGGCGAGAGGAGGGAGAGTCTCTCGGCCGCAGCCCATCTTCTCAACCCCGCACCCCCGCCCTCCTCCGCCGCTCCCCAGTCTTGCAGGGGCGGGGCCACACTAAATCAAAAACGGCGCGCCAGAAAAATATGGGCGGGAGCGCTGCGTGGGGAGTGAAAGGGGCGCGGCCTAGAATCGTAGGGGGGGGGGGGCGCGGCCGGCAAGAGGCCGACGCGCCGCGCGCGCCCCGGCGGCCGGGGGTGATGATGCGAGGGACACAATGCGCGGATGGGGTCGGTGTTGGGGTGGGGAGGGGTGCGGCTGCGCCCGGCGGCGCCGACAGCTGGTCAGCGCCCAACCAAAATCGGGGCCGCCGCCGCCCGGGCGGCCCGCAGGGAGGCGCCCCGCGGGGAACCGAGCCAAAATAGGACGGCGCGCGGCCCCGGGTGGGAGACGCGCGCGCCGGGGGGGGACAACAATAGAAAAAAACTCACGGCGCGACGACGTCGAGGCCGTCGCCGCCGCTCCCCGCGCCCGCAGGCATGACCGACCCCCACAGGTCGACCGACCGGTCGCAGCAGTCGAACGGGAGACAGGACGCGGCAAAGGCGGCCTCGGCGGGCGCGGCGGGCGCGGGGCGCGGCGGCACGCGCCGCGCGCCGGGCGAGTCGCCCAGGGGCGAGTCGGGCGACGGCGCGCGCCCCAGAAACGGCCCCTCCCGGGGCGAGTCGGCCGACCCCGCGGACGAGGGCGGGCCCCGCGGGGACGCGGCCTCGTCGGCGGCCTCGGCCAGGGCCGGCAGCGCGCGACCCCCGCCCCCGCCGTCGGCGCTCGCCGCGCCAAACGCGGGCTCCGCGCTCGGCACCGCCACGCGCGCGTCCAGCGAGTCGTCGGAAGGGACGTGGGGGAGGCCAGAGGCGGGCAACGACACCCACGACGGTATGCGCGAGCGCACGCGCCCCGCGCGCGCGCCCGCGCGCGCCGCGCCCGCCTTGCGCGCCGCGGCCTCGCCCGACAGCCGCAGCATGGCGGCGTCGAGCGCGCCCTCGACACCGCAGTTGGCGGCGATGGCGGAGAGCTTGCCCCAGGCGGCGCGCTCGCCGCAGCGCGCGGCTTCGCGCAGGTCGGCGGACGTCGGGTTGGTTATGCTTTTCGCCACCCGCGACAGCGCGTGCGGCAGCACCAGCGTGACGTCCCCCTCCCACGCCTGGCACGCGACCTTGAGCCAGCGCATGCGGCGCGGGAACGCGGCCATGAGTTGGCCGCACCGATGCTTCCATTCAGCCTCCAGCAGCACACCCAACGCGCGGGGGAGCGCCGCTTTGAGTTGCAGCCAGGGGACGACGTGGGGATTGGTTTGGGAGACGAGAAAGTAGTTGACGTTGAACATTTCCGACAGCGACTGCATCGGCAGGTCCTCCTCGAGAGACCCGTCGCGCCAGCGCCGCCCCGCGTCGCGCCCGCCTTCCGCCGCAAACGGGACGAGGCGGCCGGCGGCGTCGCGGCAGAGCAGGTCTTGCGGCAGGAAGAGCAGCGGAAACGCGGACGAGCACGCGACCGCCGACCAGACGACGACATGGGGCGCGGTCAGGTAGTTGAGCACGCGCGGGGGTTCCAGGGTGTCGGCGGGGGAGACCGCCACGTTGAGGACGCGGCCCGAGTGTTGAAAGGCTTGGAGAAAGGTGGCGTCGCCGAGGAGCCGCCGCAACCTTTTCGCCAGCACCTCGTTGTCCTGCAGCGTGCCCTTGAGCAGCAGGTGGCGGGCAAACTGGGAGGCGGTGGAGTTGGCGAAAAAGGAGAGGTCGAACGCGTCGGCGTGCGCAAACATCTCGTCGAGCTCGGCGTCGGACCGGGTCGCGATCGTGGCGGCGACAATGGCGCCGGCGGACGAGCCGGCCAGGACGCGTGGGAGGAGGCGGGCGTCCAGCAACGCCTTGACGACGCCGACATGAAACGCGCCGAGCGCGCCGCCGCCCGAGAGGACGAGCGCGGTGCGCCCGAACGCGTGCCGCGTCTCCCGCACGAAGTTAAGCGTCTCGTCGAGCGGCACCCGGCCGTCGGCCGCGGCGTCGGCGACGGCGGCGAGGTGGAGCGCGACCTCGTCGGTGTAGGCGCGAATGGGTTCCGGCGCCACCCGAAACGCTTCGTGCACCGCGGCCGACGCCATATTGCCCAGGTTGCGCAGCAGGTCGGTGCGCAGGGCGAACATCATCTCGGCGGTGTCGCCGCGCGCGCGGACGGAGCGGAGGTGGTCGAGGCGCGAGGTGAGCAGGCGGCGGTCGTAGACCCGCGTCTCGGCCCGCCACCGCGCGAGCGCGGCCGCGGGACTAGTCCCGTCCGCGCAGTCGAGCTTGGTGGCGGCGAGCGACCAGTCTGCATAGGTGGCCGCCTCGTGCATGTCGGCGCGTAGCGCCTTGCGCCGCCCGTAGTCGCCGCGCGCGCGGTCGGTGGCTTCGGCGAGGGCGCGGCGACCGTAATACCCCGCGACGGCGGCGACGAGGGCGACGTGCCAGCGGCGGAGGACGGCGGCCGACCCGGGGCGGGAGCGCAGCCAGGGGGTGGTGACCGGGGCGGCGGCCCGGCCAGCCGCGGCAAAGGCCGCGGCCACCAGCGCCCGCGCCAGCGACTGCCAAGAGCGGCCGGCGAGGAGGGCCAGCGCGAGCGCGCGGCGCGCCGGCAAAGTGAGGAGCGCGAGCGCGCTCGCCGCGGCGCCGGCCGCGGACGGCATGGCGGGAGGCGGGTGGGCTGCGGGAGGGGAGGGCGTGAGGTGTCGGGCGGGCGGCCGTGAAAAAGGGCGGCGGCGGGCGACGACGGCCGCGCCGCGGGCGCCCCAGCCCGCGCCCGCCGCCGCCGCCGCCGCCCCCTCGCGCGTGTCGGAGCGATCTCACGCGCTCTCGGGCGAGGGCGCCGCGCCGCGGCCGGCGCCGGGCGACGCCGTTGGCGCCCGGATGGATGCCAGCCGCGCGCCGCGCCACGCCGCCGCCCCGCGCACCCGGCGGCCGCGCTCGGGCGACGAGAGCAAAGGTCGCGGTGACCCACGCGGTCACGACGCGGTCGCCATGGCGCGGGGTCCGAGAGAGTGGTCTGCGCCCGCTCGCGGCGCCGGCGTTCGCGCGCAGTCCCCCCCCACACCTCCGCCCTCTGCGACATGCCCGCCCTGGCCCTGCCTTCGCTGCCTGCGTCGGCCAAGAACGCTGCCGCCAACCTGTCGTACGGCGCGTGGCGCCTCGCTCGGTCGACCGGCCGCGCGTCCTGGATCGCGGTCACCTCCTTCCTGGTGCTCGCCGTGCCTCTGATCATCGAACTGGACCGGTAGGATGAGTGGAGAAGGCGGGGCGGGGCGCGGCGGCGCCATCGCGCGCGGCCCTCCACGACCGCCCTCCTCCCTCCCTCGGCCCCCCCCTGCCCCCCCCCCCCCCAGCGAGGCCCAGCTCGTCGAGTTTGAGAGCCAGCAGCTGGGCGCGCTGACCGGCAAAGAGTCGTGAGAGAAGAGGGATTCGTTGGCTGCTGCGGTCGCTCCTCCGTCCCGCCGCACGATGGCGTCGCCCAGGTCGAGGTAGGCGTGGCATCGGGGTGGAGCGGTCGGCGGGTGGAGGGCGGCGGCGGCCGCGCGCGGACGCCCCCCTCCCGCCCGCCCACGCCCGCTTCCCCTCCCTCCCCCACCGCCATCATCATCAGCCTGCTCTCCCTGTACCGGCGCGTGCGCCGCGCGCACGCGGCCTGCCTCCCCCCCCCCCTGCGCGCTCTCGGCGACGCGACCGCGCGCTCCGAGTGGGCGGCCATGGTCGCCGCGACCCCCCTGCCGACCGAGGCCATGTGGCGCACGTTTGCGGGCGAGTGGGTGGCGTACGTGGACGCGCTGACCGCGGGCGGCGCGTCGGGCGACTTACCGCCCGCGACACTCTCCCACATGAACGAGGACCAGCGCGCGGCGCTCGCGGGCGTCAAGGCGCAAGCGTTGGCGGCGCGCGGACGCATGGTGCCGGGAGAGGAGGGGGGGTGATGGTGGGGCGCGCGTGTTTGCAGTCAGTCGGGCCCTGCCCTCCTTCCCCCTTCCTTTCTCTCTCTCTCTCTCCTCACGCCGCCAGGAGCGCCTGGAGCTCCGGCAGCCCTTCCGCGCGCAGGTTGTCGACCAGCACGCGCGCCCCGGCCACGTCGCCGGCCGGCAGCGCCGCGACGGCGGCCAGGAACGCGCGCGCGCGCACGTTGGCCGCGGCCGCCGCCGGCGACGCCTCGACCCGCGCCCGCTTGGCGCCCGGCTCCCCGCCGTCCCCCGCCTCGATCGCGGCCGCCCGCGCGCGCGCGTCAGCGACGACGTCGGGGGGCAGGCGGGCGGCGACCGCGCACGCGACGCCAAACGAGTCGTCCGACGCGCCCAGCGCGACGCGGTGGAGCATGGTCACGCCGCCGCCGCCCCCGCCCGCGTCCGCCGCCGTGACGACGTGCATGTTGGCGACGCCGGTGGGGCCGGAGAGGGCGGTGAGCTCGTGGAAATGGGTGGCGAAAAGGACGGGGCAACGCGCGTCGGCCAGCAACGACTCTGAAATCGCGGCCGCCAGCCCCAGCCCGTCCACGGTCGACGTGCCGCGCCCCAGCTCATCCACGATGACCAGGGACGCGGGGGTCGCGCCGCGGAGGATGGCCGCGGTTTCCAGCATTTCCGCCATGAAGGTCGACACGCCGCGCGCCTGGCAGTCGCCCGCGCCGACGCGAGCAAAGATGGCGTCCCTGATCGGCAGCGTGGCCGACGCCGCGGGCACGAAGCAGCCCGCCTGGGCGAGCAGGCACGCGACGCCCGCCTGGCGGATGAACGTCGACTTGCCGCCCATGTTGGGCCCCGTGACGACCGCAAACCAGGACTCCCCCTTGCGCATCGCCAGCGAGTTGGGCACAAAGTCGACGCCGGCCAGCGCCTCGACGACGGGGTGGCGGCAGTCGACGAGGGAGAGCGTCGCGCCGTCTTCCGGCGCCATCGTCGGCCGCACCCAGGGCGCCGGCGCGGACGCGCCGACGGCCGCGAACGAGGCCAGCACGTCGAGCTCGGCGATGAGCTTGCCCACGGTCGCCCACAGGGGCGCAAACGTGGCCGCGACGGCGACCACTTGCGCCGCGAGCGCCACTTGCCGCTGGGCGACCGCCGCGTCCGCAACCCCCAGCTCGTCCGCCGCCGCTTTGAGCGCGGGCGACGTGAACTTGGTGCCGTCTTTGCGGGTCTCCAGCTGGGTGTAGCGGCCGGCGGCCAGTTTGGCGCGCACGCGGCGCTCTTCGGCCGCCGTGAGTCGCAGGCACCGCACCCGGGTGGCCGCCCCGCCCGCGCCGCCCGGCTTGTACCACTCGAGTTTGACGCCCTTGTCGAGGGCGGTGCCCAGGTCTTTGGCCGCGGCTGCCGCGGCGGCCGACACGCGCGCTTCGGCCGCGTCCTTCGCCGCGCGCGCGTCTGCGAGCGAGTCATCATACTCGGCCCGCACCAGGTACTCGTCCGGCACGCGGTCCAGGTCGATGGCGGCCTCGACAAGGGCTTCGAAACGGCCGAGGCCGTCCTCGGCGCGCGCGGCGGCAAACGGGTCGGCGAACCAGGAGGCGAGCACGCCCGCCGTCGCCCCGTCGTGCGCCCGCAACGCCGTCTCGATCGACCCCACGCGCGCGGACGCGCGGTAGAGGGAGCACAGGTCGGCGAGGGTGGCGGTGCCGCGCTCGAGGCGCGCCGCCGCGCGCTCGACGTCGGGCAGGCCGCGCAGCAGCGCGTCGCGCAACGCGCACCGCAGCCCCGCGTCGGCATCCAGCGCCGCCACGACGTCATGGCGGGCGGCGATGGCGGCGGGGTCGCGCATGGGGGATTTGAGCCAGGCAGGGAGGAGGCGCGCGCCGCCGCGCGTGCGCGCGACTCCGAGCAGCCGTGCGAGCGCCGACGCCGCGGGGTCGGCGCCCGGGCGCGCGTCCGCCACGCCGAGCGCGGCGGCGGCGGCGGCGTCCAGGCGCATGGTGGCGTTGGGGGTGAGGAGGGCGAGCGACCAGCGGCCCGAGGCGTCGGCGCCGCCCGCGAGCGCGCCGGACGCCGCGAGCGCACCGGCGACGGCCGACGCGGCGAGCGGGCGGTCGAGCACGTCCCGGTGCTGCTCCACCGATTTGGAGCGCAGCAGGCGGGCCAGGTCGGAGGGGAGGCCTTGCGCGGCAAAGGTGGGGCGGGGGGCGGGGGACACGAGCGCGCCCGCGCGCACAAGCGCGGCCTCTGCGGCCGCGGCCGCCGCCGCCGCCGGCGCGCCCGCGCCGGGCGCCGCCAGCATGGCCTCCCGCACGCCCAGCGACGCCGCCAGCGCCTCCAGGGCGCCATAGCCGGCGTCGTCGTCGAACTCCGCGGCCGCGAGCGTCGCGGCCGCGCCGTCGAGCGCGCACGCGCCGACGCGGCGCGCCCCCGCGGCGCCCGGCGCCGCCAGCACGACCGCCAGCAGCGGTGGGGCGTCGGGCGTGTCGCCGCCGGGCTTGCGCAGGTCGGCGTCAAACGCGGCGAGGCGGCCGGGGGAGCCTTCCTTTGCTTTCTTCCACGCCGCCGCGCCGCCGCCGCCCGCGCCCGTCGGCTCAAACACCGCCACCCGGTGCGACGCCGCGTCCACCAGCAGGTGGCGCAGGGCGGCGGCGTAGGTGGCGCGGTTGAGGGCGACGGCTGCAAGGGGCGAGAGGGGGGCGGGGTGAGGCGGGTCGAGCGCGCGCAGTCCCACCTGCCTCGCCCCCCCACCCCCACGCACTCGGCAGCTCGCCCGCCAGCTGCGTCACCACGGACGGCGTGCGGTACAGGTCGCGCGCCAGCAGGGCGGCGTCGGGGCCGTGCGCGGTCACGACGTCCTGTGGAGGAGGGGCGGGCGAGGGGGCGGTGTCGGCGTCGGCGAGCGCGCGATTGAAACCCGGCGCCGCGCCCCGGCGCGCAGCGCGGCCGCGCCCGCTCCTCCACTCCCCCCCATCGCATCCCTCTCTTCTCACACCTTGCGGTCGAAGAAGCGGACGACGCCCGCGTCGGCGGGCAGCGCCGCAAACCACGCGCAAAAAGCGCGGTCATCGCGCGCGTCGCCGCCGGCGAAGCGGGGGGCGGCGCCCGCGGCGGCGGGGGTGTGGTGGGTCGACATCGCGGTGAGGGGGGGGCGGGCGGCGCGGCGGCCGGGCCGATTGAAGTGTGAAAGCGGGCCTACGGCGCGCGCCATCCACAGCCGCGGCCGGCCTAGACGCGGCGCGGCGCGCCGGCGCCGGCATGGTCACGAGCGCGCCGAACGCCCCTGCCTCGCTGGCGAGCCCGCCGACCGCAGCTGCCGCACCCCCGCCGCCGGCGGCCGCCACCACGACCACCACGGTCCTTGTCCACCTGCTGCACCGCTTCCTGGACATGCGGGACGCCGACACCGAGGCGGCGGCCGCGCTGGCGGGGCTGCCGCCGCTGCGGCTGCGCGCGGCTCGTGCGGGCGACGACGCGGGCGCGCCGTTTCGCCTCGCCGACGTGCCGAGCCTGGAGGCGGCGGGCAAGCTGCTGGAGCGCGCGATGCTGGTCAAGGTGTGTCAAGGGGGTGGGGCGGCGCGCGGGCCGGGCAAAGGGCGACTCGACCTCAGCCCCCATATTCCTCTCCCTCTAGGCCATCGTCGACGTCTGGGGCGAGGGACCCGACGTCTCGGCCGCCGTCGCCGACGCCCTGGCGCGCGGTGGGGCTGCGAAAGCGGCGGCCGCGGGCGCGGGCGGCGCTGCGTGGCGCGTCGCGGTCGACGCGGCCGGCGCGACGCCCGACGCGGAGACGCGCGCCGCCACTGTGGCTGCTTTGGCGCCCCTGACCGATCATCTAACCGGACCCGTGCGCCTCGACCACCCGGAAGTCACGCTGCGCGTGATCCTGGTGCGCGGCGCGGGCGACGGCGGCGCGCTCCCCGCCGCGGAACGGCGCGTCGTGCTCGGCCGCGAGCTCGGGCCCGGCCGCCGCCCCGCCAAGGACGCGCTGGCGGGGATGAGCCTGCGGGAGCGGCCGTATATCGGGCCGACGAGCATGGACCCCGAAGGTAAGAGGGAATGGGGGTGAGAAGGGTTGCCGCCGTTCCCGCTTGCCGCCCCACCCCCCACCCCGTCTTCCACCCCACCCCGTAGTCGCCTTCATTATGTGCAACCTGGCCCTCGCATCCCGCGGCTCCCTCGTCCTCGACCCGTGCGCCGGCACCGGGTCGATCCTGCTCGCCGCCGCCGCGCGCGGCGCGCACGTCGTGGGCGCCGACATCGACGCACACGCGCTGTGGGGGCGGCCCGCGGGGCGGGCGGGGCGGAAGGTGCTGGGCGACCCGGGCGCGGCCGCTCGCGCGGCGGCCGCGCTGCTCCCCGGCGGCGCCGGCCCCGCTGTCACCGCCAAGGGCGCGGCGAAGTACGCGCCGGGACCGGCGGGTGCGCGCGCGGCCGAGGCGGCGGCGGCGGCGTCCACCGCGGGCGTGGCGGACAATTTCCGGGCGGCGCGCGCCGCGCCCGCCGCGCTGCTCATAGCCGACATGGCCCGCCTCCCCCTGCGCCCGGGCCTGGCCGCCGTGTTTGACGCCGTCATTGCCGACCCGCCGTATGGGGTGAGGGCGGGCGGGCGGACGCAGGCGCCGCGCGATGTGGAGGGCGGCGCCGCCGACTCCACCTCCCGCGGCCCCGCGCGCTCGGGCGCCCGCTTCCGGGCCGGCGGCCGCCCCGCGCCCACCGCGCCCTACGACCTGGGCCACTGCATGGACGACCTGCTGTCTACGGCGGCGCGGTTGCTGCGGCGCGGCGGGCGGCTCGTCTTTTTCCTGCCCACCGCAGTGGGCCCGCTCGACCCAGCCCTCGTCCCTGCCCACCCCGCCCTCGCCTCGGTCGCCGTGTGCGAGCAGCCGCTGACGCGGTGGTACTCGAGGCGGTTGGTGGCGCTCGAAAAGGTGGGGGACTGGGATCCGGCCGCCGACGCGGCCGCGCGCGCGTCTGCGGCCAACGCCCCTGCCTACGCCGCCGTCGCCGCCGTCGCCGCCGGCGTGTATGGCGAGTACGCCGCGGGCGGCGCGGCCGGCGCGGAGCGCAAGGGGCGGAGCAAGCAGCGGTGAGAGGAGAGGAAAAGAGGGGAGTGCAACAACAGACTCTGGCGACCCCGCCGCGACCCGATCACTCGACCGGCTTGGCGGTGGCAACCAGAGCCGCCACGCGGTCGGCGCTCGCGCGCGGCGGCGGGCGCGGGGTTGGAGTCTCGCGGCCGGCCGCGTCGGCCCAGGCTACGACAGGGACCTCCAACCCAAACCGCGCCCCCCACTCGGGCCGTGCATCCACGTCGCGCGGCTCCAGGGCGACGCCGGAGAGGGGGGACGGGAGGAAGGCGGCCTTGTCGATGGCGGCCCGCAGTTTTGTCTGACGAGGGGGGGTGAATCGGTGAGCACGGACCGCCACCGCCGCCGCCGTCGCGGTCCACATTCGCCATCACCTCACCTCGAGCGCCTGGCAGAGCGGGCAGCCCGCGCGCGTGTACAGGAGGAGGCGGAGGGAGGGGGCGGGCGGCGCCCCGTCGCTTCCGGCGATCGCTGCCGCGGTCGACACGGTATCACGTAACCTAAGCACCGTTTGCGACAGCGGCCTTGCCGCGGCGGCGGCGCGGCGCGCGCGCGGTGACGCCGGAATCGCGGCCACGGCGCGCGCTGGCCGCAGCGTGGCGCGTGCGTGGCGCATTGCGCCCGCTCGACGCATCGGAGCGGGCGGTCGCGGGCGAAGACGCCCGGCAGGCGCGAACGGCTGTGCGCACGGCTGCTGCGACGCCGCGCCCCCACTTTCCGCCGCCCCGGCGCCATGTTGCTCGCCCGGTCGCGCTTTGTGCTCCCTGCCACCCCTGTGCGGGCGGACCAACGGCCCCGGCCGGCGTGCGCACGGTGCGGCATCGTCGTGCGGCGAGCCGCGGCGCGGGCGGCGTGTCGGGCGGGCGTCGCGCTTCTCGAGCGCGGCTCGAACACCGCATGCACCCGCTGGCGCGGGCGGGGCGGGGCGCGCGGCGGCCCGCGGCCGGCAGCGTCGGGGTCGGCCGCCCGGCCGCAGCCCTAGCCCCCCCCCCCCCCCCGCCGACACCCCGGCCGACCCCGACCCCCCCGCCGACACCCCAGCCGGCCCCGAGCCACCCCCCCGCGCGCGTCCTCGGCCTCGGCGGCCGCCCCGGCCACCACCGTGCTCACGACCGACCTCTCTGCTTTCCCCGACTGCGCCTTTTTCAAGGTGGAAGCCATTTTGAGGCCGTGGCGGCTCCCCTGCGTCGTGGAAGCCCTCTCCCGGGCCGGCATCGTGGGCATGACCGCGTCCGTCGTCCAGGGCGCGGGCGTGCAGGGCGGCAAGAAGGAGCGGTATGGGGGGGCCATGCACGGGACAGACACCCTGGTCGACAAGCGCATGCTCACCGTCGTCGTGCGCCGGTCCCAAGTCGACGCCGTCGCCCGCATCATCGTCAACGCGGCGGCGACGGGGGAGATCGGGGACGGCAAGGTGTTTGTGTCGCCCGTCGCGGACGTCATCCGGGTGCGCACCGCGGAGACGGGCGCGCTCGCGGAGCGCATGGAGGGCGGCATGTCCGACCTGCTGGGGGGGTGAGAGAGGGGGGGGGGGGGGGGGGGCTGGGTTCGAGGGTGCAACGGTGAATGTTTGGGGAAAGAGTTTCGCTACGCCAACTCTCCCTTTCTCTCGTTCTTACACGGGCCGTGGCCCCGCCTCAAACGCCACCCCCGGCCGCTCGACCGCGAACGCGCGCTCCAGGCCGACCAGTTTGTCCGCGGCCGCGGCGGCGGGCTCGGCCTCCATGCGGTCGCAGAGGAGGACGCCCTGCAGGTGATCAAACTCGTGCTGGAAGATGCGGGCGGGCCACCCGGTGAGCGTCGTCGTAAACTTGGACCCGTCCAGGCGTTGGGCTTTGACCTTGACACGGTCCGGACGCTGGAGAGGGGGGGAGGAGGGTGAGGGGCGTCGGCGGCGGCAGCGTTGCGCCTCCCTCCCTCGCCTCCCTCCTCCCTCCTCTCTCATACCACGACGTCGCCGTAGATGCCGGGAAAGGAGAGGCACCCCTCCTCAAACGGCGCCAGGCCGCCGCCCGTCGAGACGACGCGCGGGTTGATCAGGACGACCTCCTCCTCTGTCAGCTTCGCGTCCCCTTCCGGATTGAACACCATGACCCGCAGGTTGACCCCCACCTGGGGCGCGGCCAGGCCGACGCCGTCGTCGGGGGACGCGTACATGGCGTCGAACATTGCGCGCGCCAACCTGGCCAGCCCCTCGCCTTCAAACGCCGTCGGGCCCAGGGTCGCGTTGGGGGCGCGCAGGCGGGGGTCGGGGTAGCGGATGATGGCGAGCGGGGTGTCGAAGGGGGGGACGGAGGTCGCTGGAAGAGAGGACAAGGGGCGTCGGTCGGGGTCGGTGGTTGTCGAGCGTGGCGCCCGCCCTATCTGCTTTCTCCATGCATCTCTACTCCTCACCGACTGGCGCCGCCGAGTCGAGCGCGTCCTGCCGGCGGTCGTCGCGGCTCGCCATGAGCTCGCGCAGCGCGGCGCCGCGCGCGGCGGCCGGCGGCGGGCCGCGGGGTGGGGCGCGCGGCGCCAGGCCGCGGGGCGACGCCGCGGGGCGGGCGGCCGCGGTGGCGGCGCGCGCCACCGCGGCGGCGGCGGCGCGCGCGGTGGCCATGGGGGGGGGAGGTGTGGCACGAGAGGGCGAGCGCGAGCCTGGCGCGGCCGCTGCCGCGGGCGGGGCGCGGGCGGTTGTGTGTGTGACAGCGCGCCACTAGCCGCCCAGCGCTCGCTCGACCGCGGTGGCCGCGTCGCCCGCCCTCAGGTGCACACCGTCCACGCGCTCTCCACTGTCAACGTCCGCCTCCAGCCAAGCCAGGCGCGGGCGGGCGGCGGCGGCGGCGCGCAGCAAGGCGTTGAGCGTGGCCGCCGCGTCGCCGGCGACCGAGACCACAGAGTGCAGCCAGAGCCTCCCCACGCCCTTGCCCGCCGCCGCGGTGTCCAGGCCAGCCACCGCCGCGGCCGCGGTGGCGGCCGCGGCGGCGGTCAGGGAAGGGTAGCGCAGCGAGTCGACGGCGGCGGGCAGGAACGCCGCGGCGTCGAGCGCGCCGAGCGTCGCCACGACCTCCCCCTCCCCGCGCGGCACGCCCGCCAGCGCGGCCCGCCAAGCCGCGCCGCCGCGGCTGGTGGGGCCGCCGGCGCGCGCGCCCCACGCGGTCGCGCCGGGCGCGAGCCGCGGGACGAGAATTCGTTCGCGCGCGCGCACCACCACCCGCCGCCACGCGAGCGGCAGGCAGTGCGAGTCGCCGACCGCGTAGAGCGGGGCCTCGGCCCCGGTGCCGCGCCGGGCGGGGTCGGCGGCGAGCGAGGAGACGAGCGCTGCGTAAGCCGCCTCGTTGCGCGCGCGCGTCGCCGAAAGGTCGGCCCCCGCCGCCGCCATGGCGTCCGCCACCGCGGCCGCCCGGCACAGCGCACCTCCTACAAACAGCAGCCTGACGGCGAGGCCGGCCAGGGCGTAGGCGTCGAGCGCGGGGCCGGAAAGCGGCTGCGCCGGCGCGGCGTGCGGCGCCTTTTCGACCCCAGCTTCAGGCCAGCCCTCCTCCAAGAGCCACTCGACCCCACCCTTTCCATCCGGCAACCCGATCAGCGCGTCTGCGAGCGCGCCCGGCAGCGTGCGCGGCGCGCGCGGTTCAACAGCGCACCATGCTGCAACGGCCGCCAACGCCCCTCGCCCGTCGCCCGCCGCCTCCAGCGCCTGCGCCAGCGCCAGCACCGCGCCTGCGTCGCCGGGGCGGGCGTCGACGGCGCGCGCGAGGACGGCGGACGCGGCGGCCGGAGCCCCTGCGTCGGCGAGCGCGACGCCGGCGACGGCGGCGATCAGGGCGCCCTGGGCCGCGTTGCGGCCTGCCATGACGTCGATCTCGGTTTCAAGAGCGGCGAGGCCGGCATCAGTGGCCGTCAGCTCAGCGAGCGGGGCGCCGGCGGCCGCTCTGTCGGCCGCCAGCGCTCTCACGAGCGCGCGCGCCGTGTCGCGCAGCATGCCCCGCGTCTGCGCGATGCGCGCGTACAGGATCAGGGAGGGTCCGTGATCCTTGTTGAGCTGCAGGGCGCCCGTGATGGCCGCGGCGGCGACGTCGGGGTTGCCGGCGGCGAGCGCGGCTTTGGCCGCGCCGGCCGCCGCGTCGACTGCGGCCGGCGAGTCCTCGCCAGCGAGCTCGGACGCGGCCTGGAACGCTTCAAACGCATCCTCGTGGTCGCCGCACGCGGCGAGGGCGGCGGCAAGCGCGAGGGCGAGGGCCGGGTGCCGCGCGTGGCGCTCGCGTGCGGCGCTCGCGGCCGCGAGGGCGTCGGCGGAGCGGCCCGCCTCGAGGAGCAGATTGACTCTGGCTGCTGCCGCGGCGGGGCCGGGCAGGGCCGCGAGGGCGGCGGCACGCGCGCGGCGCGTGGGGAGGGCGAGCGCGGCTGCGACCGCGGTGGCGGAGGGTGGTCGCCGGAATGCTTCTGATTCTGGTGCACCGCTTGGAGCGGGGAGCGGCGGCCGCCGCGGCACTGCGGGCTCCGCAACGACTCCCGCGTCCACCACAAACAAATCGCAGCCGGTCGGCAGGTCGGCACAGCGCGCCGCGGGGTCGAGCGGCGCGCCGCCGCGCGAGCGCGCGAGCCGCAGTGCGGGCGGCAGCGGGGCCGCCGCGGGCACGCCCGCCACCGCGGTCGCCAGGGCGGCCGCAGCGTCGGCGACGGCGGCGTCGGGCGGGGCTGAGGGGAGAGGTGGAGGCGGCGGCGTGAGCGCGGGGTCGGCCGGCGGCGGCGGCGTCCCGCGCCCAATTGCGGCGCCCACCTGCAAACGCCAGCGTTACCGACGCGTCCGCTGCTTCGCTGTGCAGGTACAGCTTCCTGGACATGGCGGGCGGGCGGGCGCCGCGGAATGTGGGCGGCGCCGCAAGACGCCGGCGTTGCACCGCGTCTCTCTTGCGTCCTCGCGCAGTGGTGCCGTTTTACCCCGAATACCGTAGTCGTGATTCATTCTTCCCCGCCGGCACCCCCGCCGCCCCCCCCAAAACAGCCGCCTACGCCACCACGTTGGTCCTCAACCATTTGGTCGCCACGACCTTCTCCGCGCCCGCCCCCACGTCGCACCCGCCGTGCAGCGATCGCCCGTCGGCCGTGCCGTTGGGGTGCAGCGAGTAGAAGAGGAGCGCGTCGCCCGCGCGCGCGGGGCCCACTTTGAGGCCGGCGCACGCGGCAAAGTCGAACGGGGCGCCAGCGGCGGACGGCGTCGGGACTGTCGGCGAGTGCTCGCCCTCGAGCGGGAAGAAAGTTTCGCCGCCCGCCGAAACGTCCGTCAGATAGACGAGCAGCGTGGCGACGCGTTGCGAGGGTTGGGCCCCGTACGCGGCGGGGTCGAACGAGTCGTAGTGCGAATGGTAGTGCTGTCCTTTCTCGTAGCCTAGGACGTTCCAAGCCTCCCCATGGGATACAGGCAGGTGCGTCACGGCCGCGGCACGCGTCTCGAGCAACTCCAGCACGCCTGTCGGGTCGTCGGCCCGGTTCAGAAACGTTCCGCTCGAGGTTCGGATCGCCTTGATCCGTGCATCGGTCTCCCGCTCCCCCGGCTTCAGCGCCAACCCGGACGCCACCATGCGGGGTCGGGCAAAGGCGGCCAGGGCCGAGGCGGACGCGGGGTCAATGAAGGCGGGGAGATAGAACGCGCGCGGGTGCCAGGAGAGGATTTGGACTGGGGCATCGAAGAGCCTGTCGTCGCCCGACGCCGCGTGCGGGATGGGCTGACGGTGCGCGGGCGTCGGGCGGCCGGCCTTGCGCGGGAGGGCGGCCTGTCGGGAGAGAGGGAGCGTCGACCGCGGCCGTCCCTCCTCTCCCGTCTCCAATCCCCACGGCACCACCATCACGCACCGTCGCCGTCAGCGCCGCGCCCGGCGGCGGCGGCGCGCGGGCGGTCAGCCTGCCCGCAAAAAACGCGAGCGCGGCGACGGCGGCCAGCGCGGCGGCCGACGGCGCGCGGTCGCGGCTGCCGCGGCGCATGGCGGGCGCGGCCGCCGCGGCCCGGTGGGTGAGAGTGAGCAGAGGCTGGCGTCTGCAATCGCAGTCACACCAGTCCCCGGCGCACTTCCCGAGCCACCCACGCCGCCGCTGCACCAGTCGCCATGCTGCGGTCGCGCGGTGAGAGAGGAGAGGGTGTTTGGGCGACGGCGACCGGCTGCCCACGCTGCCCCCCCGCGCCGCGGCGCCCACCCGCCGCACGACCGCCCACCGACCCGCATTGCACCTCCCACACAGCCGCCGCCCCCGCCCCGGTCGCGGCGTCGATCCCCGCGCGCGCTCCCACCCCCGGCGCCGCCCGCGTCGCGCCGTCCCGCGCCGCGCCGGCGGCTCTGACCCGCGGAAAATTGGTTGGCACGAGGTGAGGGCGTGCGAGTTGAAAGGGGGGGTGTCAGGGGGCGAGGAGCGCCCAATCTCGCCTGCGCCGGCCGCCGCGCTCGGCGCCCGACCCTATCCCCACCTTGCAGCCCCCGCTCTCCCCGCCACTCCATCGCCGCGTCCGCCGTCGGCCCGATCGACCCCGACAACGCATCCATCCTGGTCGCCGGCGGCGGCGGCGTCGCGCTCGCGGTCGCGCGCAAACTGAAAGACGCGGGGGCGTGGGTCTGGGTCCTGCAACGCTCCGACGTGCGGCGGTCCGAGATCGAGGGCATGATGGCGGTCGTGGTCAAAGGGGACGCCACGAACGCGGAGGACGTCGCCAAAGCGTTTGCCCAGATCGAGGAGGTCGACCTCGTCGTCTCCACCATCGGCGGCACGCCCGGCGACCCGTCCGCCGACTCGATCGGCAACATCAACCTGATCGAGGCCGCGGAGAAGGCGGGCGTGAAGAAGTTCGTGCTCGTCACGTCCATCGGCTGCGGCGACTCGCGCGACGCGCCGCCCGCGCAGGTGTTTGACGTGCTGCGCCCGGTGCTCGTAGAGAAGGACAAGGCCGAGGCGCGGCTGCGGGAGGCGGCCGGGATGGCGCACGTCATCATTCGCCCAGGCGGGCTCACGAACGAGCCCGCGTCCGGCGGCGCCGCGCTCACCGCCGACCCCACCGTCTGCGGCGCCGTCTCCCGCGAGGACGCGGCCACCCTCGTCGCCAAAGCCGCGCTCTCGGGCGCGGCGGAGAACGTGACGCTCTCCCTCGTCGACCGGTCGCAACTGTTTGCGCGGGGGGGTGCCGACCCCGAGTTTGAGGATTTCAAGCTCTGAAAGAGAAGGAGAGGAAGAGAGGCGGTCGCTCTGTGTGAGCAGGCGTCGAGGCGGCGGTCATACAGTGCGGGCAGTGAAAGAAAAGAAAAAAACAAGTCTCTCTCACTGAAAATAGCCGCCCATGCCGGCCACGAGGCTGTCGAGGCCGTCGTCGGCGGTGGCAGAGGGGGGCGGCGCCGCGGACGCGGCGAGGTGGGCGTCCAGACGCTGCAGGAGCGGGTGGGGGTCGGCGCAGGGCTGCGCGACCCCCTCCCCGCCTCCTCCTTCCCATCTTACCTGCAGCATCTCGGCCGCTTCGTCCGCGATCTCGGCGAGGCCGGCCATGGTGACGTCGGCCGAGGCGCAGGCGCGCGAGCGCGCAGCCCGCGCCGCCGCCGCCCTCCCCTCGGCGTCGGCCAGCGCCGCGCGCCGCCGGAGCTCCACCGCGGCCGCCGCCAATGATGCGGCCGCGCCCACGAAGCGCTCGGCCAGGGCTGGGACCAACGCGGGAGGGGGGGGAGGGTCACCCGGGCGTGGGGGTGGCGGCGGGCCCGCGTCGTCGGGCACGCGCGCAGCGCGCGTGAGGGCGTGCAGCGAGTCGACCAGGGCAAGCACGTCGGCCTCGATCGAGGCCGCGGAGAGGGGCGGCATCTCGGATCGGGAGTGGCGGAGCGGCGTCGGCGCCGTCACACTCCCGCCTCCAGCCGCCCGCCCCGCCACTCCCGACACCACGCGATGGCGTCACGCGACGCGGCCAAAGCCCTGGCCCGGTGAGTGGGGCGGCGAGGGCGCAATGCAGCGCGCCGGAGGGGCCCACGCGCGCGGCGTCCTGCGCTTGCTGGGGCCGCCGCGCGCGTCGCACCGCCCCAACAGTGCGCGCGCGTGCTCGGCCAGCTGCCGGGCGGGGGCGGCGTGGCTGGCTTCGGCCTGCTGCGGCCGTGCGGACGGCCGCGCCGCGGCCGCGCGCTCGGTCAGCGCGCCCGCCGGACCCCAAACCTCCCCACCCGCCCGCTGACCTCCCCACGCCTCCTCCCATCCCCAGCGCCGCCTCCACGTTCGCCCCGAACTACTTTCCTGCCCTGGCGACCCGCGGTGGCGCCAAAGTTGTCCACGTCATGCGCGCGGCTGGACCCCTGGTTTTGCGGGCCTCCCCCCCGCGCACCTCCTTTGCCGACCCCGCTCCCGCCTGGGCCGACACGTACGCCCGCCACACCTCCTGGTCCGACCCCACTGCGCGCGCCGGCCGCCCCCTGACCGCGCCCGGCGTGTCGGTGGTCGAGGGCGGCGCCGCTGTCTCGACCCCGGACGTCTCCGACCCGCTGCGCTACTCGCTCACCGAGCCCGCTTACGCGAACGCGGTGCGCACGGGCCTGTCGTGAGAGCGGGGGAATATGAGTTGTTGGCGGCGGTCCTGCTCTTTTTGGCCGCGGGCGGCCGCTCGCTGGCTGCGTCCCTTCCGGGCGCCGCCGCTGCGGCCGCCCGCGCCGCGCGCCGCCGCCTCTAGCGCGGGCCCGCTCCAGCAGCGGCTCGCCCCAATTTTGACCCGGGAGCGGGCAAAAGGCACGGGCCTCCCCGCCCGCGCCGCCCGCTTCCCTCCCTCCCCACACCCCCCATTCTCCCCGTGCAACGATTCACTAGGCCTCCGCGTTTCACACAGTCACCACCACCGTCCCTCCTTTCTCCCTGTCATCCCCCTCTTCGAGCAGCGCCCGCAGCGCGCGCCGCTCGGCCGCGAGCGCGCGCGCGAGCGCGGGCATCCGCACCAGCGACGACACCTGCCGCGCCGCGGTGGAGACGAAGCCCGTGGCCAGCAGCAGGGACACGGCGGCGGGCGGGGCGCCCAGGGTGCGGGCGCACACGGCGTCGACAAGGGTCGCCGCGAGAAAGAGCGCGGCGAGCGCGGCCGCGCCCGCCGCGCGCGTCGCCAGCATGGCGGCCCGCAGGCGGGCCTCGGTGTCTTCACCCGGGGGGACGCCGGCGAGGCCGGTGGCGGCCTGCGGAAGACGGTGGGGGTTGGCGCGCGCGCGCGCGCCGGGCCCACCCTCTGCCTCTCTCCTCGTCTCTCCCTCGTCGCACCGACGCCATCCAGTCGGCCATCTCCTTGGGCGCCTCCGACCGTGCCGCGCCCGCCACTTCGAGCGCGACGACGAGGGCGGCCATGCACGCGGGGCCCGCGACGGGGCGGCACAGAAAGTCGGCGAGCGCCGCCGCCGCCGGCCCGTACACCAGGCCGACCGTGGACGGCGCGATGTGGTAGAACAGGGACGCGATGAGCAGCGGGGACATGCCGCCGGGCGCGAGGCGCATGGGGAGGTCGCCGCCGGCGCGCGCGGCGGCGACGGGGGACGAGGCGGCGGCGAGCGCGGGCCGCCGCGCCGACCTCGGCGCGCGCCCCTGCCGGTGCACGACCAGGGGCAGCCGCACCTCGAGCAGGGTGACGTACATGCCGGCGACGACGAGGAGGAGGCAGGCGGCGGCGGCAGCCGCGACGGCGGCGGGGGGGGCGGCGGTGGCAGACGCGGCGGCCGCGCAGCGCGCGAGCGACCCGCTGTAGCCGGTCAAGACGGAGACGCAGATCATGAGGCTCATGCCGTCGCCCAGGCCGCCGTCCTCCATCCAGTCGGCGATGTAGCGCAGGGAGACGGCACCCGCGGCGAGCGAGAGGGTGGCTGCGGCCACGAACCCCTGCGGCACGCACGCGACCGCCGTCCGCCACCCGGCCAGCAGCGCCAGCGCCATGGTCAACAGGTTGGCCCACAGCTTGAGCTCGGCGTCGCCCTCGCGGCCGGACCGGCGCAGCTCGTTGACCGCGCGCCGAAACGGGTTGCCGCCGACGTTGAGCGAGAGCGCGGCGAGGAGCCAGGACGCGTTGACCGCGGGGCCGATGCCCAGGGCGAGGACGCCGACCGCGCCGACCGCGCCGCCTTCGCCGCCAAAGGCGGCCTCGAGCGACGCGCCGGCGGCGGCGGCGGGGAGCGCGAGGCCGCCTTCGGCGCCGGGCAGGGGGACGAAAGCGCCGACGCGGATGAGGGCGATGGCGGCCAGGGTGCCGCCCACGCGGCGCAGCAGGTCGGGCGACGCGAGCGCGGGGGCGCGGCGCTGGAGCTCGGCGAGCCAGGCTGACGACGAGACGAGGGGAGGCAGCACAGGTGGGTTGGCGCCTCCACGTGCCACCACCATCCCACCCCTCCTCCCATCCCCTCACCTGGCCTCGTCTCGGCGTCGTCGTCCGGCAGCAGGTCGGTGAGCCGCACCTCGCCGCCGCCGTCGCCGTCGGCGTCCGCGCCGACGCCCGCCTGCTCCCGGCGCTCGCTGCGCCGATCTTTCCAGGTCCAGCCGTCGGCGGTGCCGACGCTGGAGGGCGGGGGGAGGCGGATGAGGCGATGGGGGCAATGGGGACGGGCTCCGCGGAGCGGGCCGGCCGGCGCCGCCAGGCGGCAGGCCGGGCCGGCGGCCGGGCCGGGCCGCGCGCCGGCGCGCATCGGGGAATGCGGGGCAGACGCGGCGAGTGTCGTCGCTGGCGCCGCGACAACGCTCCTCACAGCGGCCCGGCCTGGCGGCCGCCCTGCCCCACGATGCAGGCCATCCTGTGCAACGCGGCTCGCCGATCCCCGGCCCTGGCCCGCGCCGCGACGGGCGCCACCACCAACCCTCCACCCCCGACCTCGCGCCTCGCCGACGCCGACCTGATTGCCGCCGACGGCGTGCGCGTGGACGCGTATGATGGAGATGGCTTTGACGTGAGCGGCGGGCTGCGGGTGGACGGGGCCGCGTTGCTGGCGTCGCCCGCGTTTGCGGCGCGGTGGGCGCGCGTAAGCTCGCTCGCCGATATCACTCCTTCCTCTCTCGCCCTCGCCACCGTGCTCAAGCCGCCACCTGATCTTGTGATTGTGGGCACGGGGCGGATAGGCGCCCGGCTCCCAGCCGCGACGCTCGCCGCGCTCGCCAGCCGCGCCTCCATCGAGGCCCTGCCCACACCCAAGGCGGCCGCCCTGTTCAACGTGCTGGCGGGCGAGGGGCGGGCGGTGGTGGCGGCGCTGCTGCCCGCGGGGTGGGAGGAGGAGGGGTGAGGGAGAGAGAAGCAGGGCAAGACTTGTGTGGGGTCGACTGCGGGCGCCCTCCTCTCCTCCCCCCACCCTCCTCACGCCCGCCGCTTGGTCCGCTTGGGCGCGGGCGTGGGCGGCCCGCCCGCGGTCGCGTCGCCCGCGCCCTGGGGCACGTGCTCCACGTTCCGCCCTTCCCCCGCGGCCGCCTTCTCCGCGGCGGCCGCGGTCGCGTCGGCGGGGACGAGGCCCGCGGTGCCGGGGACGGGGAGGCGGGGGCGTTCGGCCTTGACCGGCGTCGACGCCGCGAGCCGCGCGACGAGCTCCGCTTTCTTGCCGCCCGTCGGCAGCCCCGCCGCCTTGAGCGCGGCCTTGAGCGCGGGCACGCGCATCGAGGCGGGGTGGGCGGCCGCTTCCGCGGCGGTCGGGGGGGCGCACGCAGAGGCAAACGGGACGACGGTCGACGGCGCCGAGGCCGCTTTCGTGGCCCCGGGCGCGGGCTGGCACCCCACGCACGCGTACGCGGTGCGCCCAGCAATGTCCCAGGAGACGACGCGGGAGCCGCACGCGGCGCAGGACGGGCGGTTGTACACAAAACGGCGCGCGGCGGGGTCGGCCGTCGCCTCCCCCGGCCGCACGGTCACGATGCTTCCCGTCTGAAATCCGTCTTGCATCATGCGCACCGAGAACGACCAGATGCGGTCCAGGGCGGCGTCGGAGACGGTCGCGGCGGGCGTGTCGGGGTGCACGCGCGACGCGGCCAGAATTTCCGCCCTGTAAATGTTGCCGACGCCCGCGAAGAACGCCTGGTCCATGAGCAGGAACCCGATCGACCGCTTGGATTGCTTCACCCGGGCGCGCAGGGCCTCGGGGTCGGCGTCGGACCGGAGCGGGTCGGCGCCGAGCACCGAGCGCCGCGCGGCCTCGACCTCGGGGCCGCCGTGGAGGACGGTCATCGCGCTCACGTCGACCATGAGCCCCTCGTCCGGACTCCACAGGCGCAGCCGCGTGGTGGCGGTCGGCGGCGGGAGGGCGGAGAGCGGCGTCCCGGCGGGGAGGCGGGTCGCGGCCGCGCGGCCGGACATGCCAAAGTGGACGCACACCCGCTCGCTTTCATCCCCTCCCGCCCCAGTCCAGCGGTAAAACAACTGTTTGCCGTGTGCTTCGACGGCAGACAGGATGAGGCCGTCCACGGCCGCCGCGCCGGCCGAGAGCCGGCCGTTGGGGCTCGACGCTTGGAACCGCTTTCCGACGAGCAGCTTGCGGTGGCTGGCCGCGGTGCGGTGCACTTGGTGGCCTTCCACCATCCTGATCTAGGGTTGGGAGGGTGGGCAGAGGGAGGCGGGAAGAGGCCGTCGGCGTCATCGCCCGCCGCCTAGCGCCGCCCACCGCGCGCACTACGCCCTCTGCGCTCCCACCTGAAGTTTGAGAAAGCGCGGGCGGACGGGGCGGGGGCAGACGCGGGCCAGGGCGCAGCGCATGAAGAGTGGTGGCAGAGGGCGCGTGGCCGCGCTCACTGCTTTGCGCCGCGAGCGGGGCGGCGCCGGCGCCCGGCCCGTCGCGCCCGCCACCTCCGTCACCGAGCCGCCGCCCTTGGTGCACCTCCTCTTCTCTCGCGCGATGGGCGCCGCCTTCCACAAGCCCGCCACGCCGTGCCCGCCCGCGTCGCAGTGCGTGCGGGGTGGTGGGATTGGTGGGCGTGCCTGGTCGGGCGGCGGGCGCGCGAGGAGGGCTGGGCGATGCTCCTCCCCTTTCCCTTTGTCGCAGCGCCTCTATCACCGACGCCGACCGGGCCGTGCTCCAGCTCAAGACGCAGCGAAGGCAGCTGGAAGCGCAGCGGGGAAGGGTGAGAGAGAGAGGAGAGAGGGGAGAGGCGTCTCATCGTCTTCGACGCGCGCGCGCGCTTGCCGTTTCCAACCCCCCCCCCCCTGGACCCCTCTCGCCCCCCCCTCCCCCCCCTCAGCTGGACACGCTCATCGCGCGCGAGACTGTGGCCGCGAAGTTCGCCCTGGCGGCGGCCGACCGGCCGTCGGCCCTCGCCGCGCTGCGGCGCCGCCGCCTGCACGAGACGTCGGCCGAGGCGCTCGACGCCAACTTGATCACCATCGAGAGCGTTCTGACCCACGTGGAAGACGCGGGGCGGCAGGCGGCCGTGGTGGGCGCGCTCAAGGCGGGGAGCGCGGCGCTTGCGGCGCTCCGCGCGCGGTTGCCGCTCGCCGACGTTGAAGCCGTCCTGGCCGACACCGCCGCCGCCGCCGCGTACGACCGGCAGCTGGCCGCCCTGCTGGGCGCGGGTGCGCTGACGGCGGGCGACGAGGCGGCGGTCGAGGGCGAGTTGGCGGCGCTCGAGGCAGCGGCGGGCGCCGCTGTGGCCGCCCAGCTGCCAGCCGCGCCCACGCACGCGGTGAAGGCGGACGTGGCGGTGGCGCCCGCGGCAGAAGCAGAGGCGGGCGAGGAGCGGGTGGCGGTCGAGGCCGACTAGCGGGGGGCGGCCGTCCGCCGCCGAACACTCACTGCAATCGCCCGCATCGCCGCCTCTCCCCGGTGTGCAGCCGCGCCACCCGCCCCCCAGGCGCGCCCACATGGCGGCGCCGCCCGCGCGCGGCGCCCGCGGCCCGGCCCCCGCGCGCGGCCCGCGCCCGCCGCGCGCCGGCCCGCGCGGGCGCAACCCGCGGGCGGGCGCCCCCCGCCCGCGCCCCCTGGACACCACGCTCGCCTGGGGCGACTTGGTCACAGTCTTGTGCACCGAGCTCGCGTCCGAGCGGGTGCCGTTGGGGCAGGTGGGGTGCCTGGGCACCGCGCTCGCGCTCGCGGTCGTCGCGTCGGCCGCGGCAAAGGGCGACTACGCCTCCCGCTCGCGCGCGCTGCCGGGGCTCGGCCGGCAGCGGGACATGGTCAAAGCGCTCGGGGCGGCGGCGTCGACCTGGGTGCTGGTGCGGGGTGGGTGGCAGGCGAGGCGGGTGGCGGGCGGTCTGCCTCGGCGGCGGTTCGACCCTTCCCTACCCCCCCCCTCGCCCCCCAGTGCATCCCCATCTCGCTCGCCGCCGACGCCGTCCTGGCCCAGCACGGCGCCCTGACCGCGGCCGCCTTCATCCAGGGGCCGGGGTCGGACCCGTCGCCGCAGGCCGAGGTCATTGTCGCCGCCCTGGCCACGCTGGCCGCCTGGCGCGGCATATACGTCGGCCTGGGGCTGTGACGGGAGGGGGGAGGGAGAGCGGGGGAGAGGGGAGCGTTGCGCGAGGAGGGAGAGGGGCGCACACTTGTTGGGCCGCACTCGCCGCCCTCCCCCCGCCCTCACCCCAGCCACGCCCCCAGCCAGCCGCCGCTGCGCGCCTTGGCGCCGCGCTTGCGCCAGACGCGGCCGTCGGGCGCGACGCGCAGCGCAGCGGCGAAACCGCCGCCCTCGCCGCCCGCCCACCACTGGGTCCGCTCCGCGCCGGCCGATTGCGCGGTGGCCAGCGTCCAGCCGGAGCCCGCGGTGGAGGCGGGGCGAGGGGCGGGGGCGAGGGCGGCGGCGGACGCGGCGGCCGCGGCGGCCGCCGCGCGCACGTCGTCCAGAGTCACCGCCAGGTCGCCCGCCGCCGCCCGCTCCGCGATGGTGGACAGGTGGGGGGGGGGTGTGAGCGCGGGCGGGGCGCGCGGGGGGGGAGGAGGCATTTCGGCGGGCGCGGCGGTCGGCGACGGCGGCGGCAGCAGCACCTCGGCCGCGCCCGGGCTCGACCCTTCCACCCCAGCCGGGCGCCAGGCGGGCGGCAGGGCCGCTGCCGGCACGTCCTCGCCGACGACAGCGGCGGCGGCCGCCGCCGCGCGGTCGGCCGCCGACCGCGCGCGGTCGGCGGCCGCCGCCTCGGCCGCGGCGCGCGCGGCCGCGGCGGCTGGGGAGGACGATGGCGTGCGTTCGCCCCCGTTGAGCGCGCGCCAGAGCAGGCCGCGGCCCGAGCCGGGCGTCGTGGGCGACGCGGCCGCGGCGGCCTCGGTCTGGGTGCCCGCCTCCGACGGCCACCGCCGCCCGGGGCGCGGCGCGGGCGCGGGACCAAACGAGTTTCCATCCACCGGCGGGCTGTCGACCGCGGTCGCGGCAAAGGGGCGCCCGCCGCGGGGGGGCGCGCGCAGCCCGGCCGAAACCGCCGCGGCCGCGGGCGACGCGCCGTCCGCCAGGTCGGACGACGACAGCGCGCGCAGCAGCGCGCGCACGCTGGCGTGGGCGGTGGCGCGCGCGAGCGACTGGGGCTTGCCCGCGCGCGGTTCGCGCGCGTTGGTCCCGTCGGCCAGCGCGTGTTGGGCCGGCATGGCGCACTCAAGAGCGGCGCGCGGCTCGGGCGCGCCCACGAGGTTTGAATTGGGGCGCGCGGGGCGCTATCGACTGTGGTGCGGGCCGCCCATCCACTCAAAACGTCGGCCCGCAGCTATGGCCCCCACCTCCCGCCGCACGCGCGCGGGCGCGCCCGCGGCCCCGACCCGCCCCTCGCCGACCGCGCTCGCGCGCCGCCTGCTCGACCCCGCCGACACGCGCGCCGCGTGCGCCGTCGCGGCCGCCGTGCTCCTCGCCGAGGTCGCCCTGTGCGCGCTCATCATCGTCAAAGTGCCCTGTGCGCAGTGGGGTGGAGGAGGGGGGTGGCGAGGCACGCGGGGCGGCGCTTCCCTCGGGGGCTCACCCCCCTGTCCCCAGACACCGAGATCGATTGGGAGGCCTACATGGAGGAGGTCGGCGGATTTCTCAAGGTCAGTGGCTGGAGGGGCGGCCGCGGCGGCCGCGGCGGCGGGCGCCGTCCCCGACGCGCCTCCCCCTCTCTCCGCAGGGCGAACGGGACTACACCCGCCTGCGCGGCGGCACCGGCCCCCTCGTCTACCCCGCTGGCTTCGTCTACCTCTACGCCGCCCTCAAGCTTGCCACCGGGGGCGCGGTGCGGCCGGCGCAGTGGTTTTTTGGGGGCGTCTACCTCGCGACCCAAGCGTGCGCGCTCGCGCTCACCATCCGCACCAAGACCGTCCCCCCCCTGTTCCTGCCCCTGCTGGCGGCATCCAAGCGCTTGCACTCGATCTTCGTCCTGCGCTGCTTCAACGACGGGGTGGCGACGCTGGGGGCGCTGGTCGCCACGCTGCTTCTGACCGCGGGCCGCTGGACGGCCGCCGTCGCCGCCTACTCGGCCGCCGTGTCGGTCAAGATGAATGTGCTCCTCATGGCCCCCCCGGTCGCGGTCGTGCTGCTGCAGGGCGCGACGCCGGCCGCGTCCGCGCGCGCGGTCGGCGCGGGCGTCGCGCTCCAGCTCGCGCTCGGGGCCCCGTTTTTGGCCACGCACCCGGCGTCGTATCTCTCGAGGGCTTTTGAGCTGACGCGCGTTTTTTTCTTTAAGTGGAGCGTCAACTGGGCGTTCTTGCCGGAATCCGTCTTCCTCTCCAAACCCTTTGCCCTCCTCCTCCTCGCCACCCACCTCACGTCCCTCGCCGCGTTCGCCCACTGGCGCTGGACCTCGGACGACGGCGGCCTGCCGGGCGCGGTCGCCGGGTGGTGGGCATCCGGGCGCGGCAAGCGCGCTCGCGCGGCGCTCGCGCCGGCCCACGTCGCGCGCGCCGTCGCTGCCGGCAACTTCATCGGCATCGCCTGCGCCCGCTCCCTGCACTACCAGTTTTACGCGTGGTACGCGCACACGCTGCCTCTGCTGCTGTGGGGGACACGGTTGCCGGTGGTCGCGAAACTCGGTCTGTGGGCCGTCGTCGAGGCCGCCTGGAACGTTTTCCCCCCCACGCCCGCCGCCTCCTTGTCCCTGCTGGCCGCGCACGGCGTCCTGTTGGCGGCCCTGTTCCTAGCGCCGGCGCCGGGGCGGGCGCTGGCCACGGGCAAGCTGAAGCGGCGCTGAGCGCGGTCGGGCGGGAGTGCGCACTCCCCGCGCCCGCCCGCGCCCGGGCCCGCCCGTGACCACCATGTCGACCTCGCCCCCGCTCGGCCCGCCCGAGCTGCGGACGCCGGGAGCGCCGCGGCGCAGCTCGCGGACAGCGATGGACGGGGGCCAGGTGGGCGGGGGGCGTGGAGCGTGGGCGGATGGGGAGCGCGCGCCGCCCAAGGCGCGCGGGTTGGCGCGCCACCATCGGCGCGGCGGGCAGCGGGGCGGGGCGCGAGCGCCGCGGGCTGCGGCGCGTCCCATCGTGGCCGCCTTGGGTCGATGGGGCGCCCACCCGTCCTCCCCTCCCTACAGCCCCTCTCCCCTCCCGGCGACGCGGCGCGCACGCCGCCACCCGCCGGCAAGGCGCCGCGCGGCCTGTTCCAGTCGCCCGCGCCCGGCGCGGCGCGCCGCGTCGCGCTGTCTGACGCGGCGATGCCGCCGGCGGCCGGCCTGGTCACGCCGCGCCTGGTCACACCTGCTGCAGTCGGGCACCGTACCAAGCGGGCTCGGCGTGCGCCGGCGGCCCCCGAGCGCGCCGCCGACCCCGCCCGCACGCCGCTCGACGCGGCCGACGCCGCGCTGGACGCCGCGCTGGGCGTGCCCACCATGCTGCCCGACTCGAAAGACGCGCGCATGACCGCATTTGTGGCGGCGGCGGTGGGGGTGGGGGTGGCGCCCGCGGCGGCGCCCGCCGCGCCGCCGCGCCGGCGCGCGCAGCCGCCGGTCGACTTTGGCGCCCTGGCCGCCGCGGGCGCGGCAGCGCGCGCGGCGCGCGGCGGGTGATGGGGCGAGGGTCGGTGGCGGGCAGCTACTTTTTTCCCTCGCCCGCCGTGCAACGAGGCAGGGGCCCACAGACCGAACGCGCCCGCCCCCCTCTCCCTTCCCTCTCCCTCCCTTCACCCGCGGTGCACGTCGAACCGGGCCTCCACGCCGTACACCCCCACCGAGTCGCGCAGCTTTTCATCATACTCCACCCAGTCGTCCGAAAAATCGACCCCCTCCCCCTCCCACGTCGTCCCTGCCACGCTCTTGACGGCGAAGCCGGTGGTGGGGTGGAAGGCGGTCGGTTCGAGGCCGCGGCAGTCGAAGGCGGCGACGGGGACCCAGGCCTCGGAGTCGGCGCGCGTCACCGCGCGCGTCACCCCTTTCAACGCCACCACGCTCGCGTTGCCCGCGTGCTTGCTCCCTTTTTCCCACCGCAGCACGAGGTGGGCGACGCCGCGCGAGCCGGGGAGCTCGTGCTCCTCCGCGGCGGTCAGCGTGACGCGCTCGCGCGTCGCGTGCCCCGCGGGGTCTTTCCAGTCGACGCAAAAGACGAATCCGGGCTCCAGGGTGACAGACTCGACGTTCTCCAGGGTCGCTTTGAGCATCAGCACAAAGTGCTGCCGGAGGAGAGGCGGGGTGAGGTGGGGTGGGGGATGGGCTCGGTCGCCGGCAGCTCGTGCGGCGGGCGGGCTGCGGCGCGGGCAGCGGCGGCGACGCCGCGGGGCGCACGCACCACCATCGCGGTCGCCCGGCGGCGCAGGACTGAGCGGCGTGCCGTCGACCGGCGCGCGCACACTCTCCCCCGCCGCGATGCCTCCCGCCGCGTCCCTCCGCCGCCCCGTGGTGAGGGTGGTGGTTGAGAAACACTGCTGTGGGGCGCTTGGGGGTCAACCGCGCCGCACACGGCCTGCGCGCCCCGCGCGCGCATCCCCCATGCACCGCCCCGCGCCCGCGCGCCCGCCCGCGGCCCCCGGCGCACTCGCAGAATGGCGAGAGATCCGTGCTCTTACCCCTGCCCCCCTACTCTTCATAGCTTGCCCCGCGTGCCGCGCGCCGCGCCCCCGCGCGCCCGCGCGCCGCGCGCGCAGGCCCCGACTCCGTGGAAGACGTCGTCCGCGCCGCGCGCGCCCAGGTGAGGGGACTGGGAGCGGTCTGCGGGGTCGCGAGGGCGGCGTTGGGGCGAGAGACGCGCGTGCGCGCGCGCCGACCGCCGCCCATCGTTCGCCCTCCTTCCCGCCCGCCTACCCAGGTCGAGGCGACCGGCTACTCGTTCGCGGACGCGCCCCGCTTCTCCGGCCCCCCGCCCGTCCCGGCCCCCTCGACCTTCCTCGGCCGGGCCAAGGCCGCGTGGTCGGTCCTCTTCCCGCCGCCGCCGCCCGCGGCGACCGCGCGCGAGGCTGGCAAGCAGCGCCTGCGCATGATTCTGGTGGCCGACCGGTGAGGGGTTGGGGTGGGGGCTGGGGTCGTGGGCGGGCGGCGCGGGCAACGCCGGGAACGCGCGCGCCGACGCCCCTGCCTTACGACCCTTTCCTCGCTCCAGCTGCGGCATGAACCAGTCGTCCCTGTACGAGATGAAGCACTCGATCGTCAAAGTCCTCTCCAACTTCGTCGAGGTCGACGGCGACGACGCGGTGGAGGTCAACGTGTCGACCGACGACGGCGGCCTCGGCACCATCTACTCGGTCGCCGTCCCCGTGCGCCGCCTCAAGCCGGCGGCGGTGGGGGTGGCCGAAGGGGATGTGGACGCGGCCGACCGGTTCCCGTACGGTGTCTAGGTGGGAGGGAGAGGGGGTGGCGGCGAGGAAACAAGAGGGTGGGGTGGCGGCGCGGCGAACCGCCGGCGCGCCCCTCTCTTTCCTTTTGTGATGCGACAGGGATCAGACGTGACACACCCACACACCCAAACTTCTGTCTCTCACGCGTCATCCATGCCCGCGGGCGGCGGCGGCGCGGCGCGCGGCCGCGAACGCCGCGCGGGCGGCGGCGCTGGCTCCCCGCCTTTGCCCCGGGACCCGCGCCACGCGGCCCACGCCAGGCGCACGAGGAAGACGGCCACGATGGTGAGCTCCGCGTGCTGATGAGTGAGAGAGGCGGGGTGAGGGCGCGGTCCTGGCGCTCGGCCGCGCGCCGCCCCCCCTCCTCTCCTCTCCTCACCTGCCGCTTCTGCCGGTCGCCGCCCGCCACTCCCACGGAGAGTGGGGCCGTAGGCACCACTTTTCGCCGGGGCACGTGCACCGTGTCCCCTTTGGCGGGGTCGGCCGCCGCGGACAGCGAGAGCTCGCCGGGTGCAGCCACGGGCGCCGATTGGCGCGCGCCCATCGCGGGCCGCGGGGCGGTGGGCGAGCGGCGGCGCGGCTCGAGGGGCTGCGAGGTGTGCCGGCGAGCCCGGGAGAGAGGCGCCGGCGCGGAGACTTGCGGCGAGGCGCGCCGCTCGCGGACCCCCCTCCCTCCCTCCTTCCCGCCGCCACCACCGCCTCTGCTTGCGCCCACAGCGCAATTGCACACCCCGCGGCGGGCCGTCCATGGGCTTCCCCCCCCCACGGCGGCGCCGGCGCGGCGCACGGCGGCCGCCCGCGGCGCGCGCGCGCCGCGTCCCCGCCCTCGTCCGCTCTCCCCGCCGCCGCATCAGTCGACCTCCTCGATCTTGGGGCCGGCGCCGTCGCCGCCGCCGGCGGGCGGCGCGCCACCCGCGCCGCCGCCGCCGCCCGCCGCGTACATTTTCGCGACGATCGGCGAGCACACGCCCTCGAGCTCCTTGAGCCGGTGCTCCAGTTCGTCGACCTCCGCCAGCAGGTTGTCGTCCAGCCACTTGATGGCGTCGTCGACGGCGGATTCCAGGGCCGCCTTGTCGGCCGCGTCGAGTTTCGACGCGACCGCGTCGTCCTTGACCGTGTTGCGCATGTTGTACGCGTAGTTCTCCAGCGCGTTGCGCGCGTCCACCTTCTTCTGGTGCTCCTCGTCCTCCGACTTATACTTCTCCGCCTCTTGCACCATGCGCTCGATCTCGTCCTTGGACAGGCGCCCCTTGTCGTTCGTGATGGTGATCTTCTCCCGCTTACCCGTCGTCTTGTCCTCCGCCGACACGTTCAGAATGCCATTTGCGTCGATGTCGAAGATGACGTTGATCTGGGGCACGCCGCGCGGGGCGGGGGGAATGCCGGAGAGCTCGAATTTGCCGAGGAGGTTGTTGTCCTTGGTGCGCGACCGCTCGCCCTCGAACACCTGGATCAGCACGCCGGGCTGGTTGTCCGAGTAGGTGGAGAAGACTTGCTCCTTCTTCGTGGGGATCGTCGTGTTGCGCGCGATGAGCGTCGTCATGACGCCGCCCGCCGTCTCCAGGCCGAGCGACAGCGGGGTCACGTCCAGCAGCAGCAGGTCCTGCACCTTCTCCGAGCCTTCGCCCGACAGGATGGCGCCCTGCACCGCGGCGCCGTACGCGACGGCTTCGTCGGGGTTGATGGATTTGCAGAGTTCCTTGCCGTTGAAGAAGTCTTGAAGCAGTTGCTGCACCTTGGGGATGCGGGTGGAGCCGCCGACGAGGACGACCTGGTGGCAGGAGGGGGGGGAGGGGAGGGGTGGGCGGGCGAGGAAGGGACGGGTCGCCGCGCGCGCGCCCTCCGCCCCCCTCCCCTCCCTCTCTCCTCCCCCACCTCGGACACCGCCGCCTTGTCCATCTTGGCGTCGCGCAGCACCTTCTCCACGGGGTCCATGCACTTGCGGAAGAGGTCCATGTTGAGCTCTTCAAAGCGCGCGCGCGTGATCGACGAGTAGAAGTCGACGCCGTCGGCGAGCGAGTCGATCTCGATCGACGTCTGCGCAGAGGACGACAGGGTGCGCTTGGCGCGCTCGCACGCGGTTCTCAGGCGGCGCAGGGCGCGCGGGTTGCCGGTGATGTCCTTCTTGTGCTTGCGCTTGAACTCTTGCACGAAAAAGTTGACGAGCCGGTTGTCGAAATCCTCGCCGCCGAGGTGGGTGTCGCCCGCGGTGGCTTTCACCTCGAAGATGCCCTCCTCGATCGTCAGCAGCGACACATCAAACGTGCCGCCGCCGAGGTCGAAGATGAGGACGTTGGCCTCGCCGACGCTGCCCGACTTTTTGTCCAGGCCGTACGCGATCGCCGCCGCCGTCGGCTCGTTGATGATGCGCAGCACGTCCAGGCCCGCGATGACGCCCGCGTCCTTGGTGGCTTGGCGCTGCGAGTCGTTGAAGTAGGCGGGGACGGTCACGACCGCGCGCTTGACCTCTTTGTCCGCGCCGACGTACGCCTGGGCGACCTCCTTCATCTTGACGAGGACCATGGACGAGATCTCTTCGGCCGAGAACTCCTTGGTCTCGTTCTTGTACTGGACCTGTGCGTGGGGAGGGGAGGGAGGGGGGGGGGGGGTCGGCGCGCGGTCTCCCTCCCCTCTCCCCCCTCTCCCCCCTCTCCCCTCCTCCCCCACCTCGATCATGGGCTTGTCCCCCACCCCCGGCTTGACCGTGAAAGGCCAGTGCTTGATGTCGGCCTGGATGGTGGCGTCGTTGAATTTGCGGCCGATGAGGCGCTTCGCGTCGAAGACCGTGTTGAGCGGGTTCATCGCGACCTGCGACTTGGCGGCGTCCCCGATGAGGCGCTCGGAGTCGGTGAAGGCGACGTAGGACGGGGTGGTGCGGTTGCCCTGCTCGTTGGCCTGAGGGGTGGGGGGGGGAGGGGGGGGGGTCGGCGGACCGCGTCGTCTCTCTCCCCCGTCCCTCCCCGACCGTCCCCTCTCCACGCACGATGATCTCGACGCGGTCATTGGACCAGATGCCGACGCAGCTAATGAAACAAGGGGGGGAAGGCGGGGACGCGTCGGCGGGCGCGCGCTTAGATGGCCGCCCCGACCCCCTTCGCCCGTCCACCCCCTCTCTAGCTCGCCCGACGCGCAGTGCACGCGCCAGGCGAGCGAGCGCGGGGGGGGTGGACCGCGGCCGAGGCCGCCGCGCGCGGTGGAATGGCGCGGAAGATTGGGGTTTGGAAGGGGCGCCCCCAGCCGCGCGCCCCGCCCGCCCGCTCCCAACCCCGCCGCCCCCAGCGGGAGGGTGGGTCGGGACGCGACGCTGGGCGGGCGCGCGGGTGCGCGCGACGGCGCTCGGCGCCGCGCGCGCCCGCAGCCGTCGGCGCCGATCACTCGGCCGCGCGCGGGGGCCGCCCCACGCCTCCCTCTCCTCCCGGGCGTACGAGTAGGTGGTGCCTGGCGACGTGAAATGGGGGTGGGGGTGAGAGGGGGGGCGGGCGGGGGCGCGGGCGGCCGCCGCGGGCGATGCAGGCCGCCGCGGCGCGGGGAGCGGGCGGGCCGGCCCGCCGACCCACCAAGGTCGATGCCGATGGCGGTGGCTTGCGCGGGCGCCATGGTGGCGCGGGTCGGGTGGTGGGCGGGGGCGGGGCGGGAGTGGGAAGGCGCTGCCGGGCGGCGGCGCTGCCGCCTCCTCTCTGCTCGGGCCAACGGCCGGCCCGGCACCGCCCGCGGCACGCGGCCCGCCCGCGGCCGCCCCACACCGCCGCCGGGCGCCCGTCAAACGCGCGCCGAGTGGCGGGCGGGAGAGGCGGCGCCGCGCGAGCGCTCGACCCCCTCTCCCGGTCCCCTCCCTGCCTCCCTACACCCCCCCCCCTCCCGGCGCCCACAGCGCCAGTGCGTGGCACCCCGCCGCCACCAGGTGCCGTCCCGGCGCCCAGGCCAGGGCCGACGGCGCGTCCGCGTGCCCCGCCCACTCGGCGGCGGGCGGCGGCGCGCCGCCGTCGCGCACGCGCCACGCGCGCACCGCGCAATCGTCGCACCCGGACGCCACGTACTCGCCGTCGGGCGAGAACGCGGGGCGGAGCGGGGGGCAGCCGGGGGGAGGGGGGCCGGGGCGGGCGACCGCCAGAGGGGGTTGGGACCGAAACGCGTCGAGCACCGCGAGCGCCCCCCCCCCCGCCGCCGCCAGCCACCGCCCCGCCGGCTCGAACGCGAGCGCGTCGGGGCGGACCGCGCCGCCAAAGGCGGGGCCCAGGGCGAGCTCGACGACGGGCGCGGGGAACTGGGCGTCGCCGCCGGGCGCTTTGGCGGAGAAAATTTTGACGTGCGCGGCGTCGGCCGCGACCGCGACAACGATGCCCTGCTCGTCGAACGCCACGGTCGCGCGGGCGGGTGTGCGCAGGGTGGCGGTGGGTTTGGGGGCCCTGATGTCGTGAAACAGCACCACACCGCTTTCATCCGCGCTTGCCGCCGTGTCGGCGAGCG
>Ga0315273_10000761_pt1 | contig 34936 bp, 29 predicted proteins | sample YL17G02_0_MG_FD_205753 | JGI IMG/M metagenome (GOLD analysis project Ga0315273, IMG submission 205753) | Sediment microbial communities from Yellowstone Lake, YNP, Wyoming, USA - YL17G02_0 | ecosystem: Environmental > Aquatic > Freshwater > Lake > Sediment | place: USA: Wyoming | collected...
ACGTATCCCGAGTTACTATATGGGAGTCAGAGGACGCGAGAGCTTCTTATTACGGAAATAACAATGATCGACATTCAAAATCAAAAAGATAACAGGAATATAGATATACAAAAAGTGGGCGTTAAGGGAATTAAGTACCCCATTGTGGTCCTGGATCGCGCGAACGGCACACAACATGTTAATGCAACCATCAACATCTACGTCGATCTACCTCACCACTTCAAGGGAACACACATGAGCCGTTTTGTGGAAATCTTGAACGAATTCAGGGGACAGATAAATATTAAGACCTTTAATAAGATTCTCCAAAAGGTCAAGGATAAACTTCATGCGGAATCGGCACACATGGAAATTGAGTTTCCCTACTTTGTTGAAAAAACGGCTCCTGTCTCGGGGGCGAAAAGTCTCATGGAATACACGTGCTCATTCAACGGACAAAACAGCGTCAGCACGACAGATTTTCTCGTGGGAGTAGTCGTACCGGTCACTACGGTATGTCCCTGCTCAAAGGAAATCAGCAATCTTGGCGCCCATAACCAGAGAAGTATCGTAACTGCGAAGGTGAGGTTCAAAAAGTTTTTCTGGATCGAGGACCTTATCAGGCTGGTTGAAGATAGGGCGAGCGGCGAAGTATATTCCCTCCTGAAAAGGGTTGACGAAAAATTTGTCACTGAAAAAGCATATGAAAACCCGATGTTCGTCGAAGATGTGGTAAGAAATGTGGCCCAGGAGCTAAACATAAATGATAATTTCACGTGGTACAGCGTGGGAGCTGAAAATTTCGAAAGTATCCACAATCACAGTGCTTACGCATATGTAGAAAAGACTATCTGACAGAGCCAATGCGGCATTATCTGTCTTTTTTCTTTGACAAAACCTTACTAATCATTTACAAAATTTGCGAGGTATAAACAAAATATTGATTTCAAATATGTGCCCGGAAATATCCGGTTGATTGCTGACAAGTAAAACGGGGAGTTGCTGTACACCATGGAATCGAGCGAAGAACGCCAATATTTTAATTTATACAATCATGGATTCATCAGGGTCGCCGTCTGCATACCGGAGCTGAAGGTAGCTGATGCCCCATTTAACGTAGCCAGCACAATCAAACTGGTCAAGCAAGCGTCAGCCAATAATGCTATCCTTGCTCTCTTCCCTGAACTCGGCATTTCAGCTTACTCGAACGATGATCTCTTTCACCAGGATGCCCTTCTGCAAGCCGTAGTGGAGGGACTCAAAGAAATTCTCCATGCCACAAGAAAGCTGAATACAATTTTAGTTATTGGAGCCCCCCTGCGGGTTGATTTCCGTCTCTTTAACTGCGGCATCGTCCTTTATCGAGGCCGCATTCTTGGCATTGCAGTAAAATCTTATCTGCCCAACTATCGCGAATTTTACGAGGGCCGCCAATTCAGTCCGGCTGAAGATGCCCAGTCTAAGTTGATCGACATTTGTGGACAGGAAAACGTTCCTTTCGGAGCTGATATCCTGTTCAATGTCAAAAATATAAATAATTTCAGTTTTTTTATTGAAATCTGCGAAGATGTCTGGGTACCCATTCCACCTTCCAGCTACGCAGCCATGGCCGGAGCGACCCTTATCGGAAACCTCTCCGCATCCAATATAACCGTGGGGAAATCGGACTATCGCCAATCTCTGGCATCAAACCAGTCTGCGCGCTGTATATCTGCATACCTTTACGCAGCTGCGGGTCCTGGAGAATCCACCACTGATCTGGCATGGGATGGACATGCCATGATCTATGAAAACGGCAATCTACTGGCAGAATCGGACCGTTTCTCATGGAAGTCCCAATTGATTTACGGAGATGTGGATCTCGACAGGTTGACCCAGGATAGGATGCGTATGAACAGCTTCGGACAGAATGCCTGCACGCACAGAGAGCGGCTGGAAAAATTCCGGAAAGTATCATTCACCGTTATTCCCGTTGAAAAACGAATACTGCTGGATAGGGAATATCCAAGATTTCCATATATACCTGCGGATCCGGGAAAGCGCGATCAGCGCTGTTATGAAGCGTACAACATACAGGTGCATGGGCTTGCCCAGCGTTTAAAATCATCGGAGATCAAGAACGTGGTGATCGGCATCTCCGGCGGTCTGGACTCAACCCATGCCCTGATTGTCGCGGCAAGGACTATGGATCTCCTGGGTCTGCCGAGGTCCAACGTTAAAGCCTACACCATGCCCGGATTTGCAACTTCAGAAAAAACATACACGAATGCGCTGAGGTTGATGAAGGCCGTAGGCGTTGAGGCCAATGAGATTGATATAAAACCAAGTTGTATGCAAATGCTAAGAGATGTGGGTCACCCATTTGCACAAGGAAAAAAACTGTACGACATTACTTTCGAAAACATTCAGGCCGGGGAACGTACCTCCCATCTGTTTCGCATAGCCAATATGAAGAAAGCCCTGGTTGTCGGTACCGGGGATCTAAGTGAACTGGCGTTAGGCTGGTGTACTTACGGCGTGGGTGATCACATGTCCCATTACGGTGTGAATGCCAGTGTACCGAAGACCTTTATTCAGCATCTGATACGTTGGGTCGCACATTCCTCGCTGTTTGAGAAGGAAACTTCGGAGGTCTTGCTCGACATCCTTGAAACGGAAATCAGCCCTGAATTAATTCCGGGAATAGACGGCGACCAGCCGGCGCAGAAGACTGAGTCCGTAATAGGCCCCTACGATTTACAGGACTTTAACAATTTCTTTATTACGAGATTTGGTTATCTTCCTACCAAAGTTGCATTCATGGCCTACTGCACCTGGAGAGACAAGGCCCGGGGCCAGTGGCCGGATGTGCCGAAAAAAAAGAGAAACCAATACACAATCGGCCAAATAAAAAAGTGGCTTACGATCTACCTGCATCGCTTCTTCAAGTTAAGCCAGTATAAGCGCTCATGTATACCTAACAGCCCGAAAGTAGGGTCTGGAGGGTCTCTGTCTCCCAGGGGAGATTATCGGGCGCCGAGCGACAGCGAAGCCACTGTCTGGCTGGAAAATGCGAAAAATATACCCGAAAAGGATGATTGAACAGGATGGGTCGGGAAACTTATAAGGACTTTGATGCCACGGAGCTTCTCTGTCCTAATTGTAAGAAGGCCGTCCCGGTAAGAAAGAGACTTCTGTTGATTCTTTCTAACGGCGACAAGTATGATTATATGTGCGTGTTCTGCGGAACTTCAGCGGGAGATAAGATTGTCAAACAGAAAGATAATCTCAGGATAATTAAATGACAGGCGCTAACTACTCACCTTTCTCTCCATGGCCTTCTTCAATTTGTTGCCCAGAGACCCCAGCTTGACTTTCGGGGTATCTTTTACGCTCAAATCCTCATAAGCAAGACTGCTGTCTGATCCACTGGAGGCCCCTGCCAGATATTCTCCGAGAATTCCCCGGCTGTGAACATCATCATGACAATACACGCACAGGTTTTCCCAGTTGCTCCCATCTGTCGGGTTGTTGTTATGATTGCCGTCCTTGTGATGAACGGTGAGAAGGTGTCGTGTCGACTCATCAAACTCCCTTGCGCATCGAGCGCATATAAAACCATGAAGAGCCAGTGATTTCTCGCGGTAATCTTCGCCTAGCAGTTTCTGTTGCTCTCTTTTCAGATCACGGACTACATCTTCAGCGGACCTCATATCTTGAGATTTATCCTTAACGGTTATCGTACGGACACGCCCCCCTTTTTTTCCATAGCTAACACGGGGCATAATGCATACCTCCACGATTCCGAACAGAATATAGATAATTTAGTTTGATACGACGGCTATTTACATCTGCGTGAAGATAGGAATACCTTCAAAAATACTTTCACCCCTGTCAGAACCGCGAAGGCATTTCTGACTGTTTTGAAAACAGGAAGACGAGCTCCAACATGCAAAATATTTTCAATGTCCGATACTATGCCCATCAACCCCTGAATGCGCATGGCAACGAGTGACAGTCCCTCAATCTGTTCATTTACTGTACGAGTTGCTTTGTTGATGTTCGTGGTAATTTCTTCCAGGTTCTTAAGGATGCCGGGCAAGCTTTCATTAAGCATATGCAGGGTCGTGGCCATACTCTTTGCGGTCCGCCAAATCTGCAGCAGGAACGGAACGGATAACACCGCAATGAGGAGAAACACAAAGCTCAAAATTACGATACTGATTTCGAGAAACATGGATATCTCCCGCTTCTTATGCTGAGGTGCTCACTACTGGGCCTTTTCTTTTTCTTCCTTGAAGGCTTCGACTCCTGCATCTATTGCTTTCTTCAAGCGCCCCTTGGTCTCCAAAATTGTCTCTTTTCCCCGATCAGCCATCTCTCCAACTTTTACTTCCATCTCTCCAACTTTTTCCTTCGTAGAAGATTCCAGCTGTTTCAGCCGCAAAACGGCGGCTTCGTAAGCCTTCTTGCTCTTTTCCAGCGCCAGTTCGTATTCCTCTTTGGCCTTCTCTATCAATTCCTCAGTCTTCCTGCTGAGGTCCTCTCGTGTTTCTTTACCACTCTTAGGGGCATAGAGAATGCCAATTGCCGCACCAATCAAGCCTCCAACAAGCAACCCTTTAATGAAATCATCGACCCTGTTTGACATATGCGAACCTCCTTATCCTGAACATCCATTAATTCCAGCCAGACTATAACGTGACTGGAGATATCTGCTTTCGAAATAGCTGCAAACAATAAATGATGATTCTTGTTTGTAGATTTTATACAGATTAATAGAGGAACATGCAACAACAAAATGAGAAGATGGGACAAATTTATGGAAACTCGCATTTCGGGAAAAAGGATTTCTCTGATTGTCACACCATCGTAAAGATGTTAATAATAAATATAGGTTGAATCTTTACAGTGATGAAAATGAAAGAAACATCTTGCCAAGCTGAAGTAGGTCTTAAGAGGCTTCTCCAGACTATTCAAAAGTTGCGATCCAAAGACGGGTGTCTCTGGGATAGAAAACAGAAAAAAGAGGATATGGCAAAATATATACTGGAAGAGACCTACGAACTCATTGATGCTATAGAACATGGATCGCCTGCGGCCATTAAAGAAGAAATGGGGGATCTTCTGTTTCAGGTTTTCTTTCTGGCGCATATTTCAGAGGAAGCGGGCGACTTTAAGCTCCCCGATATTATGAAAGATGTGACTGAAAAGATGACAAGAAGGCATCCCCATGTCTTTGGCAATGCAGAAGTCAAAGATATAGATGAAATCAAGAACAATTGGGACGACATCAAGAGGAACCTGGAAAATAGGAATGAGAAAGGTCGCGGACTTTTTGATAACATTCCACGCTCCATGCCGGCCCTCAGGAGGGCGCAAAAAGTAACCGAGGCAGCCTCCAAGGTCGGTTTTGATTGGGTAAGAACGGAAGAAGTCCTGGCCAAAATTGAAGAGGAGCTCAATGAGTTCAAGTCGTCCCTGGCAGCCAATGACATAAAATGTATCAGGGAAGAAATTGGCGATCTTCTGTTTTCCCTGGTAAATATATCAAGGTTTGTAAATGTAAATGCCGAGGAATCGCTCACGGCATCCCTTGCGAAATTTATCGACAGATTCTCATACATTCAAGAAAAACTTGCGGAACAGGGCAAAGACCCTGCTGGCGCATCACTCAAAGAAATGGATGATCTGTGGAATGAATCGAAGTTGAAGGAATAATCACATAATGGAATATTTCTTATGTGTCTTAGGAATGGTTTTCATTATCGAAGGCCTCCCTTATTTCGCCTTCCCGGATAAGGTTAAGTCTTATATTATGAAACTACAGGAAATGCCCGACTCCGTCCTCCGGATCCTGGGGCTCTCCGCAATTATAACAGGGTTGATTCTCATATATTTCGGAAGAAGTTGAAGGATGAAATTAGAGGATTTCGGCTACCATCTTCCCGAGGAACTTATCGCTCAAACCCCATGTGATCTAAGAGACGAATCTCGGATGATGGTTGTTAGGAGAAAGACGGGCGATATTGAATTCAGACCTTTTCATGACTTGCCGGAATTTGCAGAAAAGGGCAATGTACTGGTCATTAACGATACGAAGGTAATTCCGGCAAGGCTAATTGGAAAGAAGCCAACAGGGGGGACTGTAGAGATACTTCTTCTCTCCAGAAAGTCGGAAGATTCAAAACCATTAGAAACGTGGGAGGTATTATTAAAACCTGCGAAAAGAGTTCTTGTGGGAACGAGAATTTTTTTTGGAGAGGAATGTGAGGCGCAAGTTATTGACCGCGTATCGGAGAAGAAATGGATCGTTTCATTCGCAACAGGCTTGGCGTTCGCTAATTTTCTAAAAAAATACGGAAGGACACCTCTCCCCCCCTATATTAAACGGCACAAGAACTCTCTCGAATCTCTCGCGGATATAGAAAGGTATCAGACAATCTATGCCAGGTTTCCCGGTTCAGTCGCAGCACCGACGGCGGGTTTGCATTTTTCTCAGAATATTCTCGACACCCTCAAAAAAAATGGTGTATACGTTGTGCCCGTTACATTACATGTAGGTTACGGGACATTTCTCCCCATAGAAACGGATGACGTCGAGGATCATGTAATGGAAGAGGAGTTTTTTGAAATAACGCCTGAAGCGGCAGAGGTAATAAACAGCGCCGAAAAGGTTATTGCCGTGGGAACGACAACCACAAGGGTTCTTGAATCGGCTGCCGACGAGGCAGGAAAGATTAAACCCTCCTCCGCATATACCGGACTCTTTATCTATCCCGGGCACCGCTTTAAGCGGGTTGATTCACTGATAACTAATTTTCATCTTCCGAGGTCATCCCTTTACTTGCTCGTGTGCGCCTTTGCGGGCAAACATCTGACAGAGAGGGCCTACAAAGAGGCCGTAAGAAATAGATTCCGCTTTTACAGTTATGGAGATTGTATGCTGATTCTATAGGTTTGGGAACAAAGAAATAATTGCCAAGCCTGGCATTTCGTGAGTTCAAACATTATCTATATGTATGATGTATCAATTTAAGCTGCTCAAAAAAGACCCATCATCGGGGGCCCGTCTTGGAAGAATCTATACAACCCACGGCGAGGTCAATACACCCGTTTTCATACCGGTAGCCACTCAAGGTACTGTCAAGTCTCTCATTCCCGAAACTGTACAGAACCTTGGCGCTGAAATGATCCTCGCAAACACCTATCACCTTTATCTGAGGCCGGGGTACGAAATTATTAAGAAGCTGGGCGGTCTCCACAAATTTATGAACTGGGGCGCTCCTATTCTGACTGACAGCGGCGGTTTCCAGGTATACAGCTTAGGCGCCCTCAGGAAAATAAGTGATGACGGAGTAATCTTTAAATCCCACATTGATGGCTCCAGGCATTTCATTAGTCCGGAACTTGCGATTGAGATTCAGGAGGCTCTCGGTTCGGATATCATGATGTGCCTCGATGAATGTACAGCTTATCCGGCCAGTTTCCAAGAGGCAGAAAAATCTCTGGCACTGACTCTAAATTGGGCGAGGAGATCCAAGGCCATTAAGAAAAATAATGAGCAGGCCCTATTCGGCATCATCCAGGGTGGGATCTATCCAGACCTCAGGCTGCGGGCTGTAGAAGATATAACGAAAAATATTGGCTTTGATGGCTACGCCATAGGCGGGTTGAGCGTAGGCGAACCTAAAGAAGACATGCTGAGCATCACCCAATTGACCGCTCCGCTTCTTCCCGATGACAGGCCGAGATATCTCATGGGCGTGGGAACGCCTGAGGATATTGTGACATGCGTGGATTATGGCATTGACATGTTCGACTGCGTAATACCTACGCGCTCTGCCAGACACGGATTATTATTTACAAATAATGAAAAGGTTGTTATAAAGCACGCCCAACACAGGGATGACGATTCGCCTTTGGACGGCACATGTGACTGCTATACTTGCAGAAACTACTCACGGGCATACTTGAGACATCTCTTCATGGCCAAAGAGATATTGGCCATGGTTCTAAATACAATTCACAATGTCAGGTACTTCATGCACCTGATGGAGCAAATCAGGGCAGCCATAGGAGATGGTAAATACAGAGAATTCAAAAATTCTTTTTTAACTGATCCAAATACAGCAATCGGTCAAGGGATTTCATTTGAATAGTTCTTGGACCTGATAGCTGACAGTCAAACTGCAAAGAGGAGGACTTTAAATTGACAGACATTGCTTACGCTATGGGTGGTTCAGGCGGAGGGGGCGGCGCCGGAGGAGGGGGCGATATTAGTTTTATAATAATGATGGCTGTTGTGTTTGCCATCTTTTACTTTCTCATGATACGACCTCAGCAACAGAAACAAAAAGAAATCAAGAAAATGCGCGAAAGCCTCACTCACGGAGATATGGTCGCAACTCTGGGAGGGATTCACGGAAAAGTGACAGCTTTGACAGATAGTATCGTCACGCTTGAAGTTGCTGAAAAAGTGAGGATAAAGGTCTCACGGGAATGTATAGGCACTGTTACTCAAAAAGCCACATAAGAACTATTGAACCTGCAGGAATCCGCAGACTGGATCAAGGGACAGTCTCGTGAAATAAATAAGTTGCGACGCGCGGATTTTGAGTGTTGCCTGAAATGCATCACCGCCCGGGAAGAATGATATAATGGCATATTCCGTTTTTTGCGTCTCATATGCGCAGGGTTGCAGGGGAGCCCGGGTTCCCCGGACCGAAACTTTTCGGGACGCAAATCACGACGGCGTGCAATATAGCGCAACTTAGGTTTTCGCACTTTACAAAGTCGTCAATTATATTGAAAGGGGTAAAACATGCTCAAGGGTATCAAAATAAGGGCTGCAATGGCATTGGCTGTTTGCCTTTTGGGATTATTTTATCTTGCACCTTCCCTGACACCGGACCTTCCGGACATATGGAAAAAATACTTGCCCATGGATAAGATCCACTTGGGCCTGGATCTTCAGGGAGGAACCCATTTGGTGCTGGAGGTTGACATAGAGAAGGCGCTGGAAAACACCACTGAACGCCTGTCCAATGAAGTGAAAGAGACCCTCATGAACAACAAAGTCCGCTTCATGTATCTTGAGGGCACGAGGAAGACAGGCGCCATATCCTTTGAACTGCCCGACAGTGCATCGAAGGGTGCATTTGAAAAAGTTATCAAAGATAATTATCCGGATCTGGAAGCAGTCTCATCGGAAATTCGGGGTGGCAGAGAAGTTGTTGTCCTTAAGATCAAAAACAAACGAACTGAAGAGATCAAGAAAATGGTCATCGACCAGAGTCTTGAGACCATCCGGAACAGGGTCGATCAGTTTGGTATTACGGAACCGGAAATCATTCCCGAGCGAAATGACCGCATAGTCATACAGCTTCCCGGCATCAAGGATACAGAACGTGCCAAGAATCTTATTGGAAAGACGGCTCTCTTGGAATTCAAGCTTGTTGATGAAGAACAGAGCATAGATAACGCATTGAAAGGCAATGTGCCCCAGGGCGATCACGTTGCCTATGAAACCCGACTGGATCGACAAACGGGACGGAGAACAAATATTCCGATCTTGCTCAAGAGCAGAACCCTCCTCACCGGTGGTGACCTCGAAAGTGCGCAGGTAAAAATAAGCGACAGGTTTGGTGAGCCATACGTGGCCATAAAGTTCAATGCCCAGGGCGCAAAGGTTTTTGACAGAATAACAGGAGAAAATGTGAAAAAGCGACTGGCAATTATTCTCGATAGCTCCGTTTACTCGGCCCCGGTAATTCAGGAGAGAATTTCAGGTGGCGAGGCCCAGATCACCGGATCGTTTACTATGGATGAAGCCAAAGACCTGGCAATAGTCCTCAGGGCGGGGGCTCTCCCTGCACCGGTGAATATCCTCGAGGAAAGGACTGTGGGACCTTCTTTGGGCCAGGATTCCATCGACAAGGGGATATGGTCTGCCATTCTGGGAGGCATTATGGTAGGCCTATTCATGATTGTCTATTACAGGCTCTCCGGAATCGTTGCGAACATTGCCCTCATCATGAATATATTCATCATTCTTGGCGCCTTAGCGGCTTTCAAGGCGACACTGACCCTTCCCGGCATAGCGGGCATTGTCTTGATTATCGGTATGTCAGTAGATGCCAACGTCCTTATATTTGAAAGAATTCGTGAAGAGCTTCGTGCAGGCAAGACTCCGAGAGCATCAATCGAAACGGGATATTCCAAAGCCTTCATGACTATTCTTGACACCAATGTTAATGCTTTGATTGCTTCTCTGTTCCTCTTCGGTTTCGGTACAGGACCCGTTAAGGGTTTCGCCGTCACCCTAAGCATAGGCATAATCTCGAGCCTATTCACTGCCGTCTTTGTGACAAGAATTATTTTTGACTACTTCATCTGGTATAGAAAAATTGAATCCGTCAGTGTTTGAAACTATCATAATGAGAACATGCTTTGGAGTTTAAGATAACTTTTGGCCCATAGGAGACATAAATGGAACTTGTAAAACCGGGAATTAATATCAATTTTGTCGGTAGGTTAAAATACGCCGTTATCTTCTCGGTAGTGCTAACCATTATCTGCTTAATTTCTATCGCATGGAGGGGACTAAACTACGGGATCGATTTCGCCGGTGGCACGCTCGTCCAGATTAAATTTCACAAAGCAGTGTCAGCCGACGACATTAGAAAGGTTCTGATTCAGATCGGCATCGATGACAGCGTTATCCAACCGTTTGGCGCCGATGAGGTAATAATAAGAACGGCAAGATCCTCTGCGGAGATCAAGGGCCTTTCCGCCAAGATCGAGGAATCATTGAATGCCGCATACGGGAAAGACGCTTTCCAGGTGCAGCGGGTCGAGGTGGTGGGACCAAAGGTCGGTAAGGATTTAACGCAAAAAGCGATCTTGGCTGTTATTTTTTCCTGGATCGGTATGCTCATCTATATAGCCATCCGGTTCGAATTCCGCCATGCCGTAGGCGGCATTGTAGGTGTAATTCACGATGTTATTATAGTAGTAGGAATCTTTTCCATCTTTGCCATAGAATTTACGCTCACCGTTGTTGCTGCCCTCTTGACTATTATCGGTTACTCCATTCACGATACAATTGTGGTTTTTGACCGGGTCAGAGAAAACGTAAGAAAGAATACGAGGAAAGATCTTCCTACAGTCATGAACGATAGCATAAATCAGACGTTGAGCCGGACAATTCTGACTTCCTTTACAGTAGTCCTTGTTGTTGCTGTTCTATTTATCTTTGGTGGGGCTGTGATCCACGATTTTGCCTTTGCCCTTCTTGTAGGTGTTATCTTCGGCACATACTCATCTGTCTTTATCGCGGCTCCTGTAGTTCTTGCATGGGAGAGATATAGACCTTCGACGCTGAGAAAGAGAAAATAATTAGTGACTCCTCTTGAAATTGCAGGATTGACCGTCTTTATCCTCGTGCTCTTTATGGGAATTTTTTCCATAATATTCGGCATTCCCGGAACAGCCGTAATACTTATTGATGTCGTCCTTTATGCTTTGATCACCGGTTTCGAAAGAGTCAGTATCAAGATTGTCCTGATCCTTCTCGTCATCTCTATACTGGCAGAGGCTATCGATTTTTCATTTGGAGTAGCAGGGGCAGCGCAATTTGGGATTTCCAGGAGATCAATCTGGATATCCGCAATCAGCGGCTTAATCGGTGCCGTGTTAATGACCCCATTTTTTTTCGGTTTAGGCACCGTTGCCGGAACTTTTCTCGGCGGATTTGCCGGTGTGCTGGCGATTGAGCTGATCCACCAATCCAAGTTGAAACCTGCGTTGAGGGCAGGCTACGGTGATATCCTGGGAAGGGTTGCCGGGACTCTCATAAAAGGATTTTGTGCTCTCGTAATGATAGTTATCACAATGTCAAATATATATTCATGAAGAGTAGAGGTTCTCCATAAAAATCCCGACCTCTATTGGATAATGACTCGTGCGGGGACTACTGCTTCTCCGCCTGCACTCAGGTGGACAGGGAGACTTTCTGCTAAGGTTCCGAAAGGTTGAATCATGACCAAAAACAAATCCAAATTACAAGAATACGCTGAAGCGATTGTCATTGCCATCCTTATAGCGCTTTTTATACGGACATTCGTCATTCAGGCCTTTAAAATCCCTTCGGGTTCCATGAAGCCGACATTTGAAATCGGAGATCATATACTGGTAAATAAATTCATCTGCGGCATAAAGATACCTTTTATCAGAAATACGCTAATTCCCATCAGCGAACCAAGGCGGGGAGACATTGTGGTATTTATATACCCTGAAGACCGATCCAAGGATTTTATCAAACGGGTCATCGGGGTCAGCGGTGATACCATAGAAATTAGAAACAAAAAAATTTACTTAAACGGCCTGCCATACAATGATCCCTATGGGATTTATACTGATGATTTCATAATTCCCGGCTCTATACAGCCTCGCGACAATTTTGGGCCGATGACGGTTCGTCCTGATTCCGTTTTTGTGATGGGTGATAACAGGGACCAGAGTTATGACAGCAGATTCTGGGGTTTGGTTGACCTGAAAGATGTCATGGGGAAGGCCTTTATCATATACTGGTCAATTGCGCCTTATGATGAAAAAGACAGTTCTTTGTGGAGCAGAATTTCGAGTGTGTTGAGCAGAATCAGGTGGAAGAGATTCGCCCAATTGCCCCATTAGCGTCGTATCCCTGTTGACCAAGGCATTATTGAGGGTATAAAAAAGCTTTTTTTCTTTCCATTGATATGATATGAAATAGCCGATTGCCCAGCAAGGCGATAATCCAAACTTAGATATTGCACACTGAGGCAGCCTTTTAATTTAATCCAGAGAGATTGAAAAAGGATATGAACCCAAAACAGTCATCAGTTTTTTCGCCAGCCTTCTCATCATAATGGGAAGGCTTTTTTGCAGCTATTTTCAGAGGTGAAACACGGCAATGGAACAGAAAAAGGTCGTCATGGATGCAGATGGCATAGACAGGTCTCTCACAAGAATAGCTTATGAAATTCTGGAGAAAAACAAGGGTACAGAGGAACTATGTCTGGTAGGTATCAGGACAGGCGGCGTTTTCCTTGCAGAAAGGCTGAAAAAAAAATTAACCAAGGTTGAAGGAGTTGATTTGCCTATAGGCATTCTGGACATTACACTCTACCGCGATGACCTGCGCCTGACCAACAAGAAGCCTCCGTTGGGCAAAACAGACATACCCTTTTCCCTGGATAATAAGAAAGTCGTCTTAGTTGATGACGTCCTCTTCACTGGCAGAACGATAAGGGCAGCCATGGATGCCCTTATTGATTTCGGCAGACCCAAGCTTATCCAGCTTGCGGTGCTCATTGACAGGGGACACCGCGAGCTTCCCATCCGGGCAGATTTTGTGGGCAAGAATCTGCCGTCGTCGTTATGGCAATCGGTGGTCGTGAAACTCATGGAAAAGAGCGGGGTAGACGAAGTTGTTATCCAGGATGACAACCAATGAAAAGAGAACACTTAAAAGCTTAAACGAACAGAGGCAATCACTTGTTTGAGGTTCCCTTATGAAGTTAACGAAGAAAGATATCCTGGGCATTAAAGACCTGTCTGTTGATGAGATAAATCTAATTCTCGATACGGCAGAATCCTTTGTCGAAGTCTCTACAAGGGAAATTAAGAAGGTCCCAACCCTGAGGGGCAAAACAGTCATAAATCTTTTTTTCGAAGCCAGTACAAGGACAAGAACCTCCTTTGAAATCGCAGGAAAAAGACTCAGTGCCGATACCATCAATATTTCTGCAACGACAAGCAGCGTCGTAAAGGGCGAGACCCTCATGGATACTGCCCGGAACTTGGAGGCCATGAATCCCGATGCCATAGTTATCAGACACAGCGCGGCAGGTGCGCCCCATATGCTGGCAAGAATGGTCAAACAATCCATAATTAATGCCGGTGACGGAGCCCATGAGCACCCAACCCAGGCATTGTTAGACATGATGACTATAAGAGAAAAAAAGGGGAAGGTTTCAGGTCTCAAGGTGGCGATTGTGGGTGACATTGCGCACAGCCGGGTAGCCCGTTCCAACATCTACGGCCTTACGAAGATGGGGGCCCATGTCATTGTGGCTGGACCAGCAATGATGATTCCCAGGGATGTTGGGCGCATGGGAGTGACTGTTCATAATAATCTGGAGGAAGCGATTAAAGACGTGGATATTATCATGATGCTCAGAATTCAGTTGGAAAGACAGCAGCAGAAAATTTTCCCATCGCTCAGGGAGTATTCCAACTTCTTCTGTCTGAACAGACATAATATCAAGATGGCGAAAGAAGACGTCCTGGTTATGCATCCGGGACCAATCAACAGGGGAATTGAAATTGCGCCTGACATTGCCGATGGCCCTTATTCCATAATACTTGACCAGGTGACAAATGGCGTGGCTGTTCGCATGGCACTGCTGTATCTGCTCATAGGAGGCCAACGATGAAATTACTGCTCGCGGGCGGAAGGGTTATTGATCCCTCCCAGAATCTGGATGCGCACATGGACATCCTGATAGAAAATGGGAAGATCGCTGAGATCGAGAAAAATGCACACAAGCCCAAGACTGATTCCCGGAAATCAGCAGCCCGAGAAATCAATGTCATCGATATCAAAGGTATGGTTGTGGTGCCGGGATTAATCGATATGCATACCCATCTGCGCGAACCGGGGTTTGAATACAGAGAAACAATTCAGACGGGAAGCGAAGCCGGCGCTGCCGGCGGATTCACGTCCGTTGCCTGCATGCCCAACACCAACCCGGTCAATGACACCCGGTCCGTAACGGAGTATATCAAGAGAAAAGCGGCTTCATGCAACCTCGTTAATGTATACCCCATTGCATCTGTCAGCATGGGATCAGAAGGAGTCTCCCTTACAGAATTCATGGACCTGAAGGATGCCGGCGCCATGGCATTCTCAGATGATGGGAAACCGGTGACAAACAGCGCTCTGATGAGAAGGGCTCTTGAATATGCATCTTCCCTCGGCATGTCAATCATCTCACACTGCGAAGACACCTGCTTATCTTATGGGGGATCTATGAATGAAGGGTTTGTGTCCACCGAACTCGGTCTTCAGGGAATTCCCAATATAGCGGAAGACGCGATCGTTGCCAGAGATATAATTATAGCCGATTACACAGGAGCGCTTCTTCATATTGCCCATGTGAGCACCGCGGGCGCCGTCAGACTGATCAGGGATGCCAAAGCGAGAGGCCTCAGGGTAACGGCGGAAACCGCTCCCCACTACTTCACTCTTACCGACGAGGCATTGAGAGAATTCGATACATGTGCCAAGGTCAATCCCCCATTGCGCACTATCGAGGACGTCAAAGCAGTAAAAGAGGGACTTAGGGATGGAACCATCGACGTCATCGCAAGTGACCACGCTCCACATGCGTCAACAGACAAAGAAGTAGAATTCGAATATGCTTCATTCGGTATCACAGGGTTGGAAACCTCCCTTGCTCTCAGCCTGAGGCTTGTTGACGATGGCATCCTCACGCTCGGCCAGTTGATACTCAGGATGAGTACAAATCCTGCGCGGATCCTCAACATTCCCAAAGGAACCCTGAAGACAGGCGGAGATGCCGATATCACTGTGATTGATCCCAATAGAAACTGGACGGTTGACCGCAACAAGCTGCGATCAAAAGGGAAAAATACCCCCTTTCATGGACAGGCAATGAAAGGGAAGGCCATAATGACAATTATGGGTGGGGAAATAAAATATCGGGACATGCCATGAACACAAGGGTCGTGCATAAGACTTCAGCAATCGTCATACATTCCCTCGACTATGGGGAATCGGACCGTATTGTAACCTTTTACTCGAGCGATTTCGGAAAGCTCAAGGGAATCGCAAAGGGCGCCCGGCGAAGCAAAAGAAGATTCTCCAATGCCCTTGAACCCTCATCCTATTGCAACATCATTTTTTCCAAGAAAGGACGGGGGACACTCGCTCTCATTGAAGGGTGTGACGTCATAGACCACCACGCAAATATCCGGGAAGACCTTCATAGGACGCTGCTCTCCTCATATCTTACAGAGCTAATCGACAAATTCACGCTGGAAGGCAAAAAAAATATTGACCTGTTTAAATTATTGCTGAATTTCCTCGGCCTCATTGACGCTGGAGCCTGTTCGGAAGCGTTGATACGTTTTTTTGAGATACGTCTCCTAAGACTTGCAGGATATGAACCGGTCTTAGACAGGTGCATGACTTGTAAGAAGCCGGTCCGCGAAGAGGTCATCTACCATTTTACCATAAGCGATGGTGGCCTGAGATGCAATGAGTGCCACCGGAACAACCCCGGTTCTCTTTACGTTTCTTTGGGAACCATAAGAACGCTTCTCCTGGGAAAGGAAATAGATACCGCAAGAATCAACATAATTACCTTTTCGGAACAGACGGCCAAAGAAAGCAAGGACATCCTTGTCGGCTTTATTCACCACCTTCTCGGGAAAGAAGTTAAGTCATTTCTGGTTCTTAATGATATCCAAAAAATGGGAATCTTATCTTCGCAATAGCCTGCCTCCAGTTTTTCATGTTGACACGCATCTTTACCCGTGTTAGTTCTTTTTGTTCAAATGCCTATAAAATCAAAGCAGAGGCCACTATACAACCGAGGAGGGTCAGGTGAACTTTCAGGAATTAATATTTGCCCTTGATAAGTACTGGGCAGACTACGGATGCGTGATTCAACAGCCTTATGATCTTGAGGTAGGAGCCGGGACATTCAATCCCGCGACGTTTCTCAGGGCTCTGGGGCCGGAACCCTGGAACGTGGCATATGTTGAGCCGTCGCGAAGACCCACTGATGGCAGATATGGAGATAATCCAAACAGGTTGCAGCACTATTACCAGTATCAGGTAATATTGAAGCCCTCTCCCCTTGATCTCCAGAATCTTTACCTTGACTCGCTGAAGAATTTTGGCATAGATCCCCTCGATCATGATATCAGGTTTGTCGAAGACGACTGGGAATCACCTACACTCGGCGCATGGGGACTGGGATGGGAAGTCTGGCTCGATGGCATGGAGATAACGCAGTTTACCTACTTCCAGCAGTGCGGAGGCATCGACCTCAATCCCATATGCGGCGAACTCACCTACGGAATTGAGCGTATTGCCATGTATATCCAGGAGATAGACAATGTATACGACCTTAAATGGAATGACCAGGTCACCTATGGTGATGTGCACCACAAAGGTGAGGTGGAATGGTCATTCTATAATTTCCAATATGCAGATGTTGGGATGCTCAGGAAATTTTTTGATATGTGCGAAGCTGAATCCATCAGGATGTCTGAGAAAGAGCTGATCCTCCCCACTTACGATTACTGCCTCAAGTGTTCCCACATATTCAACCTGCTAAATGCCCGTGGCGCAATAAGCGTGGCAGAACGCACAAGCTACATAGGCAGAGTGAGGAATCTGGCCAGAATAAGCGCTGAAGGTTATCTCAAGCAAAGAGAAAAGATGGGGTTTCCCCTCCTGGAAAAAGTGAAGAAAATGAACACGAGTGACTGAACAATATCAAGACCTGGCTGTCCGAATACTTTTGAATTTTGATAGTCGAACTTAAAATCTTAGACTGGAGATGATTAATGGGCAAGGAACTTCTACTCGAGATAGGAACAGAGGAAATACCCGCGGCTTTTCTACCGAAAGCCATCAGAGACATGGACGAGATTATACGGAGAGAGCTTTCCAGCAAACGAATTCAGCACGATGAGATCACGGCCATGGCAACGCCTCGGAGACTTTGTCTCTCCGTTCTTAACGTAGCAAGCAGGCAGGAAGATCAGATTATTGAAAAGGTCGGTCCCGCAAAGAGAGTTGCTTACGACGAAAATGGAAATCCAACCAAGGCCGCCATGGGTTTCGCAACAGGTCAGGGAATAAACGTCTCGGAACTCGAAGTGGTTACAACAGAGAAGGGCGAGTATATCTGTGCGCGAAAAAAAATTGCCGGACAAGATACGATAGCTCTGTTGCCGGAGATCCTCACAAGATTCATAGCATCCATCCCTTTTAGAAAGTCCATGCGCTGGTCTGACCTGCAAATTCGCTTCGCAAGGCCCATTCATTGGATACTCGCCATATACGGCGGCGAAACGATACCGTTTGTGATCGGAAATATAGAGAGTGGAGATAGAAGTTATGGCCATCGTTTCATGAGCACAAAATCATTTAAAGTAAAAAAAATCAAAGAATATGTGACAAATTGCAAAAAGCACTTTGTCATTGTTGATCCTGAAGAAAGGAAGAGGATTATACTTGAGGAAGCTGAAAAAGCCGCGAAGACTGTGGAGGGCAAGATTTTTTATACTGAAGATCTACTTGAAACAATTACCTTTCTTGTTGAATATCCGACTGCCGTCTGCGGGAGCTTTGATAAAGACTACCTGAAACTGCCCAAAGAGGTTCTGACGACCTCTATGATTTCACATCAGAAATATTTTCCCGTCGTTGACGATGAAGGAAAATTATTGCCATATTTTATTACTATTAACAATACTCTTGCCCGAGACCCACAAGTCGTAGCCCGTGGTAACGAAAAAGTAATCCGGGCAAGGTTGGCAGATGCAAAATTCTTCTTCGAAGAGGATCAAAAAACACCTCTCGATCAGCACTTTGAGAAGTTAAGACAGGTTGTATTTCACTCGCAGCTGGGAACTTCATACGAAAAGGTCATGCAGATGAGAGAGCTTGCCCTGTACATAACGGATCACATAAATCCTTCCCTTAGAGTTACGGTTGATCGAACTGCCATTCTCGCCAAAGCCGATTTAGAAACACAGATGGTCTGCGAGTTCACCGAACTTCAGGGTATTATGGGAAGGGAATATGCATTGATAGCTGGTGAAAATCCTGTCGTTGCAAAGGCAATCTATGAACACTACCTCCCCACAGCTGCAGGAGGCGACCTCCCGGAAACGGATGAAGGCGCCATAGTCAGTATCGCGGACAAGCTGGATACCATCGTCGGATTCTTCGGTGTTAATCTGATTCCCACAGGCACGGCAGACCCGTATGCGCTGCGACGACAGGCCATCGGGATTATCAACATAATCATAAACAAGCGCTATCCCCTGAACCTGAAAGTCATAATCGATAAGAGCATAACGATTCTAAATGGTAAGCTCAAAAGAGCCCCCGAGGAGATAATGGCCAATGTGCTTGAGTTCTTCAAGGGCAGATTTGAAAATCTGCTCACCTCCCAGGGACACCCCTATGATGTAGTTGACGCCGTACTTGAAACGGGCGCCGCGGATATTGTCCGGTCATTTAAGAAAATCGAGGCGATGGAAACTTTCAAGTCCCACGCGGATTTCGAACCGCTGGCGATCGCTTTTAAGCGTGTAGGCAACATCATTAAGGAATTTAAGAATGGCTCAGTTGATCCCTCGAAGTTCGAATCTGAAGAAGAAAGATCTTTATACAGTGCTTTCTTGCTCACAAAGGAGAAAGTTATTAAACATATCGAGAGGGATGATTATCTATCTGCCCTGGTCGAGCTGGCCACTTTGAGAAAACCTGTCGATGATTTTTTTAATAATGTCCTCGTTATGGCGAAAGACGACAAAATACGGTTTAACCGTCTTTCCCTTCTGGAGGAAATTTCAGGCGTATTCCATATCATAGCCGACTTCTCGAAAATTGTTACAGGATCCTGATTATCTTTACTAATTAGTCCACTGTTTTCTATTTCCTTTGTGATATTGGTCACTTTCGGCGATATCCTTAGCAATCCTCAAGAAATAACTTTATATTGAATTTTTTTTTATTCTGATTTAATATGCGGCGGAACTTGACTCACTTTGAAAACATCTAAATGTAGAGTAATGATTATTACATGGCAGTAAAAATGGACGTTCTGCAAGCAGAAAAGAAAATGATGGATAGCAATCCGACGATCAATCAGCAATCTGATCTCGAGGAGCAACTGCGCCTCCGTAAGGCATTGCAGGATATCACAAACCGCATTCACGCTGCACACAATACGAGGGAGATCCTCGTGGATCTGAAGGACGGCATTCTAAACCTCTTTGATGCCCATTCAATCACCATCTACACGGTGGACAAACTGAAAAATGAAATATTTTCCATGTTTCTCGTCGGCTCTCAGCTTAAAGAAATCAGGGTATCCGTCAATAACAAAAGCATCGCCGGTTATGTGGCAAACACGGGTAAACCGATTAACATAGCTGACGTTTATGATATTGAGGAACTCAAAGACATTGATAAAGACCTGGCCTTTGATTACAGATGGGATAAGAAATCAGGCTTCAAAACCAAGCAGGTTCTGGCAGCCCCTATTTTTTCTGAAAAGACCCTCAAGGGTGTTGTCCAGATATTAAACAGAAAAGGTGCGGGTAAATTTACAGAAGATGAACAAGGGTTCTTGCTGGAGATCGCCGATGTTTTAGGAATAGCAATCAACAATCAGGAGATATACGGCAGGAGGAGAAAGACAAGATTCGATTACCTCGTTACTCGCGGGTTTCTCAAGGAATACGAGCTGGATAGCGCCTGGGATAGATCGAGAGAAGAAAAGGAATCGATGGAAAGCTTCCTGATGAGTAAATATAAGATCTCGAGGAGTGATATCTCCAAATCTTATGAAGAATACTTCCACTGCAAGGTCATTTCGTTCAACGAGAAATTCCCCATCCCGGGAGACCTGTTAAAGAATTTAAAGAGGGAATTTCTCCGCCGTGAGATGTGGGTTCCTCTTCAAAGAGTGGATGGAAGCATCCACGTCATTATGGATGACCCCTACAACATCCTGAAGCGGGATACAATCGAAAGTATCCTAAAAACGAAAGCAGTAAGATATGATGTAGCGCTCCCGGATGACATCATTAAGTACATCAATCTGTTCTACTCAACGAGTGAAGATGACCAGTCGATATCGGACATTCTGGGACGACTTGTTTCAGACGATGAAGCTGATGAGGACGAAGGCGAAGTTGTCACAGAATCAGACAGCGTCATCATGCAGATTGTGAATAAGATCATTAACGACGCATATGCAAGGCGCTCATCTGACATTCACGTCGAACCAAATACCGCGAAGAAAAACGTGGAAATCCGTTACAGAGTTGACGGGGAATGCATGCTTTATCAGACCCTTCCGTACAATTACCGGGCCGCTATCGTTTCAAGAATAAAGATCATGTCCAATCTGGACATAACCGTAAAGAGACTCCCTCAGGATGGAAAGATAAAATTCAGGCGTGCCGGTGGCGATGAAATCGAGCTTCGCGTGGCTACAATTCCTACGCAGGGCGGCGTGGAGGACGTGGTCATGCGAATACTCGCCAAGGGCACAACCATGCCCCTTGAAGAGATGGGGTTATTGGACAGAAACTACAAAGGACTAATCGGCATTAGCGAAAAACCTTACGGCCTGATCCTATGTGTTGGCCCTACCGGTTCCGGAAAAACTACAACTCTCCATGCGGCATTGCACCATATCAATACGCCGGACAAAAAGATATGGACGGCGGAAGACCCTGTTGAAATTACCCAGTACGGGCTTCGTCAGGTTCAGGTTCACCCCAAGATCGGATTAGATTTTGCCGCTGTTACGCGAGCCTTCCTCCGCGCTGATCCGGATGTTATTATGGTCGGCGAAATGAGGGATTTTGAAACGGCAAGAACTGGCATCGAGGCATCATTGACAGGACACCTGGTCTTCAGTACCCTGCACACAAACAGCGCCCCTGAGACGGTCGTCAGGCTTCTCGATATGGGTATAGACCCCCTGAATTTTGCGGACTCCCTCCTGGGAATCCTTGCACAGCGTCTGGTGAGAACCCTCTGCACGGTCTGCAAGGAGAAATATAATCCATCAATCGATGAATATAACGAATTGGTGGAAAGTTACGGTCATGATCTTTTTGAAAAACTGAACATGCCCTACACAGACGACCTGATCCTCTATCGTCCAAAGGGATGTGAGGCTTGCGCCAAGACAGGTTACAGGGGAAGACTGGGTATCCATGAACTCCTTCTCAATACAGACACGATTAAGAGATTGATTCAGAAGCACGCATCTGTTGAGGAGATTCGCGAAGCGGCAATGGCTGAAGGGATGACCACCCTGCTTCAGGACGGACTGCAGAAAGCCCTCAGAGGCGTAACGGACGCAAAGCAGGTTCGAAGGGTCTGTATTAAATAAGAAGATAAGAAAAATTTGCCAGGTGACTGAATTCCTATAAGAGTTTGTCCTTCCAAGAGCTGAGCTTTTGCAGGGCCTCAAGGGGCGTCATATTCGGAATATCCAACACTTTGAGCTCGCTTGCGATCATGTCCTCCCCGTCCATAAAGAGGCTTAACTGGGCCTTGTCCTTCGGAGCCGATCTCCTGCCGCGGGCGATCTTCGGCATACCGACCTCGTCGAATTCACCCTTTTCAAGGTTATTCAATATCTCCCTGGCCCTGACAATGACTTCATCGGGCACTCCGGCTATCCTCGCTACCTGAATGCCGTAGCTCCGGTTCGTTCCACCTTCCACTATCCTTCTGAGAAAGATGATCCTGTCTCCCCACTCCTTGACGGCAATATTGAAATTCTTGACCCCTTCCTTCGTCAAAGCCAGGTCTGTCAACTGGTGATAGTGAGTGGCAAAGAGCGTGCGTGCCCCTATGAGCTTCGCATTGTGAATGTATTCCGCCGTCGCCCAGGCAATGCTGAGCCCGTCGAATGTACTGGTGCCCCTTCCAACCTCGTCAAGGATGATCAGGCTTCTCCTCGTGGCATTCTTCAAGATATTGGCAACTTCATTCATTTCGATCATGAAGGTGCTCTGTCCCTTTGCCAGGCTATCCGCCGCCCCGATACGCGTAAATACACGGTCGACAACACCGATACGTGCTTCCAGTGCCGGCACAAAGCTTCCCGTCTGGGCAAGGATCACTATGAGGGCGATCTGCCTGATGTATGTCGATTTTCCCGCCATATTCGGGCCGGTGATAATGAGGAGACGGTTTTCATCCAGATCGAGACGGACGTCATTGGGCACAAAACCGTCCGGCAGCGGCATCCTTTCCACGACAGGATGCCTGCCGTCCTTTATTTCAATCCTGTCTTCACGATCGACAACAGGACAGCAGTAGTTGTAGCGCTCCGCCGCCTCCGCCAGAGATGCAAGGCCATCGAGGTCGGCAATATGCGAAGCCGTGGTCTGAATCCGTTTTATTTCCTTCGATATCTCTCCCCTGATTCGGACGAAGAGATCATATTCCCGCTCTTTCCGGCGGTCCTCTGCGGAAAGAACGGTATGCTCGTATCCTTTCAACTCCTGATTGATATACCGTTCTGCATTTACGAGGGTCTGTTTCCGGATATAATCATGGGGAACGAGATCTGTATTCGCCTTGGTAACTTCGATGTAATATCCGAAGACACTGTTAAATCCTACTTTCAGAGAATTGATCCCCGTTCGTTTTCTCTCCCTTTGTTCAAGGGCGGCGATCCACTTTTTACCGTCCCTGCTTACGGATATCACCTCGTCGAGGTCTTGATCATAACCCTCCTTGATGACGCCACCTTCCCGAATTGTCATCGGAGGGTCTTCGACAATGGCTTCCTCAATCACGCCGCAGATATCCGGCATTTCGTCAATCCCGGCATAAATTGAAGCAAGGAGCGATGAGTCCAAACCACAAATGACAGCCCTGATTTGCGGCAGCGCATTCAGGGATGTCTTCAGGGCAATCAAATCGCGCCCATTGGCGACACCCATAGAAACCCTGCTTGCCAGCCTTGCCAGGTCATAGACACTGGAAAGGGCATTTCTCAGGTCTCCCCTCAGTATGTGGTGTTCCTTAATTTCAGATACTGCTACCAGTCTTTCTCTGATTTTCTCCGGATCCACGAGAGGATAGTTGAGCCACCACCGGAGCCTCCTTGTGCCCATGGACGTGATTGTCTGGTCGAGAATATGAAAGAGCGACCCTTCCTTTCTGTTCTCGGTTATGGTTGTAAATAATTCAAGATTTCGCTTGGCGATTTCATCCATGACGAGATAGCTATCGGTCTCATACCAATGAATGGCATTTATATGGCCAAGGTGGTCCTTCTGCGTTTCTTCCACGTAACGGAGGATAGCACCGGCTGCAGCTACCGTGGCAGGATGCCGTAATATGCCTTCCTTAGTCAAGAGCTCGTGAGAAAAGTATTCTCTTAATCGGCCGCAAGCTGCATCATAATCAAAATAATCCGCCGCGAAAAAATTTATTCTGGGCCGGGGATCCCTCTGCGATAACGTCTTCACAACAGCTTTTTCACGAAAGTCCTCCTCGATGATGACTTCGCGAAAATCGAGGCCGCTTATTTCCGCTATGAAGATATCCCTGTTTTGAGACTCCGTGACCAGAAATTCCCCTGTAGATATATCCAGGAAAGCAAGGCCGAACCTGTCGTCTCGGAACGCAAGAGCCATCAAGAAGGCATTTTCCTTGATGTTCGTGTTATCTTCATCTACAAAGAGAGAAGGCGTGATAATGCGCACCACGTCCCTTTTCACAATGCCCTTTGCTTCTTTTGGATCTTCTATCTGTTCACAGATTGCTACTTTGAAACCCTTCTCGATGAGCTTTGCGATATACGTTGACGCGGCATGGTAGGGTATACCGCAGAGAGGAATGCTGTCATCCTTTCCCTTGTTCCTCGACGTGAGAGTAATCTCCAGAATCTTGGAAGCGGTAATTGCATCTTCGAAAAACATCTCATAGAAATCCCCCATCCTGAAAAAAAGTATGCAGTCCTTATGCTGCTCCTTGATTTCCAGGTACTGCCTCATGGCGGGGGTTAAATTCATGGCGCCGGTCATTCCCACTTATCACCCTTTTTTGTGAGGTCGATATACTCCACCCGCTCTACCCTTCCCCTGTCACTGATGAAAGAATTGAGGAGCCAGCTTATGACGCTGATGATGAGGGAACCGATTACGGCCGTCCAGAACCCGTGAACCTCAAACCCAGGAATGATGCCGGATGCCATCTTCAACATCAGGGCGTTGATTATAAAAGTGAAAAGTCCCAATGTCAGGACATTAATGGGCAGGGTGAGAATCAGCAAAACAGGTCGGAATAATGCATTCAGGATTCCCAGCGCGGCAGCCGCAAAGAAGGCGGAAAAAAAACCGCTGATGTGGATGCCTTCCAGCAGGTAGGAAGCCATGATAATAGATGTCGTCAGAATTACCCAGCGTATTAAAATTCCCATGAAAGTAAATTCTCTCAATCAAAGCGTATGAATTGCTCCTTCGTTGCGCCACAAACAGCGCACTCGTCAGGAAGGTTTCCATCCGTTACGTAACCGCATACTGTGCATACGTAGTATGTGGTTTCCCTCTCCTCCATCACGTGGCTCATCGCTTCTTTATAGAGCTTTGCATGAACCTCTTCCACATCCCTGCTCTGACTGAAATGAAGCACCGCCGCGGCGTTCCCTTCCGCTTCTGCCTGTTTGACGAACTCATCATAGGCAACCCCGGCAACTCTTGTTTCCGATTCAAAGCTCATGGCAAGGTTTTCCTCGGTGCTCTTCACCTTCTCCAGGACGAGTAATGCCCGTGCCCCGTGGATCTCTTCCGAAAATGCTATGACACGAAAGAGTTTCGCGATCTGAGAGTATCCTTCCTCCTTGGCCTTTTCAGCAAAGGCTTTCAGCCTTAGCGCCGCCTTCGCTTCGCCCGTATATGCTTCATATAACGCATCTGTTGTACTCATCCCCGGTGAACCTTTCTTTGTAATTGTTCACATCCATCGAAAAAACATGTAACCAGTAAGCCCCTAAGAGACGGGAATCCACTCGGCATAGATTCTCGAATGTCCCTTCCCGTATCAATTTCTCGTTACTCAGGAGAAAACTCATCCTTACCAGCGCCACATATGGGACATACCCATTCATCGGGAAGTTTTTTAAACGCAACACCGGGAGGGATGTTACCTTCCTTATCTCCCTCAGCAGGGTCATACACATATCCGCAGATACCGCAAACATACTTTTCCATCTTTCCATATCCCTTCTATTGATATTTCATGACAAACGTAAAGAAAGATTTGAAAGATCTCCTTCTCGTCAGTAATATCAGGTGAAGTGTCACAAGGCTCTCACTAACATTTATTGACAAGAAGATTGTCTTGTATTATAAGGCGCAACTCGAATCGGCTTTTTTAATATCCACTTTAGAAAGATTTATCAAGACTTTTTCACGATACTGCAAATCGTATAAGACGATAGTTGACTTTAGGATTGTCTTATACTATTGAAAATATTGAAATCGACTATTCCCCGGTAGCTCAGTCGGTAGAGCAGATGGCTGTTAACCATCGGGTCCGTGGTTCGAGTCCGCGCCGGGGAGCCAACAAATTAAAGGGGTTACAAATTTCACTATGTAACCCCTTTCCTCTTATAATTCAATTTATCCCGCTATAGTCCCGTTTCTCAATCTTTATTGCCCAGTTTGAAGCATAAAAAACTACACCCGATAATCCATCTCACGATCAATCCTTTGTTTTCTTTTTCGATGCTCTAATAATTCTAACACCTTATTTGACATAACCCATATGCGGCTCTTCAACAGCGAGAGGATCAAGCAGGCCACGCCTGATGAGCGGGGAATTGATCCCGTGACTTCATTGCATTCTATTATCGTGATAATCGCTTGACAGACGATTTTCTTATATATAAAGTGCAACTATGAAAAAGGGATTGGGAGAGATCGAACGGCTCTTATTCGCGTATGTACAGATGCGCGGGCAAACCATTGTGCGGGCGGGTGAGCTGGCCGGTCCATTGCAATTATCGGCGCCCCAGGAGCGTAATCTCCTAAGCCGGCTGGCCAAGGCCGGCTGGATCGTCCGCGTATGGCGAGGTCTCTATCTCGTTCCGCCCAAGCTGCCGCTGGGCGGAAAGTGGAGTCCTGACGAAATCCTGGCCTTGAACACGTTGATGGATGCCCGCCAGGGACGTTACCAGATTTGTGGACCGAACGCCTTCAACCGCTATGGCTTTGACGACCAGATTCCCAACCGGATATATGCCTATAACAACCGGATTTACGGCGAGCGAACCATCGGGGCGATCGCCCTGACATTGATCAAGGTGGCGGACGAACGGCTTGGCGATACGGAGGAAGTGCAGACGGCGGAAGGATGGATAGCCGTGTACAGTTCGCGTGAACGGACGCTGGTGGATGCGGTGTACGACTGGTCCCGGTTCAACAGCCTGCCCCGTGGCTATGATTGGATCCGGGGAGAACTGGCCGCGAACCGTGTCGGCGCGGCGGAGTTGGTGGCCGTCGCCCTGCGCTACGGCGACAAGGGAACAATCCGGCGGATCGGGGCGCTGCTGGAGATGCAAGGTTTGGAGAGGGGTCTGTTGCGGAAACTGGAAAAAGTTTTGGATCCGTCCACGGGTCTGATCCCGTGGATACCCACAAAACCGAAGCGAGGAAAGATCAGCCGTCGCTGGGGGGTTGTCCTGAATGAGCAAGCATGAAATTTCATCAATCATACGTTTGCACGAAGATACCGTCCTGTTTCAGCTTCCAACCATGGTGGACGCGTTCCGGGTAGTCGAACCGCTTGTCGGGGCGAACAACTCAACGCAATATTTCGCCGTCATCGGTTACGAATAAGCGTCATTCTGTTGCGAAGTTGCAGAATGACGCTTATTCGTAACCAACATTTTTGAGAGAGGGCAAAGCCGTTGTGAAGATCGTCGCAATCGAGGTGCCAGTAAATGACCTTCTCCAGATAGTACCGCCTGAAACACCTTACTACCTGACAAATCTGAATAAAGAGGTTTCAAAATGGTCCTCTATACAGCAGTAATAATCCGAATCTTGCGGGTTCCTCGGGCAATAAGCAGCGGTAGGAATAGACATGATCTCTCTTTCGAGAATTTCATGACACCATAATGTAGAGTGATCTTTCTGTTTATCGAGGAGAAAATTCGATGCGGAAGGCCACGGCAAAGGCCAGACAAAACCATTGATGAAGAGGGTTTCGAGATGAATTCCGTGCTTAACGCAATCAATATCAAAAGGCGGATTGAATGAACCGGAATCGGAGTATTTTTATTCCCATTCACCAATCAGGATGAAAGGGGCCCAGAAGAAGGGATGAGAAGTGCCGGTTTGAATCTTCTTGTCACGTCCGGCAATCGTTACGCCACGGCTGAGATCGGAGGAGGCCAGGCTTTGGTTTTTCAACTCTTGCTTGGCCAGCCTGAGCGCCTCTTCCTTGGACCTTCCGGGCTTGAGATGCGAGTAGAAGCTCTTCATCAGGACGGCCGTGGAATTCGATTCCACGCTCCAGAGACTCACGATAACCGATTTGGACCCCGCAAGCATGAAGGCGCGGCTTAAGCCCACAATCCCCTCTCCGACGATCTCTTTCCCCAGGGCCGTCTTGCAAGCCGACAGGACAACCGCATCGGCGTTGAGTTTGAGTTCCAGTATCTCGCTCATCTTGAGGAAGCCGTCCTCAGGGTTGCGGTTCCCCGGCTGGCTTAGAACCAGCGCCGGTTCCAGGATATAAGGAATGTCGCCGCTCAAAAGACCGTGGGTGGCAAAATGGATAAACCGGTAATTGCCGAGATCGGATTTTAAAACTTCTCTCTTGGAGGCGTCCATATCGAGCTTGATGTTGGGGTCATTGGCTTTGTACCCGAAGAGTGCGCCGATTTTCAGGACCTCATCGCGGGTCTCGGGCAGACGGGGCAAAGAGAAGCCGCTGCGGACCAGGGCGCTGCGCAAATTGAGACCGGGCGTCTGATCGGCTGATGCCAGAACGATGTTATCGGACTTTCTCCGACTGTAACGCACATCCGAATCCTCATAAACCGGATCGCCGAGTGCAAACAGGGGCCGTGATAATTTTGGACTCTCCTTGTACTGCCGCATGGTCGTCATGACCGAGGCGGACGGATAATAGCTGATCTTGTATTTTTCTCCCAGGTATTGAATCGCATTTTTTGTTCTACCCGCCGTTAATGCCTCGAAGGGAATCATGCTCAGCACGCCGTCGGGGGTGATGATGATATTTTTGTCGGAGTCTATCCGGCTGAGAGCTTCTCCCAGCAAGAGCTTGCCCAGGGCCCGCCCTCTCTCCGGGTCATAGGCGTCCAGTCGGCCCGGATTTTCAAGCCCGCTCCGAAATTCCCCGACTTTCCGGATGAGTTCCTCCCGGCTCACGGCGATTTCAATGGCCGACGGTTTCTTGCCTTTTTCTATGATCCAGAGATAGGTTTTTCCGGGGTTGACCTTGTAGGCGAGGAGCACCTCGTTGTCGCGCAACGGGATATTCCCGGCCATGACCGGCTCCGGATAGCGGATGGAGGCATAATCCGGATACTCTTTCCGTAACTTGGCGATCAACTCATCTAGTTCCCGTTTTGATTTTTTCAGGATATCTCGCTGCCCTTCCGACTGGCCGCTTCCGGAGGCCTGGAGCGAGTCAATGGTGCTGAGCAATCGCCGCTCCTGTTCGGCCAGCTCGCGAGGGATCCGGTCGGCGAGGGCAACCGTTCTGGCTTTGGAGAGCAGTTCGAGAAAAGATCGGGCCTTGGTGTTTTCAGCGTAGAAGAAGGCCACTTCCGCGGGTGTGAGGCCCGCTTTGGTAAATCGCGGACCCAGGCGGACGTCATCCGCCGTCCGACCGGCTGACGTGAGCAGAATGTCGATGGCATGTTCATAGGCGGCTATTTTATTGGCCAGGAACAAGGATCTGAACTCCGTCGAACTCAGGCTGCCTCTCAAGTCCTCGATGAACTTGATGGCGGTGTCGTAGTAAAGTAGCGCCTGGGCATTCCGGTTTTGCTCTTCATTCAAAAGCCCCAGCCCATAATTGGCGTACATCTGTTTTTCGGAGTATTGCAGGTCCATGACGGCCAGGAGTCCAAGCCCTTCCTTAAAGGCCATGGCGCCCTCGCTGTATTTTTTCAAAGACACCAGACAAAAACCGATGTTGTTGAGGATGTCCACGATATCCGACGTGTTGTAACTTTTCCGGGCAAGTTCAAGGGCGCGCTGATAATGGGTGATCGCCTCCTGATAACGGCCGAGGCCGAAAAGGGTCGTTCCCAGGGAGGAATAGACCGACTGCTTCAGTTTGTCGTCCTTGTAGCTGTTGATGTTGGAAAGGGAACTGGTGAAGATGTCCAGTGCCTGGGATAAACGGCCTTGCTGGGCGAGGGTCTCCCCCATGCTGAGGGCAATGAGGGGATGTGCGCCCTTTGCGGACACACGATTGTCCGGCGGGGCCGCCGTCAGAATTTCCATGGCCTTATCGGCATCCCCGATTTTCTTGTAGCAATCGGCCAGTCCGACCGTCGCCAAGACGATCCCCTCCTGGTAGCGGCTGCTTTTAGCGGCGGATAACGATTGGTTGAAATAGGACAGCGCCTTGTCGTACTCGTTGCGATCGAGATAGGCCTTGCCCAGATAGCGGCAAATATCGGCGGTCTTTTCCCCATTGCCGGAGTAAAACGTCAGGGCTTCACCCATGGAGGACAGAAACTTGTCGAAGGAACCTTCGCGAAGGTAGTCCCTTCCTTCCTGGGTGAGGATATCTCCCTTGCTCTTGGTGGCGTACAGCAAGAGGGGGTTGAAGTGGGCAAGGCTTTCAGACTGGGTTAACCCTTGACTGAGTCCACAACCGCTGGTGCAGAGGACCAGGACAACCAACAGCCATCGTTTCAGCCGCATAGTGTTCTCCTGTCTGAATCAATAAAGTTCATCAAGCTTCCGGGAAAATTCCTTCAGGAGGTTGTCTATAGCCTCGTTCACCGCGTAGTGCGCCATTTCATAGTTCGTTTCCATTACGAATTGATTGAACATGCTTCTGCTCCCATACTGCTTGATGCTGAAACTGCGCAGCAGCCGCCCGTTACCGTCGAAGATTTCCGTTTCAAGCTCCACGGTCGCGGTATGAGAACTCATCCCTGTATAGGGGGGCGAATACGTGAAGGATTTAATACGGGGAACAAAATAAATGTCGGCATCGTGGATTTCACTTACATCGTGAGCAATGGCAACGTTTCCGAATTTGCTGGAGACAATCCCGTAAAGGGCTTGGGACAAATTCTTGCCGATCTCTATTTCTCCCTTCACGGTCGCCCTCAGGTAGAGCTGTTTGCCCGTCTCGAAGGCATATTTGTAGCTGGTGAACCGATCGTCGAGAAGGAGCCCCGCTTTCAGGGAACTTTTCTTTATATTTTCCGTCGATATTTTCGGATCAACGGAAATTTTCCGCATATCGATGGTGCCACATCCGAAAATGAACAAGGTAATGAGACATAAAGGCAACAGCATTTTCATCATGAGAAATCTTTTATTGTTGAGTCGGTCAGATCCGTTCCTCCCCATGCCACAAGTTAACATTTGTTTTCTTCCCTGCCACCTTTGCTGTTCATATGTATTAGATTTCACTTTTGTTCCTTAATATTAAACACAAAGCCCCGCCTTTTTTCGGAACAGGGTTTCATTAATCTCTCCATGGCATCACCCTTCTAAAAAGGGTTCAAATGGGTTGTTAACCGATTGACAATGCCTTATTCAGATATGTTCTTCCTTGTGATACTAATGAGTCGAGAAGTCAAGAAAACATTTTATTGATAACCGTTTGAAAGGATGTATACCTGTCAAAATTAACCGATGCTCTCTTACAGGAAGCACGAGATAAAAAGGATAGTATTTGTTACACTATTATGAGCACATGACTGTATCGTTGAGAGTCATTGATTACGGTTCGTACTGTTGAATATGCCACCATCTATTTTCTATCCAGTTCCTTCCTCACTGCCATGCCGAGCCGTTCCAGGAGATAAGGTTTCTTGACAAATTCTCCAGCGCCCAGTTCCTGTGCCATCTTCACCCGCTCCGTCTTGGTGAAACCGCTGAAGATGATCGCCTTCTGTCTCTTCTTGATATCCAGAATCCTTCTATAGGTCTCATAGCCGTCAATCCCGGGTTCCATGATCATGTCCAGCACGATCAGGGCCGCACCGTAATTTGCCAGATATTCCAAGGCTTCCTCTCCGCTCCCCACGGTTTTCACCCTGTAGTTCAATCTCGTCAGCATCCGTGTCACCAGACGGCATTGATTCTCCTCATCATCCACGACCAGGATAGTTTCTCCATTGCCTTTGTATTCACTGACGGAGAGATCCTCCAGCTTTACGGACTCATCACGCGTCACGGGAAAATAGAGGTCAAAGGTCGTCCCCTTACCCGGATCACTGGTCACATCTATATATCCATCATGATCCTTCAGCGCACCCCAGACCACGGATAGACCCAGTCCTGATCCGCCATACTTCAGCACTTTACGCATGTAAAAGGGCTCGAAGATATGCTTCAGATGTTCCGGCAGAATGCCGCTGCCGGTATCTGACACGGACAAAACAGCATATTCCCCTTTCCTCACGTCTTCATAACCCGTCAAGGGGCGGTCCAGATAGCGGTTCTCCGTCCTGATGGTGATTGTGCCCTTCTCCGGTATGGCATGCAGGGCATTGCTAATGAGGTTCGTCAGGGCCCTCTCGATATGGATGGCGGAAGCGTTTATGTCCAGGAGGTCCCGGTCGTATTCAGTCTCGATGATGACTTGGGGTTTAGAGGAGAGCATCTTCCTGATCTCGGAGGTCTTGAGCTGATTCGCCACGATCCTGTTCAGGCTGGACGGCTCTCTTAAGACTATTCCCCGACGGGCCATGGTCAGAAGATCCTGTACCACCGCCGCCGCCTGCTCGCCAGAAGTCTTGATTTCTTCAGCCAACTCGCGCAGGGGATCGGTCTTTCTCATATCATAATAAAGCAGCTCCGCATTTCCGACCAATATTCCCAGCATGTTGTTGAGATCGTGCGCCACACCCCCCGCCAAAGTGCCTATGGCTTCCATCCTCTCCGCACGATTCAGACGCTCCTCAAGGCTTCTCTTCTCCTCCTCCGCCCGCTTGCGATTCGTGTTGTCGCGGTTATAGACAACGGCGCCAATGAATCTATGATCGTTGTCATAGATGGCCCTTTCTTTTCTCCAAACGGGAACCGTCTCTCCAGTGGCCGTAACAAGTTCTACTTCTCCTTCCCAATAACCGCTCTCATTGAGGGATGACGGATTATTCAACAATGAAGCCCGGCTTTTTTCCGAAAAATAATCAGAAGAGAGTCTTCCTATCAGTTGCTCTTGGCTATAGCCCAGAAGTTTCTTTTGTGAATCATTGCTATCGATAATATTACCCACAGCGTCGACCACCTCGACGCCGTCCGGTGCCGCCTCGAACAGAAGCCTGTAGTTGTCGATTCTTTCCAGATTCCTGTTGATCTCCCTGATCTTTCTGTATAACTCAAAACTCTCTATTGCATTGGCACTGTTGAAAAGGATAAAGGAAAGAAGAGATAAGGATACATTCAGAATACCGTGCACATCCTTGTTGAGCAATCCGATAAACATGCCGCGGATCCGCGTTGCCGTGGCCATACTATGGAAGACCAGAGATTTCTGATGGTCTTTGGTAGGCACGACGACGGGCCTCTTTTCTCTTAAAGCCCAGGCAAATATGCCATCATCAATCGAATTATCAACTTCGCTCTGAATATATGCTCTGTGGTTTTCGGAATCGATATGCTGCAGGGTGAAGTTGTTATTTTCTTCATCCACCAAAAAGAAAGCGACTGTTTCAAAGGGAATCAAGCCCTTAACCTTTGTTCCTGTTTCTTCAAGAATAGTGATGACATCATGAAGCTTGTTGATGCTGTTTTGAAAGTCGCCAAGGGATGCGGCTACTTCGAGGGAGTCAATTACGAATCGTTCGACACCTTCGAGATGTTTGACACGTTCTTCAAGATAAGAGTCGGTATTGTTATTTATTGGTTTTTTCATCGGTATAGAACAGTTCAAATACATCTTCGAGTTGCTGTTCGGCCTGCTCCATGGTTACTGATAAGGTATTCGGTGTTATACCAAGCTGCATCCATGCTTCCTCATCCAATGGCGGTATGAACCTCTCTCCACTTGAACCGATACCCATCACATTGGCCATGATATCGGCCAAATGGACGATGGATGATTCTACGCGATTTATTGATCTTTGTGGTTCGTGGTGATGGCGTATACAGTCCTCAAGAGACATGGACATGTGCCATTGGTTGAGGAGATCACCGCCTATAGTTGCATGGTCACAAGTGAACAGGTCACGTTCGGCAACGTAGAGGAGACTGTTCTTGCTTCTTGCCTCTGTGGCGGCATAGAGGGATTCTATGGGCAGGTAATTATACAAAACCAAGCGTCCGATATCATGGAGCAGTCCGGCAACGAACATGCGTTCCGTATTCTGGATATTCGTATAACCGGCTATAAGCCTGGCGCATATTCCGCAAAGGATGCTGTGCTTCCAGAACATTTTCATGTTGATGATTTCGGAAGGTATGTTCTTAAAGACACTGGTGATTTTAATCCCGATAGCGAGAGTGCTCAGTTGTCTCGTGCCGATAATGTTTACAGAGCGTGACAGGGTGTCTATTTTTGTCGGATAACTGTAAAAGGCGCTGTTGACGAGCCTTAACATCCGTGCCGATAGATTTGGGTCTGTTCTGATAACTTTTTCGATATCATAGGTGGAGCTGTAGGGTTTCGAGATGGTATCGAGAATCTGTCTATAGATGTCCGGCAGCGTTGAGAGTTTCATGTCATCTCCCATGTATTGTGCCGGATTGATGTTTAAGGGTTTCTTTTTCTTCATTTGCTCGAATTCTTCTTTATACAAATGGGCACTGCCGACATTATCCTGTTCGATATCCTGATGGATTATTTTGCCCGCTGCGATCCACAGCGTGCACAGGCGCATTAATTCCCTGATCGCCGGATGGCCCATGTCGTTATGACAAAAACGTTTTTGAACGATTTCCTCGGCAG
>Ga0315273_10000763_pt1 | contig 34919 bp, 41 predicted proteins | sample YL17G02_0_MG_FD_205753 | JGI IMG/M metagenome (GOLD analysis project Ga0315273, IMG submission 205753) | Sediment microbial communities from Yellowstone Lake, YNP, Wyoming, USA - YL17G02_0 | ecosystem: Environmental > Aquatic > Freshwater > Lake > Sediment | place: USA: Wyoming | collected...
TCTTTCCATTTATCATCTAACTTTGTTGACATTTGTGTTGCAATAGCAGATAACATTATATTATTTATTTTGAAAACTGGATGTATGCCAACTAGTATATTCAATTTAGGAAACATTTTTTGTAACGTTTCTTTATTCATCCAAAAATATTTTTTCATAATTTTATTTCCTTTTGTTATAAAAATTTATATTTAATTTCAATATCTGTTTCTTCTTTTTCGACCTTAATATTATATTTTTTAACTATCCAATTAATTATATCATTTGTTGTTTCAAAACTTGGGGCATCTTTTTTTAATAAAACATCATAATCATCCATATTAAATCTCCTTTTATTTGTTTATCATTTTACAACTATAATACTGTTTGGTTTTTTAGGAATATAATCAGACCACCACCCAGTTAAAGGTACAACTGGAATTAAAATACCTCATGCCGTTTGAATACCATCGTCATTTATAAAACGACAAATACGAATAAAAAACCATTGGACTACAAACATATTTAACATTTTCAATTTAGTCATATCAATCTCCTTTTTAAAAATATCCTTCTTTCTTTTTTTGTTCCATAGAGGAATCACTAGTCAAATCGATTACTCTATTTTCTCTTTCAGATTTTTTAGCTGTTTCTACTTCTTTAATTATATCATCTAAATTAATGGCATTTGATTCTATTGCACCTGTACATGGCACACAACCTAGACTTCTAAATCTACAAGTTACTTCTATTGCTTTTAGATCATCGGAAGGTATTAATATATTATTTTTTCTTACTACTTTTCTTTTATGAGCGAAGTATATAGGTACAATTGGAATTTCTTCTCTTTTAATATATTCCCATATATCTAATTCAGTCCAGTTACTTAATGGAAATATTCTTACTGATTCATTATCATTGATCTTACTGTTGTATAGATTCCATATTTCAGGTCTTTGATTCTTAGGATTCCATTGTCCAAATTCATCTCTGACAGAAAAGATTCTTTCTTTAGCTCTAGACTTTTCTTCTTCACGTCTAGCTCCACCAAAGGCAGCATCAAATTTATGTTTATTAATTGCTTGAAGTAAAGCTTGTGTTTTAAGATATTTACAACATTTATCATTACCAACTTCTGAAGGATGTACATTACCAAACCATTCTTCATTTCGTTCAACTATAAGATTAGCTCCAATTTCTTTAACAAAAAAATCTCTAAACTCATACATCTCTTTAAATTTATAACCAGTATCTACATGCATCAAAGGGAAAGGAATCTTAGCAGGATAAAAAGCTTTTTGAGCTAATCTTACCATAACTGAAGAATCTTTTCCGATTGAATATAACATAACCGGATTTTTAAATTCTGCTACAACATCTCTTATTATATGTATTGATTCTGATTCTAGTATATCTAAATAATTCATACTTTTCCTATTAATGGTTTAACACAATTATGTATATATGGTAATGCAAATTCATTTAAATGAACTCTATCCGGTTTATAAAACATATCAATTGTTTTATTATTTTCATCGACTAAATTTTTAAATATAGAAAAAAATTTAATACCTAATTTTTTACAATACCCTTCACAATAATTATTAAATATTTTAGTAGCTAAATTTCTTTCTTGATCTGTACCAACCCAAGGATACAAATTATGAACATGAAGTATTGTATCATAATTTGCCGACGCTATTGGTCCCCATATAGAAACATCACATTTCATATTAATTAATCTTTTAATTCCTATCATATAATTATCTACAACTTTTTTAGTTGATTCTTCTATAGATATATTTTGTAACTTAGCTTGTTTAACAATATGGCATCGACAATCTATTTCTCCAAAAATCAAAAGAAGTTTAACATTTTTTTCATGTATGTTTCTTAAAAAATGCATTATTAATTGCCAACCATTATGCCATTCATTATACAAATTATAGGCTAATGTATGTTCAACATTTACCATAGTAAAAATTTGAATATTTAATAATTTATTAATTTCATTAAATATATCTCTATGACTATCACCTAAACAATATATCATATAGTTTCAATTCCTCTTACATTTGGATATTTATCAACAAACCAATCTATAGTTTCTTTCAATCCCTCTTGAAGAGGTGTAAATTTAAAATCTGGTAAATATCTTTTAAGCTTTTCATTAGATGAAGGTTTCTCAAATTGTCCATCCGGTTTACTAGTATCATATTTAATAGGTCTATCATATCCCATAAGTCCTGCAATTATCTCAGCTATAGTACCTATTGAATATATTTCAGGAGAAGATAAAATAATTGGTTCTTCTTCATCGTAGTTTTCAAGTACCCAATTAGTTAATTGACCAACATCTTTAGAATATATAAATTCTCTTCTAGGCTTTCCACTTCCCCACACGACAAAATCTTCATCATTTTTAATGGCTCTATAGCATTTATAAATTAAAGATGGAATCACATGCGCATTCTGTAAATGAAAATTATCATATAATCCATAAATGTTACATGGAATAACCGAAACACAATTCATTCTATATTGTTTTCTATATGCTCTACTTTGTATATCTAACATTCTTTTTGCGTAAGCATAAGCAAAATTCGAAGGATGTGGTGGTCCCAAATGTATCTTATCCTCTGTTAAAGGATATTCTATTTCATCGGGAAATATACATGTTGATAAAAACGATACAACTTTCTTAACTCCAAATATTCTAGAACATTCTAAAACATTTGTATTCATCATAATATTATCATAAAAAAATTCACCAGGATAATTTAAATTTGCTAATACTCCACCAACTTTTGCCGCACAATGTATAACATGTGTTGGTACATTTTTCATAAATAATTCATAAACTTGATCATAATCTCTCAAATTATGTTCATGACTAGAAAAATTAATATCAGCATTAATCTGACTTCCTACTAAACCATTCGATCCTGTTAATAAAATTTTCATATATCCTTTTTAAAAAGTAATCCATCTACTTAAATAATGTTTATAGTATTGAACATATCTTGGGTCTGTCCAAGGAGCTTCCCACCGACATGTATGTACAGCAATTTCATTTCCTTTTCTATTTCTATGAAAAGAAACTTTATCTATTTGTTTCCATCTATCTTGAAAATATAAATTTAAAATAGGCTGATCCGTTCCATCCGGTCCTGTATGATGATTAATATCTTTATATTTATTAGACAATAATATTATATCATCAAAAGTATTATCTTGAATAAGACTAGTATTATATATCATACAACTAGAATTAAAACCAAAACTATCTAAATTATAAATTTTAGAAGCTTCTTCATATAATACAGGATTTGATAATTTATCTAATGTTTCTCCTATTGTAAATGTTTTCTTAGAACTTCCATCAATATCAGCTAAAAAACTATCGGTTTCTATTAAATTATTAATATCTTTTATTATAAGAAAATCAGTATCAAAATAGCCAACAACATCCCAATTTTTTAAAACTTTATTAAATAAATAATATTTAGCTGAATATTTTTGAACTTCATTAGAAATTTTTAAAACATTTATTTCTTTACTTTTAAATTCTTTAATAATATCATCATTTAATTTATTTGCTATTAAACAATAATCTCCTTTCCAATTTCCTTTAAATCTAATAGCAGAAAATAAATATCTGGTATGTTGTATATAATTTTCATCTGATACTAAAACTATACATTTTTTCATTCAATCTCCTTAAACAATATACGATCTTCATTATCTATAGTTAGATCAATTCCTTGTCTTCCCCAATGTCCATCTAAATATTCAAATCTTCCATTTGCCCAATATCCATTTTTACAAATAGGAAAATAAATTTCTTCTGCATTAGATAACCATGCTCCCCACCAAGAATATGTTGACGGTGAAATAGCAATTTTATTTGCCATAAACATCATCTTCATATCTTGTAATTTATCTCCTTGAGAAATTTTAACTCCACATTTTTTAACCACAAAATCAAGATATTTTTCTGTTCTTTGTTTTAATTCAGATGTATAATGTTCTTGTCTTCCAATTCCAGTACATATGTAAACATTATCATGTGGAATAGTTTTAATTAAATTTTCAACATATGATAATGGTAATTGCCAATTATTAACCATGTAATCACCTAGTCTTAAATGAATTACTAAATCATTTTTAGTAGGAACAAAATATGGTTGTATAGATTCCTCTAATCTAAACCATTCTTTAATTTTATTTTTATAATCTTTATAATAAGAATAGTGTTGCAAATTTCCACATATATCTATCATACATTTTGGTTTTTCTTTAATTAATTTTTTAAATATTTCTAACTGTTGTCCTTGTTTTCTAAATTCTATGATTGGATTATTATAAACTTCTCCATCTATTATATCTTTTGTTTTAGGAAATCCATCTATAGATATACATTCTAATTTTAAATTTAATTCTTCTGCTAATATTCTAGCAAATGCATATACATACATTTGATTTCCTAATTGCCAATCTTCAATTCCATGAACTTTAATCATAATATTTTTATTTAATAAATGGAGTTAAATATGGTTTAGTTGAATTTTCAGATATAGGAGATTGATAAAACCAATGTTTTTTAGGAGCTAATACTATTCCATTATATTGACATTGTGCATATCCTACATCAAAGGGCCATCCTGTTTTAAGACATCTTTTAATAGATTCTAAATGTTTATTTAAATAAGTTTCGTTTAAATAAACAATTGCATGGGCAGCATACATTCCTTTAATTCTGAAAAATTTTTCATTATAATCTTCAACAATAAAAAGTCCTGAACTTACAGTATATAATCCTACACTAGATATTCCTAAATATAAACAATCACATTCATCTGGTATTTCAAATAAAGATTCAAAATTTTCTTCTATTATATGTGCATCATCTTCTAATACTAAAAATGGAAATTCTTTATTTCGTTCATAAATACTTTGATGACATTGACCACATCCAATAGCATTTTTAAAACAATAAGGACCACAATTTAAAAATTCTTCTTTAGGTATTTGTCCTGGTTCATGTTCAAAATTTTTAATACCTAACTTTAACAACATTTCTTCCATTCGTTTTTGTTTTTCTGGTTGAGATAATAAACTTATATAATAAGTTTTAATTTTAGTCATGTCAATAATCATATCAATTCCTTATTAAAATTGAGGCCACAAACCTAAAAAATAATTATATTGATCTATATATCTTGGATCTTTCCAAGGAGCTTCCCATCGACATGTATGCATAGCTATTGTATTCATATCTACATTCCTATGAAAATTTACACCTTTAATTTGATGGCATATGCTATTAAATTTAATATTAAGAATTGGTTGATCAGTTCCTTCTGGCAATCCTGTATGATTGTTTATATCCTTAAATATATTTTTAAGATTAAATAATTCATTAGCAGTATTTTCACCATCAATTATAGAAGTATTATATATCATACAACCTGTATTAAAACCTTTTTTATTTACATCTATCATAGATTTTAATTTTTCAAAATTTTCAGGATTAATAGTCTTATCAAAATATTCATGTATACTATATGGTTCAATATCAGCTAAAAAATCTTCAGAATTATTCATTAACCAATCATCATTATAAATATTAACTAAATTATTAATATCATCTAGTATTACAAAATCTGTATCAAAATAACAAACTTTTTTCCATTGTTTAAAATAAACACAAAACAAATATAATTTAGCAAATAAAGGATTAACATAAGGTTTTAATTTAACTATATGAATTCCTTTTTGTAAAAATTCTTCTAAAATATGATCATCAACATCATTAGCAATTAAACAAAATTCTTCATTCCATTTTCCTATAAATTTAAGCGCAGAAAAAAGATATTTTGTATGTTGTAGATAATTCATATCTGAGACTAGTGTTATACATCTATCTTTCATATTACTTCCTTTAAACTATCATATTTTTCTTGTATCAATTTTTTCCAATATGAAATTTTAAGATATCGCCAATTCCATTTTCTATTTTTAAATTCTTCATATTTTCTATTTAATAACTCTTCATTGACATCTCGTATATTATCAACTATTAATAATGGAACATGTTTACTAAATTCTTCAGTAAAATAATGTCTTTGAACAATTGGATAAGAACCCAAATATAAAGATTCCCAAATTCTATGCGTATCCATTCCATTTCCATCTGGGCATAATATAAATTTATGAGATTTAATTTTTAAAGCAAAATCTTTAAAAGAATCGCCATTAATCGTCTGTTCTACAGTACACCAATTATTATTTTGAAATAATATATATAATCCAGGTCTTACAGTTAAATTATTATTTATGTTTACATTAAGATATGCTAATTTAGTTTTATCAATAACTTGATCACTAAGTTCTATAATAATATCTTTTTTCTTCAATTCTGGATACCACTTATCTCTTTCTAATCCTATAGGTAGGGGAATTATTCTATCATCTCTTACATCTGCATTTTGAGCAAATAAAAATTTTAATGTTGAAGGTATATTATCCCATTCAAAATCGATGTCTCTACTCTTAGCTAGTCCCGGTATAGGATTTATTTTTCGACCTTTTGCAAGTATACAACCATCGCAATTATGCGACATTATTATATTGGTATTAATATTTTTAAAATATGATAAACTTGATAAATGTTTTAAATTTTTAGTTTCTGTAAAGATTATATTTAATTTTTTAGCAATATCTTCAAATTTATCACCATCAATGAAATCTTCTTTTTTAAACATATTTGAAAAGTTCCTTACTATGAATATGGAGATTATTTAATTTCCATTTTTTGTTTGTATTTATATCTACTACAAACGGACATTTTCTATATTTAGAATCATATTCCCAAATTATTTTAACTGTATCGTTTAATAATTCTTTTCCTATTCTATGATCTGGAGTAACTGATATTTTACCAGGATTTTCATGTCCTCCCATTATAGGTTTATTTCTTCCACCTATAAACTGACCCCATGTTGCAGAATCAAATATTGAATTAAAATATTCTATATTATTGGAATATTTTTCATCAAATGGCAATACCGGATAATATTTAATTATAGTTGGAAATTTATTTGCATAATATTTTAACATTATCATTTCTGTTACTAGTTCATCTTTATTAGTATATGTTCTTAAATATTCTAATATTCTTTCATTAATAAATTTTAAATTGTCACAATTATCTATATATATTAATCCTGCACTATCATGTGTATCTGAAACTGGACCAATTGCTACACTATTTTTATAGTGTTCTTTAAATACATTTTCATATTGATTTAAATCTGTATAAACAATATTATCATATTCTAAATGAATAATATTTCTTTTATTATATTTTCGCATAAAAATTTCTAATAAAAAAAATCTTTGAGCCGTAACAAACCAAAAATCTCCTAGTATATCTCTATCCTTCATAAAAGAATATAATTTACTAAATTCTTGATTATCTTGATTATCAAGGTCTTCGGCTTTAACACCTATCACATTATAATATAATTCAGACATTTCTTTTTCTTGTAATATAACATATATATTACCATTATAAAATCGTCGTGTCTGTTTTACAGTTTCCCAAAAATATAAAGGAACTGATTTTTTTCCTATATGAATATAAACTAAATCCACAAAAATCTCCTTTCTTTAAAGATAATATATTCTTAATATTTTGTCAATCAAATAAATTCATCATTTTTGTCAGGATATTTAACTCTTTGTAGATATCTATTCATAACATCTAGTCTGCATCTATAATTTCCACAATATTTATGATTGGATTTAGATAATGTTTCTATAATATTCTTTCTTTTATCTCCCATCCAAATTTCTTTAAATGAAATTTCATTTATATTACCATAAATAAATTCAGGATTATTATAAAAAACATTACACGGGACTACACTACCATTAGCATCAACAAGTCCATAAAAATAAAATCCATGACATTCGGTATAATTTCTATCAACTTTTAAACGTTCTAGACTTTGTAATCTAACTACAACGGAAAAATCTTTAGTTTCTAAATTCTCTAAATCTTTAACGATTTGATCAGATGAAAAATCATATAATTCTGGTGTATAACTACTTTTTGGATGATTATGTGCTGGTTTAACTTGAAAATTATCTACTCCAATATCTCTTAAAAGTTCTCCCATTTGTACCATTTCTTTTGAATTTTTAGGTTCAAATATTGCTTGAACTCCTATATTAATTGATAGATTATTTTTATGTTTAATATTTACTAATTTAGTTATGTTTCCTAATACTTTAAATAATTCAGCTTTATTAACTCCATGCATTTTAGAATATGTTATTGGATTAATTGAATCTAAACTAAATCTAATCCACGAAAGATATTCTGCAATATTATCATTAAGTATAGAACCATTAGTTGACATTGATACTTTAATATTATTATCATATGCCGTTCTTACAACAGTTGTTAAATCTTTATGAAGAGTAGGTTCACCTTCTCCTGCAAGATATATCGATTTAACTCCAATCTCACTAAATTCTTTAATAGTTCTTTTAAGAACTTCTATATCTAGTTCTGCGCTTCCATGATTAATCCAACTGAGTGTACAAAATTCACAACTATGATTACATCGATTTGTAATTCCCATCTCAACATGAATAGGAAAACAATTTCCATTTTTTAACCATTCAACCACTCTTTCAGGATGATAATTAAGTTTATGACCATCTATATCTCTTATACCCATATTAATCCTCTTTATTAAGTTTTTCTACCCAATAATATAAAAGATCATGAAGAATCGTTTCTATTGGTATTTTAGGTTCCCAATTAATCAATTTCTTTATCTCGGTAGAATCTCCTAGTTGAACTTCTATATCTATAGGTCTAAATAAATTTTTATCTATTTCTTGTTTAATATCTTTCAACCCCGATATTTCAATTAATTTATCTGCATAATACTGCATCTCATGTATATTTTCACCACATATATTAAATATTCTACCACTAGACTTAGGTTCCATCATTAATTGATAATATGCTTTAACTACATCTCTAACATCTATAACACATCTTTTAGTTTTAAGATTACCAACCCTAAGAACTTTCTCCTGCAATCCTGACATCATCATCGCAATTTGCCAAGCATCTGATGATATTGAAAACATATGAGGTCTTCTAGGACCAGTATTACTAAATGCTCTGGTTATATAAGCATTAATAAATCCATTATTCATTCTTTCTTGAACATATATATCTGCACACGCTTTAGAAACTCCATAAGGATTATTAGGTTCTAGTTTATCAGTCTCTCTTAATATTCCAGTATCCTTGCATTTATTACCATATACTTCAGACGTTGAACAATACATTAATTTAGCATTTGAATCTTTCATAGCTTCTATCAAATTTACTGTTCCCATAACATTTATATTAAATGTAAAAATAGGTTTTAAAAAAGATGTAGGTGGATGGGACATTGCTGCTAAATGAAATATTCCATCATATTTGTTATAATTAATTATAAGTTTAATATATTCTAAATCTAATAAATTACAATTAGTATACATTTTAATACTATTATTCTCTTCTTTTGTTAATACATCACTCAAATCTAAACTTGACTGTCTAGTCATTCCATGAACTTCATGACCATTATCTAATAAAAGTTTAGCCAAATGTGTTCCTGTAAAACCACCAATTCCTGTAATTAAAAACTTATTCATATCACTCCTTTCAATCTGTTACATAATACACATTATCAAAATGAAAAAGCCCACCATCATGCCATCGTTTAGAACAAAAATTAATTATTAAAGGATTTTTATTATCTTGTTTAATAGCTGCCGCTAATGCATGAGGACCAGAATTTGAACATATATAAGTATCACAATATTTTATTAAATTACAATATTCAAATAAATTATATATGCAATATTCTTTAACATCTTTTTTAAAAAGAATTGCAAAAGTATTTTCATTAAAAACTTTACTATAACGCCCAATTGTTACTATATCATTTTTAGAAAACTTTGGTGAAGTTTCTATATGTGGAAATCTTAAAAGATAAATTTCTTTGTCTTCAGTATTCATAGTTTTTAAATGATTAGTCAACGCTTCCCATACTGATATCTCTTTTGCTGTTATATTTTCTTTACTAGATGTTATATCTATAAAGATTTTATTTTTATAATAATCTTCTTTATTTTTATCATACTTAAAATATATTTTTGGATATTTAGAGACTGGATTTAGACCATAAGATTTTTCAATCGATCCTATAAAACCTATTTCTTTATCTACTTTAAAATTATTGGTTTCTGGTACTTCATCTGTATATCCTGCTATAAACAAATTATTTCTCCAAACAACTGTTTGTATTTCATTATTACCATATCGATATTTATTATTGTTACTTATATAAACACATTTTTCTCCAAACTGTTTATACGCTACTTCTGGAAGAGTAGAAAATTGTAAATTGTCTCCTAATCCACCCCAAGGCTGTTGTATTATTATTTTCATAATTTAAACTCATTAAAATTATTATTCCATACAAACCAAAACCGTCTTTTAAAAGGTCCATATTTTTTATCATTAATAGAATTCCAACTATATATATGACTTAGACTATCTAATTCTTTATCCATAATCATTTTAAAATTAACATTTTGTTCTCTAAAAATATTTTCAATATAAGATTGTGAACCATGACTTCCTACATTATTAAAAGCTTGATCATATCCATTTTCTTGAACATCTATACATTCATTTTCAAAACTATCTAATGTTTCTGATTCTAATATCATCAAATTACATTTTTGTAAACATTTGGTTAAAAAATATTTTACATTTTTAGATTTTAAATGATATAAAATTCCAAAATTAATAATAATATCATAATTATTAAAATCAAAACTTTCATTATCTAAATCCATTAATATAGTTTTTAATTTATAAGTTTTTGCAATTTCATCAAGATGTTCTTGTCTAGCATCTAAACAAGTTACATCTGCACCAATATCAAAAAATATTTTGCCAATATCTCCATATCCACATCCTAATTCTAAAATAGTCTTATTATTAAAAAATTCTTTAGATAAATATTTAAAAATAATATTAATTCTATTTTGTCTCCATGAAATATAATGATCTTTAAATCTACTCATTATAACCCCCTTTCATAATTTATTATTTATATATTCCTATAAAATCTGAACATATAGCTTTACATTGTGATAATTCTTCTTTAGAATAATTTGTTTGTTCAGGTAAAACAGCTATACAATCTCTAAATAATTTTTTACCAGGATATACCCAAACATCTCCATAATTAGTTAAAACATAATCTTCAGTTGTATGCCAAAAACATTTTAAACGATTTATTAATAGCCATTCAAATGCTTCATAATTTTTTGCATGGCACCATAATTTCGTTCTATTATTATATATAAAATTTTTATTTATTAAATATTGTGAATTATCATGCCCTAAAAATAATTCATTATTAATTTTCCAAACATCAATTTCAACATCATATTCATTAAACAAAATATCTTTAATATATAACGGATTATTTTCTTTATCTAATTCTTTTCCGTTTATATTACCTCTATGAGAAATTAATTTCATATTCTTTTAAAAGGTCCATATTTTTTATCATTAACAGAATTCCAACAATATAAAATATAATGTCCATCAAATGTCATAATAATTTTCTCCATTTAATTTATAAAAATCATCTAATAAAATTTTATATTTTAATAAATCAAAATTAATATTATAATTATTTAAATTAAAATTAATTTCTTTACAATCATTTATTCCATTAAAAATAGAATTTATTTTATAATTATTTCTAATCATATTATATGTTATATTACACCGTTTAAGAGAAATTTTTTTTTGAATTAACCATACATATAAAAATAATTCTGGTTCTACATTCCTCAACATATATATACTATCATCAATATATAAATATCTAGACAAATACCACTTCATATTATTAAAATTTCCAAATGCAAAATTATCATTTAATCCACACCAATTATCATGAACAGGAATATAAATATTATTATTATCAACTATATTAAGATTTTCTATTTTTTCATTAAAATTTAAATTGTTTCTAATAAATATAATCCAATCATAATTTAAATTTACATTTTCTAATAAATTTATACCCAACATCTGTTTATATAAATATGGAAATAATCTTTTTTCTTTTTGACTTTTTTCTTTAAAAATATCTTCTTTAATTAATCTAATTTTTTTAAAATCAAATCCGTTTATTTCTTTTATATTATTATCAAATGAATCAAAACATCCATAAATATCACAATCATAACCTTGAAATATTTTATCATATGATAAACTACACATTTTAAAACTATCAATTCTTCCAGTAACTAATATAGCAATCTTCATTTATATCCAATTTTGAATAAAATCTGAACATATTACTTGGCATTATAATTCTTATCTTTATTTAATTCTTTTTATTTATATTACATATAAGAAATTAATTTCATATTCTTTTAAACCAAATATTTTCTTCATTAGTATTTATGTTAATTGTAATTTTATTATCTTTACAAATTGTTCCTACGGGCGGTGTAGAACCTATACCTTCTATTACAAATCCATTTTGAATAAGCCAAGAAACACAAACATCAACTGTAGAGATTTGATTTGTATATATAGCTAAATATTGAGAAGTAGCGGCTTCAATAACACCAGATTGTAATATATTAATTTTATTTCCAAAAGATTGTAAAACTTTCAAATCCATTCCTTGTGCATCACAATGTAAATGATCTATACTTGTTATATTATACATATTAATTATAGATTCTATAGTTACACATTCTACTATTATTTCTGAAGTTTTTTTAATATCAAATCTTCCCGGCCATGTTTTTTTAATCATTTCTTGATCTTTAAAGTCTAAAAGAGAACTACATCCCCAATCTGCTTGCCCAGATATATTAAAATTAGCTATTCCTGCAACATCAGATACCGCCTTTTCTATTAAAATATAATTATTCATACCTATAGATTTTTTTTTAATTATTGAAATAAGTTTAGGGGTAGGTTCAAAAGCAAAACATCTATCCATAGGATTATTTTTAAGCATTTCTAATCCCCAAGTTCCATCATTTGCACCAACATCAAAATATGTTTTCATAATATTTCTCCTAATTAATTTTAAAATTATATTGTTTTATAAAATCTAAACATATAGCTTTACATTGTGATAATTCTTTTTCTGTTTAAATTTCCTCTATGTGATATTAATATCATATATTAATATCCATTTTAATAAAATTATCTAAATCTTCAGGAGTTCCTAATCCACACATAGTATCTATAGAATATATTTTAATTTTTTTATTATCTATAATAGCTTGATTAAAAACAGGAGCAACATAAAATTCATTATTAACCCTAATATTTTTTTGTATCATTTGTTCTGCATATTTTATATAATCCGAACCTTTTTTCCAAAAATAAATACCAACTGTTGCATCGTTGGATATAGGTTTTTTTTCTGCAACCTCTATAACATATCCATTTTTTTCTTTTGCATAACTCCACTTTGGATGCATATTTTTAAAAGTAACAATTCCACCATCAACATAATCTCCCTGCATCTTATACATAAAATCAGAACTATCCCATTTTATCCATTGATCAGAATTTGCTAAAATTAACTGTTCATTATTATTAATATATTCTTTAGCTAAAAGAGTTGTACATGCTGCTCCTTCTGTTAAACTATCTACTGTAATGATTTTACACTCAGGAGCTATCATTTCTAGCATATATTTTAAATTATATTTTTCATAATGTTCCGTTCTAACTATAAAAATATATTGACCTTCTATGTTTAAATTTTCAACTATTACTTGAATCATTGGTTTGCCTTTAATTTCAATTAAAGGTTTTGGAAATGTATATCCAATTTTTGCAAAACGACTTCCCTCTCCAGCCATCGGAATTAAAATATTCATATTATTTCCTTTCCATTTTTGTTTATTGTTTTTATTAGACTTCATAATATTTTCATATGTTACTTCTTCTGGATTTTTTACAGCACATAATAAAGCTCCAGAATTATATGCACCTTGTCTTCCAATATATGAATCTTCTATAATCAAAGTTTCTTGTGGATTAACCCCACAACATATCATACATTTTAAATAAATTTCGGCATTGGGTTTTCCATTATTAACATCTTCATTAGACATAATATAATCTACATATGAAGAAATTCCTAAATTATCAACTATTGTTTTAACAGTATCTCTAATTGAATTAGAAGCTATACATATTTTATATTTTTCTTCTTTAAGTCTTTTAAATAATGTTATAAATTTTTCATTTTTATTAATATTTTTAAACAGCAATTCTCTAGTATATTTTTGTTTTCTATTATTAATATCTTTTATTTTATTAATATTTATTTTTTTAATTTCTAATTTTTTCTTTGTAGGCAATCCATCGTATATAGATATATGTTCTTCATATGTTATAGGTTGTTCTTCAAAATCTACTAATGCTTCATTTAACGCTTTAAAATGAATATCCTTAGATTCTATTAAAACACCATCTAAATCAAAAATTATTAATTTAATCATAATTAAATCTCAATATTTTTAAACATATCTAATCTTTGTTCTGCTGTCATATTAAAATTTTTAATAAAATCAAGAGTATATTTTGAACTTTCGTGTATATGTCTTAATTTTTGTTTCAAAAATTGTACATAAGATAACGTGTTTATTGAAAACTTATATTTTGAAGTATATTGTGCTGACCAATATAAATCTTCCTGTTCTCCTCTTTTTCTTCTTTCATCTAAAGGAAATTCTTGCATAATATACTTTTTTGCTACCCAATATTCACCAGATATATACATTAATCTATTTATATTTTCATTAATTTGTAAATCATATGGAAGCATACCTTGATTTCCAATTGGTCTTTGTCCTTTTATAATTTTTAAAGGATGTACTACCCAATCTCTATATCTAGTTCCATCAGCATTTTTAATTATATTTTGACAAACCTTAAAATCTTCACCATATTTTAACCATCCATTATACCACTCATCTCCCAAAACAACATAATCATGCATATAAACAATATTATCATATTGTGCATTTTCTGTTATAATATTTTTCTTTCTCGTAATCCATTCCCAATTTGCTCCTAAAGGAACATTAAATTTTGTATATTCTATGAACGGAATATTTTTTACTTTATTTAACATTTTAATATTATCAGAACAATTTCCAACAATAATAATCTCATATTCTGGTATATTTTCTTTTTCAATACTTTGAATAATTTGATATAAATATTCTGAAGTTTCTAAACAGGTTAAAATTCCAAATGTAAATTTCATTTATAACCACCATTCTGTTTTTTTATTAAAATCCCATTTTGGTTCTTTAGATTGTATTTCATTAAAAATTGGCATCAATATATTATTTCGAATATTTTTTGATTCAATTAATTCTTCATTTTCTTGTTTTTCAATTAATGAATAATATTTTTCTGGTAATTTTAAATATAATTGAAATGAATTCATTAATCCAGTTAATTCTTTTTTTGTTATTTGTGGCATATTTAATCTAGATTCAACTCTATAAACATCTTCATAAAAATTTTCATCATCTATATATTTTTCATCTATACACATTTGTCTTAATACAGAGCCTCTATACGGATGAAAAAATGTAACTGTTGCGCTATGTGGATTTAATTTTTTATTTAATTCAATAGTTTCTAATATGTTTTGCCTATTTTCAAAAGGTAATCCTATAATATTAAAAGATGAACATCTAATTTTATATTTATGAGCTAATCCAAAAACAAATTTTAAATCATCATCACTATATCTTCTATTTAAAATTTGTTCCCTAATTCTTTTATTTCCCGATTCTACACCAATACAAACATTTCTCAATCCAACATCTACAGCCATACTAAAAGATTCTTCATTAACAATCTTACAATGCAAATTTATTGAAAATGGTATATTAACTTCTTTCTTATATAAATTACAAAATTCTTTAATTAATTCAATCTTATGCATAGGCCAAATATCATCTACAAACATTAAAAAATTTAAATTATATTTTTCTTTAATGATTTTTAATTCTTGTATAAAAAATTTAACATCTTTTATTCTATAATATTGTTTGGCTTTTATATTAGCTGATTTATAAAAAGAACTATTAGCACAATAATTACAACTAAAAATACAACCTCTACTCCATATTACAGTTGCCATCCTATACGTTTTTCCCCCTAAAGGACGTATAAAATGTCTATCATCATAAATATCTAAATCTGGAGATAATCCATAAACACTATCAAACAATTTAATATTATTTTTATAAATTATTAAATTTGTATAATAATCTTTATCTTTTACCCAAAAATTATAAACATCATAAACATTATTCCATCCACCCTTTTCATACCTATTCATAAATTCAACCAATGCTTCTTCACACTCACCTCTACCAATTGCATCAATACATTCTTCTTTTATAATATCTTCAGGAACAAATGTAGTTAATGGTCCTCCTACAATTATAGGAATATTTAACCACATACTTTTACAATACTTTAAAATCTTTAATCCAAAATCATAATTTGGATCTACTAAAGACATTCCTATAATATCTGGTTTAAATTCTTCTATTTCCGTTTTTAACAAATCAAAAACATTTACATTTTTTTGAAATATATTAAATTCATTAAAATCTGGATTTTTTATTTGTAAACTATTTTCTCTTAAAAAATCGTCCCCTAAAGTTATATCACATTTAATAAAAGTAGTATCAAACAAACGCATTTCATGTCCACTATTCTTTAAATATGCTGATAAATAACCTAATCCTAATGGCGCACGAATAGTCATAGCTTTATTAGGATATATCATTAATAATTTCATTTTAAATTCCTTTTAAACTATTTAAAATTAATGGAATTGTTTCTAATCCCAAATAAACTTTATCATCTTTCTTGAATTAAATCAAACATCAACCATTTTTAACTTCCTTTAAAAAAATACAAAGTCTATCTTCTAAAATAAAATATGTAAAAATTTGTTCTTTAAGAAAAATATTTAATATATTTTGTAAAGTTATTTCTAACCAATCTTCATCTTGATATGTTCCAAATAATCTACAATCATCTATAATTATAATATCTTTTTTATTTCTAGTCTGTACATATTTTAATTCTTCTAATAAAGGAACATCTTTATCTCCTCTACCAGTATTATTGCCTTTCGAATAATGTCCATCTAACCAATATAATATATTATCATTATTGTTTTCCAATATTTTTTTAATTAATTTAGAACTATCTCCTAATTTTAGGAATATTTTATTGACATTAATTTCTGTATTAAATATATTTTTATAAAAAAGTTTTTCAGATATTTCAACAGAAAATAATTTTTCAAAACATGATTCTAATTCTAATAAAGTTTCACCTTCATATGTACCTGTTTCAAAAAATGTTTTATAATCTTGTAATTTATAATCATTTTTAATAACTTCATTATCCATTATTTTTAATAATTGTTCTTTAGTTAATTTAGACATTATTCATTCCTTTAATCAAAAAATCTAATTTCTTTCTTTCATCGACTAGTTCTTGACAATTTAGATAATCAGTAAATACAAATGCTTTATAACTATTAGGATCGCTTTTATAAAAAACTGAATCTTTCATATAGTCTACATTCAACGAATATAGTTTATCTCCTGTCTTTTTATTTATATATTGCCAAGCATTCTTTTCTTCATTCCATATAGTTTCATCATAATAAGGAGTACCGGGATAAGTTGATATTATAGTAATGTCTGTTTCATCTGGTCTAACCTTTAATAACCAATCCTTAGTTTCATTAATCGTATCTATAGATTCTCCAGGATGCCCAATTGACATTAATGCTTTTACTTTCAATCCTGCTTGTCTAGCCATTTCTAATGCATTAGTATTATCTTTAACTGTATTTCCTTTATTCATATTGATTAACATTCTATCGGAACCAGATTCAAATCCTGTTAATATCCATCTAAATCCTGCTTGATACATTTTACTTGCTTGTTCTGCTGTTAATAAATCAGCCCTAGTAAATCCTCTTAATTTAAAATGAACATTATTAAGATATTGATATAATATTAATTCTTCCAAAAACTCCATAAAATAATATTTATTAACATTAAGTTCATCATCATAAAACATAAATCCTTTATATCCATATGTCTTATATAAAAAATCTATTTCTTTCATAATAGAAGTAAGATTTCTAGTTCTTATTCTTTTAAAAGTTTTAGAGTTTCTTCCTCCACAAAAACTACAACTAAAAGGACATCCCATTTGACAAATTAAATTAGTAGCTTTCACACCATCAATTTGATAATGATACGAATCCATATCTATCAAATGTCTAGCCGGTAATGTTAATTGATTATATCTTTCATTTGTCAGATATAAAGTTTCATCAAGTTCGCTGTCTAATATTTTTTCATTAGAATTAATTGCTTTTAAAATAGCAAATTCTCCATCCCCCGAAACAATTACATCAAAAATATTTTTAAGTCTTTCTATTTCAACAATAGCTCTTATATTTGGATTCTCCATTTTATAAGCTGTATTAATCATTGTAGCATGTGGTCCACCCAGAATTATCTTCTTTTTCTTCTTTTTAAACTTATTCTTTATATAATTACATATTTCAGTTACAATAGGAATCTGTGGAGTTGTAGATGATATTCCTATAACTTCATATTTAGAAATATTATTGTCTATTTCTTCTTGCCAATTAGTAATTCCTGCTAAATCTAGTACCTTAACATCATATCCATTCTGTTCTAATGATGACGCTACCCTAAGTATTCCTATCGATACAAATACTTTAGAATCAATTAAAAAAGGACTAGGTGGATTTATTAAACATATATTCATATATTCATATTAATTTATTTTAACTAGATGTTTATACTTATCAAAATTATTTCTTATAGCTATTGGATACGATTCATCCACTGGTACCATCTTTATTTGATAAGGATGATCATTCAATATCATATTTTTATTAATTCTATCCATAATAAATTCTATAGAATTTCTACCAATATATTCACTCCAATGAGTCCAGTTAGTAATCTTTTCTTGAATATGTTTTGGATCGCCTACAAAAGTAAAATGCCATCCACTATGTTTCATTTGTAGATGTGTTTCATCTTCTGTACCTCTACTATTTCTTATTTTGACTAAATGGGGAAGGTTTTTTAAAAAAGCATAATTAAACATTATAGTTCCCCAACAAGTTTCTTCTTCATTAGTTTTTAAATTAAACATTCTTCCATTCAAAAAATAATTATACCAATCCATTTGAAACGTAATTGTCTGGTATTTATTAGTTTTAAAAAGTTCTATGGCTGCAATAAAGTCTTTTTGTCTTGGTATTTCGTCCATATCATTGAACATAATAATATCATCATCATTACAGCGTTGCAATCCATGCATTAAAGCATTTTTATAATTCCATTCATCGATTAATGATAATTGACCCTCTGGCATAGTATATCTTAAATAAGTGATTTTATCCTTATATTTTAAAAACCTATCCCTATTTTCATAGAAAACATATGATTTAGGAATACCCCTAAAAGATTTATTGCCCTCTATCAATACAAACTTATCAACTACATCATAAAGTTCTTCAAAACGAATCTCTAATAAATCTAGTTCATTGAAAAATGGAAAACAATCACATATCATATTAACTCCTTTTTAAATTTACTGAAATCAATTATATGACCTGTTCCTGTTCCTGCATGTGGATATGTTGGAACATAATTGTATTTAAACACACAACTAGCTGGCCAGTTCATTTCAAAATTTCCTCTTCGGTTTTGTTTATTAGTTGTAACGCTACGATCATTATCTTCAATTATAAAATTACAAGGTAATTGTTTTCCTTGAACATATGTCACAGCTTCATAAAAATGTCCTTCTTCTTCAGCACCATCTCCTAGAAAACACCACACTTTATTTTTACTATCTTGCCATTTTAAAGCTTGTGCTATACCAGCCGCAATTCCACATGTTCCTGCTAATATAGAAGACGTTAAAAAATTAATTCTTTTATCAAAAATAAACATGCTATCACCATCTAAAATCTTTTGAATTAATCTATCTTCATCACCTCCTGCCAATAGATAATGATAATGTGATCTATGAGTTGATAAAATATAATCCCCTTCTTGAATAAGTCCAAAAATTTGAATTAATTGACTTTCATTACCTCCACATAAATGCATAAGATATGGCAATTTTCCATCTTCAAAAAGATCAAATATTTTAGTTTCAAAATCGACTAGTTGCTGTTTAGTTTTATTAAACATAATTATCTCCATAACTATTAATTATTTCATGAATAAAAATATTCTTCTTATCATTAGCACATTGATGGTTACAAGTCATTCCATCAAATTCTTCAAAATATTTCTTAGTACTTTCAGAAAACCAAAGATCACTAAACTTTTGATTCTTAATCGATCCTATCTTTCCTGTTTCATCATACGACTTGTTATGGCAATTATATACATTACAATCTGCTCCAATAACCGAAACTATTTGCATAAAATAACATTTATGATAACATCTAGGTCTAGCCATTGAACTAATATTATAACTATCATATACAAAAAAGGATTCACTAGCAAATTTTTGTTTGGCTGTATTTAATAATTCTCTAATCTCTTCCATTATATCTTTATGATAATTATAAAAATCTGGTGTCCATACCGGAGAAAATCTTATATTATTAATTCCACAATCCATATATAATTTTGTAGCATCTATTACACCTTTATAATTATCTTTTGTAATAATATAATTAATTCCTATATCACAATGCGTTTTATAATTTGCTACTATTTTTGAAAATTTTGTTATATTTTCTATAATATTTTTAAATCTTTTTTCATTTCCTTCTCTAGATAATTTAAATAATTCTGGTGTATTATAATCACTAGATATTCTTACCCATTTTGCTCTAGACAAAACATCTGCTCTTGCATCTTTTAAAAGTTCCCCATTTGTTAAAATAGATAAATCAATTTTAACATCTAAAGTTTTAATCAATATATCTACAATATCTTTATGAAGTAAAGGTTCACCTCCTCCTGAATATGTTATAGCTTTAACTCCTATAGAACTTACATCATCTAGTATTTCAAACATCTTATCTTTTGATATTTCATCAATACCAGGAACAATCCCTTTTTTCATATTAGAAAATTCTTTATTATAAATGCAATAATAACAAGATTGGTTACATCTATTTGTCGGTTTAATTCTTAAATAAATAGGAGCTTTTATTTCTCCACTTTTTAAAGAACTTAACTTCTCAGGAAACCAAACTATTTTATAATCACTATATTTATTATTCAATATCATATAAATCTCTCTCCTCTAATATTATATATGAAGACTTCCATTCATTAACTTTATCATATGTATCTATAACTTCTTGTGAAGTTATAACTTTAATAACAGGAAAAGAAACTAGTCTCTGCAATACTTCAGTATAATCTTGTGTATGAGTAATTCCTGTAAATAAGGGATTCTTTTTTGCACCTATGACTATTCTAATAACAACTTTTGGAGCATATTCTCCTTTAGACATTTCTTCAATCTTATCTAAATGATTAACTATAGCATCTAAAGCATTGAATATAAAATCACATCTCTCAATATAAACTATAGGTTTATATCCAGTTATGCTTAATCCAATTGCCATTCCTGCCATTAGATTTTCTGCAACAGTCGTTTCAACACATTGATCATCTGTCACGTTGACTAGTGTTCCATTAGCTCTACCAAACAAAGTGTTATAACCAACAAATCGAACTAAAGGATCATCTGCTAATTTTTCCATTGATAATTTAAGAGCTTCTTTGTATTTCATGATATACTATCCTCAATTCTTTTCTTCCAATATGAAAGACGAATATATTTATAATTCCATTGTTTATTACTAAATTCTTCATATTTTTTATTTAAAAATTCTTCAGTTATTTCTTTCCAACTATCTACAATTAATATAGGTAAATATTTTGATAACTCTTCTGTAAAAACATGTCGCTGTACTATTGGTATTGTTCCTATATGAAGTGCTTCCCATGTTCTATGTGCTTCTAAAGCATTTCCATCTGGACTTAAAATAAATTTGTGACTTCTCATTTGCATTATAAAACTATCAAAATTAGATCCATTCTTTCCACTTTCAACAGTACACCAATTATTTGTTTCAAATATTTCATAAGGTTCTTGTCTGTCTTGTTTATTAGTATCTATGCTATGATTAATATACAATAATTTATTTCTTATAATATTAGAATTCATCATCTCCATTATTCTCTGTGGCTTCTTTAAATAAGATAATTGATGAAAATTTTCTAATCCTCTCGGCATTCCTACTATCTTAGAATGCCTTACATCTACATTTGGTGAATAAATATATTTAATATTATCCGGTATTTTATCATTAGTATTAATATGATAATCTAGTCTAAATGAAACATTTGCTTCTGGATTAACATGTTTTTTAATTTTACCATGTGGCAATATACATCCATCTGTATCAGTACAGACTAGTACACAATTATGTTTAATCTGATTAAATACTTGATCTAAATCTCCAACATGACAAAATATAATATTTTTACCATTGCATATTGATTGTACTCCCACTGCTGTTATAAAATCTGAACTATCTATCTTTTCAAAATTAATCATAAACATTCCTTATATAAAGAATCTAAATCATAAGATGTTAATAAATTAGCATATTTTCTAATTTTTTGATCATCCCAATTCCACCATTTAATTTCTAATAATTTTTTAATATCTTCTTCAGAAAATCTATATCGTTTAATTACAGCAGGATTTCCTGCAACAAATGCATATGGAGGAACATTATGTGTAACAACAGATCCTCTAGCAATTACAGCACCATCTCCTATTTTTAATCCACCAAGAATAAAAACATCTTCACATATCCAAACATCATTTCCAATTATTATATCACCTTTACAAGTAGTTCCACAATTTTGATTTCCAATTATTAATATATTTAAAAATGGGAACATAGATATTGTTTTTGTATCATGATGATGCCCACAATCAAATGTTATATTATTTGCTAAAGAACAAAAATTTCCAATAATTACATTAGCTTTATTTCCACTACAAACAACATCTTTACCATGATATGTATGTCTTCCTAATATAATACTCATATTAAACATCCTTCAATTTTGTTTTTCCAATAAGATAACTTTAACAAATCCCAATTCCAATCTTTGTTCATTATTTCATTATATTTATATTCCAAAAATTCTTCAGTTAAAATATTCCAATCATCTATAACTAGTATAGGAAGTTCTTTAGCAAATTCTTCGGAAAAAATATGCCGTTTAACAATAGGAATAGTTCCTATATACAAAGCTTCCCAAGTTCTATGACAATCTAATCCATTACCATCTGGGCTTAAAACAAACTTATGTTTTTTTATTGTTGTTAGATATTCTAAAATAGTTTTATTAGTTTCAGATGTACCCCAATAAAATTTTTCATATAACATTTTTCGTTCAATAATATTAGTAATTGGATTAAAATTGATATATAATAATTTTTCTTTTTCAATATTTAAATTATTTAATTCAATAATAATTTTATGTCCTTCCTTATAATATTCTAAACTTTCATTTGGAATTCCTCTAGGTAATATATAAATACAATCATATTTAATATCAACATTAGCGGCAAAAATTCCTTTAATATTTTCAGGTATTTTAAAATCTTTATTAATAAACTGATCTAATTTAAAAGTAACATTTGCATATGGATTAACATGACATTTTTTAATACCTTCTGAAAAAATACTTCCATCATTACCAACACATATTAAAACACAACCATGTTTAACAGTTGTAAATATTTTATCAATATCTCCAACATAACAAGATATAATATTTATATTATTACTTATTTGATTCAAACTATAATCTGAAATCAAATCTTTCTTTTCAAATTTCATATTAATTATTAGGATTTCTTCTCAATATACTAAAATTAAAATCTATTCTATTAATTTTTATATTTTCCATTTTTAATTGATTTAATACTAAAATATGTGAATCTAGGTAATTTCCCACATTCATTAAATTATCAAGATTATCATAAACTGTCATATATCTTTTTAAATATTGTGGTTTGGCTATAGCAAATATATCCGATATAAAACCATTATCTAAATATCCACACAAAAATCCATTGCTATAAGCTTTAGGAGGAATAATATCTCTTTCTTTTGGAATATTAATATTGTCTATATTAAAATCTGACAATTCTATTTTTCTATCAAAAAATAAATCGGGTCTAGATTTAATAATAATATCATATTCAAAAATATTATCAACCATATTAAATACTTGATTTACTTTATATAGCATAGACACTATTCGATCTGGTCTTGCTCTTTTACCAAATACTTTATTTTTATATTTTTCTATTTTATATATTAATTCATTTATATAAACATCATCATAATTCTCAACTATTATTTTTTTAGGATTATATAATTTAATAGCTGTTTCTTCTAAATTTTCTTCTTTAAAAGAAATTCCTCCATAACTCATATCTCTATCGTTCCAAGTATGAATAAAAACATCTGCATTTAAAGGTTTAATTAAATAATCTAAATTATTTTGAATTGTTTCTTTATATGTTCTCATATGTCCATATAATAAAATAGCTACTTTCATAATACTCCTTATAATAATGGATTAATCCATCCATCCCTATTTAAATCTATATGTTTAAAACTATGAAATCCAAATTCTCCTGCCCATTTCTTTTTAGATTCAACAGAAAATTTATCAGCAATTTCTCTAGGCGCAAATTTAACTCCACTTAATATTAAAAATCTTCGACATACCTTACAAATATAACCATCTTCATTAAAAAAATTATGACTTACATAATTAAATTTTACCTTCATATTAAAATATTCAGTCGAAGGTAATAACTCTAATAAAAATTTACTTCTTAAACTAAAACCTCCATTACCAACTAATCCGTTAGAAATTATATTATACCAAGGTGCGCCAATATAATCATATTGTAAAAAATCATCTGTCCATGCTTTAGGATTTAAAATAAATCCATCCCATTGAACTATTAAAACATATTTTGATTCTATATAATTATTTAAATCTTTAATAATAAATTTAGAATAATCTTTTACTGATTTTATTTTAAGGTTTTTATTAACAAGAGCATATTTATAATTAACATCCTTATTAGTTAAAAATTTAATATCATAAAAATTAGCATAATAAGTACATATATCAATAGCATTTATAGATTTCTCAATATTTGCAGTATCCAAACAAAATAATGTAACATCTTTCAAATTTAATTTCATATTAACTATGTATCACATTAATATTTTTAATATAAATATATTTTGAATCATTTATTGTTAAATCTATATCTCCATGACTACCTGACCAATAACCTGTATTTGTTATAGGTGTATAAACTTTTTCTACTTTATCAGAAAGAAAACATGCCCACCAACAATAAGTACTCATAGATTGAACTACATTTTTAAATTTTTGAATAGCTCTAAATGTTTTTATCGAATTTCCTTTCATATATATAGGATTATAATTTTTAAAATATTCTATAACATTATTATCTATATCACTTAAATTTCCAGCATGTGAAACTCCTCCAGTAATATATACTTTATTAAATGATATATTTTTAAGTATATCACCATAAAAATCTAATGGCAACATACCGGCATTATTTTTATATCCAAAATCTGATCTTCTAATATGTAAAAGAATATCATTATCATCTGGAACAAAATCAATTTCAGAAACTTCAAACCATTTTTTAATTTCTTTTCTATGTGGAATATAATATTCTGATCGTTGAAAAAATCCTTCAGTTATAATATTACCACTTGGAATATTTGTTATATCAACTTTATTACCATGCAATTCTATCCACGGACCATTCCAAAAATTTCTATCAGATATTTCTGCTTGACAATTAGGCAAATATTCTGCATTTTCTCCTGCATATGTATCTAAACCATGCCCCATAGATTCTGCTAAAATTCTAGCAAATGCATATTGAAATAAATTATTTCCAAATCTTCCTATATATTTAATTATTATCATATTATTAAATCTCTCCTATTCAAAATTTTTTCAAAAACATAATCTCTACAAGCTTTAATTGATTTAAAAGATTTAAATTTATTAGGACATCCTAGATTATAATATAAATTAAAAGACTGACACATTATCATTACTTCCTTACATGTTTTCAATGTCCATTTATTTAAACACAAAATTAAAGGAGCCGTCGCAATCGATATAATACCTGTACATCCTAAAGAAATATTAGCTATATCGACTAGTGCTAAATTATTATCCAATGTACAAGGATGTTCTTTATATTTTTTAGTTGTAATAATTTGATAATTTTGTGCTAAATAATCAATAATTTCTCCCATTAAAAAATCATTATCGGCTATTTGACCACTTAATGCCGTAGAATTAACAATTAAAAAATTATATCTTTTACTTAATCCATTTGGTTTTAATATATTGTTATTATCCATTACAAAATCTTCAGGTCTTTGAAATGGATTAACAAGTCCTAATTTATCCGAAACAATTTTAAACCATTTAATAAAAAAAATATCATGAGGTATAGTACTTAATAAGACTAGTTTTTCTCCCCATTCTCCATACCAAGCATTAACTCCTGCCATATCATCTTTATAATTATTTACATCTAATATATTAACTCTATCTTTCATAACATCATCTATTAACAATGTTATTTCTTTAATATATTCAGGTTTAATATAAAAATCAATTATCAAATCAGAATAATATAAGAATAATCTTCTCATATAATGCATGGTATGAACACAATCTCCTAGATGTCCTCTTCTGTGATAAATTACTTTTTTCATACTTTTTTATAAACAATCCAACTGTTATCTACAAATATTTTATCTGGTTTTCTACCTAGCCCTGCTTCTATACCTAATCTACATGGATGTCCTTCTCTTAAATAATCATGCCCACCTAAAATTCCACCAACTTTAACTTTAGGCATCCATTTAATAATATCATTTTTAATTCCTTCATATGTATGTAACGCATCTATATAAACAAAATCTAAACTATTATCTTCAAAAAGACTAAGAGCATCTAGACTAGTCATTTTATATTTAATTACTTTATCTTTATAAGGTAATATTACTTTATCAAATTCTGATTCAACTTTATTCATCGAACAAACATATGATGATTGATCTTCACTATCATATCCATTTTTCCAGGGATCAATAGCATATATCTTTTTAATTTTATTAGAACTAGCCCATATAACTGTAGATTCTCCCAAATAACATCCTATTTCAGCCATTTCACAATTATCTGGTAATAATTTAATTAATTCTTTAATGCCCATATCTCCTCCACCTCTTACAATACTAAAATGAGCATTTTGATTATTTAATTCATTAAATAGATAATCATGTATACCATTTTCTGTTACAGCATATTGTTGTGCTATTTTAAAATTATTTTTAATAGCTCTAGTCCTATCTATTCTATCATTCTTAATAGATTCTAATATTGTTTTTAATTCATCTATTGTATTAAAAGTTAATATGCCATCCATATTAAAACCAAAATCTTTAAGATTTGGGCATCCCCAATAAATAGGTATTGTTCCTGTTACAAAACAATCTACAATTTTTTCAGAAAAATAATTTTTAATTTGAATATTTTCTACTACAATTTGATATTTATAATCTTTAAGTCCATCTATTTTCAAATTTAATGGAGAATATGCCTTTCCATATACACCTTCTATATAAACACCTAATTTATTAATTATTTCATGACGTAATTTATGACCTATAGTTCTATTCTGGTTAGATACTATAATTGAAACTGATTTAGTTTTAGGATAAATTTTTTGATATTTAGGCTCAATCCAACATCCACCATAAGGATATAAAACATAATTTTCGCCTTTATCTATCAAATCCTGACTAAATGTGAATACATAATTAAATTTCTTATTAATAGTTTGAATATGTTGATATATTTCTGGAAATATAGAAGGAGGTTCTATCAACAAAGCTATTTTAATTTTATTATTATATTTATCCACTTCGTTTAAAGTAAAATCAGTAAAACATATAATTTCATGATTTAAATTTTCTCTATCCCATTCTATAGGAGATTTAAAATCTTTAAAATCATAATTCATTACTGTCTTACCATGTGGAAAAGTTTTATCAACTATTGATATCTTTTTAATAGTATTATACTTTCTTATATAAGGAGACTTCATCATTATCTCTCTAAGATTATTAATCTGAGTTTGATTTTTAACCTTATCCTCATTAAACTCAGTTTCTCTATTATAGATATATAATACTTCTGGTATAAATTTAATATTTTCAAATCCTGCACTTTCAAGCAATGCAAACATCAAAGCAGTATCTCCTGCTGAATCAAAATATCTTCCATCTTTATTCTTAAAGAAATGATCTGGAATATCTTTAAAACATTTATATTTAAAGGTTCTTAAATGTGATCCATGAAATAATCCTTTTCTTATTCCTCTATCAAACTCCGCTTTAACATAAGGAATAGAATTATTAAATATATTTCCGCTTTTAGGATAATCTTGCCAACTTCCATGTGTTAATAATAAATGAGGATTTTCTACATAATATGTTGCAACTGTTTTTAATACATTAGGATGTGCTAACCAATCATCGGCATCAACAGTAACTATAACATCATTATCTTCAATCTTTAATTTTTTAATTCCTTCAACAATATTGCCAATTGGTAATAACTTAGCTTCTCTATTAACATTAACATGTACTTTATCTGATTTATATTTTTGAATTATTTCTGGAGTTTTATCTCCACAAGCATCTAACATAACTTGAACTTCAACATCAACATCTTTTTGACCTAATATAGATTGCATACATCTATCTATATACTTCTCTGCTGGTCCTCCTGGTACTATTACTTTAAATTTTACTGTACTATTTGCTTTATTAATATTAGGAAATGGTATTTCTGGTCTTGACATTCCTAAAAATTCACATAACTTATTCCATCCATCACCATCATCAATAATAGACATCTCAAGAAAATTATCTTTTCCTTTAAAAAATCTATAAACTTCTTTCTGATGTTTCTCATATCTATTAATAAAAGTTTGTGCAGGAAGTATGTCTTCAGGTCTAGTCCCACTTCTTTCCCACATTTTCCTTTCACTTTCAGCAAGCTCTATAGGATTTCTAGTCATATAGATAAACTTAGCATCTGGATACCATTTAATTAAATCTTCATATACATACATCCAAGGAAAATCTTGAAAGGCATCATATTGTTTAGTCATATCCTTTATTTTGTCTTCAAATAATTTCCATATGTCAGGTCTTTCATTAAAAGAATCTTTCATATTATCACCAGTAAACCACCAAGGTCCATGTAAAGTTTTATAACCTAAAAGCTCTAAAGCTTTACCAAGACTAGTCGTTCCTGTTTTAAACATTCCTATAACGAATACCTTATGTTTTTTAATTATATCCATTTTAATCTTATTACACAAATTTGTATCGGGTATTATTTGATCAACTTGTTTATTTTCTAGTCCTTTAATTTTAAATCTTGGAACGCTACCATCTAGAAGATTAAACTTAACTATTCCAGTTGGATTTGAAGTTTGACAAACATCAGCAAAATCTTTATATAAATATTCTCTTCCTACTCTACATCCTATAACTATTTTATCATATGGAACTTTTTCAGATAATTCTCTTAAATAATTAGCCCAATGTATTTCAAAATTAATATCTCCAAACCAGGGACCACCTAACAGAATTTTTTCTTTATGAACAGGTGAGTGTGGATGGTCAACAAAAAAAAGTATATCTGTTTTTTCTTGAAAGGTAAACAACTTTATATTTCTAAAATTTAATTTCCATGCACAATATGTCCATGATAATTGATCTCGTCTAGTCTTAGTTGTCATTTCATGCCATAATAATTCTTGAAATCTAATTAATTCAGGATCGTTGTGACGGCGCAGTTGCATTCCAGTCTCAACAAGTCCCGCATTAGTTGGCATTCCTTCTTTACGATATTGTCCTACATGATCTCTCATTGCTTGAATATCATCTTTATTTAATTGACAATTAATTTCTAATTCTTCATATATACAATTACGACCAGGATGTTTTTCAATATAAATTGATTCAGAACATTTAGAAAATTTTTCTGCCATTGCATATAATTTATTTGTATCTAATTTATTCATACTAGAATCTAGCCAAATTGACATATCATAATCAGAATCTTTCCAAACTATATGAGGATTTGTTTTAAAATAATATGCGCTTCTAGGATTATCACCTGGAACTGGTTGGTCTACATATCTTATATCCCACATTTTAGATTTTAAACGTTTCATATTAGTGAAACATACAAAATCAAATTTTTCTTTATCGTATGGGACTTCTATTAGTTGTGAATCGTATGCTCCAAATAATGCGGTATAAACAACTATTTTCTTCATTCAAACTCCTTTTAAGGGGATTTCAATAATCTATTTTCTTTTATTTATATCTTATCGTATAATAAATTTTTCATATTTAATACAATAATCTACAAATACAATATAATATTTTCTTCATAATATGTCAATCTTTTTAAAATAAATAAAGGTTAAGATATTCATCCTAACCTTTATTTTAAAAATCATCTTATTTTTTAATTAATCATCTGTATAACATCCGCCAGGCTTTTGATTAGTTGGTTTTGGTCTTTGAAAATATTTATTATCTTCAGTTTTTTTCTTTTTAATTTCCTCTTCACTTTCACCTTCTTCATCATCTTCATCTTCATCTTCTTTTTCTTCTTCACCACTTTTTTCTGTTTCTTTTTCTTCGATAGATTCTTTATCTAGATATTTTGCAACTTCATCCCATGTAAGCTTTTTAGAACCTTCTTCTGTTGTTTCTTCCTCTTCTTCATCATCATCTTCTTTTGTTTCTTCTGAATTTTCATCATCTTCTTTTGTTTCTTCTGAATCTTCTTTCTTAAACTTATCTACATATTCAGCATAAGATTTTTTAGGCTTTTCACATTCCTCTTCTGTCTCTGGTTCTACTTCTGTTTCACCTTCTGGTTCTACTACTGTTTCACCTTCTGGTTCTTCTTCTACTTCAGCTAGTTTATCAATTTTTTTATTTATGACTGGTGTTTGAACAGCATTATCTTCATCAACCTCTTCTTCAGGTTCTTCTAAATTTGCAATTTTAGATTTAGGAGGTCTACCTCTACCTCTTTTCTTTCCTTCCATTGGCATATCATCAGAATCAACAACATCAATTGTAGGCATACCTCTTCCTGCTCCAGTCTTATCAATATCATTATTAATGATAATTTTGATTTCTCCCTCAGTTAATTTTTGAACTTTATTAACAACTTCTTTCATATTTTCTTTAAGAAAAATCTTATCAATACTCTTTGGAGCAATTCTATCATCAATAAATTCTGTTTGAATTCTATGAAGCGCTACTTCTTTAGAAACATATTGATCATCAAAAGCTGATTCCAATATTTTCTTAATTTTTATTTCTTTTGTTTCTATAATTTTTTCAACTTTAGTTGTATCATCATTACAATATTTTTTCATGTAGTCTAAAAATTTCATATTCTATCTCCTTTATTTTTTTAATTATCAAATGATAATTCTTCAGGATCACCATTTTCGTTTTCATATTCTATTTCTATATTATAATATTCCTTAAAATCTTCAAAATCTTCTAAATCATTTTCATCAATATTAAAATCTTCTATGCTATCGTAATCCATAGGCATTCCCCTTCAAGTATTTATAGATTTAAAATTAAATTTGTGTGAAATTTTCCAGTATTCCCTATCTTGATGTGATAAAACAAATACAAATTTATTATGTGGTTCAATATCTTTATCTTCTACATTTATCAATCCCCAATTCTTTAAACAAAATGCAACAGCATTCTTCCTAATTATATCCTCTTCACATATATTATTGTATGCATTTTCTCTAGTTAATATAAACATTTCCTTAAAATGTACTAAATAATCTTTATTATCTCTAGAATAAAGATAGCAGCTAGGATACAAAATTTTATTTTTCTTATTTGCGATTCCTATCCTTGTGGTTGTTTCAATGATTATTTTCTTATCTACTAATAATTTAATTTCTAATAATTCAATATTCATATAAATTCTCCTTTAATAACTCTTTCTTAACGATCCAACTTTTATATTTTCTATTTTCAGCTATTGCTATTCGAACTCCAGCAGGAGTTAAATTATTTTCTTGACAAAATGTTTTCAAATTATATATTTCATGTTTATTATTTTCTATATCAATCAAAATATATTTATATTTTCTTTGAACAATTGACATATTTTGTAACCATTCTTTATCGAAAACTCTACCTTTTAATTTCTCACTTATTTTTACTTTTACATCTTCTCTTTTAGAAGGATTTTTATCACCAGATAATTTATTTTTATTTGCTATAGATATTTTAATTTTTGTTTCTTCTGTATGATGTTTTCCAATCCAGGGATGTTGAACTTCTTTCCATAATTTTTTTATTGCTTCTGATGTTTTTTTATTATCCTCTTCTGTTCGATTACCTCTAAGATTTTTGCCTTTTAATTTATTACTAGTTTTATTTTTACTTTCTTCAGAATGTTTATGTCCTTCAAAGCTATTATTTAAATCTCCTCCATCTGATATATTTACTAAAAGTCCATTATTTTTCTTTTTTCCTATTATTTTTATCAAATTAATTTCTATTTTTTTAGCATCTTCAATATTTAAATTTTCTTTAATTTTTATAATAATAGGTTCTATATTAAGTTCTTCTTTAATTTTTCTAATAATATTACATTTATATATATTTTTATCTCTATGATTATAAGCTTCATACAAATGCTGTCTCAATCTATTATTTTTTCCCATTCCAACATAAAAAGGTTCATAATCAAATACATAATTTTCATATACATATTTACCAGGTTTTCTTGGGTCTAAATAAACATATATATAAAAATTATCATTCATATCATTCCTTTAACTATTAATACTCTTTATTTGATAATTAATCTCCTCATATGAAAAATTAGTAGTAAATGTAACCTCGTCACTTGTACCATTTTCCAATGACATTGAGCTTAAAGATAAAAGAAAACATTTTGTAAATGTCAATACTGCTACTAATCTTTTCTGATTATCCATTATTTCTATATTAATCGCTTTAATTGTAAAATCTCTAAACCTTTCTGTATCTACTCTTTGAGCATATTTTGTATCCCGCATCCATATAAAAAGACTTAAATAATTTTTTAAATCTTCATTTAATTTAAATTCAATCTGTAATTGTGATAGATTCATATTTTTCTTAGGAGCTACTTGATGTCTTATTTGAAATCCACCGGGACCATAAGAAATTAATTCTTCCATATTATAGTCAGGTACAACTACACTTTTTACAAATCTATCATACATAGGAAGATCACGATTATCTACATTAGGTAAATTAGAAAATCCTATACTCCAACGGTCATTGTGGAATAAATTCATGTTAAAACTCATATTTTCCTCTTATGCTAACAACAAAGCTTCCATCTCTTCTTTTGTTTCTTTAATCATTAATTTAATAATTCCATGATCAACTATATTGTATTTATCTGGAAAATATTTAAAAGAAATTTTACAAATATCAACTTCAATTTCTTCTTCCATTAATTCTAAAAATTCTTTTAATCCTTTTTGTCTTTCTTTAATAGTTTCAGAATATTCTTCATTCAATTTAATAATCTCTTTTGTAGCTTCTTCCTTATTAGTTTCAACTTTATATACTTGATTACCCATACTTTCAATTAAAATAGGTTTTCCATTTTCATCTTTATCAGAATATTTTTCACCTATCATTGTTTTCTTTTGTTGATATTCTTCATATTTGGCTGATGGCTTTTTAACTTCATTAATAGCTTTTATTTCTGATTCTAAATTTTCTAAATTTAAATACATAGCGTGTGAAAATCTTTTATCAAAATCTTCTTTATCTACTTTCATTTGCTCTTTTATAAAATTATTTATTACCATAAAAAATTCATAAACCATTCTTCTTTTCAATCTCTCTTTCATTTTAAACCTCCATTAAGATAATGTATATATACTTTGTACATAAAAAATAATTTCTTTATTTGACATAAGAGGTGCAGCTTCTTTAAATATAGTTGCAAAAGGAATAAATAAAACTTTATTTGAAGGAATAATTATTAATTTTAAATTAATAACTTCATCTTTATTACCTGACGGATTAATATCATCAGATATAATACATTGATATCCATTTTCTAATATAGTATTTATAGCTTCACAATTACCAAAATATGCAAATCCAACTTCTCCATACGATCCTGACCATATAATAGGACTACTTATGAATGTTTTAAACTTAATTTTTAATTTATATTTAAGTATTAAACTTTTACCTATATATGTATACTGAACATTTATTAATTTTATATATTCTACATGCGTTGTATCTACTACCGTTGTTTGACTACTTGGATATGTAGAATCATAATCAATATCATTTTCAGAAGTCCAATATCCTACTTTTTGATTTTTTAATACTCTAGAACTTATATTTTCAGTAAAATTAGTACTTATTAATGGCCCA